>Ga0299915_10000082_pt1 | contig 67766 bp, 54 predicted proteins | sample RVTome_13_FD_200263 | JGI IMG/M metagenome (GOLD analysis project Ga0299915, IMG submission 200263) | Soil microbial communities from uranium-contaminated site in the Upper Colorado River Basin, Wyoming, United States - RVT92D227 (version 2) ...
GGTACTTGATGGAATTACTTTTAGTGGAACAGGTTCCTTATCTGGAAATACGCTAACCATAAGCTATACAGCTGAAGAAGACGATGTAACCGATGATTGCAATTTAGTTTGTACCAAACAATAACATACTTACAACCAGTTTTTATCAAATTACGAACTTATCAAAGTAATGTCAAGCATGGTCCAGAAAACCTACCTGCCATTACAGGAACATTGTGGTTTATTGTAAAAGACACACTGCTAATATCAAACCTTTGTTTTATCTTTGTAATAAATTGAAATAATGGATAGTAAGATAAAATATTGGATAGATTTATCAGACTATGATTTTGAGACAGCTGAGGCAATGTTTCAGAGCAGAAGGTTTTTGTATGTTGGATTTATGTGTCATCAGACTATTGAGAAAGCCTTTAAGGCCTACTTCATAAAAATGAAATCAGAAACGGCACCTTATACGCATAGTTTATCATTCCTAGCAAAAACAGGTGATTTTTATGAAGCTTTCTCTGAAGATCAAAAGGAGTTTATTGACCAAATAGAACCGCTAAACATTGAAGCTCGTTATCCGTCACATAAAGAGCGATTGTTAAAAAGCCTTACCGATGAAAAATGTCGTGATCTCATTAAAAAGACTAAAGAAATTCAGAAATGGATAAAAGAGAAGCTATAAATAAAGTTAAGGCTTATAGTCATTTACTGAAAGACTACTTTCAAATTGAAAATATATATCTTTTCGGTTCCTATGCACGGGACACCTATAAAGATGATAGTGATATTGATGTTGCTATAGTAGTTGATCACATTGAAGGAGATTATTTTTCAATCAATCCTCTTTTGTGGAAATTGAGAAGGCAGATTGACGACCGAATAGAACCTATTCTAATCGAAAGAGATTTTGATGTTGCCGATTTTCTTGGAGAGATTCAAAAATACGGTATAAAAATAGTTTAATTCGAGTACAGCTAACCACAATTAGATTCATTGGCATTCATAATGAGTATGATCTTATCGATGCTGATAAAATTTAATGGCTATGAATGTAAAGATTATTAAAACAGAAGAAGAATATAACCAAGCACTAAAAAGACTTGAAGTCATATTTGATGCCCCTGTTGATTCTCCAGAGGGTGATGAAGCTGAACTGCTTAGCATATTAATTGAAAAATACGAAGATGAACATTATCCTATTGAGACTCCGGATCCAATCGAAGCTATAAAATTTAGGATGGAGCAGATGGATATGAGTAATCAAGATTTGGCAGAAGTCATTGGTTATAAAAGCAGAGTTTCAGAGATTTTTAATCGTAAACGCAAATTAACCCTAAACATGATTAGGAATCTTCACAGGAAACTCAAAATTCCATATGAGTCTTTAATTACAGATAAATAATGCACTTTTGCTACAGTAACTGTGGCACAACCCAATTTTCTGTATATGGGCGAATCAAGCATCCCGAATCCGGTTACAGGAAGGCCATCTGGTGCGGCAAGTGACGAAGAAATTAAAAAACATCATCAACAAAAGTAAATTGACACCCGGGTCATAACAATGCATCATAAGCAATAAATGATACACGTATAAATGGAATGAAATTTGAACGGCCGGATAAAATTCAATATATTTGTACGTGTATTTAATGCTTGGTTAAATGGTGAAATATGAATACTAAACTGACTTTAACAATAGAACAGACTGTCATTGATAAAGCTAAGAATTACGCAAAACGTAAAGGCCATAGCTTATCAGATCTTATTGAGAATTACTTAAAAGTTATTACTAAAGATGTCGCCAAATCGGATATTGAGATTACGCCCATTGTGAAATCATTAAAAGGCTCATTTAAGGCTCCTTCCGGTTTTGATTACAAGAAAGAGTTAGCAAAGAGCTTATCAAAAAAATACTTGTAAATGAACAAAGTACTTATTGACACAGATGTTATATTAGACTTTTTCTTTGACAGGAAGCCTTTTTCAGAACAAGCAGCCATAATATTCTCACTTTGTGAATTAAAAATAATTCAAGGTTTTGTTACACCGGTTATCTATAGTAATGTATACTATTTGTTAAGACAAACTGCCAGACATGAGAAAGTAATTGTAAAGCTTAATCAATTGCTTTCAATTACTGATGTTTTAACAATTGATAAAGAAGTGCTGGTGCAGGCGTTGAGTTCAAAGTTCAAGGATTTTGAGGATGCCATACAAAACTATGCAGCAGTAAAGGCGGGGACAATTGATACGATCCTGACAAGAAACATTAAAGACTTTAAAAATAGCGAAATAGGAGTGTTGACTCCTGAAGATTATTTAAAATCGAAAATTGCCAGCCGCTAATTTGGTGGTTATGTCAGGATCATTCGGCCCGGTAATACCCCTGCATGAATGTTTTCTGTTAATAGCAAGCAGTCCATTTGCCGGTGAAGTCATTGAATATTCTGTTGAAACCGGAAATCTTATACATCAGCATGCTGTTTTCAAACATAAGTTACTACTTTTGTCCCCCTGATCAATTTGAAGTCACCATGAAAGCATACGTATTCCCCGGCCAGGGTGCTCAGTTTGTGGGAATGGGCAAGGATCTCTATGATAATTATCCCCAGGCGAAAGAATTGTTTGAAAGGGCTAACAAGATACTCGGTTTCCGTATTACTGACCTGATGTTTTCCGGAACCGATGAGGATCTGAGACAAACAAAGGTTACACAGCCTGCCATATTTCTGCATTCCGTAATTCTGGCCAAAATGCTGCGGAAGAATTTCCAGCCCGATATGACGGCCGGACATTCCCTTGGCGAATTCTCGGCACTGGTGGCCGCAGGCGCACTTTCATTTGAAAACGGATTGATATTGGTTGCGCAGAGGGCCATGGCCATGCAAAAAGCCTGTGAATTACAGCCATCCACCATGGCGGCAATAATCGGACTGGATGATGAGGTGGTTGAAAAGGTATGCCATGAGATCAACGCAGTGGTTGTACCGGCCAATTATAACTGCCCGGGTCAGATCGTGATCTCCGGATCGGTGGAAGGAATTGATCAGGCGATTGAAAAACTCACTGCAGCAGGTGCCAAAAGAGCCCTTAAGTTGTCGGTGGGAGGTGCTTTCCACTCACCGTTGATGGAACCGGCCAAAATAGAGCTTGGCAAAGCCATTGACCTGGCCGGCATCAATAAACCCGTATGTCCGGTTTACCAGAACGTTACCGCAAAACCATCCACCGATCCCGCCGTCATCAGGGAAAATCTGAAGATACAGCTCACGGCCCCGGTAAAATGGACACAAACCATGAAAAACATGCTTGCCAGCGGGGCCACCGCCTTTTATGAAGTCGGCCCGGGTACCGTACTGCAGGGCCTTATCAAAAAGGTTGACCGTAATATTGTTGCAGAAAGTATAAAATTATAGTTACCGTTTTTCCGCATCTTCTTTTTTTTCATATCTTCAACCTTCGAACTTCTGAAGTATGAAGAAAAGGTGGCTCTTGTTTATTTTAGGACTCATTGCAGGTTTTCTGATCATCGGATCCGGATCATATGTGGTTCAGCATACCTCCAGTAACGAGTACTGCGCCTCGTGCCATTCCATCCACCCGCAGGCAACCACTTCGTGGAAGCAATCGGTGCATTACCTCACCGAATCGGGAATCCATACCAAATGCGTCGATTGCCACCTGCCCCCTCACGGACGGGGCTACCTCGAGGCAAAAGCTAAAACCGGATTAAGGGATGTATGGAGTAAATGGACAAAAGATTCAGCCTCATTCGACTGGGAGGCCAGGAGTCAGCTGGAGCATGCAAGGAAACATGTTTATGAATCCTCCTGCATTGCCTGCCACGAAAATCTTTTCCCGCCCAAGCTCACTAAGGAAGGGTCTGATGCCCACCTTTACTATACCAGCAATAAAAGTAAACAAGATGATCTGCACTGCATCAACTGCCACCTGGATGCCGGCCATTTTATCGAAGGTTACGTGCATGGCGGAAATACAGGATTTGCAGCTGCTGTACCAACCAATCTGATTAAATATACCCTTCCGGTTATGGTGACACAGTTCGGAAATTTCAAGGAACAGATACCCGGATCAACGGTTTCCTTCAACATGATTGCCATTCCCGGCGACATCTTTAACATGGGATCGCCTGAAAATGAGAAGCTTCGCCATGCCGATGAAGGTCCTGTCAGGAATGTGAAGGTTGATTCGTTTTACATGGCTGAAATCGAAGTCTCCTGGGATGAGTATCTCGCTTTCTATGCCCAGACGTCGGGTGAAGGACGGTCAACCGATACGGAAGGCACACGGGCCTCGGACAAAGAAACCGATGCCATTACAGGTGCAACACCACCCTATGGACAGCCTGACCAGGGCTGGGGAAAAGGACTCAGGCCGGCTATCTCCATCAGCCATCATGCTGCTGAAACTTATTGCAGGTGGCTTTCGCTGATCACCGGCAAGCATTACCGGCTACCTACCGAAGCCGAATGGGAATACGCCTGCCGCGGAGGAACAACCACACCGTATTTCTTCGCCGGAGAACCAGGTAAATTTGAGAAATCAGGCCTGCGTGCAAAAATATCCAAAAACGACACCAGCGTTATCAACACTTATACGGTTTATGCTGAAAACAGCCCGGCCAAAACCCAGGAACCCGGTTTTGTGACTGCTAATCCATTTGGTATCAAAAACATGGCAGGTAATGTGGGTGAATTTTGCAGCGACTGGTATCAGGCCGATACCTACAGCAAATACACCGGAGAACTGCTGGTGAATCCAAAAGGACCCGCAACCGCAAATGAACACGTTGTAAGGGGAGGTTCTTATAGGGATGCAGCCGGAAAACTAAGGAGTGCCGCACGAGATCATACCTATACTCAGGCCTGGCTGCGGACCGATCCCCAGATGCCCAAAAGCATCTGGTGGTATTCCGATTGCTTCTATGTAGGTTTCCGGGTTGTATGTGATTTTGACCACGCCACCGGAAAATCGTCTCCGACAAGTAAGTGAATTTATCTGATTAGTACATTATAGAACAAACCACAAAAAATCTAACCTATGAAGACTGGAATTTCAAGACGGACATTTCTGGGCACATCGGCTGCTGCAGGTTTAACAGGATTAACCTTCCCCAGCTTAATAACCGGATGTTCACCGAAAAAAACAAAGAAGACCGTAGAGGTAATGACCTTCCTAGATCAGGCTCCTGACGGACAGGAACTTAAGGCTGGTATAATTGGCTGCGGCGGAAGAGGCACCGGCGCCGCTCTGGACTTTCTGAATGCAGCGCCCAATCTGAAAATTGCTGCATTGGGCGAAGTTCTCAAGGACAGGGTTGATTCGTGCAGGGAAGAACTTAAGAAAACCAAAAGCGTGGAAGTTCCCGAGGATAAATGCTTTGTAGGTTTTGATGCTTTCCAGAAGGTGATCGAATCAGGAGTAGATGTTATCATCCTGGCCACCCCGCCGTATTTCAGACCGGAACATTTTGCAGCTGCCATTGACGCCCGTAAGCACGTGTTTATGGAAAAACCGGTATGTGTTGACCCTGTCGGCGCCAGATCGGTGATAGCCACCGCACGCAAAGCCAGCGGTATGGGATTATCGGTTGTAACCGGTACACAGCGACGTCACCAGCGGGATTATGTTGCTACCTATAAAAACGTAGCAGAAGGTATGATTGGCGAAATCGTATCTGCAAACGCTTACTGGAATCAGGATAAACTATGGCATCGCGATCCCAATGCCGATTGGACGGAAATGGAATACATGATACGCGACTGGGTGAACTGGTGCTGGCTTTCCGGTGACCATATTGTGGAACAGCATGTTCACAACCTCGATGTTGTTCACTGGTTTACCGGCATGTACCCGGTGAAAGCAACCGGTTTCGGCTCACGGCAGAGAAGGGTAACCGGTGATCAGTTTGACAATTTCAGCGTGGATTATGTATTTGAAAACGGCATACATGTTCACAGTATGTGCCGGCAGATAAACGGCTGTGTTACATCTGTCTCGGAACGTATACAGGGAACTAAAGGTTCTTCGAACTGTGTAAACACCATCTGGGACCAGGCCGGTGCTGAGATCTGGAAATATGAATATCCGCTTGGCGAGGACGGACAACCCACAACAGAAGTTAAAATCAGCCCTTATGTTCAGGAACATATCGACCTGGTTACGGCTATCCGTACCGGCAAACCATTCAACGAAGCCGAGAATACAGCGATGTCCACACTGGTTGCCATAATGGGACGGATATCGGCTTATACCGGCAAGGAAGTAACCATGGATGAGATGATGAATTCCGATATGAAACTGGGTCCAACCGTATTTGCAATGGGACCCGTGGATGTATCCAAAGCTGTTCCTGTACCTGGCGAGCCCTATATTCCTGGTTCCGAAGGATAAGAGGAATCGGGTAATTAAAAGAAGTTGTCTCAAAAGTCAAACAATAAGGCGTAGTTGCACCTGCCTGCCGGCAGGCAGGTGCAACTCCGCCGAAAATATGTGCTTTTGAAACAACTTCTTATACTTATGTTGCTAAGTAAAAATTATAAAAGGATTCAGTTACTGACTTTCAGCGGACTGCCCCCTACTGTAAAGCGATATCTGTACCTGACCAGTCGCCGGTTTTAACAGTCAAACTTCCATCATCATCCTTGTTGCAGGAGAAGAGTGCCAGTACGAGAAAGGCTGTCAGTATAACACGGCCGGTTTTATTATATATGTTTTTCATAGTCGTCAGGTTTGCAGTTTGGCCATAAAAATAATAAAATTTTTCCCTTTGGTTTCAACAATCCGCAACTAAACCTGATCAATCTCTTTCACTTTTCTCTTCCAGTCCATATAATAATAATATTTAATATCATTGATGATTTTGTAAACCGAGTTAACCCAGTAATTCCTGAGCCCGAAGCCCTCGGGTTCCCCCCGCAGCCTTTCATGAAGCAGCACTTTTTTGGTTTTCATGTTAATGGCCACGAAATGAAACCAGGCCTCAGATGCATTTTTATTCAAACATTCCGCAATGAATAACACGCCGAGGCCTTCCTTTCCTTCCAGGTAATACTGGCTTACAAAGCTACGGATATTCTCGTCCGTAAATTTCTGTGTGTTATAGGACTCTATCCCCTCCAGTGATGTTTGTGCATTGATCTCCGTGATCATATCGATATCATAATAAATTTCAGGTTTTCTCAGCATTCCTTTAATATCATATTTTTCAGGTTCAGTAAGGATGATCATGTTCCACCTGGGAAAATAAAGGTCCCTGATCTGCTGTGAACTTTTCTCCCCGGCATTAAAGAATTCCGCAAAGTTCCCGATAAGCTTTACATGCGAGAAGTCGATACCCAGCCAGCTTACCGGAACATCATTCTGCCGGAATAAATCGTTTGCTGTTTGTGCTTTATTGCTTAAGGCAACGAACAATAGCGTAAGAACCAAAACTCGCTTTTTCATTTTGTCAGATTTTAAAGGATATAAAAATAATCGGTATTAGTAAGGTCAATTTAATCGGCAAAAGGTTGCATTACCGTTGTCGCCTCATCCACCAGATATACAACCGATCTGTAACTGATACCGCTGTGCAGCGTAAGTCCTATCTCACATGTCCGGCTGGTGCTGTAGCCTAGCTTTACATCGGTTGGCAGACTGGCTTTCAACAGTTTTAAGGCAGAGGCATTCAATTCAGGCCTGCTGAAACCGCGGTCGCCTGCCCAGCCACAACAGCCAATTTCATCGGGAACGATTACCTCATCGGCACACATGCCGGCCAGCTTAATTAATTTGTGGTCAAGCCCCATTTTAATGGTGCTGCAGGTACTGTGCAAGGCCACTTTGCGCTGCAGTCTGGTAAATACAAGACGCTCGGTCAAAAAGGTAAGTATAAACTCCACGGGCTCATATAGCTGCAGTTGGGAAGACAGCTTTTCCTTCATCTGCAGCAGACAGGGACTCATATCACAATATACAGGAATTCTTCCGTTTTCCGAGGCTTCAAGCAGGGCTGATTCCAGTTCGGCAGCCTTTTTCCGTCCTTCTTCAAAAAATCCCTTGCTGTTAAAGGCCATTCCACAGCATAACCGGTCAATATTCCGCGGAAACACCACTTCAAAACCTGCCTTTTGCAGAAGGTGAACCGTTTGATCAATCAAAATAAGGTCAGTAGTGCTATAATCAGCCGATTTCCCCATGCTCCGGTTGATACAGGCAGGAAAATACACCACCTTATGTTTTGATACCTGTTGTGGCTTCTTCAACCAGGCATGGTCTGCCCCTCCCGGCATATATCGCATCCAGAGTGGGATGATTCCTCGTGAAAAACGGTGCAACCCTGATGACAGCGACTCCAATACACGTGTGCCCAGCAGCCGGTGAACCATGGATAATAAATTAAGGATGGTTCGCAAGGTTGCGGTTATCCGGTGCATGTTCGATCCAGCAATGCCAGCAATCCAGATGGAAAACCGGCTTTTGGCCATATACCGAAATTCCTTGATCAGCATGCCGGTGTCGATATCTACAGGACAGCTCAATGCGCAAAGACCATCTGCGGCACAGGTGGCCTCACCATGATATTTAAAATCCTTTGCGAGTTCAGCCTGCAAAGCACTCCTGATTTTACTGCCGGATATACGGTTCATTTCACGGTAAACAACAATACGCTGACGGGGTGTAAGGGTCAGGTTTCTGGAAGGACAATCGCTCTCGCAAAATCCGCATTCTATGCATTTATCAATTGTATCAGCGACGGCAGGCAATGATTTTAGATTCCGGATATGGATCAACGGATCACTATTCAGGATCACGCCCGGATTCAATATTCCCGCGGGATCTAAAAGCTGCTTGATCTCCTGCATGATCCGGTACATCTCGGGACCCCATTCCTCTTTCACAAAGGGTGCCATGTTCCGGCCTGTTCCATGTTCAGCCTTCAGGCTACCGTCGAACTGATGTACAACCAGTTTCACCAAGTCGTCCATAAATTTCCAGTAGTTATTTACCGCATCAGCCTGCCGAAAATCCGGCATAATGACAAAGTGAATATTACCGTCGAGTAAGTGGCCCCACATAACTGTTTTGTAATAATTATAACGGCCAATCAGCGCTTTGAGCGCCAGTATTGCCTCACCCAGAACTTCTGCCCTGAAAGCAACATCTTCAATGATACAGGCAGTGCCAATCGGACGCGTGGCTGCTGCAGATGTAAACAATCCTTTTCTGACCTTCCAGATACGCTCATATCCGGCAGTATCCGAAATAAAATCAATCGCATACAACGTGGATATTGCTGATACAGCCTCCCTGATTTCCTGGATCTGTTTTTCAAGAATCACCTCATCAGGTGCTGAAGTATCAATCAGCAAGGCTACCGCCGACTCATCCAGTTCATTTATCACGGATGGTATACCTGGATTGTCCTGAACGGATCGCAATGCATTGCGATCCATCAGTTCTGCCGCACTCACCTGACATTTCCGAAGTGGCAGAATGGCCTGGCAGGCATCCCGGATGTCCTTAAAGAAAACCAACGCTGCTGCCTGGTAAGGGTGATTTTCCACAGTTCCGAATGTTGCTTCAGAGATGAAGCCAAGCGTTCCCTCGGAACCCACCATAAGGTGTGATATTATGTCAACCGGATCATCAAAATCAATAAGCGCATTAACCCCATAGCCGGTGGTATTCTTGAGCTCGTACTTGTGCTTAATTTTTTCAGTGAGATGGGCATTGCTCCTGACCTTACCGGCTAAGTGGGATATTCCGCTGATTAGTCCAGGATGACTTTGTATAAAGTTGTCCCGTGAACCCTCATCACGTGTATCCAGCACCGAACCATCGGCAAAAACAATGCGCATACCCCGAAGTGTATTATAGCTGTTGGTTGCAATGCCATAGCTTGCTCCGCTGGCATTGTTGGCAATGATACCTCCGATTTTTGCAGCAGCAATGGAAACGGGACTGGGACCTATTTTCCGGTTATATTTAGCCAGCACTGCATTTGCCCGGCCGCCGGTTATACCCGGTTGAAAGGTGGCAGCATAACCATTGTCAGCGATTGACCACCGGTTAAAACCGGGACCTGTTTCAACCAGAACAGAATCAGTAATGGTTTGTCCGCACAAACTAGTGCCTCCGGCCTTAAAAGTAACAGGGATATTAGCCAGCCGGCAAATCTTTAAAACTGCTACAACTTCCTCTTCACTGTTAACCTGTATCACCAAACCGGGTATCAGCCTGTAAAAACCAGCATCGGTACCTTTGGCCAGCCGGTATAAATAATTGGTATGTACCGGGGAGGCATACCCGGCCTTGTTCAAAGCTGATACAATATGTTGATATTCCTTTTGCATGGACTTTTTGCCCGTAATCAGATTTTTATTACCCCTATCCCGGGCAGCTCAGGGATCACAACTCTCCCATCCATGATCCGGAGGCCTTCGAAAGGATCATTGCTGATCAGCAGGTTTCCATCGAGATCCGCCCAGTCGGCCAGCGGAGCCAACTGAGCAGCTGCTGTAACTGCACAGGAGGTTTCGGTCATGCAGCCAATCATCACCTTAAGACCCAATGACCTGGCCATGCTCACCATGGTATACGCGGCCCTCAACCCGCCGCATTTCATAAGTTTAATATTGATACCGCTGTAAACACCATGTGCCTTATTCACGTCTGTCGGTCTTTGTACGGCTTCATCAGCAATTACGGGAATGGGACTTTCACCGGTTATCCAGGCAATATTATCGATTTCGGTCCCGGGTAAGGGCTGTTCAATATAAATAACGCCCTGCTCTTTAAGCCAGTGGATCATATCAAGTGCCTCATGCTTGTTTTTCCACCCCTGGTTAACATCCACCCCGAGAGGTACCCGGGTAACAGACCTGACCGTTTCAATCATTTCCTTATCGTTCCCGCCACCAAGTTTAACTTTCAGTAATCTGAAAGAAGATGCTTCAAGGGTCTTTTCCCTCACGATTTCGGGTTTATCAATACCGATCGTAAACGAAGTTACGGGCGCATGCTCAGGATTAAGACCCCAGATCCGATGCCAGGGTTGTTGCATGAGCTTACCCACCAGGTCATGCAGGGCAATGTCGACAGATGCTTTCGCAGCATAGTTGCCCGGTGCAACCTGATCCACATAAGTTAATATATCCTCGATCAAAAAAGGGCTGTTGAATGATGTGAGGTCAACCTTCGACAAAAAAGCATGTGCTGTAGCATGTGATTCACCCAAATAAGGAGGCATGGAGGCTTCACCGTAACCAACAATATCCTTCCAGGTAATGGAAGTTAACATCACCGGTGTGGTGGACCTGGAGCCGGAGGCAACAGTAAATACATGTTTAAGTTTCAGTTCATAAGGTTCGAAATACAGCACCATTCCTGCATTTCTGTGTTTTTCCACACTCCTACCGGTCATGGCTTTTAAGGTGGAATAATCAAAGGATAAACTTAAACCTCCTGTCATCAGTCCAAGGTTTCTCAGGAATTTCCTTCGGGGATTCATATTGCCGGATCATTTTATTTAAAATATACAGGTTCACTTTCTGTGTTGGTCACACTCTGCGAAGTTATCACATAATAGTATTTTGAAAGCCTGGTTTTTGGATTTACTGCAATTTTAACTGATGTGTCCGGTGTGACCCTGAAAAGGTTACCGGGATCGGATAAATCGGCAAGTTCTCCCTTTTTGAATTTATAAAGAATGAAATTCTTAATATGGCTCCCCTTCTCCCAGCCAAGCCTGATTGTATCGTTTGAAACAGCAATGGATGTATTTCCAGGCGGATCGGGAATAATGGCCACAATACGTTTGTTGTCAGGAGGCAATGCTGGCAGTGTGTAGATTTTCCTCATCAGCTTTTGCTTCAGCCTGAGGGGATTGGTCCGCAGGTATTTTGCGCTGAAAAACATGCTCCCGGATATGTTATTCAAGCTCCTGTTGAGACTTACCTGTCGGACGATTTCCATGGACGATCTCCATGCCTTAACCGGTGACCTGGCGTCGATCCGGTAGAAGGCCTGTCCGATATACAGCTGACAACCATAGGTGTTACGGTTCCACCAGTCGGCCAGAACGGAATAATCAGCCACCTGCATACCCATGTGCCAGTATAATTGCGGAGTCACATAATCGATCCAGCCTTCTTTCTGCCATTTCAGAATGTCGGCAAACAGGTCGTCATAGTTGGTCTGACCCGCTCTGGTGTCAGATCCCGCAGTATCTTTATCTACATTGCGCCATACACCAAAAGGAGATATGCCAAATTCCACATAAGGCTTAATGGCTTTAATACTGTCATGCAATTGCCTGATGATCATATCCACATTATGTCGTCGCCAGTCATCGCGCCTGCTGTCCGAAAAATCCCCATGATAGGCGCTAAATGATTTATCATCAGGGAAATTGAGACCAGCTATACGGTAAGGATAGAAATAATCGTCCATGTGGATAGCATCAATATCATATCGCCTGACAATATCACTCACAACACGGGCCACGTGATCACGGGTCTCTGGAAATCCCGGATCAAAGTACTTTGTAGTACCATAGGTCAGAAACCACTCAGGATGTATTTTTGAAATATGATCAGGGGAGGGCTTATGAATGGTGGTGTCGCGTATGGCACGATATGGATTTAACCACACATGGATATCCAGCCCGCGCTTTCTGCACTCACTGATTGCAAATGCAAGAGGATCATACCAGGGATCAGGTGCCTTTCCCTGTATACCGCTCAGCCACTGTGACCAGGGTTCCATTACGGACGGGTAAAAGGCATCTGCTGCCGGTCTGATCTGAAAGACAATCGTATTCAGATGGTATTCTTTAACCAGATCAAGCAGTTCCGTCATTTCCTGCCTTTGTAGTTCCACCGGTAAAGCAGGCTTTGAAGGCCAGTCGATGTTTTCCACCGTGGCAATCCATACCGCCCGCATCTCATGTTTGGGAATGCTCTGCGACCTGGCGGGGGAAAGAATACGTAAGAAAATGATTAAACCAAGCAGATACTTCATAATCTTAAAATCTAAAAACCAAACACCGAATACTGAATACTGTTTTACCGTTTACCGTTTACCGTTTACTTTTTTAATGCCGAAAGCCGGATCAATTTTCAGAAATGGCATAATGGCCATTCCAGGCAAGGTACATATGAGAACATAAATAAAGAAATTCCGGTAGCCCAGTAATTCTTCCACATAACCCGACATCATACCCGGCAGCATCATGCCCAGTGCCATCAGGGAAGTACCGATGGCATATTCCGCAGTTTTATACTTGCTGTCACCTACGAAAAACAACATGAAGAGCATGTAAGCGGTAAATCCGAAACCATAACCAAACTGTTCAAGAATAATGGCCATGTAAACCGTGATGTCACCAGACAAAGGCTGCACCCAGGCAATGTACAGCAGTCCCAGGTTGGGCAGGTTCATACTCAGGGCCATCAGCCAGATCAATCGTTTGAGTCCATACCTGGCTGCCAGGATACCTCCAAGAATTCCGCCAACTGTTAACGACAACATACCAATGGTCCCATAGGCAATGCCATATTGGGCGGCCGTCAAACCAATTCCCCCACCCGACCGGGAATCAACCAGAAACGGAGTTGTTATTTTAATGGATTGGGATTCACCAAACCGGTATAACAGAAAGAATAAAAGTGCCGGTACGATGCCCGGTTTACGGAAAAAGGAGATAAACACTTCACCATAAACCCTAAGACTGACGTTTTCAGCTTTTTTGGCTTCTTTGGGATGTGGCAGCATGAATTTATGATATATACCCAGCATCAACAGGAACAGTCCCAAAATACCGAGTGATACCGTCCAGCTGAAGGCAATATTGCCTGCTGTAATGCTGAATACAGAAGATGCGGCTGTACTCAGGTTATGGTCAACCTTAAAAGTCACACTTACCGGTTTGTTCCAGTTATCGTGGGTGAATTCATATCTGCCTGTCTGATTTTTAGCCAGCCGGATATCCTTACTACCTGATTTATGGGCCAGGTTAAGAATGATTTTCTCACCCGGTTCAGGGGGGGCCGACAGGATAATGAACGCCACCGCCGAATCCATCTCTGTGATCCCCTTCTGAAAGACCTGCACACTCACTTCATCAGGAACAATATGAATTTCAGGTTCGGCGGTCCTGCCCCGGAAAATGGAATCAGACCATGAAACCGGAAAGTATTGACCCGGGAGAACTGCATTTACATTCAAAGTAACCGGCTCAAGTCCTGTTTTTTCCTGAACCAGTCCCGCAATTAAGGGTATTAATCCCATGGCGGTAAGCATGGCAATCCTGTAGAATGTACTCCGTATGCCCACAAAAAAAGCCTGTTTATGCTGATCAAGCGCATGCATATAGAATCCGTCAGCAGCAATATCGTGGCTTGCCGAGGATACAGCGATAATGGCAAACAATGCTATGGTGAGCGGGAAAAATAAAGACAGGGGCATCACCGATCCTACGATAATAAATATTAGTCCTAATAATATCTGTGTAAAAATGATCCAGTTTCGTTTGGTTGAAACCACCTCTACATAAGGGCTCCAAAGCGGTTTGATTGCCCAGGGAAGGTATAGCAAGCTTGTCCAGAATGCCAGGGCAGCCACTGAAATTCCCATGGTTTTATAAATCAAACCCGAGGTTGTCATGACGATACTGTAAGGAATACCCTGATACAGGTACAGGGTGGGAATCCAGGTCCAGGGGGTTCGGGATATAGTTTTTTGTGGCATATTGTTAATAGAAATAGCTATATTCTTAATTTTCATTGGTTCGGTATTCAGTATTCTGAATTCGGTATCTGGCCATTCACAGCATGCTCATCACTCCAAACCCATGCCCCACTGATTACTGATTACTGATCACTGTTTACCAATTACCGGTTACCGGTTACCGGTTACTGATTACCATTCCCCGCGAACCCAATACCTCTTCAGTATTTCCTTTCCAGCTTAGCTCCTCTGTAATAATGCAGCAAGATTTCGCTGTAGGAATATCCTTTTGCTCCCATCACTGCCGCTCCTATCTGGCAAAGTCCCACACCGTGTCCCCATCCTGCACCATATAAGGTAAATCTAACGGCCAATTCAACTCCTGTTTTCTCCACCACAAATGCCGAACTGTATAAATGGGAGGCTGATAATGCCTTCCTGATTTCAAGCTCCTTGCCAACAATCATGGTTTTTTTGGAACCGATGATCTTCAGTTTTATAATCCTGCCCGAAACACCCCGTTGTAAAGGAATTAAGTCATGCACTATTCCAAAATCCATACCGGTCCTCTTCAGGATAAGTTCACCAAGTTCAGCGGCGGTATAACTGATTTTCCACCGGTAAAAATCAAGGGTAGTCTGATCATAATCATTCAGAACCTGTGAAAGTACACTTTTATCAGTAGTGTTGCAAAATGCATCCGGACTTGCCATGATCCAGGAACGGGCAGCCTGTTCATCGGTCAGATCCGTATTTGCCTCATGCCGGTTTTCAAAGTTGTCATAAACACGTTGCAGGTAGGGATGATGAACAGGTTCCCAGGTGTTTTCAAATATTTCGGTCACACCCCCGCAACATTTAGAGAACCTTGTATCACAGAACCTGTCCTCATGCATCAGCACTTCACCCGAGGTTTGATTCACAGCTTGTTCCACAAGCTGAGTTGATGCCCGTGTGATTCCCTGGTAACGCTGGCAATGATCATCAGCACACACGTCAAAACCTGCATGGTCTTCCCGGTCATACCAGATAATCCGTTCATCTTCATTTGAATATGAAGACCTGTACTTAGCGGAACCGGACTGAATAGACCTGCGCTTCCCGATCTGTGCCAGTAACCAGCTCCGTGAAACAACGGCATGAGCCTTAAGCATTTCCAAAGAGGATGTAGCGCTCATCTCCGAAGAAATAACACTGACAAGATAATCCTCAAGCGGAAGGATGTTGATGGCAGTAATCTGATCTTCCTTAATCATCAGCTTTAAGGCTCCTCTGAACAATTGGGTTTCCCTTTTTTGCCAGTGAAAGCTGATTCCTATGGTAACATCGTATATTTTAAATGTAGCTGGTTCCGGATTGTCCGGATTAAGAATCAGACTGATACCTGCTTCTGATTTCTGGCCGTTACTCTCGAATTCCAGGGTACCATTATGAATCCGGGCCATGTATTCTCCACCCCGTATAAACTTCTTCTCTCCCGACGTGTAATTTCCGTTCAAGGCAAATCTGATTTCCGCCGCGGATAGGATTCCTACCTCGATTACAGGCTTAATCATTGACCTCCTGTTAAATTGTCTATAAGATACTTAATTAATCTATCATCAACACATACCTGCTGAAAGACATCCAGAACATCCTCCCGTGAAACTTTATTGAAGTCTCCTTCCCGTGGTATGATCACCACACCGCCAAGATCAATACTTGCTGGACTAATCAGCAACTGACTGGCACCGGTGGCAAAATATCTGTCGGGCCGGTGTAATCTCCTTGGGAAAAGATGAACAACAAACTTACCTTCTTCATAATCTGCGAGAATATTCATCATTGGCTCATCTTCAGAAGGAATATTGAGGGCAAGGAGTTTATATACCGTATTGAACACAGAAACCAGCTCCGGAATGGAACTTCCGCTAAGTGTAATCAACCTTCTCCGGTAATTATTCCAGGTGTGGATCCCGATACTATTGTTCTTTGCATGAAGAGAACAATTGTTTTTATTGAAGAAATCTGTTTCAATAGGCATATTTCCTTTTTGCACGGCCTGGAAATGAAAATGATCCGGTGCGGATGCACCGCACTGCGGACCGTTATAAATAATCACATAATGTGGAAGGTCCTTTGCCAGTTCCAGCATTATGCTGAATTTTGGAAGGATGTGTTGTGGTTCGTGCACAAAAGTGGGTATGGTAAGATGTCCGCGAAAAACCGGGTATGGATTCACCAGTAAGATAAGATTTTCATGGTACCAGATACCCTGCTGTTCAGGCGGCCTGTTTTTTTCACACAGGAAACAGGGACGCGACATGATGGATTGTGGGTCAGTTTTGGCGGCTGAGGAAATAATGCGTTTCGGATTGAATTGCAGGATAATCTTAAAATCTTCAAACAAGAGAGAATTTACCCTGACCTTTTGTAATCCGTTATAGTTATGCCTGGCCAATTCCCAATCCCTGAGGTGACTTTCAAATAGTGCATTAACTTCCTGTTTGAGTTTCATGAATGCGCCAAGAGGTTAAATCTTTTGTCCTTCTTTCACATATTGCTGCCGTGCCCGGAATTCAATGGTCCGTATTTTATCCTTGTAGAAGTTATGGGTATTTAATTTATAAACATCCAGGGAAGCATCTGAATTTTCCTCCCACCTCCTGCACAAATACAGCGGTTCATAAATACGCCCTATCTGGTAGTACCGACTGATGTTCAGTCCTATCGCATAATCCTCGCCATAGCTCACATCAGGCAATTTGAAATTTCGGATAACCGGGGTATAAAATGCACGCGGTGCCCCCAGTCCGTTAATTCTCAGTGCATTGTTCCTGCCGTTCCCGGGAGTCCATTCCTTGTGATCAATCAATCCAGGTAGTATTTCTTCAAGATTAAAATTAACCATGCGGTACGAACCAACCAGCATGGCACAGTTCTGTTGATAAAAAGCTGCAATTATCCGCGATAATACCTGGTCATCGATGTAAAGGTCATCGCTATCGAGCTGGACGGCAAACTTTCCGCAAACAGGATGGAAAACAGCTTCGTTCCAGCATCCCCCTATTCTAAGATCAGTTCTTTCCGGTACGATGTGAATTAGACGCGGGTCTTCTGCACGGAAAGTTCTTATGATCTCCGTTGTTCCATCTGTGGAATGGTTGTCCACGACAATCAGGTTATAATTGAAATCAGTTTTCTGGCACAATGCCGATTTAATGGCATCGCCAATGGTTCTGGCCCTGTTTTTAACAGGAATCACCACTGATGCCTCTACATTAAAACCGGATTCATTGAATTCTATTTGGGTAAATCTTGGCTCAAGCCAGGCACCTGTATCTTTCAGGTGGGCCGTGCAGGCCTGCTCCATTTCAATCTGCACCTGACGGTTTTTCGGATCCACATAATCAAATAATTTTTCACCTGACTTCCTGGAGTCTGTCTCCACCACGGAATAGAGCAATTCGGGAATATGAAAAATACCATGTTTTTGTGACAGTTTCAGCCTCAGATCATACAAACCTGCCGAATGGTAATCATCATTCATCCGCGATACCGCTTCATGAAGAGCCAAAGTATTGAACAACAGCAAAGATCCGAAATTGAAATCGTCGCGAAGACTGCCCTCCTGGTATTCAATTACAGGATTGGGTGCTTTCCGACCTTCTTTGAGTGCATAGAAATCTGAATATACCATTCCCGATGCAGTATATTCTGCGATCTGAATCATCCTTTGCAATGCAAAAACGCCAAGTTGTAAAGGAAGGGATTTTGTATATAACAAGGTAAAACCGGTATAGGCATGCTGCACAATTTTCCTGAAGGTATCAGAGCAAAACAGGGCAGGAACCTCAATCTTCTTATTACCTGGCGGAATATCGGAAACAGGTGTATCACCGGAAGAAAGGATGAAGATATCTCCGACCTGTTCGCTTCTTCTCAGCTCTTCAATTGTCGCCTTCAGATCTTCAGGAGCACCAACCGGTAGAAAACATGATATTTTATTGCTCATTTTTGTAATTCCCTCTCAAAGAATTTCATAATCCCCGACATCAGTTCAGTCCGCTGCTCCTCGTGTATCAGGGCTTCGAATGGAAACCCCAAAGCCACGGTATGATAAGTCCCTTTGTACGCCACCCCTGCACTGCGGCTGCCGGACGCATAACGGTATATCCGGAACGAGCCCTCACCGGCAGGTTCAATGGCATCAGGTGACTCCACCTTATATATTTCAGGATGATAACCTGCATTGAACTGAATTATTTGCGGAAAGTGTTTGGCTGCCTGATCTGTGACCTTTACAGAACCGTCTGCAGCAGCGTGATGGGTTCTCCAGGTAAAATGAAGAACATCAGCAGCAAAGCGTATGGCCACGGAGTCGGCATTTTCAACCATATCTGTTCCGATATAGGCGCCGGAAATAAAGATATTCCCTCCTTGCCGGGCATATCTGCCGACAGATTCTCTCATACCCGGGGTGAATACGCGAAAGTCCCTGCCCGGTGATCCGTCCATAGATTCAGTCCCGCGTTCCTCGCCAAAAATAAGATCGACTGCCGGGCAGCTCTGGAGGTTAAAATCAGCCGATTCAAATACCTCATCGCTTACCGATACAAAGGAATACCCTGCATCCCGAAGTGCTTTACCATGCATCAGGGGAAAGTCAAATGAATTGCCGGCTGTGGGTTTGGCTTCGTAATCAGCATGGCTGGCACCCCAGCCCTGGCTGTCATCATGCAGCCATTCGGAATTCCGGTTGAAATCGTACTGGTTTCCCGAATGACTGTAGTCTTTCCGGCGGGCGACTCCCTCATCTTCCCACCAGGCTATTCCGGCCATGTCATCTTTGTCGAAAAACGCAGGTCCGCATACCCGGTCAAAGGCATTGACGATCAATACCGGTTTATTATCACACGATAATAAAGAAACTGATAAGGTTTCACCCGGCAGGCTCTCTCCCCCGGCATTAATAGCCGTCACGCAAAAACTGCAGATCTGCCCCCATTCCGGCAAAGTGATCAGCATAAATGTATCCTGCACAGGCTGACCCATGTCAAAGCCGTTGTTTTCCTTTTTCATGTATACTCTGTATCCGCTGGGCATTGCTGTGTTCTCGATGGGATCAGCCACAGGACGCCAACTGAGTTTTATATTCCTGCCTTCAAGAACTTCAATGGCCATATGATCGGGGGGTAAAGGTTGAATGACAGCCTTTTTGCCCACCTGCAACGACAAATACCGGAGTATGCCTTTGTAGACTGCCCTGGCCGCAATAAATCTGAATCGCGGGTCAAGTCCATATTTCATATCCGCCAGATTCTGATGAGAAAGCAGTTCCAGTAACATTACAGGAACAACAGGTCTCCATGCCTCGGAGTATTCCCTGTCCCATAATCCCCTGCGGGTCCAGGCCGGATTGATCAGACTTCTGATATCCTCCACCACCTGCGTCTGGATCAGATCGGTAAGGTCCCTGCTCGCCAGTTTTGACTTTCCGTTTGGGAACACCCCATTGTTCCTTACTGTGCTGTAAATTCCCAGGGTGCCAATAACTGAATCATTTTCCGTAACTCCGGCGTCGGTGTGAAAAGCAAGGGCCAGGTCGACCGGAATGCCCAGGCCAGGATTGTATTTTTCGCTGTACTGTAGCTTCAGTGGACCAATCAGGTAATTTACCCACTCGCCTCGCGACATGTAATCATCGTTATAATCATTCTTACCGGAACTCAGGTTATAAACCAACGAGTCGGGCATTCCCGAATACTGTAAGTAATAACGGGAACCTTCCATCCATCTTGGCATACCGCTAAGTTTTTCGTGATACAAATCAGTATCTTCAGGAAGTAAGATCTCACCGGCGGGATGGCCGTCATTAACTGATTTCTGCTGCATTTCTGCTGTCAATCCCGGTTTTCTGACAACATTACCCATGCCACCTCCAAAACGTACTGCATCTGCGGTGAGGGTTCCTTTTGCATCACAGGTTATGACTACTGATCCTGTTGTGTTGCTGATTCCTCTGTTAAAATGAAAAGTTCCCAGATAAACCCAGGTTCCGGCTCCCATACACTGGTTAACCAGGAATCGTGCGGTGCCACCTGTATACCGCACTTCGTAACTGACTTTCTGGATACAATGTTCAGATTTCCCCCATGATACATATACGGCATATTCCCCTGTCTCAGGAATATCAGGAACATAGGCCAGTGATGATGTGTCGCCGGGTAAGGCATCCCGTTCGAGGCTAGTTCCCATCCTGAATGGATTTTGTCCGGGATGCAGTGTGTCCACATATAGAAATCCCGGTTGTTCTGCTTTCTGCCATATGCTTCCCCCGTTGATGACGAGCAGTTCAGAGTTACCGGACATCCTGTCATTATCCACAATAACCTCATGGGTTTGCGTGTCCCTTTCCCGTGGCAGTAACACCGTGGCACCCGCGTTCTCAAGCATGGGAACCAAGTAGGTTGTAGCAAAAGACCATGGGAAGATGTCCTCGACTGTCTCCCAAAGACGTGCCCTTTGCCATTGCCACCGGTCAAGCTGCTGATCAAAGAAATAGCCATGGCTCGGCCACAGTGCAATATGTCTCCCTTCAAGTCCGCCCGGAAAAGCCGGCTGATCACATCTTGTGACTAGCGGAACTCCGTGATAGGGTTTAATAATTCTATTTGTGTCAAAAAGAGCAGGTTGTTCACGGAAATAGTTGGGAACATAATCTTCGAGCATGCGACCCCTTGCGAATAACTGAATGCTATAGTCTTTGAACTTGTGTCCAAGGCCTTTCCTGATTTCAGTTTTGAGGTGATCCACCCATGCTGTTCTTACAGGTATGTGGGTTGTCGTGGGACTAAGGTAAACCGACAGGATTTGTTGCATCCTGTTAACCTGAATACTGTCAGTCATCACCTCTCCTGTATGTTTCCACTCCTTAAACAATCCGGAGATAAAGGCTGATCGCTTAACTGCCTTTTTCCCGAGGCGTATTTCACTTTTATCCGGTTCCTGCCCGCTAAGCGGCAGAACAATCCATGCTGCAGAAAACAGGACAGTGAAAATGAATATCCTTTTTCTTTTATCCGCCACTTGCTTTTCGTTCTTCTTGATTCAAAAATAAGTACTTTCTTTAAAATTCTAATGATGAACTTGTCATCCTTAATACAAATTGTCAAAAGTCGCTCCTTTTATTTACCTTTGGAGCAGTGTGTAACACGTTGAACAACCAGACGCTGAAATGATACTAATAGCAGACAGTGGATCAACAAAAACTGAATGGTGTTTGGTGAATGTTGAAACCAGACTGTCTGAAAGCTGTACGACTTCCGGAATTAATCCGTTGTATCATAATGAAGAATCTATACGGCAACTGTTGATGCGTGAATTCACCCTGAGCTTTTCTGAACTTGATCATCTGTTCTTTTACGGGGCCGGTTGCATCAACAGCAACACCACGGATATAGTGCAGCGTGCACTGAACCGGCACTTTAAGAGTTCTTCTGTAACTATTCAGAGTGACCTGATGTGTGCTGCGCGCTCACTGTGCAAGGACCGTCCGGGAATAGCCTGTATCCTCGGAACGGGTTCAAATTCATGTTACTATGACGGCACTGAGATTTCCCGCCATATTTCGCCCCTGGGTTATATACTGGGTGATGAAGGAAGCGGCGCGGTTATCGGAAGAAAGTTCATTTCCGACCTGTTAAAGAATCAGTTACCGGCATATGTGACCGACCGGTTTTATCAGCAATATCAGCTAACGGCAGGCCTGATTCTGGAAACCGTTTACAAAAAGCCATTTCCAAACAGATTTCTGGCACAATTCACCAGGTTTATCCACGAGAATATTCAGGAACCCAAATTGAAAAATCTGGTAAAAGAAAGTTTTAATGATTTCTTTATCCGTAATATTCGGCAGTACCCGGAGGCGCAGCATTTGCCAATTAATTTCACCGGAAGTATTGCCTATTATTTCAATGATGTGTTGCAGGAATCTGCTGCCGAACTGGGCCATAAAACAGGCATTATAAGCGTATCGCCCATGAAAGGCCTGATTGAGTTTCACCTTAAAAACTTATAAGTATACGATGCCCCAGGATAACAAAAACAAGTTTGTATTAAGTATTACTGAATCTTCCTCCAGGTTTGAGAATCTGGAAAAGATACCGGTAAGAGAACTGATTGCCAGTATTAACGAAGAAGATGCCAGGGTTCATTTGGCTGTTCGTGAGGCATTGCCACAGATTGAAAAACTGATTACACTTATAATTGAAAGAATGAAAAAGGGCGGCAGGGTATTTTATCTGGGTGCAGGCACCAGTGGCCGCCTTGGAGTGCTGGATGCTTCTGAACTGCCACCAACATTCGGTGTACCCGACAATCTGGTAATCGGGTTGATTGCCGGAGGAGAGATGGCCCTGCGAAAAGCTGTTGAAAATGCGGAAGATAATCCCGATCGGGCCTGGGAAGAGCTTGAGGCACTGAAAATCAATCAGCATGATACGGTAATCGGCATTGCCGCTTCCGGAACAACGCCTTATGTAATCGGAGGAATCCGGAAGGCAAGAGCAAATGGTATCCTTACGGGTTGTATCACCTGTAATCCCGGTTCGCTAATCGCCAAAACAGCAGAATACCCGATTGAAGCTGTTACCGGTCCGGAATTTGTCACGGGAAGTACACGGTTGAAAGCCGGCACAGCTCAGAAGATGATCCTTAATATGATTACCACTACCATTATGATCAAGCTGGGAAAGGTGAGGGGCAATAAAATGGTCAATATGCAGCTTACCAATAAGAAGCTGGTTAACCGCGGAACCAGAATGCTGATGGAAGAGCTGTCACTCGACTTCGAAACGGCGCATAAACTGCTATTGCAGCATGGTTCTGTCAGGAAGGCCCTTGAAAGCGAAAAAGGCCAGAAATGAATCACTATTTTTTTTATCTCCATTTCTGTATTACTTTTAGGGGCTGTTAAGGTTAATTCTTCTGGTTATGAAAGTTTTAAAATTTGGAGGGTATTCGATTGACACCGCCGAGAATATCCTGGGGGTAAAAAAAATAATCGAGTCCCAAACTGAACCTGTTGTAATTGTTGTATCGGCCTTTCATGGTATTACCGACAAACTGCTCGAACTCTCCAGGTTAGCGGCTTCGAGAGATAAGAATTTTTTCAGGATTTACAGCGAAATTGAAATTAAGCATACCGATATTGTTAACAGCTTGTTCGAAGAGCCGTTACAAACATCCGTGATGTCACATATCAACACTTATCTGAAAGATCTTATCAGCATTATCAATGGCATCTACCTCCTGAATGATCTTACACCCAAAATCCAGGACAGAATTCTGAGTTTCGGTGAGATTATGTCGTCTTGCATCATCAGTATGGTCATCAGTAACGCCGAAGTCGTTGATGCAAAAGCACTGATCAAAACCGACAGCAAATTTGGCAATGCAAGAGTCAATTTCCCTCTCACCAACAGGTTAATCAGGGCACAGTTCCATAATTACAAAAAAACAGGTGTCGTACCGGGATTCATTGGAAGTGGCGAGCATAATGAGACCACCACACTTGGCCGGGGAGGCTCTGATTATACTGCTGCTATCGTGTCGGCAGCACTTGAGGTTTCCAGACTGGAAATCTGGACCAATGTCGACGGTTTTATGACGGCAGATCCCAATAAGGTAAAAAAAGCACTGGCCATTGATTATCTCAGTTATGCCGAGGCCATGGAGTTATCCCATTTCGGGGCCGAAGTAATTTACACACCCACGATTCACCCGGTATATCAGAAAAACATTGAAGTTGTAATAAAGAATACCTTTAATCCTGAGGGCAAAGGCACTTTGATTTCAAAAGAATCCAAGAGGTCAGCGACTTCCCTGATCAAAGGCATTTCTTCGATCGATGATATCGATCTGATGACATTGCAGGGAGCGGGAATGGTTGGCGTTAAGGGGATTTCCTCAAGGCTGTTCGGCACGCTGGCAAGAATTGACGTGAATATCATCCTGATCACGCAGGCATCATCGGAGTATTCTATTTGCTTTGCACTGAGTCCCTGTGATTCCGACCTGGCCCTCAAAGCATTGGAGGCTGAGTTCGAACCGGAGATCATACTGAGAAATGTTCTGAACATTGTGGTTGAAAAAGATCTGTCGGTTATCGCCATTGTGGGCGAACAAATGAAAAATACGCCGGGGATTTCCGCCAACCTGTTTACTTCACTTGGCCGTAATGGTATCAGCGTCATAGCCACTGCACAGGGATCTTCTGAATTAAATATTTCGGTAGTGATCAAGAAAGAAAGCCTGGATAAAGCACTCAACGTGATTCATGAGGGATTCTTTCTGTCGCATTACCGCGAATTGCACCTTTATCTGGTAGGTACGGGAACTGTGGGTGGTAACCTGCTGAAACAAATCATGAATCAGCAGGAGGTTCTGCTCAGGGAACATCACCTGAAAATCAATGTGGTTGGCATTTGCCGGTCAAAGCTCATGCTGCTGAAACCCGAAGGTATTGATCTGGCTGCCTACCGTGAGGAAATGGAACAGCAGGGAGAAAAGGCCGATATAGATCTGTTCATACAGAAACTTAAATATCTGAATCTCAGGAACAGTGTTTATATCGATTGTACGGCTGAGGCCCGTATTTCTGCCACCTACAAACAGGTTCTGGATTCATTTGTCTCCGTGGTGACAGCCAATAAAATAGCCTGTTCATCGGATTATTCCCTTTATGCAACGCTCAAAAAAACAGCACGTGAAAAATATGTTAAGTTCATGTATGAGACCAATGTTGGTGCAGGCTTACCTATCATCAGCACACTGAACGATCTGATCAGGAGCGGAGATAAAATCATCCGGCTTGAGGCTGTATTGTCCGGTACGCTCAATTTCATCTTCAATACCATCAGTGAGGAGATTTCACTTAGCAGGGCCGTTCAGCTTGCCATGGACCTTGGATATGCAGAGCCGGATCCACGTATCGACCTGAGCGGTATTGATGTGAAACGCAAGCTCCTGATCCTTGCCCGGGAATCAGGCTATCCGCTTGAAAACCAAGATATATCCGTTGTTCCCTTTTTAACCGATGATTGCTTTGCAGGCTCGCAGGATGATTTCTGGGCAGCCATAAGAAAACACGATGGCAAATTTGAGGAAAGACGTAAAGCATTGATCCGGGAAAATAAAAAGCTCCGGTTTGTGGCACGTCTTGAAAATGGAACAGCACGAATTGAACTTGTCGAAGTGGGAATAACCCACCCTGCCTATCCGCTCGAAGGCAGTAACAACATCATCCTCATTACAACAGACCGGTATCATGAGCAACCCATGGTTATCAGGGGTTATGGGGCAGGTGCAGATGTTACGGCAGCAGGAGTGTTTGCCGATATCATCAGGGTAGCTAATGTTTAAAGCTGTAAACGCATGATAAAAGCAGTAGTTTTTGATTTTGACGGTATCATAATTGAATCGGAACCCCTATGGATTGAGGCAGAAATCCTGGCTTTCAAATCGGTTGGCATTGACCTCACACCTGAAATGTGCCGCCGGACAACAGGTCTAAATACACAGGACACTTTACAGTACTGGTACAATGCTTATCATTGGACCGGCAAAAGCATGTTTCAACTGTATAAGGAAATCATGGAAGCCATGCAGGTCCTCATCCTCGAAAAAGCGGACCTGAAAGAAGGATATCTGGATATTCTTCAAATGTTCGTTGATAAGAAACTGCCGGTTGCTGTGGCTTCCTCATCACCGCTAAAACTTATTACAACTGCCCTTAAAAAATTTCATCTTTTCGAATTTTTTAAAATAATCAGCTCGGCTGAAAATGAAGAACATGGTAAACCACACCCGGCCCTTTACCTGGGTGCCGCCAAAAAACTGGGTATCGAGCCGGTTCACTGCCTGGCCTTTGAGGATTCCTTCATTGGTGCCATAGCCGCTAAAGCTGCCCGTATGAAATTAGTCACTGTGCCTGATATCCACGATTTTACCTCCACAAGGTTTGACTTCGCTGATCTGAAGCTTGCCTCACTGAAGGATTTTAAGGAAAAGCATTTCGAACATCTCAATTCACTAAATTAGCCGTTTCATGATAAAATCATGACCCCGGGAAAAATATTGTACTATTCCACCAATGGCAGGGCCAAGAAAGTGAGTTTTGGTGAAGCCTTGCTCAGAGGTCTGGCACCGGATAAGGGACTTTATATGCCCGGTCATGTCCCCATGCTGGATAACAGTTCACTGAAGAGCCTGTTTGGTAAGCCTTACCATGAAGTTGCCTTTATTATTGCCCGAAATATCCTTCGGTCGGAAATTAATCCGGAAGATCTTTATCCTCTGGTAAATGATGCCTATAATTTTAAGGTGCCGCTTGAAAAGGTATACGACCATAAATACATCATGCGGCTTGATCAGGGACCCACAGCTTCTTTTAAAGACTTTGCGGCGCGCATGATGGGCCGGCTCATGCAGTATTTCCTGCAACTGCAAAACAAAAAAATGCTGATTCTTACTGCCACCTCGGGAGATACGGGCAGTGCTATTGCCAATGCTTTCTATGGGCTCGACAATATACAGGTAGTGATCCTATATCCGGAAAATGAGGTAACCCCCAGGCAGCGAAGGCAGATGACTACCCTTCGGAAGAACATCAGGATTATTTCACTGCAGGGAAAGTTTGATGATTGTCAGGCGTTAGTTAAGCAAGCTTTCATGGATGAAAGCCTGACGTACCTGAACCTGTCATCTGCAAACTCCATTAATATCGGCCGTCTGTTACCACAGTCATTTTACTATTTCTATGCCTGGTCACAGCTGGCTACATCCGTTAATGATCAGGTGATTTACTCGGTCCCTTCCGGTAATTTTGGCAATATGATGGGAGGACTTCTGGCCAGGAAGATGGGCCTGCCGGTTAAACGGTTTATTATAGCCACCAATGAAAATGACGAGGTACCTGAATACTGGCGCACAGGTAAGTATGCAACCATCATTCCTTCCCGTAACTGTATATCCAGTGCCATGAATGTCGGACACCCCAGTAACATGGCCCGAGTGATCGCCCTGTACGGAGGCACCATGGATGAAAAGGGAAACATTATCCTTGAACCAGACATCAGACAAATGCGGGAAGACATCTTTACCGTGAGCATAACCGACCTATATACCACTGAAGTGCTTAAGGAAACTTACCGCCAATATGGTGTGCTTACTGAACCGCACGGGGCCGCTGGCTGGGCGGGACTGATGAATTACCTGAAGCACTATCCGGAAGATGACAATCCGGATCAGCTGGCCATAAGTCTCGAAACTGCCCATCCGGCCAAGTTTCCTGAACAGATAAGAACACTGCTGGGAATTGATCCCGAACTTCCCCTTTCGATGGAGGGTCTGGACCTTGCAGAAGAATCATATGACAAGCTGGAAAATAACTACACACAATTCAAAAATTATCTGTCAGCTCGATATTGATTTTTAGTTATCTTGGCAGCCGGAAAATTCGATTATCTGACATGAAGAAACTGCACGCTGTATGCTCTGATCTCGAAGGAGTATGGGTTCCAGAAGTCTGGATTAACGTGGCGGAGAGAACCGGCATTCCTGAACTCAGGCTTACAACACGTGATATCAAAGACTATGACGAGCTGATGCGGCACCGGCTGAAAATTCTTCGGGAGAGGAATTTGACCTTACTGGACATTCAGCGGGTTATCGCAACGATTAAACCCATCCACGGTGCGCTGGAAATGATCAACTGGCTGAAGAGAGTAACCCGTTTTATTGTTGTTTCAGACACCTTCGTGGAATTTGCTGATCCTTTGATGGAGCAGCTGGACAGGCCCACTCTCTTCTGCCACTCACTGGAAGTTAACGGAAATGGTATAATCACCGGATATAACCTTCGCCAGAAAGACGCAAAGCGGGAAACTGTAAAAGCCCTTAAAAGCCTTAATTATGAAGTATTTGCCTTTGGCGATTCCTATAACGATATCAATATGTTACTCGAAGCTGATCAGGGGGTATTGTTTCGTCCGCCTCAAAATGTGGTTAAGGACTATCCCGGTTTTCCGGTAATTCAGGATTACGAACAACTCAAGTGTTTCCTGGAAGAATGCCTTTAACCCTCAGCATTAAATATTTTGTCTTGAATCCTAATAAAGTGCGGGGTACCTTGCCGGATTTGCCTCATGCATGATGTCATACACGGTTTCAAAAACATCCTCAGCATTGGGATTTGAAAAGTAATCTCCATCGGTGGAATAAGCAGGTCTGTGTTCCTTTGCCGCCAGGGTATGTGGTTCCGAATCGAGATACTTGTATGCTCCCTGGACCTCCAGCACTTGCTGCATCATGTAAGCAGTGGCTCCACCCGGAACATCCTCATCAAAGAATAAGACCTTACTGGTTTTTTTTATGGAGGTTAAAATCACCTCGTTAAGGTCAAATGGTAAAAGTGTTTGTACATCAATCAGTTCCACACTGATTCCAAAATCCTTTAACTGTTTTATGGCATCCTGGGCTATTCTCACACAGGAACCATAAGTGACCAGTGTAATATCATCTCCTTCTTCCAGGATCTCGGGCATGCCTAAGGGTACCCGGTATTCACCAGGATTATCCGGGTTCAATTCCTTAAGCCTGTATGCATTCAAGGGTTCAATGACAAGGGCCGGATCCCTGCCCTCCATCAAAGTATTATAGAAGCCTGCTGCCTGTGTCATATCACGGGGTACACATATATAAATACCCCTGATTGAGTTGATTACCATGCTCAGTGGAGAACCCGAATGCCATATCCCTTCAAGCCTGTGCCCTCTCGTGCTTATAATCAAAGGTATACATTGCCTTCCTGCAGTTCGCCAGTGTGTGGTAGCCAGGTCATCACTCATGATTTGCAGTGCATACAGGAGATAATCGAAATATTGTATTTCAGCTATGGGACGGAAACCCCTTAGTGCTAATCCAATACCCTTACCAATAATGGAGGTTTCCCGCAAGCCGGTATCAAAAATCCTGTGTTCACCATACTTACTCTGCAATCCTTCATAGGTTTGATTTACCCCACCAAGCACGCCTACATCCTCACCAAAGACTACCATTAAAGGGTACTTTGCAAAAAGTGCATCGAAATTATTCCGTAAAATTTCACGACCCGTAACAGCGACCGGTTCCGGGGGATAATGTGGCTCAACAGGGACTACATTCAATGCGGAATGGTTTGTTTCGTTATATAAATGTGCGCTGTACTTTTCAAATCCACTAACCCGATTGCTATCAATCCATTGCATCAGGCTGTCCCTGAAAGCAGCCCGCTGAGGGCAGTCATTGCATACATACCTGAGAATTTTCTTGGCAACACTGATATTATCCTTACGGATAGGATTATTGATGTTTTTCAGATTGGAAGCGTAAAGCTGAATTTTATCAATACCTTCCTGCCTGCATACGCAGCTCTTATTTTCGAGTATGGCAAGCAGACCGGCTTTCTCGGTCCGGATTAACGCCTGATAATCATTCCAGGCTCTCTCCCGCGAAACGGCTACCTCCTCATTCACCGCTGTTTCCATCAGATCCAGATCCGCTGATGTGGCAAAATCCTGTTCTGTGATCCAGCTTTTCATCCTGGCAATGCAATCATGGTCGGCTTCCCAGGCTAAACGCTCCGGCGACTTATACCGTTCATGCGATCCGGAAGTGGAATGTCCCAGAGGCTGCGTTAATTCAGTAATGTGAAAAAGAACAGGCACATGATCACGCCGGCACCTGGCAATGCCATCTTCAAAAACGGAACATAACTGCGGATAATCCCATCCCAGGGCTTCATATATCACTATCCCGGAATCACTGTCCTTCTTTTCAAAACCTCTGAGTACTTTGGCAATACTGGCATTTGTGGTTTGCTTCGAAGTTGGCACGGAGATACCGTAACCATCATCCCATACGGCAATGGCGAGAGGAACCTGTAAAACTCCTGCTGCATTAATGGTTTCAAAAAAGTGTCCTTCCGAAGTACTTGCGTCGCCAATGGTGCCAAAGACAACTTCATTACCCTGGCGACTAATCCCGGGTAATTGAGCCAGATCGGTATTCTGCCTGAAAAGTCTTGAGACTAAGGCTAATCCAAGCATCCTGGGCATGTGTCCGGCCGTAGGCGACAGATCGGCCGCAGAATTCTTTTGCTGTGTAAGGTCGAGCCATTCACCATTCTTGTCTATATTGCAGGTGGCAAAGTGGTTGTTAAACGACCTTCCGGCATTGCCGGGATTAAGATTCTCATCTGCCGTTCCGTATAACTGGGCAAAAAACTCTTCGATTGTCAACAGGCCTGCTGCCATCATAAAGGTCTGATCACGGTAGTAACCCGATCGCCAATCGCCGGTCCTGAATTGCTTTGCATAGGCAATCTGGGCAATTTCCTTGCCATCGCCGAAAATACCGAACTTAGCCTTACCGCTAAGCACTTCTTTGCGGCCGGTAATACTGCATTGCCGGCTTACCAGTGCCAAACGGTAATCCCGGAGAATTTCCCTGCGAAACTCTTCATAACTGATCGGATGATTGCTGATGGATTCAGTGGCAAGCATATATAGATGTATTCCGGTTCTAAACAGAACAACCAGGAAATTGTTCGGCATTTGCCAATAGCGCAGCTAAATTTACAAAGAATTATCCTGTTACCATTACCCTGCCAAACCAAAGTACCGGTTTTTTGTTGTAGTTTTGAATCCTATTATCTGTATATCGTGTTACAATTAATCCTGATCGTATCCGTAGTGGTTGGCCTGGCACTTCTCCTCCTGGGAATTAATATCTTTATTTTTGGCCGCAGATTTCCCGAAACTGAAGTAGGTAAAAACAGGAATATGATCAGGCTTGGCCTGCGTTGTCCGCAATGCGAAGAAAGGATTCATTACAGGAAATTGAAGCACAGGAGGATTAATATCAGAACCTTACATCCCGATTGGTCCTCACTAAAGGGATAAGAATATGTGAAATAGAAAAGGGGGTAGTGATTTACTTCCCCCTTCCTGATAATAAACCTAAAATTAAACCTTGAGCGAAATTTTATATTTTGTTTGTTTTCTATACTATGACATTTCTAAAGTAAAACTCACGTAAGCCAAATACAGGTATAATCACAATCTTACCGGGCAATCTCCCAAATTGTAAAAAGTATCGTTTTAGCAATGAAATATTAGCATTAATTTTGTTAATATGCAATCATGGAATAGATTTTGATCAATTGTTACTAAACCATCGAGGTATGCAGATCCATTATGATTTCTTCCAGACGGATAACACCCTCCTTCCGCAAAAGGGCAGAATTCTGATTTCTGAACCATTTTTAATGGACAATTATTTTAAACGGTCAATTGTTCTGATCACCGAACATTCCGAAGAAGGAACAGTGGGATTTGTAATGAACAAGCCGGTTAATATGAAGGTTAATGAAATCATGTCGGATTTTCCGGCAATTGATGCTGTTGTATCGTTAGGAGGCCCTGTTCAGACGAATACTTTACACTATATCCATACCTTGGGTGATATCATTCCTAACAGTATGAAGGTTATCGAAAACATATACTGGGGAGGGGAGTTCGAGGTTATCAAAAGGTTATTGGAATCAGGAAGTCTTAATAATGAGAATATTCGGTTTTTTCTTGGATATAGCGGGTGGCAATCCAACCAGCTTGAAGACGAACTCAGTGACAATGCCTGGGTAGTTGCCGAAATAAGCCCCGAAGAAATAATGACTCCGATGAACAAGTATTTCTGGAATAAAACCCTGCATCGTTTGGGTCAGAAATATAAGATGTGGTCAAATTTCCCGGAAAATCCACAGATGAATTGATTCAGGCCCCGGTCTTAAAAGCTACTTCATTCAGCTTACCAGTGAGAATTTTCGATATCCTTTTATAATACCTCCGTTGCCGGAAAGCACCAATCCAACGGATCCCGTCTACAGCATTTGTTAAAAAAATTTCCTCCGCATCATCAAGGGCGGCCGGTGTGAGACTGCTCTGGTCATTGGTTCTGAGTCCTGCTTCATTTGCAAGTCGCAGAATAATCCGGCGCATCACGCCTGGTATGCATCCCTGCTGAATGCCAGGTGTGAAAACAGAGTCCCCGTTTACCAGGAAAACATTCGAATCAACGGTTTCAACTATCCGGCCTGTTTCATTCAATATAAGGATAGCGTCGAGGTTCTTATTACGTCCCTCAATACCGGCCAGCAGGTACAGCACATTATGTGCAGTTCTTACAACCGGCAGGTTACCGGTAAATTTTCTGAACTCAGTACAGATATCAATGGTAAAACCCCTGTCGTTCAGTACATAATGATCGTAATCAAGCTTATGGCATTCCAGGAGAAATGATATTCCTGGCAGGTCAGTTAAGAATCCCCGATCTGAATCCCTGTACGTGGTTAGTCTGACCTGTGCACCACCAAATATCCTGTTTTTATTAAGAAGCTGGATAGTAAATTGCCGGAGCCTCTCCACCGTAATTGAAGCGGGAATTTCCATTGAAAGGAACCGCATATTGGTAAATAATCGCTCAAGATGGTATTCAGGAAATTGGAGTTCAGTGCCATAAGCGTGCATATTTTCAACCAACACGTCACCATACCTGAATGCCCTGTTATGAGGATACAGGCTGGGCACGGAGTTCTTTTTGAATTCACCGTTCAAACATATGTATGTCTGCTCAGTCATTTCTCTAGCCTACCTGATTGTTAAAATGAAAAGCTCAGGAGTTGTGATACAAAATCATGAATCAGCCGGTAATCAATAATTAAAGGAAAAATAAACCCGAATAAGGCTCCGGCCAGATGGGCATCATGGTTAACATTATCGGTTTCCCTCCTGCTCATGAAATGTGAATACATCAGATACAGCAAACCCATGATGATCCCGGGAATGGGCAGTATTCCATAGAAATAGATCAATTCCCAGGGATTGAAAAAAATAAAAAAGAAAATGATGGCTGAAATCGCACCGGAGGCTCCAACAGCATTGTACCATACATCATCCTTGTGCCTGAAAAGGCTTACTAAGGATGCAACAACAATGGCAGCGCCATAAAATAGCAAATAAATAAGCCACGACCATGTCTGCAGGTCAGGAGCAAGTGCTGCTTTCAGGTATCTTTCCACATAGGGGCCAAAAAAGAAAAGCACCAACATGTTGACTATCAGGTGAGTCCAGCTTGCATGAAAAAAGCCATGTGTAAGTAACCGGTACCACTGCTTACGATGATAAACCTGGTAGGGACTCAACTGAAACTTCAGTAACCAGTCGGGATTACCTAAAGCCGGTATGGATATTAAAACCGTAAAACCGATGAGAATATAAGTTATCATGATTAATCCCCCGAGAATTAATGTAAGATTTTATATATCAATTCTTTAAGCAACTCGCCTTCTGAAGACATGGAAGCACCCTTGGCCTTCATATCGTATTCACGTAACCAGGCAATGATTTGCCTGGTTTTGGTTAGGGAGTAAATTTTGGCCGCTTGCTGATATTCAGGAACAAAGTAAGGATTAATCCCCAGAATTCTGGCCACATTTTCCCTGGTTTTGTCAGTTAACCCATGATATAACAGCAACTTGGTAAAATAAAAGAAGAGTGAAGAGATGGTAAGCACAAAAGGATTATTTCGGGGATTATTGCTGAAGTACCGTATTATCCTGTTTGCCTTTACAATATCACGGGTCACCAATGCACGGTTCAGCTCAAAATTATTGAAATCCTTGCTGATTCCGATGTTTTTTTCTATCAATACCGAAGTGATCTGTTTTGATTCCGGGGGAAGAACAAGAATCAGCTTGTTCAGCTCATTGTCTATCTTACCGAGGTCATTGCCCAGAAAATCAACCAGCAGTGTGGCGGCTTTTGCTTCTATCTGGTAACCACCTGCAGCAACACGGGCACAAATCCAGGCCGGAACCTTATCTTCACGTATTTTTTCAAATTCAAATAACGCATCCTTTTCAGAAAGCATTCGCGCCAGTTTGGTGCGTTTGTCAATTTTTTTGTATTTGTAGGCAAAGGCCAGCAGGGTGGAATTCATGGGAGCCGATAAGTAACTCTCCAGTCCGTCGAGGATCCTGAGTTGCTGTGCTTCTTTCACTATGATCAGCTGGAAAGGGGCCATCATGGGAAACCGTCGGGCCGATGCAAGGATATCGGTGATATCAGTATCACGTCCGTATAATAACAATTGATTAAATGCCCTTTCCGATTCAGAAATGACATGCTTTGCCATATAGTCGGTGATACAATCGATGAAAAATGGCTCATCCCCCATTAGGAAATAAACCGGCCTGAATTTTCCTGATTTAAGTTCAGCAATTATACTGTCAAAAGTCATCAGAAGAATAGGATTTATTGCCCAAATACTTATATTTACGTAAGTAATCCACAACAATGGAATCGCTAAATTTACCAACATATTTTTTCAGGATAAAGGAAGACAACGGGAAAAAATACATTTTTGACGAAATCAGGCGCAGATTCGTGCGGTTAACCTCCGAGGAATGGGTTCGGCAACATATGGTAAACTTTTTGGTGACAAAGAAGCATTACCCATTGGCACTTATATCAGTTGAAAAAGGTTTTGAAAGTAACCGCCGTAAACAGCGATTTGATCTGCTGTTATTCGACCGTAAAGGCGAACCACTAATGATTGTGGAATGCAAGGCCCCTGAAGTTGAGATCAATCAGCAGGTATTTGATCAGACCGGACGATATAATAATATGTACAAGGCACCCTTTATGCTTATAACCAATGGTTTAAAACACTACTGCTGCCAGATCAACAAAGCAACCCGGCAATATCGGTTTCTGCATGAAATCCCCGATTTTACCGACATAATCGGCGGGACAGTTTAACTGTGTCTTTTGCGACCTATTAGTTGATTGAAAAAGTTTTTCAGTGCGGATCCTTCCGGTTCATGACCATATCCGTAACCATAGCTATACCCGTAACGGTAGCCATATCCGTAACCGTTCGTGCCCGATTTTTCGTCATTGATGATGATACTCAAGGGATTGATGTTACGTTTCTCCAGATCACTCATTATAGAGGCGAACAGGTTTCTGGGGGTAAAATGTTGCCGTACCACAACCAGTCTGATCGTGGCGTATCGCAGAAGCAACAGTGCATCCGAAACAAGTGCAATAGGAGGTGAATCCACCAGAATAACATCATAGCGCTTTTTCAGCTCTTCAAACAACTCTGCTGTTTTTTCGGAAGATATCAGCTCTGAAGGATTTGGAGGGATTGGCCCGGAAGGTATAACATCGAGATGCTGAATGCCCGAAGGAAAAATAATATCCTTCAGTTGAGCATTATTACTAAGATACCGGCTTAGTCCGTCCTCTGCCTCAATACCCAGGTATTGCCTTATTTTAGCCTTTCTTAAATCAAAATCAATAACCACCACTTTTTTCTGGTTCTGGGCAAAAACAGTTCCCAGATTCACCGATGTAAAACTCTTGCCCTCGCCTTTAATGATGGAGGTTATTAATACGATGTTTTTCCCTTCTCCATTTGGGAAGAACTGGAAATTGGTACGCAGTGAACGAAATGATTCGGCTATCAGCGAGGATGGATTCTCATCCACCACCAGACCGGTTTTATGTGTATTATGAATAATATGACCTATTATGGGAACATCCGTAATAGTTTGTATTTCCTTCTTATCAGTAATTTTGTTACGGAAGAAATCACGTAAGTAAACCAGGGCCGCAGGAATAAAAAGTCCCAACAGAAAGGCAATAATGTAATTCATCCTGGGATTTGGGCTTACCCTGACATAATCATCCGGTGAGGCGTGATCGAGGATTTCGTTCGACGGAATATTGGATGCTTTGGAAATCTGAACTTCTGAACGTTTAGTCAGGAGGTAGGTATAAATCGCATCATTAAGTTTAAATTTCCTTTCAATAACAAGAAGTTCACGCTGACTTTCAGGAAGTTTGTTGATTTCTGACTCAATGGTGACAATTCTGGAATCGATCCCCTGAAGAGAGATATTGGAAGCACTGATAATATTATCAATATTCTCCAGCAATTTTAACTTTATACCGGAAATCTTTAGCTCAAGAGAGCTCAGGTAGGGATTGTCCTTGATTGTATTAAACGACATCTCGGTGCGCTCAGTATACAGTCCCGTAAGTTCAATAATCAGGTTATTGAGTAAAGGATCATTTATATCCATGGACGACGGTGCGATCAGGTCATCTGCCCGGTTGTTCTTAATCAGGTAATCGCGGAGGTAACTGTAATATTTTGCCTTAACTATGAGTTCAGCTTTCTGATCCTGCAGGCCCTCCATTTGCTGGTACGTTTGCTGAGCCTGAAAATCAATATTGGTTACCCCACGGGCCGACCTGAAACGCTGCAACTTATCTTCGGAATAACGGAGTGAATCTGTAATACCCTTAAGCTGATCATCAATAAATGCAATGGTTGATTCTGCAATCTTGTCATCACGTTCAATTCCCTTTGCCAGAAACACCTCGGTGAGTTTATTCAGGTAATCGGTTCCCTGTTGCACATTGCTGCACCTTAAAGACAGCTGTAGAATGGACGAATTCTTGGTTGCTTCAATTTCATTTATCCGGAACCGGCTTATCAGCTGACGCAGACTGTTGAATTGAAAGGAATACTTGTGATGATCCCCTGATTGCTGCATCCTTCCGAAATTGGGCAGTATCCTGAACCGGCAAAACTGGTTTCCGCTCAGATCGCCAAAAGCAACAGTATCTGAAAACTTAAAATAGGGAAGAAGCCTGGTGTTGGTGTTGGATAAATAATTATGACACACGACTTCCTTACCTGCAGCCTGTATAATCATCAGGGTATCATCTTTGAAAGTCAGGTTGAACTTTACAGATAAAGGCTGTTCATACAAACTGTCGATTTCAACAAAAAAAGGTGCATCCTGGTACAGTTCCGCCGATTTAAACCGGCCTTCGCGATAATAGGAAATAAAAAAACTGAGTTCTTGTATTGCTCTTTCAGTAAGACTTTTTGACTGAAGAACTCCGATCTCATTCTGAAGCTTATAGGGATTTCCATATAAGGAGGCTCCAACAAAGTTTTGCGGATCAAGGGGATTTTCTTCATCCCTGATCAGCAAAAAGGTTGTTACTTTGTATACCGGGGGAGTAAACCGGTTGATCAACGTGGCTATGAGGAAAGCAACAACCAGAAATGCGACAAAGTAATGCCACTGGTGAAGACACTTGAACAGAAATGCCTTTATATCAATGGATTCTTCCGAGTCAAAATCAACAAATCTTTCATCGGCCATTCCCAACTTCTCCTATCTTGTTACATTATATTGCGCGGATTGTCTTAATTCATCAAAATGTTATATCCAACCAAAACAGTGGTAATCAGGACCAAAATGGTTTCATACGGGAACCTGGCATATGACCATGATTTGGCATTCAACGGCTCAATATAAATGATATCGTTTGGCTGCAGATAAAAATAGGGGGATTCAAGAATCTTATTGTCGGAAAGATCCAGTTGCACCAGGTTGGAACCGTTCTGTGATTGCCGAACCAGTTTCACCTTTTTAGGATTTCCGAATTCTTTGAACCCACCTGCCAGTCCTACAGCCTGGAATAAATTTATCTGATCACGGTAAATGGTAAAACTTCCGGGATCATTAACCTCGCCGATAACCGAAACTTCGAAGTTGACGAGTTTAACCACAGCTGTAGACTCTTTAAAATACTCATTCAGGGTTTTTTGTATTTGCTCCTTCACTTCGGCCACGGTGAGACCTTTTACATACATTTTATCCACAAAGGAAAAATTGATATATCCGAATTCATCAACTGAATAGCTCTTCAGATAAAGATAGGTGGGATTCATCAGGTCGGGGAAATCGGTCTGAAAGAACTTGCTTGTTTTCGGATCAACACTATATACCTCTATATATAAATGATCTCCAACCTGTAATCGATAGGTTGTGCTTTTACTGTTGGCAAATTCTGTTGCAGCCTTCCTGGCATTCCTTTCCTGCAATAGTTTTACTTTGTTCTGGGATATGCAGGAAGTGAACAAAAATCCTGTAATCAACAGAATTTTTATTCCCAGGTAAATGAAGTTTTTCATTCTGATTTTCATAGCCAAGTTGTTTAATTTGTTATTGTCCTATTTTAGTTCCTGTAATGCTTCAAAGTACAATATTTTAGCTGCTCTGCGGTATGGCACAATAAAGGCTTTACTTATGCCGCAGGCTTGCTTGAATTGTTCAGCCATTTCGGGAGAGTTTCCTGCTTTCAGGTGGTATTTATACCAGCCATCCTCCAGGATTACCGAAACAGGTTCTGGGCCGCTATAAAGGGACCTGATTTCATCGGATTTCATAGCAGTTCTTGAGGCCGCCAGCTGCAAATGAAATTCTATATCATCGATGATCCCTTTTCTGCCCATGGTTGAAACGGTTTTCTCCAACTCTCTGCTCTTTTGTACAGATTCAGCCAGGTTTACCTTGGTCCCGTTTTCATATGCCACAATAAAGGCTCCTGAAGTAGTAACATGTTGAATGATCTGCAAAGCATCGGAGTATAATCTGACACCTATGAACTGATATTTATACCAGCCTTCTTCAACAACCATCTCCACGGGATAATTACCCCCGTATATCCTTTTCAGCTGATCAACCGTGAGCGGAACTCTGCTTGCTGCCACCTGTATGCGGAATAACAAACCCGGAGGTATTCTTTGTTCGCCCTGAGGTGTATAGGTGACTGATGCTTTAACTTCTTCAGGCTTAGCTCCACCGGGGATAAACTTGGTTCCCTTCCGGTAAGCCACAACGAATGCATTACCTATGCCACTTGCTTTCCGGAATTTACTGGCCTCCTCATACGTTTCAAAATCGCCCACAGAGTACTTATACCAGCCGTTTTCATTAATCATCTCAACGCTCTTATTTCCGTAATACATTTTACTTAATGCCCGTTGTGAAAGCTCCGAGCGGTTTGCCGCCAGCTGCACGCGGTATATAACCTCCTCATCGGCAGGTATGATCTGTCCCCTGTTCTCATCAGTAACCACGCCAATTTCTGCACCTGCTGAATCTGCCTGTGAGGGCTTCTCAGAGGGCAGTTCCTCAGCTAGCATCTGTAAGGTGTCGGTTTTGACCATTAAAAATTGCTCTCCTTCCAGGGTTCCGCGACCATAAATATAATCATACCATAACTGCAAGATCCTGTCTCTGTCAAAAGCAGTCAGACCGGCAATATAGCCTGTGGATAATGTTGTATCCGTGAAATGGCCCGATTCCATGTACCTGGCGTATTTTTCCATCAACTCCTGATTGATCTCCATTTGCCCGGGAATGGTCATTTCAGGAGTGGAAACCGGAGGAGTCACGTCAGTTGTAGGTTGCTGAACGGGCTCCTCAATGGAAGGCTGACTTACCAGGGCTGTGGAAACTTCCGTTTCGGAAGGTGGAGCCTGCGTGACTGTCTCGCCAATACCATAATATATTCCAAGTGCGGTTAATTGTTTCTGTATAGCCTGTATCTCAAGATTATTAGCTTCGGTGAGCTTTTCAACTTTTGCATATCCGTCGTCCATCCGTTTGGCATCAACCCTGTAACTGGCTCCCTGAAAGTAATTATCACTGGCCTGTTCTTCGAGTAATTTTGCATTGAGATAGTATGATTCCTCACCTGCATGTGCGTTCCAGAAACTATCAAGGTATTTCTTATAAACTGAGAATTTGATCTCATTACATTTGTCATAAAAAGCCGAAGCCTGTACCTGCTTTTGCTGCGCCTGGCCCTCAAGCTGTCCGGCTTTTTTGGTTTTCGCTTTTTCATTAAGGTTCGGATCGGCCTGAACCGAAAACACCTCCATGTTTAGCCGGTTTGCCTCTTCAATAAGTTTATCTGCATCCTGTTTGTATTGATTTGCCTTTTCCAGCTTCTTAAGGTCTCCGGCCTCAATTACAGGCCTTATTGCAGTTTCATCCTGTGCATCTAACCTAGGCAGCAGTAAAAAGAGGATGACAATTAAATACAGACCAGTGAGTCTGCTCATACCTATAGCGCTTTTTAGGTAATCTTGAGAATTACAATTACATAATGAACGCGAATATACAAAAAACGATAAAATAAATAAGTGAAGTTATGAACAGCGCCTGACCAGCTATACTTCATTCTGATCTGCCGGATTGATCAACTGAAGCAGGTATTCCCGCAGATACCTGCCCGGTGTTTTTATCCAGTCGGTTTTATTGCCCGAAATGGTGAATCCGCACCTTTTAAAAAGCTTTAAGCTGTCGGCATTTCCTTGTGTAATATTACAGTACAACTGATGTAACAGAAGCGTGTTGAAACTGTAATCGATAAATTTTTGAAGTGCAATATACGCATATCCTTTTTTTCTGTCGGATTTCTCACCTATCAGAATCCCAACTCCTGCCCTGTTGTGGTAAGGATCAAAATCAAAAAGATCAATAGTGCCTACAGGCCGGGCATTCAATGATCCGTTCTCCTTAACATCAATCATTAATCGGAGCTGTTTTACCTGATAAATGTCGAGATGAGCATTTTCCAGGTATTTTTCAAGAATGTATTTTGAAAAAGGTGTGTAGACATTGCTGACATGCCAGATCTCAGGATCATTTTCCCACCGGTATAATACTTCGATATCCGATAGTTCCGGAGCCCGCAGAACAATATCATATTCAGCCTGCCTGGTCATATTCAGAGATGTAATATTGGTTAAGGGATTGCATTAATCAGGCTCTGCATATCAGGGAACCGGTTTATTGGACTTAAGCGTTATCCTGAAAATATCCTCTGCAGCAGCACGGTTTGTGCTAAGTTTGGAAAGATAACCCGTAAATCCGTTATGTAAGGTAACAAATCCCAGATTATCTGAAGTGTTGTTAATAGGGAAGCCAATATTCACGGGATCTGTCCAGGATTTCCCGGTTCTTGTCGTGTAGAAAATATCAAATCCTCCCATGCTGTAATGTCCCTTAGAACTGAAGAAGAGTATATTGTCAGAATAGGTCAGGCAAGGATATTCCTCATCAAAAGGTGTGTTGATAATTTTTCCTGCATTCCTGGCTTTCCCCCATTGACCGTTCTTGTTTTTCTGAGAATAGTAAATATCCAGCCCGCCTTCCCCTCCGTGTCGCGAACTTGTAAACCAGAGGGTATTCTTATCAGCGGATAAAGATGCCGAGGTTTCTTTGGCCTTTGAATTAATATGTCTGCCTAAAGGTCCAGCCTTTGACCAGGATTCCCCGTTGCGGAAGGAAACATATAAATCGCTGCTTTCCGGATTTCTTCTTTCCAGGTATAATTCAAGTCCATCACTTGAAATACAAACCGGATAAAAATCACCATCAGACTGCACCATGGGGTTCAGGTTAACAGGCCGACTCCAGGTATCACCTTTTTTAGTTGTAAAGAAGATCGCGTCATAGAACTGAAGCCGCCTGACAAAGGCCATGTATTGTCCGTCGGCTGTTATAACCGGGCGAATCTCTGAAGCCGGAGTATTGATTACGGAATCCAACACCATCTCATCCACTTCCACAGGGCTGTCAAGGATTATTTTTGCCCTTTCACATGATTTAATTTCATTTTCAACAATGTTCAGGTTATAATTTCCGTAATAGAACGGCGAATTAATAAAAGTATAATAGGCTTTTAAAGCGTCGTCGAGCCGGTTTGACATCCGGTAAACATTTCCCAGGTAGAACCAGGCATGCAGGGGTGCATTCCTTTCTTCGAAATCTCTGCGCCGGTATTTGTTTTTAGCAACAGTATGCTTTGTGGCTTTTTCAAAACAAGATATGGCAAGAGACTCACTACCCGGAATGTTCATGTAACATTCCCCCAGCATAAAATTATAATGGGAATTATCCGGATTACTTTCAATTAATTTCTTAAAATAATAAGATGCCTCCGTATAATCATCCCGTGAAAAAAAATATTCCCCCTCATCAAAGAACTCTCTGATTTCATAGTTACTTTGACCATCAACAAAAGAAAATACGGGCGCAAGTATGATCACAAGCAATAAGATACGCATAACAAAGCTATTCCCTGAATTTAAGTTGTTCCGGTATTTCGGGCATTCTGATAATGATCAGACTATCGTCTTTGCTGATAATTTCGTATTCAACGCGTCTGTTTAACCCGCGCCCTTCAGGATTGTCGGATCCATCGGGATTTGAATTGATGGCGGCAAAATTCTTTTCACCCAGTCCCAGGGCTTCGAACCTGCCTGTTTCAATTCCTTTTCCGGTTAAATAGCGTAAAACCGTACCAGCTCTTAGCTCCGACAATCTGATATTATACGCTGCGGGACCTTTGGCATCAGCATGCCCGATTAACCTTACCCGTACCACTGGAAAGTCTTTCATCAATTGATATACCTTATCGAGCTGGCTTCTGCCATCATTGGCAAGCTGATAATTATCGAAGGCAAAGTATACCGGAGCGAGTACAATTTCTTTTGGAGGTGTCTGAACTGGTTGTGGGACAGGTTCGACAGGTTTAACAGGTTCAGCAAGCTCAGCAGGTTCAGCAGGCTGAGATGGTTCAGGAGTTTCGGCGGGTTTTGCCTCAGCCAGAACCGGAGTTACAATTGGTTCCTTTGGTTTAAAGAAATCAGCCAGCAATACCGGCAAGGGATCGTCTGTATCGGATTGAACGGCATAAATATCTTCTTTGCCAAATCCGCCATCCCTGATGAGTGAGATATATCCAACACGGGCGTTGAGCCAAGGATAGAAGAAAAGATCATCATCGGTTGTATTGATGGGATATCTGATATTCACCGGTTTTGACCACTGCCCCGATACATTAAGCTTCGATATGAAGATATCATAACCCCCCATGTTTTCATGTCCCTGAGAACTGAAATATAAAATGCTGTCATTCTCTGTTATAAAAGGAGTATCTTCATTCAAGGCTGTATTAATTGTACTTCCCAGATTCACAGGGGTACCCCAATGTCCGTTACTCTGCAACTGAGATTTATAGATGTCCATATCACCTAATCCGTCCTTCCGGTTACTGGTGAAATACAGGGTTTTACCATCAAGAGAAACCGAGGCATGTGATTCCCAGTACTTGGTGTTTATTTCCGATCCTTCAACCGGCACAGATCTGGACCACTTATTATTTGAAAAAGTACTGATATATAAATCGCTGTTAAAGGCATCCTCCCTGGTCAGGAAAAGAAGTTTTCCGTCATATGAAACCGATGTTACGTACTGATCACCATCGGACTGAATTTGCGGAGTGATATTAACGGGAGAGGTCCATCCACCTGTTGTGTACCTGGAAAAATATACTGCATCGTAGAAAGGTAATTCATTCATAAAAAGTAAGGTCCTTCCGTCACCGGAAATTACCGCTTTAAAATTGGAGGAATTTCCATTGACCGAATCGCCAAGATTGGTGAACCTGACCCTCACCGGATCATTTATAAACCGAAGGGCAGTATTGCATGCTATAATCTGCTGATCAGCATATTTAACTTCATCGGCCGATCCGGCTATTTCTTTAAATTTATTATATGATTCAATGGCTTTATCCAGCTCATTATTAACCCGGTAGGCATTTCCAAGGAAAAGGAAGGCATCAATCGGGGCAAATTCTTGCCTAAAAGAGCTTTCTCTGTGTTTGGTGGAAATATTCTTCACAGCTTCCAACAGGTGACCAATGGACTTCTCCTTCAGCCCGGGAATATTTAAATAGCAGACGCCTAACCTGTAATTGATATTGGCATTATCCTTAAAACCATTGTTATAAAGCTCCAGATAGTCATACAGGGCATCAGTGTATTCCTCCTGTGCAAAGAAAAATTCAGCATCCAAAAAATATTCCTTTAATTCAGCCTGATCTTTTTCCTGTGCCAGAATGTCTACTGGTGTCAAAATAGTAAATACAAGAAACAGGGCCGTTTTCATGTGCCGGGGTTTTAATTTAAGCAAATTTAATAATTTAACAGCAGGTATAATAAAAATAACTTTGTAATTAGTAACCAGCTCTGGAGGTCCCGGTAATTATCGGTTAATCAGATTTTCAGGTATGTCCTGATGCCTGATGATAACCAGTTCTGAAGGCACATTGGTGAATAACAACTCAACTCTCCGGTTATAGCTTCTACCCAGGGGATTATCTGTACCATCTGAATTTCTATTGACTGCGATGGAATTCTTTTCGCCAAATGCGTTCACCGAAATTCTTTCACCCGGTGTGCCATTACTCTTCAGGTAATTTTCCACGGCTCTGGCGCGTGATAAGGAAAGCATCAGATTATAGTTTTCTGAACCCTTTGAATCTGCGTATCCGTTTATCTGTAAACTTAAATCGGGATATTTCAATAAGCAGGTGAGTATTTCATTCAGATAAAGTTGATATCTATCCTCGAGCAAGCTTTTGCCGAAGGCAAAACGGATATCTTTAATAATAGCTGTATCGTGGATAATCCGGGATGGAATGATGATATCTGTATTTAACAATATCAGTTCGTTATGGGGAAAGTTATCAGGAATATTAAAATCTTTGGTTATGAGTGAACCGGCTTCATTGCTGAAATCAAGCCTGTAGGCACCACCGGGAAGTTTCTGCGAAAAGGTTCCGTTGTCCTGTATACGCCTATGTGCCACGGTATCAAGTAAGTCCTTGTTAATAAAGGCGACGGAAATCTTACCAGGACTATAAGAAGAATCCGCAGTCAGGCTGATTTTACCTTTCACCGTGAATCGGGCAGGATTGCCCAGTGAGGTTATGCTGTAGCGCAAAATGTCCTGCTGCGCGGTATTGGCAGAGTAACGCGACTGATACGCAATTCTGCCATCGCCGATGGGGAAAAAGAAGAGATCATCATCGGTTGTATTTATCGGGTATCCCAGGTTTAGCGGAGGTTGCCAGTTTCCGTCATTATCCATTTCAGAAGTAAACACATCATATCCACCCATGTTATAATGGCCTTGTGAACTAAAGAACAGTTGCCGGTTGTCGGATGAAACAAAAGGTGATTCCTCATTATAAGGTGTATTAATAAGAGGCCCCAGGCTCACAGGAATTCCATACTCACCTGAAGGGGTTATGGCTGAGCGATAAATATCAAGTCCTCCGTACCCGCCTTTCCGGTCACTTGTAAAATAAAGAAATTGTCCGTCAGGCGAGGGTGATGCATGTGTCTCGTTAAAGATTGTATTAATATTATTGTTTAGCTTGTGCAATTCACTCCATCTCCCATTTCTGAACGTTGTTGTATAGATTTCTCCGTTAAGGTATGGATCAGCAAATGTTAGATAGAGCCGGGAGCCGTCATTCGATAAGCCAGTAAGATAATGATCCCCGTCGGATTTGATTTTTGGTGTTAGGTTTTCCGGTTCCTGCCAAACTTTATCTGTCTGAACAGTACGCATGACTGCATCATAAAACTTAAGCTGATTCATATAATACAACGTCCCTTCGCCAGCAGAAACGAGGGGATTACTATTGGAAATAAGTGAATTGATTTGTTCAGAAAGCGTGTCGGTTTTGAATTTTGCCGGGGTTGCCATCAGGTCACGGGCATTTTCACACCTTTCGATATGATACATGGCCAGCGACCTGTTTTCTTTATCCACATCATCAACAGAATTCAAGTAGGTATTGAAAAAAACCAGGGCATTATCCAGGTCGTTATTCAGCCGGTAGGCAATCCCCAGATACAGGAGGGACTTTACCGGAGCAAATTCCTCATCTATTGTATTCCCTGTGTAGGAAGAGGAGATTTTCTGACCGGCCTCTTTCAGATAAGGAATAGCTTTTGTTTTTAGTCCCTGCATGTTTAAATAGCACTCGCCGATTTTATAGCTGATATTGGCCGTATTGTATCCTTTTTCCTGTAAGTTTAACAGAATTGGGAGAGCTTCCGCATAGTCACCGGCATACATATATTCAAGAACATCAGAATACAAATCGCTGGCAGTGGGGACAATTTTTTGCCCGGCCCCGGGAAAAGATGCCGTAAGAATCAGAAAAACAACAAATATTGATCTATTCATTCTTACGTTTTTTACGTAATATAAATATAATCAGGAGTATAACTATGATTGCATTAACCACTATCAGAGAAGTCACGAGGGCAGGCTTATCCAGGCCGGAGAACCAGTTTTTCCGGGTATCAACCTCACCTGCATCCGGGCCTTTTCTGAGCAACATTTTCAGCAAAACCCGAAGCAGGTCGCGTTCGGTATAATTATATTCATCAGCAACAGTCAGCAGGTACTGCACAACCTCGAGCGGTTTGGAAAACTGGTCCACGTTTGTTGCATGAATAGCCTGCGTGATCCTTTCATCTCCGAACCGGATCAGCATATCAATGAACTCTTTGATGTTCTTGGGATCGATGATATCAAGCAACAACTGATATACCATTTCACGGTTAAAGTCACGGAATCTTGACTGGTTAAGCAGGTAATTCACCAATTCTTCAAAAGTGTTTATCTTCAGATTCCGTATGTCAATTTCCTGTAGGAATTCCTTAAGGCTCCCGGAGGCTTTCTCTGCCAGCATCTTTCGGAAGAGGTCGACATAATAATAAGGATCCCTGCGTAATTTTTCAATATTTTCCAGTAATTCCCGTCTGGAATAGCCCCGCAAATCAGCAGCGCCCAATAAGTAAGAAATCAACTCAACCGAATTCCTGATCTGCTCTTTCTCCAGATTGAGGTTGAGCACGGTTTGTTTCAGGCTGTCTGATGATATATAAAGCAGCCCCTGGGATAGGAAATGCATATCCAGATCCATGGCTGCTCTTTTCAGAGCTTCTTCAAGCTCAGCAATCGGAAACTTCTTTTCCTCTGCTCCTGTAAGAATATGGTCAGCAACTGCCCGGGTGGTGGCAAACTCTTTCCAATTCTGTTTCATTTGGTTCATAAAAGCGGAAAGTTCGCCTGTGGAAAACGACTCCAGGAGTTCGATGAGTGCCTTGGGATCATGGTTGAGTGCCGCTATCCTGTAAAGCGTTTCGCGTAGTTCCTTGCGGTCATAGTTGCTGGTGGGCGCCTGGTTATACAGGTATTCTACCAGAGATTCGGAAGAAAAGATATCTTTTGAGGCCGGATCAAGGTTCTGCAAGGTCTTTTTCAGACTATCCGTGGAATGATCGAGAAGTTCTTGATAAAACATGTTGATATCCTTTTGTGCCAGGAATCTGGCTATCAATCTGTCGACATCCACAGCCGTATACCCATGTTCAGTAGCATTCTTCAGCAGATATTCATACAGGTCAGCCACTGATTTAAACTGTTTATCGCGTAAATCAATACTTTCCAGGAATTGTCTGAGATTCCCTTCTGCCATCTTAACCATTCCCACATATCGGTTGGTATCGGAGAGTACCGATTTCTGAAGCGGCATCTGCAATTCCGATGCTTCTGCCGATGGTACGTACAACACGGTCACTTCACGGATAGTGCTGTTACCCCTGGCATCGGTAAGTGTAAAACGAAGCAGATTGGTGCCAGGCTCAGGGGTTAGCATATAAACAAACCGGCGGCGTTTGATACTAAAATCTTCTGTTTTTTTCAGCTCATCATTTAGCCATGTTTCTACCTTCAAAGTGGTATTCCTTTCAAGATCGAGCTTTATGGGTATCGATTCATTGGTAGTTACCTGATAACTGGTTATAGGTATTGAAATCTCAGGCCCCTGAACCTGGTCGGCAATAGCAGCAGTCACCTGCCGCAGGGTTGTATCTGTGGAGGATGATGCCGTGAGCAAGGAGGAATGTGCAACAATATTGGAAGGATTATCCAGCGGGATAGATAACTTCTCAATTTTATCCAGGATATCCCTACCTTTTATTTGCAGTTCTAATTCTCCGGAAAGGGCATCCAATGTATAGGTGCCGTCGGGATTAAACCTTGACTGATCGATGATCTGACCGGTTCTTGAATTAATGATTGTGGCTGTGATTCCTGAATAATCAGGTTTGATCTGACCCTCTATCCGGGTAACACCCTTAAGAATAAATTTCCTCGGGTGAAGCTCAGTAAATACCTCCAGTTTGTATAAATCCATCATCCCGTAGGAATCTGAAGGATCATACTTGGCATAAAAGGCATAGGCCCCATCACGAAAGGGAACAAAGAATAAATCGTCCCTGGTTGTATTTAAAGGATATCCCGCGTTCAGAGGTTTTGCCCATTGTCCGTTATCGAGCCTGGTACTGTAAAAGATATCATAACCACCCATGTTATAATGGCCCATCGAGCTAAAATACAGCGTATTACCATCGTCGGTAACAAAAGGTGCATCCTCGTTATACTTTGAGTTGATTACCGGTCCGAGATTTATTGCCTGGCCCCAGTCCCCTCCGCGTGTGCGTTCCGATCTGTAAATATCAAGCCCTCCATATCCTCCATCACGGTTGCTGGTGAAGTAAAGTGTTCTTCCATCCTTTGACAGAGAAGCATGTGATTCCCAAAATTTTGTATTAATGTTTCCGCTAAGTTTTTCCAGTTTTGACCATTTGCCGCTGCGGAATTTACTTACATACAGGTTGCCGTCGAAATTATCGCTCCGATAAACATATACCTCATCGCCATTATAAGACAAGCCCGTACAATACGAATTACCATCCACACTAAATGAAGGTGTAAGATTCTGGGGCTCTGACCATTTTCCATTTACTTTCTGGCTGTAAAAAACTGCATCATAAAACTGCAACCTCCTGGTAAATATAAATACCTTTTCATCACCTGACATGAGCGGATTAATCTCCTCAAATCTGTCATTTATTCCTTCACCCATGTTTACAGATATGAAATACATTGGATTCTTCTGTTGTGCAATTGCTATTTTGCATGATGTTATCTGCTCCTCAACCAGTACAGCATCGTAAACTACAGGATCAAGAATTAGCTTGAATTGCTCATATGCCTCAATGGCTTCATCCATCCTGTTATTCTCGCGATATGCATTGCCTAAATAATACAAAGCCTCGGGCGGAGAACGTTTTTCTTTGTAACTGTTAGTTTTGCATTCCGGATTGATCCCATTTACGGCTTTTTCAAGGTAACTCACGGATTTACTTACCTGGTAAATATCATTTAAGTAACAGAGACCAATTTTATAGTTAATGTTGAAGTTCTCAGGATCGGTTTGTAAGATTTTCTGATATAAAGGAAGTGCATCCTTATATTCCTCAAACAATAGAAATGATTCTGCTTCAAGAAATAATTCCTTGTGTTTTTCCTCACCCTGACCAGTAACTTTGTCAGCATGGAGATAAAGGAATATTAAAACGAGCAGGCAAGGCAGAAAAGCTGTTTTGGATCTCATGGTTTTACATCTATCATAACAAATTTATACAATAAAAAACAATTTATAATAACTATCAATAAGTTATGACCTGCTATTTATTAACCATTTATTAAGAAATCTTTATTTTCAGGGGATTGCGGAGTTAATTCAGGATTCAAAGTTTTCCAGATACCAGGCAACACGGTTAAGGAAACTTCCACCCAGCGCACCATCTATCACACGGTGATCATAAGTTAACGATAACATGGTAATATCTCTAACGGCTATTCCCCAATTTCCGGCAGCTTTTACCGCCCAGGGTTTCTTGATTATTGTACCAACTGCCAGTATGGCTGATTCAGGCTGGTTAATTATGGGTGTTCCTGTAAGATTATTATACTGACCAATATTGGTTATTGTAAAAGTACCTCCTTTGATCTCAGCAGGAAGAAGGGCATTGTCTCTTGCCCGGCCAGCCATATCACTGATTTTTCGGGCCAGGGAGCCGAGACTTTCATGATCTGCATTTCTGATCACCGGGACGATCAGATTACCATCAGGTAAAGCAGTAGCAAATCCAATGTTAATATTTCTGCGGATAATAAGAGAGTCACCCGATATAGAAACGTTAATACGTGGAAAGTCTTTCAAGGCCCGGCAAACAGCTTTAATAACAATTGGTGTAAAGGTCAGTCTGGCTTCTTCGCGATTAAGAAACTCATCCTTATGCATTTCGCGCCAAGCAACCAAATGGGTTATATCAGCCTCAAGAAATGAAGTTACATGCGCAGCAACTCTCATGGATCGCATCATGTTATCCGCTATGAGTTTCCGCAGACGGCCCATTTCAATCACCTCATCTCCCGGATCCGCAACAGGATCGGGATCAGATTGGCTATTTATCCTGATACTTCCGGCGTTGCCGGATGCAGGATCAGGTGAAAGCGACCCCGGCCGGCCTGATAAAATGTAATTATTGATATCAAGCTTTGTAATACGGCCATTCAATCCGGTAGCCTGAATATTATTCAGTTCATCTGCAGATAATCCCCGTTGCCTGGCCAGCAGGCGTACCAACGGAGATATAAACTGATTACCATTCTGCAACTCAGATGTCCGAATGCGCCGTTTCTCACGTTCCGGTGATCCCTGATGAAATGGCTTGCCAGGATCAGTCACGGACACAACCATTTCTTTTACAGGCCTCTGGCCGGTAACCGGTTGATCCGTTTCAATCAACGCAATTACTTCTCCTACTTTTGGAATCTCCCCTTCATGGTATACCAGTTTGACAATCCTTCCATCCACCGGTGATGGTATTTCTGAATCTACTTTATCTGTAGCAACCTCAACAATCGGTTGATCTGCTTTTACAAATTGACCGCTAGTTACCAGCCACTTGGTGATGGCTGCCTCAATTATCCCTTCGCCCATGGCAGGCAATTTCACTTCAACTTTGTCCATATTCAGTCATACCAATTCATGAATCAATGCCTGAAACAATGGCGGATTTGCGGCCAATGTGCCTGAATCCTTTAAGAATTATCCGTATATCACGGACAATCCGATAGTCTTTGGCATACATCAGGTTTATCTGTTCTATTTCATCTTCCTGCCCGCATGGTCTGTTATACAAATCATGAGGTGTGAGGATCCCAGGCCTAATCCTGGGTAAACCCGGATGATGGCCGCCGGTGGATTTATAATAGCCAACCCAGGATGTTGATCCTATCAGTACATGCAGGATATTACGGAACATTCCGGCAGGATTCCAGACCACGAAAATCAAAACCGGGAAGAAAATAAGAAACACGAAAGACATCAGGATATCCAGTAACCGCTTCTTCCGTCGGTTGAGGAGCCGTGACAGAGTATTAAAATGTAAAACATAAAGCTCCCCGGCTGTATCATTTGAATTACTGCCAATAACCGAAAGGCTCTCGGGCGGAGCTATCTTGAATTCGATTCCGGAATCGGTAAAATGAAGCATGGTTCTGATGATCTCCTGAGAGGATATATTAGCCGCACAGAATATCAGTTCATCAACCTGATTGATCCTGACTATATCTTCAATTTGTTCTAGATTTCCGATAAAACCTGTCCGTAGCTGTTCATTGTCCGGATCAACAAATCCAACCAGCTCCGGAACCAAGTGTGTTTGTCTGACTATTGTATGCACGCGCTGACCTTCCTGTAATTCACCTATAATTAATATACGCTTCTTTTTCTTCAGGTATTCAATTGAACTTTCCTTAAAAATAATATGTAACAAATAGCGGATAGAAATTGTTGAAAATAATGTCCAGCAGGTTCCAATCAAAATCAGTGCACGGGAAAAACGCAAATTTTCGGGTAATAATGCATATATAAGCAAAATAATCAAGGAACCCGTTAATACACCCCTTACAACGTCGGTTAATTTAACTTTTTTTTCGTAGCCGGTTATCAGAAAAACGGAACCCATCCAGATGACAATATATGCAGGGACAACAATATCCAGGTAAGCCGCAGGATAACTTCCGGTACTTCCGAAATGATGTTTCTCCCAAACCGGCAAAAAGGCAATATAGCCAGAGTATATAAGCAGCGCATCCAGTAAAGGTGTTATAATCCCTTTTATAAAACGCCCCAGGATCGATAACCCGGCCCTGAAATAAATGGCCAGCTGAATCAGATTTGAATAATACCGGTATGAATCCTTACTAAAGTGCTTTCCGGCAAAAATGATCATGGCACGGTAGAAAACCACCACATAATTGATACTGCTTTTCCTGGTGCTCTCCCCTTTATAGTGAATAATGGTTGTCAATGGAAAGTAAATGTTGCGAAATCCGGCCAGTTTAAACCGGTATGACAAATCAATATCCTCACCATACATAAAAAAATCCTCATCCAGTAAACCTGTTTTTACAAGAGCTGTTTTCCGGATAAACATATAGGCACCTGAAATGACGTCTACTTCGTGAATTTCTTCCTCACTCAGATATCCCAGATGATACTGTCCAAATCGCCTCGACCTTGGAAATAAGGTTGACAGACCGAAGATCCTGTAAAAAGCTACTGGCGGAGTTGGCAGTGCACGCTTTGATTCAGGCAGGTACCGGCCTTTACCATCGATCATTTTAACGCCAAGGCAGCCAACATCATCATGATTGTTCATAAACGACAAACACTTAACGAAGGTATCCTCCTGCACTAAGGTATCAGGATTTAACAAAAGGATATATTTCCCGGATGCCCGCTTTATCGCCTGGTTATTGGCCTTGGCAAAACCCGGATTTTCGGCATTGGCAATCAGCAAAACCTGGGGAAACTTTTCTGCAATCATGCGGGCCGATCCGTCAGCCGAATTGTTATCAACGACAATTACTTCAGCATTGATTTTTTGTGTGGCCCTGTAAACAGCATGCAGACATTGTTCAAGGAAATACTTAACATTGTAACTTACTATGATGACTGACAGCTCCATGTTAGGGAATCACCGGAATTGCCTTGGCACATTCCATCAATGTCATCCGGCAGGCATTGGTATTGCCCAACGTACATGATTTATGAAAATAAGGACAGGCTTTATCTTTTTCATCGAGCCGGTAATATGACATTCCGAGGTTAAAATACAATGCCGAATTGCCTTCTGAATGATCCATGGCTTTCAAAAAATCCTTGACAGCAGCGGCATAATCGCGGAGCTCATAATTCACAAGAGCACGACTGTGATATGAACTGGCTACGGTATCATTCTGTTCTATCGAAGTAGTGAAATCGGCCAATGCCTGATCATATTCCATAAGATTCAAATGACTGACCCCTCTGCCCAGGTAATATCTGTAAAGGTTATCCAAAGGTTGAAGATTAATGGCCTGATTAAAATCATCCACTGCCTTAATATACTTTTCCCTGGAATTGTTGATTATTCCCCTCAGGTAATAGAACTCAGCAACATCCGGATATCTTCGTATCGCCTCATCCACATAACGAACCGATTCTTTTTCGCTATTCATCAGAAACAGGATATTAATCCGCTTTTGAAGGGCATGCAGACTGGAAGGGGCAATATCGATCGCATCCTGTGTTATTGCCAGGGCCTCCGTAAGCTTTTTCTGAGCTATAAAACCATCCGCCTCGGCAAGCAAAGCATTTATTCTCACATTATCCTGCGCCAATAAGGAACATGCAGGTAAAAGGCAAATAACTATAGTAACCAGCGTCTTCATTGAACTGTATAGTGTGAATTATTTACAGCCTTAAAATACTAATTATTTGGCATTGCTGCAATAAATCAGCGATCAGATTTGGCCAGATTTTTAAAATCCGATTCAAGAAAGCCATCAGGATTCTTATCACTGATTTTATGATAATCGAAGTAGTAGAAGTTGGCATCTGCTGCCCCAATGATAACTTTGTATGACCGAGCATTAAGCTTGGTGCCTTCAGGTCCAACCTTATGCAGGAAAACAACATCAGGATCACGGTTGGTTATGGCTTTCTCAATATCATCCATGGTGACCAGTTTGAATTTATACGGATATATTTTACTGATACGGGATGTGGTATTAACTGAAGGGGCTAATTCATCCTCCAGCAGATACAGTGTTTTGGCCCGAATATCCTTTATATTATCATTGTAATGCTTGAATACGTTGGCTGAAATAATTTCAGGATGCTCTTTGAGAAGTTTTGCATGATGCTGTATGAACCTTACGAGAATTGCCAGTTTATAAGCATATCTTTCTTCCTCAACATTAAAATATGCTAAAGGAACCGAGGCAATATCAGGCATCTCGTTTAACCGGAAATAGTCGCCTCCCATCGACAGATGCAGGAAGCGGTAGGAAGCGTCCGTCTTATCTGCTTCAAAAGTAACATGTGACATATACAGGAAAGAGTATTGGGCATCCATTCTTTTTTCCTCAAAGTCTTTGCTTGCAATGAAATCATATTCAGTAATATTCCATTCCTGTTGCATTACCTTCTTGATGATATCGTTATATTCCATTAGCGGATTATCTTCAAGAACTACCAGAGTCCTGGTAGTAAAGAAAGCCATCACATCTTCCCGTGAAGGAACATATGATTGTGTACGGGCCAGGATGTCCAATACCAGGAGCATCATTAAAAAACTAGTTCTTCTCATAGCCATTTCAGAATTATTTATTGGGAAAGTACAGTGGATTTCTTTCATTGAACTTTCTGATATACAGGAACTTCATCTGTTTCTGTTTTTTATTGCTCAGGGTCGCAAATTCATCATGCAATTCAGGATCAGTCATAAGCAGCATTTCAACACTGGTAACATTGTATTCCAACACGTTGCCGTTTTTAAAATCCAGCAAATATTGCTTCATTTCTGAACTTGATGTATTGGCATAGGGCGAATAATAAGGACTGTACGGATAATAACCTGAGTACGGGTAACCATATGAATAATTGGGATGATAGGCGTAGTTGGGATTATGGTATGTAGTGAGGCTGGCGACGAAATGGCAAATGCTTCCGATAATGGTAATCCGGTAATTCCCTTCATTCAGATTGATATATAATACACCGTTTCTCGAGAATCCCCATAGGTTCCTGACCGGTACTTCCTGCCTCGATCCCAGGTTATCAAAGACCTGTATTTTCTTTTCATTGAGAACACGTTCAAAAAAATCGGGATCATCATAAGCAACAGTAGTGATTATGCTGGATTTAGGCACAGGATTATTCAACCTTACCTGCTCAAAATTAAGAAATATACCCTCCTTGAACTTGAATTCAGGTGTATACTTGATCAATTTAGATGAATCAGGCTGCATGGCAGCCGAAGTGAATACGGTCGCAAAGAAAACCAGCAATGCGCCCTTCATGTAATTACAGAGAAACATTTGCTTTTTCATAATTGATTTACAAAAATAGGCTTAATTTCTCACCCAATGTTAATACCTGATGATAAAATCAGTTTTCAAAAATCAGACCATTTCTGAGTGGTTAATAGTTTCATGGTTATCTCTAAACCATTTATTCAAATAATTATTATATTTATATCTGTGATTAAGTTAACTGGGGAAGTTTTACTTTAAACCAACAATTTCGGGATGAATCCACTTTACATTTTCCTGGTACGTTTGACTAAAAAGCTTCAGCAACAGGCCGATCTGGATGTTATTAATAAAATGCTGGTAATATATTTTATTAACATTACCGGAATTATCTTTGTATCTGGTTATGCCATTCTGGCTCTTTTGGCACGAAATCATTCCCTGACATGGTTCCTTTTTTCAACTGCCCTGATACTTATTTTAACGCTGGTTTTTAATTACCTCACCAACAGGCAAAAAATTACAAAAATACTTCTTACCCTGGTTTTCTCCATAGTTTCATTTTATCTGCTGATTACCGGAGGTACCGGAGGTTCTGGACATTTATGGCTATTGATTTTCCCCGTTTTTTCCATTCCGCTATTTGGCTTGAGCCGTGGAAACCTGATTTCATTCCTGTTCTTTTTACTGGTTGTCTTTTACCTCATATTTCACCATAAGTTCCAGTTAGCCCAGGTTTATTCCATAGGATATGGTGTCAGACTCATGGGTGCCTATACCATAATTCATTTGCTGGTTTACCTTAATGAATATCTGAAATCCCATAATTATAATATTATGGAACAAGCCATCATTGAATCAAAGAATGAAACCCGGCAAAAAGATGATTTTCTTTCAAAACTTTCGCACCAGATCAGAACACCCCTGAACAACCTGACGGTAATTTCTAACCTGGTAAATAAATCCAAACTCGATGCCGAACACCGTGATCTTTTTGATACCATACTGGCTTCCACTATTAACCTGATTAATGTTGTTAACAATATTGTCAAGGTTTCAGAGGTTAAGATTGAAAAAGAACTCAGCGGCCAGGTAAATTTCAACCTTTCTTCGTCTGTTGGTAATACATTAAAGCTGTTTAGAGACCAGCATAAAGACCGGCTGGAGATTAATTTGCGGGTATCACGAAATATCAAAACCAATTACATTGGCGATCCCATCCGGATAAAACAGATATTCCTGAATATCATTGAGAATATCATCAAAGCGATTCCTTCTGGTAAACTTATGGTAGACCTTGATATTGAACTAATTAATGATATGGAGCAGGAATCGGAACTAAGTTTTCAAATACGTTGCCCGCAGCTTCAGCTTGAATCGGATGACTTTGGAAATTTTTACAGCAAGCCAGGGATCGATCTGATTAAAGAAGGTACCTCCCAGCCTGATGATTACCTCATCGATTTCACTATAGCAAAAAAGATTATTGAGTATTACGGTGGAGAGCTAAATATTACCTCATCAGGAGATCTAACCCTGCTTCAATTTGGTTTTGTACTGAAAAAGGGTACAGCTGGCACCCATAAGCCGGAACTGGATAAGGAAACCGCACAGCTTCTGATGGTTAGGGAAAAGGTTGAACTGAGTAACGCCAACATTCTGCTGGTTGAAGATAATGCGATTAACCAGAAGATAATAATTCTCAGCCTCAAGAACCATGTCCGGAACATAGATATTGCCAACAATGGGAAAGATGCTCTCGACAAGTTCGGAACAACCAAGTACGATTTAATCCTGATGGATATCCAAATGCCCGTAATTAACGGTATTGCTGCCACAAAAAAAATCCGGGAGCTGGAATCAACCTCCAATACCCAGACTCCCATAATAGCCATCACAGCCAATGCCCTATCGGGAGATAAGGAAACCTGCCTTGCTGCAGGAATGAATGATTATATCAGCAAACCCTTCCAGGTTGAGGTGCTGGTAAATAAAATGAAGGTATTGCTTGAATCGTGATTAAAAGTCTATCTTAATCGCAATAACCAAAATATCATCCACCTGATCCTGTTCTCCCCTCCACTCAATGACATTGTTCTCCAGTATTTCATGCTGCTTTTCCATAGGAAGCTGGTGCAGGGTCAGCAACAGGTGTCTGAAACGCCTGTATTTGTATTTCTTGCCGTCGGGACCTCCGAACTGGTCAGCAAAACCATCAGAAAATATATAAATAATGTCCCCCTTCTGAATGGGGATAATATGATTTTTAAAGGTCTGGTCCATGAAATTGGTTTCATCTAGTCCGATTGCAAAACGGTCACCTTTGATTTCCAAAATCTTGTTATCCCTGATCAGGTAGAGCGGATTAAAGGCGCCGGCGAATTCCAGTATCATGTCCTTTTTGTCAATTGAACAAAAAGCAACATCCATACCATCGCGAAGTACAACATTCTCAACATCTTTGAAAATCACATGAAAGTCTTCGTTGAGCCTGTTCAAAATATCAGAAGGCCTCGATAAGCCTTCAATATTTGTTATTTTTCTGAAAAGTTCGAATCCTATAATCGACATAAAGGCACCCGGTACTCCGTGTCCGGTACAATCAACCGCAGCGATGAAAATTTTATTGTAAAGCTTGTTGATCCAGTAAAAATCACCGCTGACAATATCCTTGGGCATGAACAAAATGAATGATGAAGGAAAAACTGACTTGAAAAGCTTGTAAGGCGGTAACATTGCAGTTTGAATGCGTTTGGCATAATTGATACTGTCCGTAATACTTTTATTCTTTAAGGCCAGCTCCTCTTTTTGTTCCATAATCTGCTTGCCATACATTTCCCTTTCCTGGTTTTCACGACTCAGATTAAAGAACTGCCTGATCCAAAACCGGACAAAAACAAAAACCACAAAGGCTCCGAACACTATATAAATAAACAGACTTATCGTGGAACGCCAAAAAGGTGCCTTAACAATGATTACCAGGTTTTTAGGTTCAGAATGCCATAACATATCTGCGTTGCTGCCGTTGACGCTAAAAATGTACTTTCCGGGAGCCAGATGATCAAGTAATATATAATTCTGTGTCCCGATCGGATACCAAAACTGATCTTTACCTGCCTTCCCGAAGCTATATCGGAAATGGTTTAATTCAGGCCTGGATAAATCCATGACAGCAAAATCAATCCGGATCGGCTTCCGGTTCCAGGGTAGGTTAATTGTGTCTGAAAGTTGGTAAAAGATGGTTTCTTCTGACGGTTTCTTTTCAATAAATTGGAATCCGGTTATCATCACGGAATGAACCCGTGCCATCGGTCTGGGGTCAGTCAGCGTGATTACGGATAAGCCTTGCTCACCTCCCAGAACGACACTGCTGTCATTCCCCTTGCTGATCGCTGTATAAATATGACTATACAGTCCCTCTGATGCATCATAATACATCAACTGATCAATATCCTGGCGGTAGTTGTACAATCCCCTTTCAGTGGCAATCCATAGGTTATTATGAAGGTCAACGGCCATTGCTGTTACAGGCATAGTCAAGACTTCAGGATAATCGCCAATAGCTGTAAATTCACGTTTTCTTAGATCAAACATTAAAGGTCCGCCCGATGTACCAATCCATATAATTCCGGATGTTCCGGGAACCAGGGAATAAACCTCCTTACGCTCAGTATTCATGAGGTTTTTATCATACGGTGTAAATCTGCTGAAACTGCCTTTCCGGGGATCGTAAAACAGTAACCCGTTTTGAGTACCCAGCCAGAGATTTCCCGAAAGATCCTGCTCAATGTCAAAAACTTGTCCGACATCTATTTTCTGGTTTTCATAATTCAGGATCTGCCGTGTCACATGAGTCGCAGAATCAAACCTGATATGCTGAAAACCATGGGAAGTGCCCACCCACATATTGCTATTGCCATCATAAAACAGACAATTCAGTGTTGCTTGCTGCAAAAGTTCTTTCCTGATAAAGGAATATACCTGATGAAGATTTCTCTGATCATCTTCAGATGGACCGAAAACCTCAATGTCATGTTCTGTAAGCGCTAAAAGCTGGTTTTTCCGGAAGGAGTAAAAATTGATAACTTTGCCGTTGCCAAGGGTTTTATATTTCCTGGTTGTCCTGGTTTTCAGGTTGACTTTATCATAGTTGCCCCCTTCATAACCAATATACAGGTCGTCAGGCATACCGGGGGCCAAAGCAGTAATCCGGTTACCGGAAAGCTTAATCTTACTGCTTTGTGCGTTATAATTACTTACCAATAGTCTTGATTTACGAATTTTTAATATGCCAAGTGATGTACCACCCCATATATTTCCTGAAGAATCGATGGCAACGGCAGTAACAGGGGTATCAGTTGAATAATATACAGGGGTAAAGGACTGGGAAGTCATGTTGAATTTCATGATACCTGAGCCGGTGGCAAGGATTAAGGTACCCTTTCCATCACTGGTTTGACCGATGATATTATTTTCCGGCAGCACATCAGAAGAACCTCCCGGATAGTATTGAGTGAAGCTGAAATCCACCGGATCAAGCCGGTTAAGCCCATTCTTTGTTCCAATCCACAGAAAATTATCCCGATCGAGATACAGGCATTGTACCTGGTTGTCACTAAGTAACCCTTGTTGTGATTTCTGGACAATGAGTTCCTTAAAAACCTCCTGTCGCAAATTAAAGATTATCAATCCGCTCGTTGTACCGATCCATATATTACCATTGACATCAGCTAATAAGCAGGTTGGTACAGCATTGTTTTTCAGCTGCTCTTCCGGTATGGAAAAAGATCTGCTAACCTTTCCGGGCGTGAACATGGTAAGTGATTTACTGGTCAGAATCCATATCACTCCGTTTGCTCCCGGGTATATATCTTTAAAGTTCGGCTCGAGCGGAAAAACTGAATCAAACGATGCCGCAGGATACCTTGTAATAGTACCTGTATTTATATCGAACTGGTTAATCCCTGCCTGATTAACAATCCAGAGATTACCGGAAGGATCACTTTTAACGGCATTTATGATCTGGCTGGCTGATGATTCATCTCCGGTTGCAGCTGTAAAAAAATGCCTGAAACGATAACCATCGAAACGGTTCAATCCATAATTGGTGCCAATCCACAGGTAACCGTTTTTATCAAATGTCAGGCTGTTAATTTGTTTTGATGACAGACCGTTTTCAACGGAGAGTATGTCGGGCTGCAAATATTGCTGTGCATGTAAATGATTGGATATTAAAACAATGAGTATAATAATATAATCATGGTATGCGCGCATGGATCACTTGGTTTTGACTCATTAAAATAACTAAATTATTTAACAATACAAAACCATTAAGCCTGACAATTCAACAAGTAGCATTATTCAAGCTCAGTGACTTCACCGCTGGCTAATCTTTCCAGCATGTCGGTGGTGACTGATTTAGGACGCTCGAGCGGGTAACCCAGTGCTCTGTCCCATATGATGTTTGCACAAATTCCGATGGCTCTTCCGATGCCAAACAGTACGGTATAAAAGTCATATTCTTTGACACCGTAATGCCATTGGATAACGCCTGAATGGGCGTCCACATTGGGCCAGGGATTTTTAGCCTTACCCTGTTCCATGAGGATGGGCGGAACCACCTTATACAGGATATCAACGTACTGAAAAGCAGGATCATCGCTCATGTATTTTTGTGCAAATTCACGTTGTATCATATACCTCGGATCGGTTATCCGTAATACGGCGTGTCCGAAGCCGGGGACAACCTGACCGGCATTCAGCAGGTCCCAGACGAACTGTTTCATTTCTGTTTCTGTCGGAACCTTGCCTCCCATTTTTTCCATAATGTCCTGCAACCATCTCAGCACTTCCTGGTTTGCCAATCCATGCAATGGTCCGGCCAGACCATTTATCATGGAAGATATGGAAAGATAGATATCCGACAATGAGCTGGCGACGAGATGCCCCGTATGCGCACTAACATTACCGCTTTCATGATCGCTATGAAGAATAAAATGCATGCGGGAGACATCATCATAGGGCTTTCCGATACCGATCATATGTGCAAAATTGGCTCCCATATCGAGGTTCGGATCTGAGTATTCCCTTCTTCCTTCCTTATACAGCCGGTGATAAATGCAGGCGGCGATCTCCGGTAATTTGGCCAGCAGATTAAGAGAATCTTCAAAAGTGGGTTCCCAGTAATCTGATTTGTTAATACCGGCATCGTATTTCCTTGAAAAAAAGGATTCCCTGTGCATTGCCAGAATTGCAGCAGAGAAAATGGTCATGGGGTGTGTTCCTTTTGGAAAAGCATCAATTAATTCAAGAATATACCTGGGTATAATACGCCTCTTTTTCAGTTCATCCAGCACTTCATTGATATTTTCTTCAGTAGGCAGATCACCTGTGAGTAACAGGTATATCACACCTTCCACATAAGGTATTTCACCTCCTTTTGGTTTGGGAAGCTTTTTAAACAGTTCCAAAAGGGTATAATTCCTGTACCGGATACCCTCATTGGGATCGAGATAGGAAATGTCGGTCACCAGACATTTCAGATCACGCATGCCGCCAATTAATTTACTGATGGTAACGGTATCAACAACTATCTCACCATGCTCATCGAGCAGCTTTTTAATCCTTGGCCTCCAGGCCAGAATTTTTTCATACAGAGTATCTTTTAATCCGGGCATAAGGAGAATTATGAATTATGAATTATGAATTATGAATTATGAATTATGGATTATGAATTATGAATTATGAATTATGAATTATGAGTGTTTAAGCAATTATCACAATAAGTAACACAAAATGGATAACCTTGTTTAAAGCTTTACCAAATTACAAAAAAAATAGCTGTCTGAATACCAGATAGCTATTTTATTTCACCTATAAAATATCCTTATTTTATGTAGCCGTAAATAGCAAGGGAACCTAGTTCCTCCTCGATACGCAGAAGCTGGTTGTATTTTGCCATACGGTCGGAACGGCTTAATGATCCGGTCTTAATCTGTCCCGAATTGGTTGCCACTGCTATATCTGCAATCGTGGTATCTTCGGTTTCCCCTGATCGATGTGAGGTTACGGTTGTAAAGCCTGCCCGGTGCGCCATTTCAATAGCATCAAGCGTTTCAGTAAGGGTGCCAATCTGGTTTACCTTAATCAGTATTGAATTTGTGCAACCCATGTCAATTCCTTTTTTCAGAAACTCCACATTGGTTACAAAAAGATCATCTCCAACCAGCTGACATCGCTTCCCGAGTTTGTCGGTCAGCAATTTCCATCCATCCCAGTCGTGTTCCGACATACCATCTTCAATAGAATCTATCGGGTATTTATTGATAAGCTGTTCGAGGTAAGCAACTTGCTCGGCTGATGTACGGATAGCACCGTTTTTGCCTTCGAATTTGGCATAATTGTATTTGCCGTTCTCATAGAATTCCGAAGCTGCACAGTCAAGGGCAATGGAAACATCACCGCCATCTTCAGCACGTCCGGCTTTGTAACCTGCAGCTGTAATGGCTTTTATGACAGTGTCAAGAGCATCTTCGGTGCCATTCATAACAGGCGCAAATCCGCCTTCATCTCCTACAGCTGTGCTGAGCCCGCGTTCCTTTAATACCTTTTTCAGGGAGTGAAACACTTCGGCACCCATCCGAAGGCCTTCGCGAAAACTTGATGCACCGATAGGGCGAATCATGAATTCCTGAAATGCAATGGGAGCATCGCTGTGTGAACCACCATTAATGATATTCATCATTGGAACAGGCAGTACCTTGGCATTTGTTCCACCTATATACCTGTAGAGCGGCATATCATGATACATGGCAGCCGCTTTGGCAACTGCAAGTGAAATCCCCAGAATGGCATTTGCACCGAGTTTACTTTTGGTTTTGGTACCATCTAACTCCAGCATTTTTTTATCGATGGCAACCTGATCGAGTGCATTCATGCCAATAATTTCCTTGGCAATTTTGGTATTAACATTCTCAACCGCTTTGAGAACACCTTTACCAAGATATCTTTTCTTATCTCCATCCCTCAATTCCAGGGCTTCATTTTCACCTGTGGATGCTCCCGAAGGAACTGCAGCACGGCCAACAAAGCCGCTTTCGAGAATTACTTCAACTTCAATAGTGGGATTTCCCCTTGAATCAAGAATTTCACGTGCATGAACGTGTGCAATTTGTCCCATGGTTAATATGTTTAAAATTATTGCTAGGCATCTTTTTCTTTTGTTATATTTCCACCGGCCGGTTCGTCAGCTCCCTGAACACTTTTGGCCTTAGCCTTTGCAGTTGTTCTGGCCGTTGCTGGTTTTTTGGCTTTCTTTTCAGCAGAAGCTCCGGGTTTAGCTTCTTTTTCAGGTGCAGCACTTTCCGTTTTCTTTTTTGAGCCCCTGCGGCTGCGGCGCGCTGTTTTTGCCTCAGCTGCAACCCTGGTACCCAGCATTGTCTCATTAAAATCAACCAGTTCGATATAACACATTTCAGCAGCATCACCAACCCGGGTTCCAATTTTCAAAATACGTGTATAACCTCCCGGACGATCGGAAATTTTAGGCGAAACCTCCCTGAACAAAGTAGACACTGCAACCTTATCCTGGAGGTACGTAAATGCAAGTCTTCTGGAATGTGTTGAATCCTCCTTCGACTTGGTAAGGATGGGCTCGATAAACACACGTAATGCCTTGGCCTTTGCTATGGTTGTTTTAATACGTTTATGCAAGATCAATGAAGATCCCATGTTTGCAAGCATGGCCTTACGGTGAGCACTTTTACGTCCTAAGTTATTGTTTGTATTGTTATGTCGCATGGTAATCCGTAATTAATCAATGGATATCTCTTTCGATGCTTTTATGTTAATTAGTCCTTGTCGAGTTTGTATTTCACTATATCCATGCCAAAGGAAAGATTCATGGTCTCGAGAAGCTCATCGAGCTCAGTGAGTGACTTTTTACCAAAATTCCGGAATTTCAACAGATCATTCTTGTTGAATTTCACCAGATCGCCCAGTGTTTCGACCTCAGCAGCCTTCAGACAATTGAGAGCCCTGACTGAAAGATCAAGGTCGACTAATTTTGTCTTCAGCAACTGACGCATATGCAGGACCTCTTCATCGAATTCCTCATTTGCAGCTCTTTCTTCTGAGTCGAGTGTAATTTTCTCGTCGGAGAACAACATGAAATGATAGATGAGAATTTTTGCAGCCTCTTTCAAAGCATCTTTTGGATGAACAGATCCATCTGTAAGAATTTCAATAAGTAGTTTTTCATAATCCGTTTTTTGTTCAACACGATAATTTTCAACCGAGAATTTTACATTCTTAATGGGGGTAAAGATGGAATCAATCGAGATTAGTCCGAACTCAGCATCGAAAGGTTTATTTTCCTCTGCCGGTACATATCCCCTGCCCTTGTTGATATGGATTTCTATATGTAACTCAACATCTTTCTCCATATGGCAGATGATCAAGTCGGGATTAAGAACTTCAAAGCTGGTAAGGAACCTGTTCAGATCACCGGCTTTACAGGTGGTCTGATCGGATAAGGTAACAACAATCTTCTCATCGTTAACTTCATCCACCAGTTTCTTAAACCGAATCTGCTTAAGGTTCAGGATAATTTCAACCACATCTTCTATGATGCCTGTAATTGAGGCAAATTCATGTTCAACACCATCGATTTTGATAGCTGTTATTGCATGACCTTCAAGAGATGAAAGCAGGATCCTGCGCAGCGAATTACCAATAGTAATACCATAACCAGGTTCGAGGGGACGAAATTCAAACTTACCAAATTTGTCGTCCGATTCGATCATGATCACCTTATCGGGCTTCTGAAAAGCTAATATGGCCATAAGTTAAAAATTACATTTATTTTGAGTACAATTCGACTATCAATTGTTCCTTGATGGTTTCAGGTATCTGATCACGCTCGGGTCGGTTAATGAGTTTTCCAGCTAAGGTTGACGAATCCCATTCCAACCAGGAAACATTCACCCTGCGTGAACCTAAAGAGTTCTGTATAACTTCGAGTGATTTTGATTTTTCACGAACGCCGACGATATCACCGGGTTTTACCGTAAAAGAAGGTATGTTTACAACATGTCCATTAATCGTGATATGCCGGTGAGTTACTAGCTGACGGGCTCCGGAGCGTGAAGGTGAAATACCCAGCCGGTATACCAGGTTGTCCAGCCGCGATTCAAGCAGCTGCAGCAAAACTTCCCCTGTCACTCCTTTGCTTCTCTGAGCCTTGTCGAATAAATTAGCGAATTGCCTTTCAAGAATACCGTATGTATATTTAGCCTTTTGCTTCTCGCGAAGCTGAATTCCATACTCAGATGATTTTTTTCGCTTTTTGTTAATGCCATGCTGTCCGGGGGGATAATTCTTCTTATCGAAACTTTTATCCGGGCCGTAAATCGGATCACCGAACTTTCTGGCTATTTTAGTTTTTGGTCCAATGTATCTTGCCATTTCTGATGAATATTAATAAATCTCAATAATTTGCCACTTCTGTTAAACGCGTCTTCTGCCGGGTGCCCTGCAACCGTTATGGGGAAGTGGAGTAACATCAACAATTTCTGTGACTTCTATGCCAGAAGTATGGATGGTTCTGATGGCCGATTCTCTGCCTGCACCAGGACCCTTAACAAAGGCTTTGACCTTTCGAAGACCAAGTTCGAAAGCAGTTTTGGCACAATCAGCAGCAGCTACCTGGGCAGCATAGGGTGTATTCTTTTTCGAACCTTTAAAGCCCATCTTTCCTGCAGATGCCCATGATATAACCTGTCCCTGGCTATTTGTTAACGAAATGATGATGTTGTTGAACGAGGCATGCACATGTGCCTGACCTACAGGATCAACCTTCACAACTTTTTTCTTGGTTATTCCAGCTTTTTTTGCCATAATTTACTCCTTATTTGGTAGCCTTCTTTTTATTTGCAACTGTTTTGCGTCGACCTTTACGGGTACGGGCATTGTTTTTGGTGCTCTGACCACGGACGGGCAAACCCAGGCGATGACGTACACCGCGGTAACTGCCTATATCCATAAGACGCTTAATGTTAAGCTGAACATGTGACCGAAGCTCACCTTCAACCTTGAAGTTTTCGTTAATCACCTTTCTGATAAGATTTACCTGTTCATCAGTCCAGTCTTTGACCTTGACATTCTTGTCAACCCCGGCTTTTTCAAGAATTTTCTGAGCTGAACTTCTTCCTAACCCGAAAATGTAGGTCAGGCCTATTTCACCCCGCTTATTTTTTGGTAAATCGACTCCTACGATTCTAGCCATATATTTAATGATTAATAGTTTTAAATGTCAATCAGCCCTGACGCTGTTTGTACTTGGGATTCTTTTTGTTGATCACGTACAAACGTCCTTTCCTGCGAACTATTTTGCAATCGGCTGTACGTTTTTTAATAGATGTTTTTACTTTCATGTTGATCCGTTCAATTATTTATACCTGAATGTTATTCTTCCTTTGGTTAAGTCATACGGTGACATTTCAACCCTCACTTTGTCGCCCGGGAGGATTTTGATATAATGCATCCTCATTTTCCCGGATATATGTGCTGTAATAATATGCCCGTTTTGCAGTTCCACGCGGAACATGGCATTTGACAGAGCTTCTTTAATCACGCCATCTTGCTCAATAGACGGTTGTTTTGACATATATGAACTTATCAATTTGGCTCAATACTTATAGACCTCTTCAATAAAATTAAAAGTCGAAAGAACATCAGCACCATTTTTGCCAATGGCAATGCAGTGCTCAAAATGCGCCGATGGTAATTTATCGGCCGTGTGAATGGTCCAGCCATCCGGATCCTGTGTAATCTCTTTCCTGCCCATGTTAATCATGGGCTCAATACACAGCACCATACCTTTCTGCAGTTTCACTCCTTGGCCGCGCCTTCCGTAATTCGGCACTTCGGGGGC
>Ga0299915_10000085_pt1 | contig 67552 bp, 57 predicted proteins | sample RVTome_13_FD_200263 | JGI IMG/M metagenome (GOLD analysis project Ga0299915, IMG submission 200263) | Soil microbial communities from uranium-contaminated site in the Upper Colorado River Basin, Wyoming, United States - RVT92D227 (version 2) ...
CAACCAGCTCTATCGCAGCCAGCCCGCGCTCCACGAGCTCGACTGCGACCCCGCCGGCTTCCACTGGCTCGACGCCAACGACGCCGACCACAGCGTCCTCGTCTACGAACGCCTCGCGCGGGACGACTCTCGGATCATCGTGGCCCTCAACTTCACGCCGGTCGCGCGCTCCAACTACCGCGTCGGGGTCACCGCACCCGGCATCTACCGCGAGCTCCTCAACACCGATGCCACCCACTTCGGCGGCTCGGGCCAGGGCAACCTCGGCTCCGTCGAGGCCACGCCGGTGCGCGCGCACGGGCGGGACCTGTCGCTGAACCTCACGCTGCCGCCGCTCGGCGCGGTCTGGCTCCGGAGCTAGGGACGCTCTACACCTTCACAACTTTCGCGAAACGCAGCCGGTTGGGGACGCTCTCCACTTCCACAACTTTCACATCATCGAGGCTCGGATTCGCTCATTCGCCGCAGCAAGCTGTGAAAGTGGAGAGCGTCCCTGACCAAGTTCTCAGTGCGCGGGAAGTTGTGGAAGTGGAGAGCGTCCCTGGGCCAGCTCGGTCGCGAGGGGGATGTCCAGCGCGAGGCCGTTCGCCAGACGCTCGGCGTGCAGCTGCTCGAAGTCATGCGGCAGGCGCAGCGTCCAGTTGACGTCGTTGTACGTGCCGGGGGCGTTGAAGCGATCCTCGTAGCCGAACAGGTCGGCGAAGAAGATCGAGACGTTCTCGGCGCGCGAGGCGAACAGCTCGGCGAGCATGGCCGAGGCGAGGAAGCCGGGCTGCTCGAGCCGCTGGGGTTCGCGCAGGGCGAGGCGCTGCGTCAGGTGACGCGCCCACTGGTCGCGCTTCGCCGGTGACCAGCTGCGGATCAGGCCGAAGATCGGCGGCGTGTCGTGGTTGCCGATCATGACCCAGTCCTCGGGGGCGGCGTTCTCGGTGCGGTAGACGTCGGTCGGATCGTCGAGGTTTGCCTTCTGCGTGACGCGCCAGCGACCGAGCTGATGGCGCGCGAGCACGCAGGCGAGCGGGTGCGGCATGGTGCTGAGGACCTCGCAGGACAGGTCGGCGAACGAGCGGCCCTGGCGCGCCGCGGAGCCGGCGATCGCGTCGAACAGGATCGAGTAGCGGTCGATCTGCGCCGGCGTCAGCTCGCGGACCCAGTGGTCGTGATGGCGAGGGAGCATACGATCGAGCTGCCCGGGCTCCGCGATCGCGAAGCGGGCGAGCTCGGGGTGGTCCGGCAGGTCGGGCGACTCGAACAGCCGCGCGCCATCGCGCACCGCAGCTCCGTTGTCACCGGTCTCGCGGCGATAGACCCACGGGCACACGAGGCCGTGCGGGTGATCGATGCGGAAGCTGTCGTACTCGGCGAACGCCTTGTCGATTCGTGCGACCACGAGCGCGCGTGCAGCGCCGGCGAGCTGATCCGGATCGAGCACCGGGTAGTTCCATGGTTGGCCGTCGGGGTTGGTGCGCGACGGCGGCGCCCCCATCGCGTAGTTGCGGAGGAACGCGGCGGCGTACGCCCACGCGTCACCGTCGGAGAATCCGACCTGCAGGTCGCCGTAGAGCGCGAGCCGATGGCCGGCGCAGATCGTGCGAACGCGCGCGTGCTCGGCGTGCGCGAGCAGCTGACCGAACGCGTAGCGCTCGATCGCGCGCGTGTGGGTCGCGACGAGCTCGGCGCTCCGCGCCGCCACCACGGCCTCCTCGCCGGCACGCGGATTCCACAGCCGCGCATCGAGCCCCGGCCAGTCCCGGAAGCTCGTGCCGCGCTCGGCGCGCAGCGCGGCATGCAGCGCGTCGCGCTCGAGCCACTCGGCATGCTCGCGTCGGAACTGGTCGAGCTGCACCGCGAGCTCCGGCCGCGCACCACCCACGAACGCGCCGTAGGCCTCGTCGACGATCTCGTGCATCGCGTCGTGAGCATGGCCGTGCCGCGCCGGTCCTCCCGGTGCGAGCACCCGTGCGAGCGAGCGCTCGCTCACGAGCCCGGCGAACGGACCGTCGTCGCGAAACGACGCGAGCGCGATGCCGCCGACGTGCCGCGAGAAGATGGTCCCGTCGTACGGAGATGCGTTGTCGCGCGAGGTCTGGCCCTGCGGCCCGAGCTGGACGCCCGTGAAGCCGAGCGAACGCGCGTAGCCGAACAGGCGTGATGCCGCCCGGGTTGCCGGCGATCCTCGACCGACATCCTCGCCCGGATCGGACGGAAAGCTCGTGTCGTGGATCGCGAGCAGCAACCGGCGCACGCCAAGCCTGGCGAGTGCGGGGCTCACTTCGTGAACGTGCGCGCGAAGTCGAGCATGCCGTCGCCGTCGTGGAACTCGCCGGTGAACCTGTTGTCGTCGATGTCGACGTACATGAAGCCGACCTTCGTGGCGTCCTCGAAGAACACCTTGTTACCGCGGTCCCTGATCTCGGTGGTCGAGGAGCCGGCGCCGGTGACGATCATCTGCGTGCCGCACAGCGCGCCCGGCTCGTCGATCCACTGCCGGCTGTGATCGTGCCCCGAGAAGTAGACCGGGCCGAGGCCGCATACGTGGGCGTCGAAGAAGTCCTTCATCGCGTTGCCGCTCTGGATCGGCAGCGGGTTCGGGATCGGGATGCCCGCGAGCTCCGGCGCGTCGTAGTTGCCGGCGTTGCCGTGCGTGCCGTTCGAGCGATACGGGTGATGGCCCGCGACGAACACCCAGTCCTTCCCCGCGACCTCCATCATCGCGTTCGGGAGCCACGCGGCCTGGTCACCGTAGACGGTGTTGTCCCAGAGGATCGCGTTGGTATCGAGGACGACGAACCCGACGTGCCCGTGGGTGAACGTGTAGTGCGTGTCGGGCATGTTCCACTTCGTCGAGACCGCGGAGTAGTCGACCTCGATCTTGCCGCGCTCCCACTCGTTGCCGATGCCGGGGGCATCGATGATCAGCTTTCCGCCGTAGTCGTGGTTCCCGAGCGCGACGTAGAACGGCAGATCGATGTCGCGATACGGCTCCTCGAACTTCGATTGCCATTGCGCGTCGGTCACGCTGTCCACGCCGGCGTCGTAGATATTGTCGCCGAGCATCAGCACGAAGTCGCAGCCGCGCATCGCGCACAGGTCACGAATGGCGACCGCGACCTTGCGTTGATCGGCGTTGCCTTTCCCGGTGTCACCGAGCGCGATGAACCTCACGCGCTTCGGGGCTACCGGCGATGCATCTCCGGTCGGCACGTCGTCACCGCCGCCGCCGCCTCCTCCTCCGCCGGTCGGTCCACCGCATGCGCCCATCGCCAGACAGATCGCGAGCGTTCCTCCGTGAAGTCTCATCGGCCGGAACCTACTCCACATCCACCGGCGATTGGCAGCTGTTTTTGGGCGCGCGATCGACGCGGAACGTGCGGACCCGCCACGGCATTCCGCGATGCGAGTCGACGACAGTTTCACGCCACGCTGGGAAGGAACGGCCCGATCCGATCGATGTAGAACTGCACCACAAGCCGCTCGCTCGAGTGGCGCATCGCTTGCTGACTGGTCTCGGGTGCTTCCTCGTCGGCATCCCCGGCTGCAAGTAGCGGGTTACAGACCGAGGCCGATCAGGATCCGTACGAGGAACTCGTCGGAGTCATCGGTGAGACCAAACCCAGCGGTGCCTGTGACCCACAGCTTCGGCGACGGCGCCCACGAGATCGAGGGGCCGATCCACGCCTCGACCGCCTGGTCGTCCGAGCCGGGCTTGATCACCGCGCCCCAGGTCTCGCCACCGAGCTTGAGCACGGGAGCCACTTCGTACGTCACGCCGAACGCCCACCCGGTCTCGAGGACGACCTCGAGCTCCTTCTCGCCGCTGGGCTCGAGCTCACGCTCGAGCTCGAGCTCGGTGATCACGTTGAGAACCGCGGTCACCGCACCGAAGTCGCGAGCGAGGATCAGCTTCGGCTCGAATGCGACCGCACCCTTGCCGAACGGCTTGATGAGCTCGCCGTACAGGAGGACATCGACCGGTAGCTGTCCGCGCTCCTTGAAGCGGTGACGGAAGCGCAGCTTGGTCTCGGCGTAGTGGAGTCCCGTGTCGTCGACTTCTTCGAGCACCTGATACAGCGACACGTCCGTGCGATCGGTGATGCCGTACTCGATCTCGATCTGCTCCTCGAACGTGCTCACCGCGTCGTCGCCGAACTTCGAGCGATACTGCGTGTTGTAGAACTCGAGCTCGAGATTCCCCTTCGGCTGCGTGACGTACTCGTATGTGAACGAGAACGCGCGGCGATCGGCGCGCGCATCGCCCATCGAACAGAGCACCGCCACCACGCCGATAAAATTGAAAGCGATTTTCATTTCCAATATGTTTAAAGGCTCATCCCATCCCTTGTCAAGACTCATCCAGGTGATCCGCTGATCTTATTATCCAGCAATATCCATCGACTATGCCTGACATCACCTGGGTCTTGTAATCTGTGAAATTGAAATGTAATTTCAAAGTCACTCATGTTCTGGCTGCGAATCGTCGGCTTGTGTCTCGTGATCGGGTGCGCGCGGATCGCTCCGCCGCTCGCGACCATGGGAGATGCGCAACGGGCACGCGTCACGCTGTCCGCGCTCCATGAAGGTCGTGCCCTGCTGATCTCGAAGTGCGGCGGCTGCCATCAGACGCCGATGCCGTACCAGTACAGCGCGGTCGAGTGGCCGCAGAAGCTCGGCGAGATGTCGGAGCGCGCGAGTCTCGATGCCGCTCAGATCGGGGTGCTCGAGAAGTACCTGGTCACGATGAGCGACCAGCCGCGCACGGCCGCCCTCCGGTAGTCACCTCACATCGAGATCGAGCCCTTGCGGAAGTCGGTCTTGCGAAGGTGGATGTTGATGCACACCGGGCGACCCGTGCGCGCGATCGCCTTGGCCTCGGCGAGCGTGGCATCGACGCGCGCCGGATCGGTCAGCGCGAGCCCGACGCCGCCGTAGCCCTCGGCGACCTTGTGGTAGTCCGTGCGCCGCAGATCGCAGCCGAGGGTGGTGCCCAGGATCTCGACCTGCTCGCGTGCGATCTGCATCCACGAGGCGTCGTTGCCGATCACCGCGATCGGCGCGACGCCATGGCGGACATAGGTGTCGAACTCCGCGAGCGTGTACGCGCTCGAGCCATCGCCCCACACCAGCCACACCTCGCGGCCCGGCCGGACGAGCGACGCGCCGAGCGCCATTCCGCCCCCGACGCCGAGCGTGCCGAACACCCCGGGGTCGAGCCACGAGAGCGGCGCGCGCGGCCTGACGATGTAGCTCGCGGTCGCGACGAAGTCACCGCCGTCGACGACGAGCACCGCATCGTCGGCCATCGCCTCCTCCATGCGCAGGAAGAAGTGCAGCGGATCGATCAGCTCGCCGCGCGGTACGGCCTTCGCCGCGATCTCGGCATCACGCGCGGCCTCCTTCGTCCGCAGCCCATCGAGCCACGGCCGCCAACGATCTCCCGCAGAGCTGACCCGATCGGCGAGCGCGACGAGGAAGTCCCCTGCGTGCATCTCGACCGCGATGTCGGGCCGGCGGTTCTTCTTCAGCTCGTGCGACGACAGGTTCGCCGCGATCAGCGTCGCCCGCTTGGGAATCCCGCGACCGTATCCGAGGCGGAAGTCGAACGGGAAGCCGCACACGATCACGACGTCGGCTTCCTTGAGCGCGGCGCCACGGTTGTGCCGGAGCTGCAGCTCGTGCGTGCGGCCGAGCAAGCCGCGAGCGGTGCCGGCGAGGAACGTCGGCGCGCCGAGCATGCCGATCGCGCGCGCGAGTCGCCCCGGATCCTTGATCCCGACCAGCGTCTGGCTGCCGATCACGATCACGGGCCGCTCGGCATGCTTCAGCGCCTCCGCCGCGCGCTCGATCCCGCTGTCGTTGTGGCGCAGGTTCGGCAGCTCGGGCAAGTGGAGCTCCGGCAACGCGGGCGCGCGGAACTGCCGGTAGAGGTGCCCTCGGATGTAGAGCTCGAGCGCCTTCGCGCCGATGCCCTTGGCCTTCCCGAAGCCGGCTTCCTTCTCGTACCACATGCGCACGATCTCCTCGGGATACAGCAGATCGACGGGAACCTCGATGAACACCGGTCCCGGCACACCTTCCATCGCGATCTGACAGGCGCGCTCGACGGTCGGAGCGAGCCCGGGCACCGTCTTCACCGTCGTCGCCCACTTGGTGACCGACTTCATGATCGAGAGCTGATCGATGTCCTGCAGCGAGCCGCGTCCCTTGAGCAGCGTCGCCGTCGCGCCACCGAAGATGATCAACGGTGACTGCGCCATCTGCGCGTTCTTCACCGCGGTGATCGTGTTCGTCACGCCGGGACCTGCGGTGACCGCGGCGACCCCGATCGTTCCGGTCATCCGTGCGACCGCATCGGCGGCGAACACCGCGTTGACCTCGTCGCGTACATCGATGACGCGGATCCCTCGCGCCTGCGCGCCCGTGAGGATCGGCGAGATGTGGCCTCCGCACAGCGTGAACAAGTGCGTTGCGCCGTGGCGCGCGAGTACTTCCGCGATCAGATCACCACCGTGAGTCATGGCCGGCAGTCTCGCGCGCCATGCTAGCGTCGGGGAAGGGTCTCTCGTGTCGAACCTCGTTCTGTACTCGATCCCAGCGTTCGTCGCGCTGCTGCTCCTCGAGGTTGCATGGGCGAAGCGGCACCCGGAAGTGAAGGGCTACGCGACCCGCGACACCTTCGCCTCACTATCGATGGGCCTCCTCAACGTCGGCGTCAACGCCGGCACGAAGTTCCTCTCGATCCCGTTCTTCGCGTGGCTCTACGAGCACCGCTTCCTCGACGTCGTCGACGCCACGGGCCCGTGGGCCTGGGGCATCCTCCTGTTCGCCGAGGACTGCTGTTACTACTGGTTCCACCGCGTCCACCACGAGGTGCGCTTGTTCTGGGCCGCGCATGTCAGCCATCACTCGAGCCGGCACTACAACCTCGCGACGGCGTTGCGCCAGCCGCTGCTCACGCCGTTCACGGGCCCGATCTTCTGGGCACCGCTCCCGCTGCTCGGGTTCCCGCCGGCGATGGTGCTGACCGCCCAGGCGATCAGCCTGCTCTATCAGTTCTGGCTCCACACCGAGGCGGTCGATCGACTCGGCGTGCTCGAGCACTTCATGAACACGCCGTCGCACCATCGCGTTCATCACGGCAAGAACGTGCCGTACCTCGATCGCAACCACGGCGGCATCTTCATCATCTGGGATCGCCTGTTCGGCACGTTCGCGTGGGAGCGCGAGCAGATCGTCTACGGCCTGACGAAGGACATCGAGACCTACAACCCGCTGCGGATCGCGTTTCACGAGTACGCCGCGATCGGCGCGGATGTGTCGCGTGCGCCGACCGTGCGCGCGAAGCTCGGATATCTGCTCGCACCGCCGGGCTGGAGCCACGACGGCTCGTCGAAGACTGCCCACGAGCTCCAGCGCGCGGGTTAGCGCGGCCGGATGAACACGAGCGCGTCCTTCGGCGTGCCCGGCAGCCTCTGCTCGATCCACTGGTCGAGCCGATCGAGTAGCGCCCACGCACCGAGCGAGTTGACGTGGAGCCCGTCGGGCGAGACGAGCGTCTGCGCCGGAACACGTTCGCCCGGCGAGATCTCGATCTCGCCACCCGCGGCGAGCGGCTCGGCCCACGATGCGAACGCGATCGCCTTGTCGATCTGGGTGCAGGGCCTCGCCGATCGGGTCACGGAACAAGAAGAGGTCCGCGAACGTCTCGACCGACGACCGCTTCGCCGCCGCGGTGAACGCCTCGCCAAACGGAGCGCCGCCGAAACCCGCCGACACGCTCGCGCCGATGATCGCGATCCGCTCGACAGGGAGGGCGGTGCGAACGGCGGGGTCGGCTCGCTCGGTTGTGGTTCGATCGATCCGCGACGAGCAGGAAAGCGCTGTCCCCAGCAAGCAGGCTTGCCACCAGATCCCTACATTGTCGCCGCCCAACCTACTGAAGTTGCACTTCATGGACACGCCTTTTCAATGATTTACGTAGTGGGCACAACAAGCCCCACTGGGGTGTGAAATCTCATGCGCAATGTGGACGTTCTGGCTCGTTGCGAATGATCTCGCGCGGTTGGTTTCCGACCGTGCGGTGATCTCTCACGGCATAGGCGTTGCTGTAACTCGCCCCATGCTGGGTGGCCTATCTCAGTTTCAGAGCCGAAGAGCCAATGTCGACGGCTTACGGTCGCGCAAATCCATGCTGGAGACCTTGGTCCGGCACCTCGACATGGTTCGCCTGACCATCGCGGCGGCTCTCCTCCTCATCTCGATGGGTTGTAGCGGTTTGATCGACGATGGCGGTTCGGGTGGGCTGACCCCGGAGGAGGCCAAGGCCCTGCGCGCCTGGCGCGAGAAGGCGCTCCCCCAGATCGCGGCTAACTGCTTGAGTTGTCACGATGGTTCGCGTGCGCTCATCGGTTTTGTCGCCGGTGGGAACGATGTCGCGATGCGCGATACGCTCGTCGTCTACACCCCAACCGTCGTCAACCTCGACGCTCCCGGTTCCTCTCGCCTCCTGACGAAGGGCCTTCACGAAGGTCCCGCCCTCAACGCGAGCCAGACCTCGGACATCCTCGAGTGGATCCAGGCCGAGCGCGATGCAGCTCCGGACCCTGGGGATGGAGGCCCCATCCTCGAGACCCAGCCGTTCATCCCACAGATCTGTACAGGCGGGCTTCCGGATGAGCCGGCCGCACCCAACCCCAACTGCCCCATCAACAACGTCGCGCTCGATGATCTCGGCGTGATCGGCGGCAAGATCACCTTCGTCGTGCAGGCCCTCGGTTCGGGTCTCTACGTCACCAACCTCAAGCTCGTCCCCGGCGCGGGTGGCGCGTTCATCGAGCACCCGTTGTTCGTCGCCTACGGGGAAGGCATCACCCGCAACAACTGCGAAGTGCTGGATGAGGCCTCGAATTCAGTGGTCTGCGCCGACACGATCGATCGCTTCTTCAGCGTGAAGATGAACCTGATGATGACGGCCACCCCCGTCGAGCAGCAGATCGCTGGTGGGACCGCGGCGTTCGTTGGCTTCCTCCCGACCGACAAGCTCGCGATTCACTTCAAGGCCGCCAACATCTTCCAGCCCGACGACCCGGGTCCCGGTGGTCCTGGTGCAACTGGCTGCAAGAAGCTCGCGGAGTTCAAGGCTGCCGCGCAGGGCCCGCTGAACACGAACTGCCGCTCGTGCCACGGCGGAGCGAACCCGAACGCGACCTCGGCGATGAACGTCACCGGCACCGACGGAGCGGACGACGCGCAGCTGATGCTCGCGTGCAACGAGGTCCGCACTCGCTTGAACCTCCCGTTGATCGACCAGAGCGGAATCTTCCTCGCGACCGTTCCTGGCAACGCCAACCACCCCTTCACGTTCAACGGCAATGTGGGCCAACACGATGCCTTCAAAGCCGCTCTCAATCCCTGGATCATCGCCGAGCGAGACGCGCCCTAAAGGAGCCCCATGAAGAGGATCTCAACCCTACTGATGGCCGCCGCGATCGCGGTCCCTGCATGCAGCAGCGACTCGACGCCACCCCCCGGTGACGATGAAGGCTCGGGCTCGGGCTCGGGCGATGAATGGGATCAGGAGCTCGCCAAACGCGAGTTCGATTACAACGCCGCGCTCCGGATCGCCGCGCTTCGCCTCACGGGCGATCTGCCGACGATGACGGAGATCAACACGGTCGCGACGCCCACGGATCTCGCCGCGAAGAAGACCGCGTACGAAACGCTCGTCACCGACTACATGAGTCGGCCGACGTTCCAGCGCGAGATGTTCTACTTCTGGCGCGACACCTTCAAGATGGGTGAGACCGCAGAGCTGGACACCGCCCCTGCCCTCGCCGCGCAGCTGGCTGCCGAGAACGGCAGCTACATGAATCTGCTGACGCAGAACGCGAACAACTGTCCGACCTTCGATGAAGGAACCGGCGTGTTCACGCCTGCCGAGTGTGTCGGCAACAACCCGAAGGCGGGTGTGCTGTCGAACCCCGGCGCGATGAAGCAGTTCTTCGGAAACTTCGCGTTCCGGCGCGTCAAGTGGATCCAGGAGACCTTCGACTGCGCGAAGTTCCCGATCGAGCTCGGTGGCGTGGCCACCGAAGTCGGTGGTCCTTCGCCATACGTCGGTGACTGGCCGTTCGAGAGCATCGCGGGCACGGCCAACGGTGGTCGCGTCAACTTCCAGGATGTCTCGGCAGTCATCTGCGCGAACTGCCACACGACGATGAACCACATCGCTCCGCTGTTCGCGAACTTCGACGACCAGGGCGCGTTCCAGGCGAACATCTCGGTCCCGACGCCCCTCGAGGGCGCGCCGCTCGCGGTGCTCTCCGACTACCTGCCCGCCGGCGAAGTTACTTCGTGGCGCTTCCAGCAACCAGTTGCCGATATCCCCGCGCTGGGTGCGGCGATGGCAGCCGACCCCGATATCGCGAAGTGTGGCGTCGCCCGCATGTGGAACTGGGCCCTCGGCAAGACGGACATCGTCGACACGCTTCAGGATGTGCCCGCCGAGGTCATCCAGACGCAGATCGATACCTTCACCGCCAACGGATTCAAGATGAAGGACCTCATCTTCGCCGTCTACACCAGCGACGACTTCACGAAGTTCTGAGGAGGCGACCATGACCAAAATTGGATACACACTGACGATCCTGGTCGCGTCACTCGGTGTCGCCTGCGGTGGCGGACTCGACGACACGACCGATGACACCTCGCCCCCCGGCTCGACGGCCGGCGGCGAGGACACCACCTTCGATCACGACAACTCGGGCTTCAACCCGTTTGACCTGATCGATCGGCTCGCGAAGCAAGGGCCGCCGCGCTTCACGGCACGCGTCCACAGCTGCCCGAAGGTTCGCTACCGGACGATGGGCAACGTGCTCGCCTCGCTCGGCGTGAACCCCGCCAACGGCACCCCGCTGTCGGCCGGCCAGCTCTACACGAGCGGCTACAACGCGCTCGGCGGTCCGAACTACGCGAACCGGATCCGCGAGAACCTGAACATCACCACGTCGGGCGCCTCGCGCGAGTTCGACATCTTCGCGGCCGGTGCCGACGAGATCATCGCCGCGGTTCCGACCCTCGCACGGTGCCAGGTCAACGGAGTCGGCGCCCAGATCTTCGACGCGTCGAACGCGTGTCAGGTCGCCGGCATCTCGTGTCTGCTCGGCATGCCGGCGCAGGTCGCACACGTCGAGTTCTGTAACATCACTGTTTCCAGCGCTTCGGACCCGGCAACGGGTAGGCGCATTGCCGTCGCGGCCCTCTTGGCCGCGGCCTACACCTGCGAGTGAGGAGACCCACCATGGCGAAGTCCCCATCTTCGAAGCGCGACGAGCAGCACGAGCTGTCCCGCCGCGCTCTCATCAAGTGGACCGTCGCTGCGGGCGCCGCACTCGGCGTCTCTCGCAGCAAGGTCTTCGACATCCTCGAGGGCACCGCTGGAAGCGGTATCGCGTATGCGGCGGCGACCAACGCCACCATGCGCTCCGTCCACCTCGTCGCCGGTAACGGTGGCCTCGCGTGGTTCACGCTGCTGTGGCCGCATGTCGATGTCGCGATGGCGGGAAATCCCAACTTCGCGTGGCACAAGCCCGGCCAGGCGACGCTGGCGGTCGGCACGAACAAGCCGCTCGCGCTTGGACCCGATACGCCCTGGGCCTCGCTGCCCGGCGCGCGTCAGGTCACCGCATTCCTCTGCGGTAGCAACGAGACCCACACGAGCACGCCGACCTCGACGACGAACCTCAACGGCAGCAACATCCACGCGGTCGCGAGCGTGCTGCAAGCCCAGACGCCGACGGTGATTCCGATCATCCAGGTCGGGGATGCCGACGTCGGCAACGCGGCGGGTGCAGCGCAACCGACGGGGGTAAACGACGGCAACGCGATCGTCGGCCTGTTCAACAGCGCGGCCTCGCGGGCGGGCGGGTTGCTCTCGAATTCGGCCGATGCCTCGCTCTACAAGGCACAGTACGACGCGTTCGCGCAGCTCAATCGCGCGGCCGGTCGCTCGACTCAGAAGGGTTCGTACTCGACCGCCTCGGGTGCCGCTCAGTTCCTCGGTACCAACCTGGCCGCCAAGCTCGCGATCACCGACGCCGATCGAACCCTGTACGGGCTCGACGGAGCCACCCGCGGCAACGTCCGTGACATCGCGGAGACGCTCATCATCTCGGTGAAGGCGTTCGCGATGGGGCTGACGAACGCGGTGGTGTTGCCGGCGATGCGCGACGATCCGCACGGCGCATTCAACGGCGACGTCAACATCGTCCCGCCGCAGCTCAAGAAGATGCTCGATGGGTTCATGACCCACCTGACCAACACGATCGACGAGGCCACCCAGAAGTCGCTGGTCGACGACGTCATCGTGACGATCTCCGGCGATACGACGAAGGACCCGCTCAACCAGGCTGGCTGGCCCGACGGGACGCCGGGCAACACGAACACGGTCTACGTGCTCGGCGGCGGTCACCTGAAGACCGGCTGGTTCGGGAGCATCGACCGCACGGGCACGGTGCAGGGCTTCAGCCCCGCGGGTGCACCGATCGCGTACAACGGCGCCAACACGGCCAGGCTCGCGACTGCTTCGATCGCGTTCGCGATTGCCAAGCGGGACGAACGCCTGATCTCGCAGTTCGCGAACGGCACCACGGCTCCCGGGCTCTGGAATCCCCTGGATCAGTGATCTAGGCCGCGCTCCGATCTTGGGCTGCGTTGCATTCATGCGACGCAGCCCTTTGTTTTTGCCCGTCGTGTTTTGTGTCGCGAGGCTGGCGCACGACACGCGCGTGCTAGGCTACGGCCGTGCACCTGGTCCTGTTCGCATTGCTGGCGTGCGCGGTAGCATGCGGCCGCAACGAGGCTCAGGGTCAGACCGGCTCGGGCGCGGGGTCGAGCCTGCGCAGCAACGACGCCTTCGAGCGCGAGCAGGCTCGGTTCGACGCCGATCGCCATCCCGAGAAGGTCATCGAAGCGCTCGGGATCAAGCCCGGATCGCGCGTCGCGGATATCGGCGCGGGTTCGGGGCTGTTGACGGTCCACCTCGCTCGCGCCGTCAAGCCGAACGGTCGGGTCGTCGCGACCGACATCGACGAGGGTGTGCTCAATCTGATGCAGTCGCGGCTCCAGGCCGCCGGGCTCGAGGACTACGTCGAGCGTCACGTCGTCGGCGCGGACACGCCCGGCCTCGAGGCAGGCGCCTACGACGCGATCCTGCTCGCGGAGGTCGACCACCACTTCAGCGATGGGGTCGGCTGGCTGAAGTCGGCGACGCTGGCGCTCAAGCCGGGCGGCCGGATCGTGATCTCGAACCGGATCCACCATCGCGCGAAGTCGATGGCCGTGGCGATCAAGGCCGGCCTCAAGCTCGCCACCGAGTCGACGCCCGTCCAGACGCACTTCATCGCGGTCTTCGTCGTCGGAGATTGAAGCGTCACGGTCCAGGTTCGTCGGGCTCGACGTAATCGAGATCGACCCCGAACGTCTCGCGTAGCCCGATGAGGCCGACGAGCGCGATCCCGATCGCGAACACGCCGACCGCGATCGCGGAGCCGACGATCCCGAGCGGGCCGGCGAGCTCCTCGAACCCGATCGCGAGCAGGACCGCCGAGCCGCGGACGAAGTTCGGCGTCGTCGTGGCGACGGTCGCACGCAGGTTCGTACCGAACTGCTCGGCGGCGACGGTGACGAACACCGCCCAGTACCCGGCCGTCAGGCCCATGACGCCGCACATCACATAGAACGCGGTGAGTGACGTGCTGCCGATCGTGAAGTAGCCGGCCACCGAGAGCACCGTGCTGCCGAGGAAGATCGCGAGCGCGCGCTTGCGCGAGCCGAGCCCCTGACTCACGAGGCCCGAGGCCAGGTCTCCGATCGCGGCTCCGGCGTAGGTGCAGAGCAGCGCGGTCGCCGGGCGTGGATCCGGGACTCCGAGCGCGCCGCCGACGCGATCCGAGAACGTGACGAGGATGCCGATGACGTACCAGACCGGCACGCCAACGCAGATGAGGCCGAGGTAGCGCAGCACGCGGCGCCAGCTCGAGAACAGCGCGAAGAAGTTGCCGCGCGAGACCGTGGTCGAGGCCGTGGTCTTGAACATCCCGGACTCGACCACCCCGATCCGGAGCACGAGCAGCGCGAGGCCGAGCCCACCGCCGATGTAATACGCGGTGCGCCAGTGCGCGCCCTCGTAGATCGAGGGGATGCCACCGCCGACGAGCCCGGCGGCCACTCCACCGCAGATCCCGAAGCCGGCGACGATCGCGGTCGCGACCCCGCGGCGCTGCTTGTCCATCAGCTCGCTCACCAGCGTGATGCCGGCACCGAGCTCCCCGGCGAGGCCGATACCCGCGACCACGCGGCAAACCGCATACTGGTTCACGGTGTCGACGGCGCCGTTCGCGAGGTTCGCGATCGAGTAGGTGATGATCGACCCGAACAACACCGAGAGCCGGCCGCGCTTGTCACCGAGGACGCCCCACAGGATGCCGCCGACGAGCAGCCCGGTCATCTGGCAGTTGAACAGGAACAGCCCCTGGTCGGTGAGCGCTTCCTTCGTCGTGTAGCCGAGCTCCATCAAGCTCGGACGGCGGACGGTGCCGAACAGGATCAGATCGTAGATGTCGACGAAGTAACCGAGCGCCGCGACCACGATCGCCATCGTCGCGGCACGCTGGGTGCCGTTCTCACGGGAGGAGACCACGAACGGACTATAAGCGTTATAACGGTGTCATGAAGCACGCAGCCGTCATCCTCTGCATGGTGCTGGCGGCGGCCGGCGCTCCCTCGTCCGTCGAGGCCGGCGGCGAACAGCGCGCATGGGTCAAGCAGGTCCCCGACGTCGCGACGTGGCAGGCCTACTCGAAGACGATCGGCTCGGATCAGGTCGGCAAGTTCATCATCGACCTGAGGACGAACGACATCTACTTCATCGACGTCAACCTGTTCAACATCCACGCGGACTTCGTCCTCGGCGTGCTGCTCAAGCAAGCCTGGACCGCCGACAACATCCGCGAGTACAACAAGAACTACGAGCGCAAGAAGCCGAAGTTCATCCTCGGCTACCTCACGCATCACCTGAAGATCGACAAGTGGACCATGGCGTTCTGGGAGGGAGACAAGATCGGCGCGGATGACGTCGTGCGGGCGTACCGGCGACTCGACGGCACGTTCTTCATGAAGGACCTGCCGTTTCGGCCCGACTCGCCGATGCAGCAGCAGATCTCGGGTGAGGTCGTGAGGAAGGGCCTCAAGACGATCACGAACGACGAGATCTACAAGAGCGCCGTGTTCCAGGCCTTCAACAAGGGGCGCACGGTCGGCACGCTGCGGATCGTTCCGGTCGGCACGCCGTACGAGAACCTGACGTTCGGGCGCCAGGACATCGTGCTCCTGCAAGAGAGCTATCCCGACATCACGCCCGTCGCCGGCATCCTCGCGACCGCGTTCTCGACGCCGCTCTCGCACGTCAACCTGCGCGCGAACGCGTGGGGGATCCCGAATGCGGGCGACAAGAAGGCACGCGAGAAGTTCGGCAAGCTCGACGGCAAGGTCGTGTACTACGAGGTCACGGATACGGCCGCCACGCTGCGGGAAGCGACTGTCGAGGAGATCAAGGAGCTCGAGGGCCGCATCACGTTCGCCAAGACCGTCACGCTCCCCGCGGCACAGATCGACAACCCGCGGTTCGCGATGTTGACGCGGATGCGAGGAAAAGACGCGACGATCTACGGCACGAAGGCCGCCAACCTGGGCGAGATCGTCACCGCGAACATCGCCGGGGTCAACGTGCCCGCGGGGTTCGGAGTGCCGTTCTTCTACTACGTGCAGCACATCAAGCAGAACGGACTCGACAAGCAGATCGCTGCACTACTCGCCGACCCGCGCTTCAAGACCGATGCCGCCTGGCGCAAGTCGTCGCTCGGGGATCTGCGCGCAGCGATCACGGCGGCGCCGATCGACCAGACCTCGCTCGACGCGATCTACAAGCGCGTGCGGATCAAGCTCGGCGGCAAGGGGGTGTTCGTACGCAGCTCGACCAACGCAGAGGACCTGCCCGGCTTCAACGGTGCCGGGCTCTACGACACCGTCCCGAACGTCGTCGGCAAGAAGGCGCTCGGCGAGGCCCTCCGCAAGGTGTGGTCCTCGGTGTGGACGTTGCGTGCCGTCGACGAACGCGAGCTGTCGGGCATCGATCATCGCCAGGTGTTCGGCGGCGTGCTCGTGCAGATCGGCGTCAACGCAACCGCGGCCGGCGTGCTGATCACGAAGAACCTCTACGATCCGACCGACGACAAGGCGTTCACGATCAACGCGAAGTTCGGGCTCGGCATGCGGGTCGTCGAGGGCCAGAAGATCCCCGAACAGATCGTCTTCGATCCGACCAACGACGGCACGAAGATCATCTCGCGGGCCGACGACCTGGTGATGCTCAAGTTCGATGACAAGGGCGGCATCGTCGAGATTCCGGTCCCACCCGGCGCCGGCGTGATCCTGACCGAGGCGCGCGCGAAGTCGCTGTCGACCCAGGTCCGAGCATTCGCGGCGGTGTTCACGCACGGCAACGCGCTCGATGTCGAATGGGTGCTCGAGGGTGAGAAGTTCTGGACCGTGCAGGCGCGGCCGTTCGTCGGCAACTAGCACTACCGTGATTCTGATGGGTTGACGTCGTCGTCGCCTTTACGGCGCCGTGGACGTGAGTGCCATCGTTGTCGTTGACCACAACCGCATGGCCTGGCTGGTCACGTGCCGAGGACGTCTGCTCGGCTTGCGACGACTCGGCGTCTATCAGCGTCGTATCCAGTTGATCGCGTCTTGGTCGAGGAACCGAGGCATCGAGCTCCTGGAGGCGGTCATGCGGCGCCAACGTGATCGAGGTCGACCAATCGTGGACCGGTCAGGCGTGATGAAGGATCAGCGGGTTTGCGTGCGGCGAGGAACTCCGCGACAGTACGGCGGTGCGCTTCGCCGTCTTGCTCCTGCTCGCCACCGCCTGTGATCTCCAGCCACCGAAGCGGGACGTCGCCGGCTCGGCCATGCCGCCGGGATCACCGCCCGGGGTCGCGATCGATGCCCTCACCGCGTCGCCACCCCCCCCGCTGCCACAGCCCCCGATCCCCGCGACCGAGCTCGATGCCGGGATGGCCGCCGCGGCCGACGCGGCCAAAGCACCGTCCGATGCGATGGACGTGACGGCGGCATGCACCGACGTCGGCGTGCACATCGCGAAGATCGTGATCGATTCGATCAAGGATCCGGCACAGAAGGCGGCGCTGGAGCAGGATCGAACCAAGCTCGTACGCCGTGCGGCGGAGACGTGTACCCGCGATGTGTGGAACGAGGCGGCTCGCGGATGTTTCCTGCGAAGCAAGAGCGCGCCCGAGCTCGAGGCGTGTGGCCGCGATCTCAAGGCACCGTAGCTGCTACTGCAGGCAGCCTACGAGGTCAGCGTCATACGAACGGCGGCCTCCTCATTCACGACTCAAGACTAGCCGCGGCTGAGCAGTGGTGAGCGATAGGTGCTCTCCTCCGCGCGACGCGCACGCTCGCCGAGCGCGCGACACACCGCCGCGGCGAGGCCGGGCACATCGTCGACGAGCTCGTCGAAGTCGACGCGCTCGAGGCGGATCAGGCGTGCGGGGCGAACGGCGCGGAGGTCGTGCGCCAGCGGGAGCGGGGCGACGCACGCGAGCTCGTCGACGACCTCGCCCTTCACGATCCGGCGCTCGCCGAGCTGCAGCTCGCCGTCGTCGACGACGATCAGCGCGTCGATCAGATCACCGGCGGTGATGATGATGACGCCCTCGCGCGCGTGGACCCAGCGAGCGCGCTCGGCCACATCGGCGAGCTGGCGCGTCGTGAGGGCGGCGAGCAGTGGCACGCGCCCCAGGGCGATCAACGATTCGACTCGGCTCGGCATGTCGGTTCCTCCTTCGTCCGCGATCGGGTCGTCGACTGCTTCGGTGAGCCGGCGCAGCAGATCCGTCGCGCTTGCCTTCTGCGCCTCGACGCGCGCCGCGTGCGCGATCGTGTCGCGATGGGCGCTGCGCCCGGCTGCGCCGATGATGTGCAGGGCAAGCCCGCGGGCGAGTCGATCGCGGCCGGCCAGCTCGGCGCGCACGACCGCGTCGCGGATCAGCGGCTCGATTCCCGCCCGCGCGAGGGCCGCCGCGCGATCGGCGGGCGTCAGATCGTCGACCGCATCGACGAGCCGAGCGACGAGCGCGCGCGGCAGCGTGGTCTCGATCACCGCCAGCGTGCGAGCGCGCTCGAGCGCACCACGCGCGTGCCCCCACGCGACCGCGGCACGCGCGATCGACGGCGAGCGACGCCGAGCGGCAACCAGCAGCAGCACCGTGTGCGCGATCTCGCGCATTCGCTCGTCGAGGCGGCGTGCGAGGAGCTCGTCGCCCGGCTCGACGAGCACGGCGATCGCGCCATGCGTCTGGTCGAGCGCGTCGAGCTCGGCGTCGATCAGCCGATCGAGGTTCGCCGGCGTCACCGGCAACTCGGCGAGCAGTGCGGCCGCGCGGTCGCGAGCGCGGCGGCGGCCCCACGCCGCGGTCGCCACGAGCTCGCCGGCGGCCGCGGGCCCGAGCGCGGTCAGCGCATCCTCGGCCGCCGCACGAACGTCGTCGTCGGGCTCGCCGAGCGCACGCGCGAGCCGACGCAGATCATCGCCCTCCACGGAGTCGGCACCCTCGAGTAACGCGCCGAACAAGCGCAGCGCCGCGGCGATCTCGGGCGCGTCGTCGGTTGCTTGCTTCGGCACGCGCATCAGCGAGGTCAGCATGTGATCGGGTGCGGTCGGCGTCGCGGCGTGCTCGACGCGCTCGCGCGCGAGCTCGAGCAGATCGGCGCGTAGCAGCGACAGCTCGGCGCTCCGGCGCTCGCGTGCCCGCGCCACGACGCGCGCGAGCGCGATGAACCCCGCCGTGCGGCCCGGCACGTCACCGCGACCGCGACGCAGCGCACGTGCGAGGTGGCGCGTCGCCTCGAGCACGCGATCGTCGGCCCCCGAGGCGAGCCCCCGCGCGACCTCGACGCACAGCTCCTCGGTCGCGGCGCGCCCGGTCGGCCCGCTGTCGCGTACGGCATCGGAGAGCAACGCGAGGACCGTGTCGTGCGCGCCGGTGAGCCGGTGATGCGCGAGGTCCGCCGTCAACGCCAGCGCCGCATCATTGTCCGGATTTTCGCTCCCTCGGCCGGACGGCCTCGGGAGCCTTTGGTCATCGGCGGCACGCCAGGCCTCGAGCTCGTCGGCGCAGGCACGGCTCCCTGCGAGCCCGACCGCACGCACCGCGAGCTCGGTCTCGCGCGGATCGCAGACCTTCGCGGCGGCGGCGAGCGCGGCACCGTGGACCTCGGCGGCCGGAGATCGGATCGACTCGAGCACGCTGATCAACGCACGCCACAGCGGCGCACCGCCTCGTTCGCAGCACGCGCGCACGAGTGGCGGCACGGCATCGACCCGCCCTCGCTCGTGGAGCCGCGCGAGGACCTCGGCGGCGCGCTCGGGCTTTGGCCCCTCGAGCTCGCGCCGCAGCACGTCGATCGCGCGCGCATCGACGACCGCCTCGACATCGGCATCGTGCACGACGTGCTCGATCGCGAGCGTCGGCAGCTCGCGCGCGATTCGCCATGCCGCGACGAGCCAGAGCGCGGCGGCCACCGCGGTCACGCTGTAGAACGCGATCGGTGCGCCGGCGAGCACGGCCGCGACGAGCCCTCCGAGCACCGCGCCCGCGCGCTTCGCGGTCCCGTCGAGAAATCCGGCGATCCGGCCGCGCACCGCCGATGGCAGGAGCGTCTGCGTGAGCTTCTCGGCGGGAGTCTCGACCCCGGCGTCGAGCACGCGCGCCGAGACCTGGGTCGCGATCGCGACCGCGAGGATCGGCGCGATCACGAGCCCGATCCCCGATGCGAGGGCCACCAGCGGCGCGAGCAGCAGTGCGTGGCCGGTGCCGAGACGCGCGAGCAGCCGCGGCGCGATCACGAGCTGCACGACGAGCGTGATGACCTGCCCGACGCCGCGTACGACGCCGATCAGCGCCGCCAGCTCGGCGGTCGAGTCGACCTCGCTGGCGAGCGAGACTCCGAGCGCGAAGTAGGCGAGCGAGGCAAAGACTCCGGCGGCACCGACGACCACTGCGAGATGCCGGGCGAGCGGCTGACGACGAACCGCGCGGGCTCCGTCGCGCCACGACCGCGCGATCAACGCGCCGACCGGAGCAGCGGGCGCACGGACGCGGCGAGTCGCCGCGAGCCGGGTCGCGCCGATGCCCGCGAGGGCGAGCAGGCCGGCCGCGCACACCAGCACCCCGACGGCCCCCATCGCCGACGCGATCGGGACCACGAGCACGGCCCCGATCGCCGCGCCTGCCCCACCGGTCGCGGCCATGATCGGCAAGAGGCGCCGGCTGCGCCGCGCGTCGAGGCGCTCGGCGATCACCACCCAGAACGCGAGGTCGGTCGCCGCCGCGAGCTGCTTGCCACCGACGAGCGTGATCACCGCGGCCGCGCGCGGCATCACGACATACAGCGCGGCGAGCCCGGCGATCACGATCGCGGACACCACCGCGAGCGTGCCCAGGATCCGGCGGCGCTCGAGGCGATCCGAGAGCCCGCCGACGACCGCCAGCACGACCGCGAGCAGGGCGCTCGACAGCGCGACCGCCTCGCCGAGGTGCGATGGGCCGAGCTCGGACAGGAACATCGCATCGGCGGCAGCGGCGCTCATCGCCGCTCCCGCGCTCGCCAGCGCGAACACCGATCCCGCCGTCACCACGAGGGTGCGCTCGCTGTCGCGCAGGATGCCGAACCTCGCGAGGCCCCCCGGTGCCTCGCGTTCCACGGATGTCGCTACGCCCATCCGGCCGCCATCCTATCAGGCCCCGAAGGACGGGTACCATCCTGCCCGACCCGTGTCATCATCGGGCCAATGCGCGCGCGCCCCACGCTGGCCATCCTCGTCGTCGTCGGACTCGCCGGCCTCGCGATCGCGCAGCAGATCCGGCGCCCTACCCTGCACGAGGACCTCGTCGTGCCGAGCAACTCCGCCCAGCCCGACCGCGCGATCGGTGGCAGCGGCGGTGGCATGCCGGCCGCGATCAAGGCCGGCGACAAGATCATCCCGAAACCGATGCTGAGCGATCCCGACAAGGCGCCGAAGGGCGAGCCCGTGCTCGGCGCCGGTGGCTTCGCCGCGGATCGCCAGACCCAGATGAAGCCCGACGACAACACCGGGCCCGACGCCACGCTTCACTACGCCAGCGTGTTCAACCCCGACGTGCTGCCGTTCAAGCGGATGAGCTCGTTCGATGCGGTCGCCGATGACTACATCCTCAAGGTCGGCCGCACCGCGTTGACCGAGGTTCCGGTCGGCGGGGTCACCGACACCACGAAGCGTGACTACTTCCGCGCCTCGGTCCTCATCCAGCTCTCCCCGGGCAAGGACGTGGCGCTACCGAGCGTCGCGCCCGACATGCGGATCCTGTCGTACGAAACGCGCCCGAAGATCACGCTCAAGTTCGAGAAGGACGGCGCCGACAACTTCTACGTGCGCACCGACGAGTCGAGCGCGTCGGGCAGCTATCGGCTCATCTTCGACTGCGACGCCGACGCGGGATACTTCGCGCCGCAGCTACCGACGGGACGCCGCTACACGCCGCGCATGGTCGCGACGATGACGCCGCCGGAGCTCCGGCCGATCGTCCCCGATCCGGTGCGCAACGCGGCACACAAGACGCTGCAGAAGCTCGACCTCGACCCCGACATGGATCTCGGCGTCGCGTTCAACGGCCTGGTCGAGTACTTCCGCGCGTTCAAGGCCAAGCCGCTTCCCGCCGTGACCGGCGACATCTATCGCGATCTCTGTGACAGCCAGGCCGGCGTCTGCCGGCATCGCGCGTTCGCGTTCATGATCACGGCGAACGCGCTCGGGATCCCGACGCGCTACGTCGAGAACGAAGCCCACGCGTTCGTCGAGGTGTGGTTCCCGGAGCGCGGCTGGCAACGGATCGATCTCGGCGGCGCGGCGCTGCGGATGCAGGTCACCGGCGCCGACGACAAGACGCTGCATCGCCCGCGCGCCGACGATCCGTTCTCGAAGCCGAAGGAGTACAAGGAGAACTACACGCAGCTCGAGGGCGACATCGCGGGCCTGACGAAGCAGCAGATCGACGACAAGCAGAAGCCGCTCGATCAGGCTCCGGCGAGCGGCGCGGTCGGCAGCGGCAACCTGGGCGGCGGATCGGGGAGCGGCGGGTCCAAGGACACGATCCTCCCCGACATCACGCTTCCACCGGTCGCGATGGATCCGAAGAAGCAGAACCCCAAGCTCGAGATCACGCTCGCCAACCCGAGCGCGTTCCGCGGCGGTGTCTTGCGCGTCGAGGGTCGCGCGCACGTCGACGGGACTCCCCTGCCCGGCCATCCGATCGATGTCTACCTGTCGCCCGCGGGGATGCGCGGTGGCAACTCCAAGCCGCTCGGTCGAGCGACCACCAACAACGACGGAACGTTCCGCCAGGACTTCACGGTCCCGTCGTCGCTCAACCTCGCGACCTACGAGATCTACATCTCGAGCTCGTCGGACGCCTACTTCAACGCGGCGCTCAGCGACTGAGTCAGTGGCAGTAGCTGAAGGTCAGCTGCCCCTTGATCGTGCTCGTGGCGATCGTGCAGTCGATCTTCAGCGTTCCCTCGACGACCTTCACGTCGTTGATCGTCGTGTTCGTCGGCCCGACCTCGACCTCGAGCGTCGTGCAGTCGCTCGGTGCGAGGATGACCGCCTTGCAGGCGCTCTTCTCGACCTGCGTCTTGCAGCTTTCGGCCTTGTTGACCACGGCCGTCCAGCCGCGCACGGCATCCTTGACGAGCTTGATCGCGACGCCGCTTCCGTCGGGGCCGTAGCCGATCACGCCGTGATACCCCTCGCGCTGGCCCGAGGCGCAGGCGCCCTTCTCGAGCACCCAGTTGCCGGTCTCGCTGCCGCTCGCTTCGACTCGACCGGTCACCTCGCCGCTCTTGAACGGATTGCACGCAGCGAGCAACAACACGCAGCCCAGAGCGAGTCTCATGACCAATGGTACCTCACCCGAGGTTGACCGGGAACGTCACGAGCGTCGGCGCCCCACTCGAGGGAAATCTCATCCGGCCAAGCGCGCGCTGCGCACATCCGAGCAGGCCCTTCTGGAACAGATAATGCGGCGCCTGCAGCTTGCTGCGCGTGACGCGGCCGGTACCATCGACCACGAGCTTGATCGTGATCGTCGCGCGGAGATCGGTCCCGGTCGCTCCCTGCACCACGCAGTCGCGCACGCCGCCGGTCTGGCTGCCGACCGTGGAGTTGATCTCGCTGTCTTCGAGCTGGCGAGCCTCGCCGCCGGAGGTCATGTCGATCTTCGTCGCGGGGAGCGCCACCTCGTCGCCCCGCCATTCGAGCCTGCGGTCGGCGTCGGTGAGCGGCGGCGGTTCGGTCTCCTCGACGTCTGGCTCGCCGGGTTGAGCGGGTACGCCGGCCGGGCGCCGCTTCTTCTTCTTCGGCTTCGTCACGCCGGCATCCACCGGCGCGGTCGCGACCACCGCGGCGTCGATCGGTGCGGTGGTGCCGTGGCCCCACGGGGGACGCAGCGCGAGATACATTGCACCGGCACCGACGACCAGGCCGATGACCAGTCCGATCCAGCCACGTGGCGAGCCGCCCACTGCTAGCTTGTATCACGCGGCGTCGGGTTCGGCCTTCTCGGCGTTCGGGGCGATCGGCCTCGTGCTCGCGTCGATGGCGACCCTGATCGTCACCGGTGTCGCCGTGTCGGTCGCCGGGGTCGACATGGTCCTCGCGGTCGGCGTCGGCCAGCTCGGGCTCGTCGCGATCCCGCTGATCGCGATGCGCGTCACCTCTCGCAAGCCCAGCGCGCTCGGGATCCGGCGACCGGCACCGCGCTTCGTGGCCGCGGCCGTGCTGGTGGGCACGAGCGCCTGGTACCTCAACATGCTCGTCGTCTCGCTGCTGCCCTATGAAGGCCGCGAGCCCAAGATCGACGTCGAGCGTTCGTCGCTCCCCGTCGTGCTGCTCGCGATCGCGCTCGCACCGGCGGTCTGCGAGGAGATCGTCTTTCGCGGCGTGTTATTGCGCGGGCTCGCGTCGCGGTTCCGCGGCGGGATCGCGATCGTCATGTCGGCGGTCATGTTCTCGCTCTACCACCTCAATCCGATCCAGATGATCCCGACGTTCACGCTCGGGCTCGTGTTCGGATTGATCGCCCTGCGCTCCGGCACGGCGATCCCGACGATGGTCGCGCACACGCTCAACAACGCGATCGCGCTCGTCGTGGTACGCGGTGAGCTTCCGTGGCTCGCCGACAAGGATGGCCATGGTTGGCTGGCCCGCCATCCGACCCTCGCGATGGTCGGCGCGGCCACGGCCACGGCGAGCGGCCTCGCGCTCGCGCTGATCGGTCCCCGGCCTGCACGAGGCGCGCGATGACCGACGACAAGGGCGACAAGCTCCGGTTCGCGACGCTCGCGCTGCGTCGCGCGCTCGCCTCGGATCACCACGAGCTCGCGCCGATCGTGGCGCCGAGCATCATGTCGTACGGCCCCGAGGATCGCACCGCGGTCGAGCTCGCGCTCGCGCTGTCCGAGCTCCCCGACGAGGCAAGGCCGACCACGGTCGCGCGACATCTGCTGCCCCAGGGCGTGCGCCTCGAGCAGATCGCGCTCGAGCTCGGCCGCACCGAGCTGCCCGGGCGCCTCGGCCGCAAGCACCCGGTCACGATCACGGTCGTGGTCGTTCCGGAACCCCGTCCGGACGCGGGCCCCGCGGGTCACTGGGTGTTCATCCCGGTGATCGATCACGCGTGCTACGTCGCGCGCAACGAGGACCTCGCGAAGCGGGTCGCCGCCGAGCTCGCCGTGTTGCCGGCCGCGCTCGCGCTCGACATCGACGGCTGGAAGCGCCTGCTCACGTGGGCGCCGGCGAGCCTCGAGGAGGTCACCGTCGAGCTCGCGACCACACCGCTCGCGGCGGCGCACGGTCGCAAGGCACTCGCCGAGGCCGAGCGCAAGCGGCTCGCGATCGCGACGCTCGACGGGGCCGGCCGGCGAGTCGTGGCACCTCATCCACCACCGCCGGTCGTCGGGCGTGACGAGCTGCTCGGAGAGCTGACGCGGATCCTCGACGGCCGCACGCGGCGCGGCGTGCTGCTCGTCGGTGAGGAGGCCGCGGGCAAGACCGCGCTCGTGACGGCGTGGGCCGCGGCGCACTCGCAGCGGCTGATGTGGGCGACCTCGGCATCGGAGCTCGTCGCCGGTGCGAGCGGCATGGGCGAGTGGCAGGCGCGCATCGCCGCGGTGCTCGCCGCCGCCGAGACGCTCGACGCGATCCTCTACTTCGACGACTTCGGCGCGCTGTTCGCGGACCGCCCCGCCGAGGGAGGAGTCGAGCTCGGCGCCGCGATGCGCAGGCACGTCGTCGACGGACGCGTGCGCGTGATCGGCGAGCTCACGGCGGGCGCGCTCGATCGCGCGGAGCGTCGCGACGTCTCGCTGATCGGCTCGATGTTGCGCGTCGCCGTGTCGCCGACCGATCCGACGACGACGATCGCGGCGTGTCATGCGTGGGCGGCGTACTGGGCACAGACCCAGCCGCATCGCCCGCAGATCGCGCCCCAGGCCGTCCCGACCGCGGTCGAGCTCGCGGGTCGCTACCTGCCGTACCGCGCCTTTCCGGGCAAGGCGGTGCGCCTGCTCGAGGAGCTTCGCGTCGCCCACGATGCGGGTCGCGACGCGCGAGGGGTCGGTGCGGTGCTCGGCGAACCCGAGCTGTTCGCGGCGTTCTCGTGGTCGACCGGAATTCCGATCGCGCTGCTCGCCGACGACCGCTCGCTCGCGCGTGACGAGGTGATCGCGTCGCTGCGCAGGCGCATGGTCGGCCAGGACGCCGCGGTGCGCCGCGTGGCCGACGCGATCTGCGTGGCCAAGGCGCGACTCCAGCCGGCCGACAAGCCGCTCGCGTCGCTGCTGTTCGTCGGACCGAGCGGTGTCGGCAAGACCGAGCTCGCGCGCAGCGTGGCCGCGTATCTGTTCGGCGCGCCCGATCGCATGGTCCGCCTCGACATGAGCGAGTACACCGATCCGTGGGCGGCGGAGCGGCTGTTCGGCGCCGGTGGCGACGAAGGCCGGTTGACCGCGGCGGTGCGGAGTCAGCCGTTCGGCGTGGTGCTGCTCGACGAGATCGAGAAGGCGCACCTCTCGGTCTTCGATCTGCTGCTCCAGGTCCTCGGCGAAGCGCGCCTCACCGACGGCCGCGGCCGGACGACGTACTTCCACAACGCGATCATCGTGCTCACGTCGAACCTCGGGACGCGTGGGGCGCGCAGCACGCTCGGCCTCGTGCCCGCCGGTGCGATCGACGATCGCGAGGAGCGCCGCTACCGCGATGCCGTGCTCGGCGCGTTCCGTCCCGAGCTCATCAACCGCCTCGACCAGATCGTCGTGTTCCACGCGTTGCGCCCCGACGAGATCGGGCGCGTCGCGGAGATCGCGATCTCGCGGCTCTCCGAGCGCCGCGGCTTCACGCAGAGTGGCGCGACCCTCGATGTCTCTCCGAAAGCCCTCGCGATCCTCGCCGACCGTGGGTTCTCCGCCGAGCTCGGGGCACGCGCGCTGCGCCGTCACCTCGACGCCGCGGTGCTCGCACCGACCGCGCGGCTGCTCGCGAAGACCGGCGCGGAGGGGCATGGCGGGACGCTGACCGTCCGGTCGCCGGACGAACAGGTGCTGCGGCCGGCCGGCTCCAAGCTCGGCGAAGCCGCGGGCGAGGTCGTCGTCGCGTTGTGGCGGCGCGCCTCGACGACCGGCCGCCGGCTCGTGCGCTCGGCGCTCGCGCTCGGCGGGCTGCGCCGCGACACCGATCGCGAGCTCGCGCTCGCCACCGCGGTCGCCGTGAAGGACAAGCTCGGCGAGCTCGAAGCCACGCTCGCCACGGCCGCGCGCAAGGAGGAAGGCAAGGCCGGCCTCCCGGGCGGCGAGATCGCGCGGCTCGCGATGGAGCACGCTCGCCTCTCCGACCGGTGGTCCAGCTGCGTCGCAGGTCAGGCGGAGCTGCGGGTTGCCGAGGAGCTCTGCCTCGAGGCACTCGCCCGCGACGTCGACGCGATCGATCTGATCGACGCGGCGATCTTCGGGCGCCACAAGTTCCGTCGCGATCTGTTCTGGCTGCTGACGTCGCTACGGCCGGTGCGCCCCGGCGCGACGCTGCTCGTGCACTCGCCCGATGCGCGCGCCGCGGTCGTGGCGTGGGTCAAGCTCGCGCTCGAGGTCGCCGACCACCACGGCTGGCGCGGCAGCGTGCAGCTGTGGGGCGAGACCGCGCCGAGCTGGCGCTTGCCGTGGGGACCACCGCACGATCTCGCGTGGGCGCGCGACCAGCTCGCGGCCCATGCCCCCGCCGCCGCGCTCGTGCGCGTGATCGGCAACGGCGCCGATCTGCTGCTCGGGCTCGAGGGCGGCTTGCACCAGTTCCATGGCCTCGCCGGCGCCGCGTGTCATGCCTGGGTCGATCTCGTCGAGCCGCGGGGCGAATTCACGGAGCTCGAGTGGCAGGCCCTCAAGGCCAACAAGCAGCTCGCACCCAAGCTCGATCTCGAGCTCGGGCCGAGCGGCCTGTTCCTGTCGCTCCTGCCGGGCCCGCCGATCCCGCGTGCGGTCCGTGGCGCGGCGATGCGCGAGATCATCGTCGACGGCGAGCACACGACGGTCGGCGACGACGAGCTCGCGATCCCCTGGCCGGAGCTCGGCACGCGCCTGGCCGAAGCTGCCGTCTCGCGGCTACTCCCTGCGCTCGCTCGCCCCGAAGGCCTCGAGGGTCTGTGGGTCTGGGAGAATCCCGTGCAGGCCGCGCTCGCCGAGCTGGAAGCGGACGAGCCATGAGGATCCACTTCACGGTCGGCGTGTACCAGGCCAAGCGCGAGGGCCAGGAGGAGTGGACCGCCCTCACGCCGGCGCGTCGCTACGCGTACATCCAGGGTCAGGGCGAGGTGAAGTTGCGCGAGCGGATGATCGAGCGGCTGCGCACCGTGCTCCGCGAGGCCACGCCGCGCGAGCAGGAGCTATTCCAGCTCCCGCTCGGTACCGAGCTCGTGCGGTTGCCGCTCGATCTCAAGCTCGACGACGGCCGTGTCACCGGCGTGGTGCCGCTCATCGTCGAGCCGCGCTGGACGAGCGAGCGCCAGCAGCGGCTGTTCGTCTATCACCCGGAGCGCAAGACCGAGTGGTTCCTCGCCGAGGACCACACGGATCTCGCCACCCTCGCGCCGGTGTTCCTCCGCCACTTCTGGCGCGAGCTCGACGAGGACGACGTCACGCAGCTGCTCTCGAACGGCAGGGACCGCCTGCAGACGATCGCGTTCTCGACGGAGCCGCAGTCGCTCCTCGATCAGCTGCCGTCGCGCAAGCAGGACAGCCGCGCCGCCGCGTCCGCGCCGCGGCAAGATCAAGTCCTCCAGCAGCTCGGCGTCGACGAGACGCATCGTACGAGCGCCGGCACGGTCCCCCTCGGCGTCCCGAGGTCGCCGTATCGCGAGCGGCTCGCGTACCTGCTCGGCGGATCGCGCCCGCGGTCGGTCGCGGTGATCGGGCCGCCCGGCAGCGGCAAGACCTCGCTGATCTTGCAGTGGGTGCACGATCGACTCGTCGAGGACGGCTACCCCCTCCACAAGAACCTCGATCGCGTGCACCACGTGTGGCGGCTCACCGGCAAGCGGCTGATCGCGGGCATGTCGTATCTCGGGCAGTGGGAGGAGCGATGCCTCGCCGTCCTCGAGGATGCGCGCAAGCGCCGCGGGATTTTGTGGATCGACGATCTGCACCTGTGGGGTCGGCTCGGCCAGTCGCGCCAGAGCGAGCGCAGCTTCGCGGATTTCTTTCGCGGCCCGGTCCGCCGCGGCGATCTCGCGATCGTCGCCGAGCTCACGCCCGACCAGCACGCCCGGCTCGAACGCGATGCACCCGGGCTCGCCGAGGCGCTCGCCCCGGTCGTCGTGCCCGCTGCCTCGACCGCCGAGACGGCCCAGCTCCTGCTGCACGAGGTGCGCGCGCTCGAGACGCGCCTGCCGATCGCGCTCCACCCGTTCGTCCCGCGCACCGCGCTCGAGCTCGGCAGCGCGCTGTTCCCGTGGCGCGCGCGCCCCGGAGTCGCGATCGAGATCGTTCGCCGGGTCGCCGAGGCAGGGGTCGCGCAGGGCCTGCATCGCGAGCTCATGCCGGGCGACGTGCTCGAGTACCTCGCGCGCACCACGGGGTTGTCGGCGAAGCTGATCTCGCTCGACGAGCCGCTCGACGCCGACGAGGTCGAGGCCACGTTCGCCGCGCGGGTGATCGGCCAGTCGGTCGCGACGCGCGCCGCCGCCGACGTGATCTTGAAGGTGCGCGCGGGCCTCGCCGATCCGAACCGCCCGATCAACGTGATGCTGTTCACCGGGCCGACCGGCACCGGCAAGACCGAGCTCGCGACCGCGATCGCCGAGTACCTCTACGGCGCCGGCGAGCGCCTGCTCCGCGTCGACATGGGCGAGCTGTCGGGCCCCGACGCGGTCGCGCGCCTGATCGGCGACCGCTGGAACCCGGACGGGCTCCTCACGTCTCGCGTGCGCGCCCAGCCGTTCTGCGTCGTGCTGCTCGACGAGATCGAGAAGGCCCACCCGCAGGCGCTGCACCTCTTGCTGCAGCTGTTCGACGAAGGCCGGCTCACCGACGCCGCGGGAGACGTCGCGAGCTTCGCGAGCGCGGTCGTGATCATGACGTCGAACCTCGGGTCGCGGAACGCCGCGCCGATCGGCTTCGGCGACACGCGCGATCGCATCCTCGCGGAGGTCGCCCGCGCGGTCCGTGACTTCTTCCCGATCGAGCTGTTCAACCGGATCGATCAGGTCGTCCCGTTCCAGCCGCTGACCCACGAGGTCGCCGCGAAGGTCGTCGACAAGGAGCTCGCGAAGCTGCTCGCTCGCCGCGGCTTGCGCGAGCGCAACACGTTCGTCTACGCGGGCGCCGCGGTCCGCCGGCGCGCGGTCGCCGACGCGTTCGACCCTCGCTACGGCGCGCGCACCGTGAAGCGCTGGCTCGAGGATCAGATCGGCGGCGCCCTGACGGATCTGCTCGCGAGCGCTCCACCCGCTCGGCTCCGCATCGTGCGGCTCACCGAGGACGCCGGCAAGATGGTCGCATCGCTCGAGCCGATGCACGAGAAGCCGGCGCAGCCCGGGCCGTACCTGCTCGAGAACACGCTCGACGTCGCGACCGCCGCGCTCGAGCCCGCGATCGCCGACGCGGCAGCCGCGCTCGCGCGGATCCAGGCGTCATCGGTCGTCGCGCAACGGACGACGGCGCACGGCGAGCTCAGCTACTACCTCGACGAGCTCGGCCAGCGGATCGCCGCGCTCGCGGAGCTGTTCGGCGTCGGGTCGACGCTGCGCCAGCACGACGACGAGCACGAGCCGATGTACGACCACCGGATCGACACGCTGAGCGCGCGCACCGGCGACGCTCGCGAGCGGCGGTTCCGCATGCGCGGCAGCGGCGGACCGAGGCCGGCGCGCCCACCCGCGAGCCGCGACGCGCTGCTCGCCGGCATCGCCGAGGCGCTGCTGATCGAACGCGCGTTGCCGACGCTGCTCGACCCCGACGCCCACGTGGTCACCGTGCTGATGTCACGCGTCGGCACCACCGCCGACGCGGGCGGCATCGAGATCGCCGCGTCCGCGCTCGCGCAACCCGGCTGGCTCGACGAGGGCGCGTTCCTCGACGCCACCGGCGCGATCCACGTGCTGTCGGCCGCCCAGCTCGGCACGCCGGCCACGCGCAAGCTTCCCCCGGCACTCGCGGCGCTCGCGCGAGACGTCGCGCGCTCGAACCCGAGCTCGATCGCGAACGCGCGCGACGTGGTGCTCGTGCTGCGTGGCCTGTTCGTCCGCGCCGCGCTCGAGAACGAGCACGGTACGTGGATGATCCGCGCCGCCGCCTCCGAGCCCGACGTGATCCGCGTCGAGCTCCGGCCGGGCGCGAGCCTGAAGCCCGAGGCCGTGCTGCGCGTACACGTGGCCGCACGCACCGAGCTCGACCGCGTGCTCGAGCACGGTGGCGCGCTACCGCCGAACCCCGACGTGCTGCTACCCGTCGCGCGCACGCTCACGTACCGCCCGCCGCTGCGCCCCGGCGAGTCCTACCACGTCGAGATCGAGGACTTCGGCACCGGGTGGGTCGACCGCGGCACCGCGCGCGACCTCGGCTCGGCGATCCGTCGCGCGTGGCACCTCGCGTGGAGCCGCCGATGACGAGAGTCTCGCCCCGAAATGATCTCTGCTCCGTGTGCTTTGTGTCTTCGTGTGGATCCGGGTCTGGCGTCGGCTTGTCACCGGAGCGCGTTCGATGACGCGGCCGGCCTTCCGCGTGTTCCTGACGCGTCACCACGGCGGGCTGTGGTCGGCGGTGTTGCTGCGCCGGTTCCGGATCCTGTTCGACACGCCGCCGCCCGCTGCCATGGCCGCGGACTCCGAGACCGCGCTGCGCCGGCTCGTGCCGCAGGCCGCGCTGCTCAGCGAGGAAGACGATGGCGCGGTCGATCGCTACATCTGGACCGAGGAGCTCGAGCTGCGGCGTGTCGAGGTCGACATCCATCCAGGTCGTCCCGATCCGCGCGGCTACGTGATCGCGAGCGCGACCGTGCCGATCAAGCTCGGCTACGCCGCGGCCAAGCTCGACGGTGCGCCGCTGTACCGCGTGATCGTGCCGCGGTTCGACTGGACGTTTGTCACCGAGGAGCTGTCGGCGGTCCCCGACACGATCCGCTCGCTCGTGTTCGCGGCGCTGATCGGCGACTCGCCCGCATCGCTCTACGATCTGCGACGCGAGGTCGACGAGCAGATCATCGAGTGGCGGCCGATCGATGCTCCGACGAAGTCACGCAAGAAGGATGAAGACACGCCCGAGCCGGCGCCCACGCTCGAGGCGGTCTCCGAGGACCTGGTCGCGCTCGCGCGCGCGAACCGGCTCACGGCCGTGGTCGGTGTCGATCCGATGTTCGATCAGCTCGCGGCGCTCGTCGAGCAGCCGAAGCTCCCGAGCCTGCTGTTCGTCGGGCCGCGCGGCGCCGGCAAGAGCGCGCTGGTGCGGCGGGTTGCCCGTGCGCTGCTCGAGCAGAGCCGCGGCAAGCGAGGCCGCCGGCGCCGCCTGTGGTCGACGAGTGCCGATCGCATCGTCGCCGGCATGGTCTACCTCGGGATGTGGCAGCAGCGCTGCCTCCAGATCGTTCACGAGCTCGCCGACTCGTCCGACGTGCTCTACGTCGATCGCCTCGCCGACGTCCTCGCGCCCGCGAGCGACGGCGCCGCGATCGCCGAGCTGCTCGCGCCCGCGGTGATCGCCGGTCAGCTCACGCTGTTCGCCGAGTGCGACGAGCTCGAGCTCGTCCGGGCGCGCCAGAAGTTCCCCGCGCTCGTCGACGCCCTGCGTATCGTGCGCATCCCCGAGGCGACTCCGGCGCAGACGATCGCGCTGCTCGAGCCGTACGGTCAGCGCCAGACGCCACCGATCGCGCTGTCCCACGACGGCGCGCGCCGGCTCGTCGAGCTGCTCGGCGCGTTCCGCCGCGATAGCGCGTTTCCCGGCAAGGCCCTCACGTTCATCGACTACCTCGCGACGAAGCCCGCACGTTCCGAGCTCTCGATCCCAGGGGCTGCCGCCCCCCCTACCGGCGAAGCCGGCAGGGCTCCCCCCCGCTCGGCGCGCGACGTCACCCAGGCGTTCGCCGCGTGGTCCGGCCTGCCCGTCGAGCTGCTCGCACCCGAGCACGCGCTCGACACCGCCGCGATCGCCCGGGCGCTGCAGCAGGGCGTCGTCGGCCAGGACCACGCGTGCGCGATCGCCGGCCGAGTGATCGCGCGCCTCAAGGCCGGGCTCGACGATCCGCAGCGTCCCGTCGGCGCGCTGTTGTTCGCCGGCCCGACCGGCGTCGGCAAGACCGAGCTCGCGAAGCAACTCGCTCGCTACCTGTTCGGCGACGCCGAGCGGCTCGTCCGCGTCGACATGAGCGAGCTCGTCACCGGCGCCGCGATCGCCCGCCTCATCACGCCATCTCCCGCGGGCACGAGCCTCGCCGATCGCATCCGCCGCCAGCCACTCTCCGTCGTCCTGTTCGACGAGATCGAGAAGGCCGATGCCGCGGCGTTCGATCTCCTGCTCGGGGTCGTCGGCGAAGGCAGGCTCACCGACGCGCTCGGCCGCCTCGTCGACTTCCGCATGGCCGTGATCGTCATGACCACGAACCTCGGCGCGGCCGATCCGAACCCCGCCGGCTTCTCGTCCGCGCCGGAGCTCACCGCCGATCACGCCGGCGCGATCCGTCAGTTCTTCCGGCCCGAGCTGCTCGGTCGCATCGACTCGATCATCTCGTTCCGGCCGCTGTCGATGTCCGCACTCGAGCGCATCGTCGAGCTCGAGCTCGACAAGCTCCGCAAGCGACCCGGCCTCGTCGCACGAAATCTTCGAATCGAGATGACGCCCGCGGCTCGTGCGCGCCTCGCGGTGCTCGGCCACGATCCCAAGCTCGGCGCCCGTCCGTTGCGCCGGACCCTCGAAGATCTCGTGGTCGCTCCACTCGCAGAAAGAATGGCGCGATCTCCTACATGGCGTGACGCAACTATAAGAATTCAATCCGCTTCCGAGGCAGGAGCAGCGGACCTTACGATCCCGTGAGACCGGTAATCTGCACGACGTCCGTCCAGTCAGATGAGAGCGCTGCTACAATTTGGCCGTGCCTGATCCGAAACGCGTCTTGTGGTACCTGCGCAAGGTGCCGCTGCTCGCGGACCTCGGCCCGGATGCGATCGCAAGGATGGCAGAACGAGTCGAGCTTCGCGAAGCGCGCCGCCGCGACGTCATCTATCTGCCCGGTGATCCCGGTCGCTCGTTGTTCTTCGTGCACGGCGGCCGGATCAAGGTCAGCAAGGTCACGCGCGACGGCAAGTCGCTCACGCTCGCGTATCACGGCCCCGCCGAGATGTTCGGCGACAGCTGCTTGCTCGACGGCGGCCCGCGCACCGAGATGGCCGAGGCCGTCGAGAACGCCCTGCTCTCCGAGGTCGATCGCGTGCACTTCGAGGAGCTGATCCACAGCCACCCGCAGCTCGGCCTCGCGATGACGCGTCTCATGATCGTCCGCCGTCGCGAGCTCGAGAACAAGGTCGAGGCGCTCGTGTTCCGCGACGTCTCGAGCAAGCTCGCCGAGCTGCTCGTCAAGCTCGCGAGCGAGTACGGCGTGGACGACGCGCGCGGCACGCTCGTCGCCCTCAAGATCACGCACCAGGAGCTCGCGAACCTGATCGGCTCGACGCGCGAGACCGTCTCGCTCACGCTCTCGCAGTTCAAGCGCAAGCGCCTCATCCTGACCGAGGGCCGCAAGGTCATCATCTCGGACTCCGAAGCGCTCAAAGCCCTCTACTGACCGCCGGCGTGCTCAGGCGAGGTTGGTGTAGACGTTCTGCACGTCGTCGTCGCCTTCGAGCTCGGCGAGCAGTTTCATCACCTCGTCCAGCTGGTCGTCGGGCAGCTCGGTCAGGGTCTGGGCGACGTACTCGGACTCCGTCGAGATCACGGTGAGGCCTCGGCTCTCGATCGCGGTCTGCATGGTCCCGAAGTCCGAGAACGCGCAGCGGACCAGGAGCTGCTGTTCTCCCTTGTCGCTCTCGCCGTCGTCGAGCGAGACCAGCCCGTGATCGATGAGCTCGAGCTCGAGGTTCTCGCGATCGATGCCGCCGGGGGCGAGGCGGAACACGCCCTGACGCTGGAACATGAACGCGACGCTGCCGGTCGTCCCCATGTTGCCGCCGTGGGCCTTGAAGGCATGGCGCACGTTCGCGACCGTGCGCGTGACGTTGTCGGTCGCGGCCTCCACCACGACCGCGATGCCATGGGGCGCGTAGCCCTCGTAGACGATGATGTCGTAGCTGGTCGCGCCCTGGCCGCTGGCCTTCTTGATCGCGGCCTCGATCCTCTCCTTCGGCATGTTGACGGCCCGCGCGTTCTGTAGCGCGCGGCGCAACACCGGATTGCCATCGGGGCTCGGCCCGCCGCTCTTCACGGCGATCGCGATGTCCTTGCCGATCTTGGCGAACTGTTTCCCCACGCGATCCATGCGCGCGAAGATCGTGTGCTTGCGTTTCTCGAAGGCGCGTCCCACGCGCGCAACCTACCAGCGGCGGGCGAGCGGCGCACCTCGATCTCGCATCATGCGCCAGGCGTGAGCGGATCGGCGAGTGCGCGGCGGACGAGATCGGGCGGAACGCTGGCCTTGGGAACCAAGGCGGTCTTGCCGCTCCGGCGCGCGAACCACGATCGCGGATCGGCCTCGAGCCCGAGGCCGTGCATGTAGTTGTAGATGGCCTTGCGCAGGCCCTGTGCGAAGAAGTCGTGATCGCAGCCGGTCGGATCGTCGAACGCGACGTCATTCTTCGCGAACGTGATCTTCGGCGCCTTGCGCAACTTGATCCCGAAGAGCTCGGGCTGCTTGCCGATCGGGCTGTGCACGGTCGCGGTGAAGCGATGCCAGAACGCCGACTGGAGGCAGCCCTCGGCGAACAGCTGGCGGACCCGCTCGAGCGCATCGATCGTGTCCTGCGCGGTCTCGGTCGGAAAGCCGTACATGAGGTAGGCGTGGACCATGATGCCGGCATCGGTGAAGGCGCGCGTCACGCGCGCGACTTGCTCGACGGTGACGCCCTTCTTCATCAGCGAGAGCAGGCGATCCGAGGCGACCTCGAGCCCGCCACTCACCGCGACGCAGCCCGAGCGGGCGAGCAGCCCGGCGAGCTCGGGCGTGAACGACTTCTCGAAGCGAACGTTGCCCCACCACGTGATGATGACGTCGCGCTCGATCAGGCGCTGGGCGAGCGCCTGGAGGGCAGCCGGCGGGGCGGCCTCGTCGACGAAGTGAAAGCCGGTCTGCCCGGTCTCCGCGATGATCGCTTCGATGCGATCGACGAGCAGATCCGTGGGCGCGCGGTCGTAGCGCGCGATGTAGTCGAGCGACACGTCGCAGAACGTGCACTGCTTCCAGTAGCAGCCGTGCGCGACCGTGAGCTTGTTCCACCGGCCATCGGACCACAACCGGTGCATCGGGTTGAGCATCTCGAACAGCGACAGATAGCGATCGAGCGACAGGCCGGCGTAGGTCGGCGTGCCGGTCTCGGTGATCGCGAAGTCGGGGAGCGTGTCATCGGTGACGAACGCGACCGACTTGCCGGTTCGCACGAAGGTGCGCAGCAGCGGCTTGGTGGGATCGCGCAGGTGCTCGAGCAACGCGAGCATCGGGGCCTCCCCCGCGTCGAGCGTCACGAAGTCGACGTAGTCGAACACCCGTGGCTCGGAGAGCTCGCGCAGCTCGGTGTTGACGTAGCCGCCGCCGAGGATCGCGCGCGTCGCAGGAGCGAGCTGCTTGATCGCGCGCGCGATCCGGAACGCGCCGTACGTGTTGCCCGGGAACGGCGCGGTCAGCCCGATCACGTCGGGGCGGTGGCGCGCGTGGAGCTCGGCGGCGAGCTCGTCGAGCATCGTATCGATCAGCGTCGGCTCGCCCTCGAGCGCGTCGCGCAACGGATCGAACGATGGCGCACTCGCGGCGAGGCGCTCCGCATACCGCGCGAGCTCGAAGTCCGGCGCGATGCCGTCGCGGATCACGTCGGCGAGGTCGTCGATGTAGAGGCTCGCGAGGTGCTTCGCACGATCCGCGATCCCGAGCTGGCCGAACGCCCAGGCGAGTGGATCGTCGGCCTCGGCCCCCGGCCCCTGCTCGATCGCGGCGAACCGCGGTCCCTCGGGAAGCGTCTCGCGCCCGACGACCCTCAACGCGAAACCCGGGTCGCGCCCCTGCAGGAACCGCACGACCGCATCGACGGTCGCGACGTAGCGCGTGCCGTACTCGAGGAAGTGCTCGATCGAAGGAGGCATCTCCTCGTCGGTCTCCTCGGCAGCTGCCAGGAGGGCGGAGAGGATCCGCTGGACGCCACTCCGGCTGAAGATCCGCAGGAACAGCTCGAGCGCCGCGTCGACCTGCATGACCTCGAGATCGAGGCGTGCCGCGTGCTGACGCAGGAACCCCATCAGGTACGCCGTCGCGGGGTACGGCGTGTTGAGCTGGGTCATCGGCGGCGTGATCAGGAGCAGGCGCAAGTGCACCAACATAGCGCACCCTGCGGTAGGGTCATCGAACGTGCGTCTCAACAAATATCTGAGCGAAAGCGGTGCCTGTTCGCGCCGCGAGGCCGACGCGCTGATCGCCGAGGGCCGCGTCACGGTCAACGGAGCGCCCGCGGTGCTCGGGACCCAGGTCGCGGACGGCGACGACGTGCGCCTCGATGGCGATCAGGTCGGCGCCGCGCGCAAGAAGACCAGGCCCGTGTACATCGCGTTCAACAAGCCGGTCGGCATCACGTGCACGACCGAGCGCCACGTCGCCGGCAACATCATCGACTGCGTCGATCATCCCGAGCGCGTGTTTCCGATCGGCCGCCTCGACAAGGATTCGGAAGGCCTGATCCTCCTCACCAACGATGGCGACATCGTCAACGAGGTCCTGCGTGTCGAGCACGATCACGAGAAGGAGTACGTCGTCGGGGTCGATCACGCGATCACCCCCGAGTTCCTCGAGCGGATGGCAGCCGGCGTGCGGCTCTCCGACGCGACGACCAAGCCGTGCAAGCTGTTCAAGCTCGGGCCGAAGGTGTTCAAGATCGTCCTGACCCAGGGGCTCAACCGCCAGATCCGCCGGATGTGCGAAGCCCTCGGCTACACCGTCGAGGCGCTGCAGCGCGTCCGGATCATGCACATCCACCTGGGGCAGCTGCCGCTCGCGCGCTGGCGCCAGCTCACGCCGCAGGAGATCGCACCGCTGTTGCCGCAAGCGCAGCAAGCGCGGCCGCAGCAACCGAACCGGCCGCAAGCGCGGCCACAGCAGCCGCAGCGTCCGGATCGTGGGGCGCCACCGGCTCGCTCGGGTCCGCCGCCGCGCCGCTCCGGTCCACCACCGCGTCACCGGCAGGGCGGACGCCGCAGCCGTCCCTGACAAGATGAAGATCACGCGAACGCGGGACCGGGCGGCGATCGCGGAGCGTCTGCGCCGCGATCCGTACCTGCACCTCTACGAGCTCGGCGATCTGGACGAGTTCTTCTGGCCGCACACGACGTGGTTCGTCGACGCGCAGTTCGAGGATCTCGCCCTGCTCTATGATGCCGGCGGGCACTCGGTGCTGCTCGCGTTCGCTGCCTCGCGGCCGTTCGTCGAGGCGCTCGTCCCCGAGCTGCCGGCTCGGTTCTACGCGCACCTGTCGCCCGGACTCGAGGCGGCCTTCCGGCCGCACGCCGCGCTCGGGCCACGGGGCCCGCACCTCAAGATGGCGCTGACCGAGCCCGCACTCGACGTGCCCGGCACCGACGTGGTCGAGCGGCTCGGCCCGGCGAACCGCGCCGAGCTCGAGGCGCTCTACGCCGAGGCGTACCCCAAGAACTGGTTCGACCCACGGATGCTCGAGACCGGCCAGTACCTCGGCCTGCGCATCGACGGCGCGCTGGCCTGCGTGGCCGGCGTCCACGTGTACTCCGAGGCGCAGCGGGTGGCGTCGCTCGGCAACATCGCCACGCACTCGGCCCACCGCGGGCGCGGGCTCGCGGCCCGGACCACCGCGCGGCTGTGCGAATCGCTGCTCGAGCGCGTCGACCACGTCGGCCTCAACGTCCACGCGGACAACGCCGCCGCGATCGCGTGTTACCGGCGGCTGGGCTTCACGCCGGTCTCGCGGTTCGACGAGCTGATGGTCACGCGCGGGTAGCGCCCTACTTGTCGATCGCGAGCTTGACCGGGGCCGTCCAGGCCTTGTCCTCGGCGGTGTAGTAGAGGTACGCCGAGCTCGCGGGCGCTTCGTACGTACCGGGCACCGCGGACAGTAGATTCAGATCGATGTCGTGCTTCGCCGACGGGGCCATCGCACGCCAGTAGAGGATGACCTCGCGCGGGCGCGTCTCGTAGAAGTCGATCAGGCCCTTGTCCCGGAGCTCCTTGAGCTGCCAGGTCTGGAACACCATGCCGCCGGGGATCCCCACGCGGGCGAGCGTCATCGGAATGCCCGCCGTGGTCTTGTTCTCGATGCGCGCGCGGAGCGTGACGCCCTCGCCCATCTTCGCCTGCGTCTTGACGAGCTGCGTGGTGATCGCGACCTTCGCATCGGGCGACGACTGCGGCCTCGTCGAGCGATACTCGATCGAGATCGAGTAAGGCAGGCTGGCCTGGCTATCGAGGCGGACCTCGATCGTGTTCATGCCCGGCGACAGCGAGCTCGCGATGTCGTCCCACACCAGCGCCTCGCGGCGGCCCTTGTCGAACTCGATGGTGCGTGCCGGCTTGCCGTTGACGACGAGCGTCGCGGTGCCACCGGTCTGCGTCTGGCGGGAGGCCTCGGCGTAGGCCGTCAGCGCCTTGAGGCCGAGGATCGTGGCCTGCGTGTTGCCCCACTGGCCGTAGCCCCCGCGCTTCGCGTTGAGGTAGTCGACGCCACCGCGGATCTGCGCGGCGTACTCGCTGTTCGGCGACGCCTTGATCAGCGCGAGCACCGCGAGCGCGGTGGTCTCGATCGTGAGCGAGTCACCGCCCGACATCGTGATCGATTCCTTCGCGCCGGCAAAGCTGCCGTCCTTGGCCTGCATCCCCGCGAGGCGCTTCACCATCGCGACGGTGTCGGCGGACTTCGGCGCCGCGAGCACGTTCGTGTTCGAGGCGAGCGCGAGCAGGTACGCGTCCCTGGTCGTCGCGCCGAGGGCGCGCTGCCCGGTCATCTCCTGATCCATCCCGGTCGTGCGCTTCGCCTCGGCGAGCGCCCACATGATGTACGCATTCGTCGTCGGCTCGCTCGCACGGCCGAACGAGTCGAGCGCCGTCTTCGAGCGTGTGAAGCCGCCCTTGCCGTCGCGCCGGCTCATGAGCCAGTCCGCCGTGCGCGCGACCATCTTGGGGTCGACGTCGTAGACCTTCGCCATGTCGGCGAACTCCATGAGCCCGTACGCGGTGAGCGCCTCGTGGCCCGGCGTCTGCCCGAACCACTCGTAGCCCTTCTGCTTCGTCTCGTAACCGGTGAGCAGCTTGTAGCCCTTGTCGAGCACGCCCTGCGTCTTCTGCACGAGCGCCGGCTCCGCTGCGTCGTTCGAGTTGAGGTACCCGAGGATCATGATGTTGGGGTAGTTCGTCGACGACGTCTGCTCGAAGCAGCCGCCCGGCTCGCGGATCATCCCTTCCATCCCCTTCGTCATCGACGCGAGCGGCGACGGATACATCGTGACGGTTGCCTTGATCGAGCCCGGCAGCGCGCCCGCCAGATCGAGCTCGTGGATCGATGGCTGCTCGCGCTTCGCCGTTCCCGAGGCAGAGAGCTCGAACGGGAACCCCCGTGGCACGACGCGGATCGTCTTCTTCAGCTCGTCCTCGAGCCCCCGCGCCGTGAGCGACAGCTCGACGTCGGCGTTGCCATCGGTGGCCACGACCTGGAGCGGAAAGAACACGCTCTGCTTCTCGCCGGCGCGCAGGCGGATCGCGCCGGTCACCGGGTTCGACACCAGCTTGAACGCGGCGCCGAAATTGGTCGCGAGCGTGGCGTCGATCGTGTCGCCGGTCTCGTTGGTGAAGCTGACCGGCAGCCGGATCGTGTCGCCCGCGGTGACCTCGACCGGCAGGTGGGCGTCGAGCGTCAGCGGCAGCTTCGACTGGATCGCGACCTGCCCCGCGCCTGGCAAGCCGCCCGCGGAGAAGCCCTCCGCCGTCGCACGAAACGCGGTGACCGCATCCGATGCGACGAACGTGACCTCGGCGTTCCCCCCGGCGTCGGTCTGGACACTCGGGTTCCAGTAGATGGTCTCGCGGAAGTCGGTGCGCGGGCCGTCGTACGCCTTGGTGTACTGCGGCACCGGAAACACGCGCACGGGCGCCCAGCCCGCGATCTGCTGCTGCTCGGCCTCGTCGAGGGCCGGCTTGTCCTTCATCGCGAACCGGCCGCGCTTGTCCGCGCGGTTCACCGGATCGAGCTTCACGATCTTCATCGGCGGCGGTGGCGCGGGGGGCGTCGCGGCGACGGCGCCTCCTCGTGGCTGATTCGCCCGCACCGGCCTACGCATCGGCTCGGCTCGCTTCATCATGTCCTGATCGGCTGGCATCGCCGCCGGCGGGCTCGGCTCGACCACCGCGGTGGCCGGCATCGGCGGCATCGGCGGTGCCATCCCGACGAGCACCGTCGAGATCGTACCGCCGGACACCGTGACCTGGAGCGTGAGCGTCGCGAAGCCCGATCCGGTGCTCGTGATCGTGCACGAACCCACCGGGAGGCCACCGACGCTGAACTGACCCCCACGATCGATCGTCGCGACACGCTTCACGCTGCCGCAGGTGATGTTGATGCGGACGCCGCTCGAGATGACGGCGCCCGCAGCATTGACGACGGTCCCCTCGATCGTGCCGAGCGCATCGGCCTGCGAGACGCCGGCGCCGGCCATGAGCGCGAGGCCAAGGATCGGCAACAGCTTGATCGGATTCATGGCTGACCTCCCAGCGAGCCGAGGATCGGCCGCCATTCGAATCTCCGGTAGCCGCGGGTCGCGAGCAGCGCATCCATCGCCGCGGCGGCCTCGGGCTTGTTCGTGAAGTAGAAGTTCGGCTCCTCGATCGGATCTGCGGCGGTCGCGCCGAGCTCGGGCTCGAGGAACATGCGCGCGAGGATGCGGGCGCTCTTGTCATCCGCGAACGACAGCACGGTCTCGTCGACGACCGCGACGCCGACGTTCGCCTTCACCGGCTTGCCGCGCGAGTCGGTGGTCTGGATTCGCAGCTTCACGGGATCGCGCGGGGTGTACGTCTTCCTGTCCGCCGTCATCGTGATCTTCAGATCGGCGCCGATGCCGTGATAGACGAGGCGCTCGGCGAGCGGCTCGTGGCGCGTCGAGAACACCGTCACCCGAACGGCCCCTTGCGCCGTGGCATCCACCGGGAGCTCGACGAGCGACGGCTGGCCCGCCTCGACGTCGAACGCCCCGCTCGCGAGCTTGTGCTCGCGCAGCACTGCCTCCACGAGGAGCCGGCGGCTGGTGTTGCAGATCGCCGCGATCCGCAACGTCTCGCCATCGCGCTGGTCGACGCTGCGGACGACGCAGCCACCCGGCTTCGCGAGCGGCACCTCGAACTTCGCGGTGATGCCCGCGGGCTTGGTGATCACGACGTGGTACTTGCGGTCGGTCGCCGGCTGGAGCTCGAAGCGCCCCATGCCATCGTGGATCGACGACAGCTCGGTGACGGTCTGACCGCGATCGTCGACGACCTTGCCCTCGATATCGGCCGGCTTTCCGATCGTGGTCTTCGCCATGAAGTAGACGCGACCCGGCACGTTGTCGACGAGATCGCCGCCTTCGGGAAGCAGCGAGAGCTGCAGCGTCTTCATCACGATCGGGATGCGCTTCTGGATCGACTCGGTGACGCCACCGTCCTCGACGAGGATCGTCAACAGGCCATCGCCGCGCTGCAGCTTCGCCGGCAGCTGGAAGCGCGCGGTCGCCTTGCCGTCCTTGTCGGTCTTGAGCGAGAGCCGCTGGAGCTCCACATCGTCGACGGTCACCACGCCGGTGAGCGCTCGCTCGCCGAACGCTTCGCCGGTGGCGCGCTTGATCTCGACCGCCGCCGTGACCGTGTCGCCCTCGCCGTACGCCTTGCGCAGGAGCTCGAGCGTCTTCTGCAGGCGCGGCGCCTCGTACGTGTTGATCACGAGCTTTCGCGAGTCGCTCGTGCCGTCGTCGGCGACGAGGTTGATCGAATATTCGCCGCCCTCGATCTCGTCCGCGAGCTGGAAGTCGTTGCGCGCGATGCCGTTCTGCGCGAGCACGCGCTTCTGGGCCACGATCGCGCCGCGCGGTGACACGAGCTGCATCGCCAGCCCGACCGGCTGACCGCCGAGCAGCGTGCCGGTCGCGCGAAGATCGACCCGGAACCAGATCGTCTCGCCGGGCTGGTACAGCGGCTTGTCGGTCAGGATGTACGTGCGCTTCGTCGACGAGCGCTCGTAGTGGGCCGCGATCGCGCGGTCGAGCTCCTCGGTGTCGCCCACTCGCTTCGCGGGCTCGAGCGCCCCGATGCGACGGTCGGTCTGCGACGTCGCGATCGACACCGCTTCACGGGTCGGCGCCGAGGGCCCAGCCCCCGCGCAACCCACTATCACTGCACCGTACGCCAGCCGCTGGATGGTCCTCATGGGTCGGCTCAACGTCCCGTGCGATCGATCGATCTAAAGCACGGCGAATGGCTGCTCGAGCCAAGGTTCTCCGTCGAGCCGGTGTCTCACCGGTCAACGAACGGACGTGCGCCGAGCGACCATCTCGACGGCGAGCGCCAGCGCGCGCCGCATCGACACGCTGCGTGCCTTGCCGGTGCCGGCGATATCGTAGGCAGTTCCGTGATCGGGCGACGTGCGAACGATCGGCAGCCCGAGCGTCACGTTCACCGATTCCTCGAAGTCCACGAGCTTGACGGGGATCAGGCCCTGGTCGTGATACATCGCGATCACGGCGTCGTACTTGCCGTGCATGGCATCGCGAAACGCCGCGTCCGGCACGAGCGGTCCGAGCAGCGTGGCCGGCGGGCACGGCTCCTCGATCGCCGGCGCGATGATGTCGGCGTCCTCGTCGCCGAGCAGGCCGTCCTCGCCGGCGTGCGGGTTGAGCCCGACGACCCCGACGCGCGGCGCGGCGATCCCGAAGTCAATCACCATCGACGTCACGACGAGCTGGATCACCGCACGCACTCGCTCGGTCGAGAGCTCCTCGAGCACCTCGACGAGCGGGCAGTGAACGGTGGCGAGCGCGACCTTGAGCTTTGGCCCCGCGAACAGCATGGCGACGTCCGTCGCGCCGAGGCGTGCTGCGAGCATCTCGGTGTGGCCGAGGAACTCGAAGCCGCCGCGCCGTGCCCAGGTCTTCGAGATCGGGGCCGTGACGATCGCCGCCAGCTCGCCACGTCGGGCCGCTGCCGCCGCCGCTTCGAGGTAGCCGACCTGCGCCGAGCCGCTCGTCTCGTCGGGCTTGCCGAACTCTGCAGCCTCGCCGAGGCCATCCCCGAGCAGGGTGAGGCCCGCAGGCAGCGTCACCCCGATCGCCCGGGCGCCGCGCTCGAGTGGTGCGCGATCACCGTAGACGATGACGCGGTCGCGCCACTCCGCCGGCATGCCGGCGAGCGCCGCTGCCACGATCTCGGGGCCGATGCCCGTCGGATCGCCCAGGGTGATGCCGAGCTTCGTGACCGTCTTCACGGGCTGACGCTACCATTTGCTTGCGGAACCCGCCGGGTTCCATCATCCATGAAGGATGCGTAGGAGCGCCTGTTTGCTCGCCGCGGTCGCCGGATGCGCCGGGGCCGAGGCCATGACGCTCCCGCAGACCGCACCCCAGGTCACCCAGCACGGCGAGCTCGGCCTTCACCCCGGCGAGAGCATGGCCTACGAGGTCCAGCTCGCCGGCGTGCTCGTCGGCGAGGCGCAGCTCGCGGTCGGCGACATCGGAATCGTCGATGGCCGGAAGGCGATCGTCGTCAAGTCGCGTGCGGCCACCGCCGGCGCCGCGGCGTTCATCAAGAAGATGGTCGACGAGTCGACGACGGTGATCGACGTCGAGACCGGACGGCCGCTCCAGGTCGATACGCTCGTCGTCAACGGCGACAAGCAGATCACCGCGACGGCGAAGTTCACGGGCTCGATCGCGAACGTCACCTACCAGCGCTCGAGCGAAAAGCCGCAGGTCATCAAGATCGACTTCAAGACCGAGGCCCTCCACGACATGCACACGGCGATGGCTCAGTTGCGGGGCTGGCGAGCGACTCCGGGGACGACGCGGACCGTGTTCATCGTCGGTGGCCGGCGCCTGTGGCGGATCGAGATGAAGTACATCGGCGAGGAGACGATCGGCTCGACCGTCGGTAATCGCCGCGCCATCATCTACGAAGGCACGTCGTATCGCGTGCGCCGCGACCTCAGCATCGAGTCGAAGAAGCCGGCGCGGTCGTTCCGCGTGTGGCTGTCCGACGATGCCGACCGCGTGCCGCTCAAGTGTTCGGCCAAGACCGAGCTGGGCGACATCGTGATGGACCTGATCGACTACACGCGCAGGTAGCGGTCAGTCGTCCCAACCTTCGCTCAGCCGTTTGGCTCGCGGCGCCTTGGAGTCGGTCGAGATCGTGCCCGAGACCGACACCGACTCGTCGGAGGTCAGCGGCCGCCGGATGCGCGTGGGCTCCTCGTCGGGATCGGCGGTCACGGTGACCGTCAGGGTCTGCTCGCTGGTCTCGATGACCGTCTCGGTGACGGCCTCGTCATCGTCGACCCGGACGATCATCAGCTCGGGCTCGAGGTCGGATTGGCTCGTGCCGATCGGTGGGGCCTCGGCCTCGAGCTCGATGTACGTCTCGATCTCCGGCTCGGTCAGCGCACGGACCGGCGGGCGCGGGCGCGTCACCGAGCCCGGCTCGGTCTCGAGGCGGGGGAGGTGCTTCGGTGCAGGGATCGCGACCGACACGACCGCGGAGTCAGTCTTGCGACGCGGAGGAACCGCGATCGCCACCGGGGGCAGCCTCACGGAGGCGAGGTCGGTCGCGACGTGCGGCTTCAAGATCAGCGGCACCCGCTTGGTCGGCGGAGGCTGCGGCGGAGCCACCGGCTCCTGGGTAGGGGGCGCAAACATGGCGTCGAAGCGTGCGTCGAGCTCGCTCCCGACCGGAATCGACGCCTCGGCGGGCTCGCCGCTCACGCGTCGCTCCGCCGGCTTGCCACCGAAGTGGTTCGACTGCAGCGTCGCTGGCTCGGCCGGCGGCTTCGCTCGGACCTCCGAGGGCGGCGGTTCGACGACCACCGCCTCGACCGTCTCCTCGACGAGCACCGGTAGCTGAAGCGTGTCGATCTCGGTGTCCGCACGGTGCTGGCGATCCATCCGGGGGCGCCGCTTGGCCACGAGCGCCGCGAGCGCCTCGAGCAAGGCCTCACCAAGCTCGCTATCGTCATCGCAGATCTCGCGAAAATCGTCGGAGCGAAGCGCGAGCACACGGCAGTCGGTCTTGGCCACCGCGAGACCATCGCGGTCTGGCAACGGGCTGTCGGTGAGCAGTGACTCGGGATAGATCAGGGCCCCCGCCTCGACCACACCGCCGTCCTGCACGAGCTTGCCCTCGACGAGGATCCACGCGACGCGATCACCGAGCGTCTGCGCCGGCAACCGTTCGCCGACCGCGTGATCGCGGGGGATCGCGATCCGCAGCGCGCGGAGGCGTTGCTGTGGCGAGAGCTTGGCCCCCCAGATCGGGCACGTCGCGATCACCTCGTCATCGCGCCGGATCTGTTCGGCGGGTTGCGGGGTCTCGCCGGCCTCGAGCACGCGAACGACGATCGCGGTCGCGTTGTCTCCGCCGCCCCGATCCATCGCGAGCTCGATCAGCTTCTGTGCTGCGCGTGCCGGGCTCGGTTGCTTCGAAAGCACCTCGCCGACCTCGGCCTCCTTGACGTACTCGCTGATGCCGTCGCTGCAGAACAGGAAGCGATCGCCGTCGGCCAGCGGCACGACGAACGTCGCCACCTTGCACTCGTTGCCGATCCCGAGCGCGTTGGTCAGCATGCTGCGAAACCGCGAGCCCTCGCCCGAGACGTCGACGTCGATGCCCGCGGCGAGCAGCCGCGCGAGCAGCGTGTGGTCCTCGGTGAGCTGCATCGCGATCGCGTCGCGTACGAGGTACGCACGCGAGTCACCGGCTTGCGCGAACACGAGCTCGTTGCCGACGATCATCGCTCCGACGAGCGTGGTCCCCATCCCTGACTTGGCCTCATCGCGAGCCGCCTCTTCGATGATCGCGTCATGGGCGGCGAGCACGCCGTTCCGGATCACGCCCAGCATCTGCTTCTTCGAATCGGGGCTGCCGTTCGCGAGCCACGAATCCGTGAGCTTGGCCGTGTCCTTGCTGGCCCACTGGCTACGAATCGTCCTGATCGCGAGCGCGCTCGCGACCTCGCCGGCGGCGTGACCGCCCATCCCGTCGCAGACGAGGAACACTCCAGCGTCCGCATCGAAGAAGTACGCGTCCTCGTTGTGCTCGCGGACCTTCCCGACGTGAGTCGCCGCAGCGCCGACGATCGAAGCTCGCCCGGCCACGGGTCCACTCTACACTAGGCCCGCATCTTGTAGCCCACGTTGCGGACGGTCTCGATCAACGAACCGGCGTCGCCGAGCTTGGACCTCACGCGGCGAACATGGATGTCCACCGTACGAGTTCCACCGGCATAGCGATACCCCCACGCCCGCTCCAGGAGCGCCTCACGCGTGAACACGCGTCCACGGTGCTGCCCGAGGTAGCGCAGCAGCTCGAACTCCTGGTGCGTGAGCTCGATCCGGCGTCCTCCGAGCCGCACCTCGTAGCCCGCGATGTCGATCACGAGCTCGTCGATCTTGAGGATCTCGTCGGAGCCAAACGTCGCCGTGCGCCAGTCGAGCTGCCGCATGCGGGCGTAGAGCTCGGCGGGCACGATCGGCATCAGGACGAAGTCATCGAAGCCGACCGAGAAGTCGAGCGAGGGGAGCCGGGCGACGGTGACCGCGATGAGGATCGGAACCTCGACGAGCGGGCCCTCGTCGCGCAGCCGCTTGATCGTCTTGTGCGCGCGAGGCACGTCATCACCGGCCTCGACGATCGTGATGGTCGGCGGTTGCTTGGCGAGCTGCTCGAGGTCGAGTCCGCCGAGATCGAAGCGCCCGAGCGTGGCGCGGCAGCCGAGCTCCGAGAGCAGGGTCGCGACCGTGCCGGGATCCCCGGCCCGTTCCGGCTCCGCACAGATCACGACAGTACGCACCGCCTGAAGTGATCTCTTTCTCTTTGCTCCCGGGTCAAGCCCAAGGTGTACTTCAGCGTCCTACCCATTTCGGCCAACCTGTAGATCAACCGATCGCACCTATTGCCAGGGGCCTCGAACATGTAAGAATTGGAGCTGGATGGAAGAGTTCCACTGCTCCTTCTGCGGAAAGCAGCGGCGCGAGGTGCGAAAGCTCATCAGCGGTCCGCGCGTCTTCATATGCGATCAGTGCGTCACGCTGTGTAACGACATCCTCGCGAAAGAAGAGGCGTCGGAGCGCCCCAAGTATCCGCCACCACGGGCGATCGTCGATGAGCTCGACCGCTACGTCGTGGGCCAGAAAGACGCCAAGCGCGCGCTTTCCGTGGCCGTCTACAACCACTACAAGCGCATCGGGATGCGCGGCAAGCAGACCGACGTCGAGCTGCAGAAGGGCAACATCCTCCTGATCGGCCCGACCGGGTCCGGTAAGACGCTGCTCGCGCAGACCCTGGCCAAGAAGCTCGACGTGCCGTTCGCGATCGCGGATGCCACCACGCTCACGGAGGCCGGCTACGTCGGCGAGGACGTCGAGAGCGTCGTCAAGGCGCTGTTCCGCGCCGCCGGTGGGGACGTCGAGAAGACGGCTCGCGGTATCATCTGCATCGACGAGATCGACAAGATCGCGCGCAAGGGCGGCACGCCTTCGCCGACGCGCGACGTCTCCGGCGAGGGCGTGCAGCAGGCGCTGCTCAAGATCCTCGAGGGCAAGACCGCCACGATCACGCCCGACGGCGCGCGCAATCGGCCCCAGCAGGAGCTGATCCAGATCGACACCACGGACATCCTGTTCATCTGCTGCGGCGCGTTCAATGGCCTCGAGGACATCGTTCGTCGCCGAACCGGCCAGCGCGGCCTCGGCTTCGGGGCCCAGGTCTCGACCGCCGAGGACGACAAGGACGCGCTCCGGCGTCAGGCGCGCACCGAGGACCTGATCAAGTTCGGCATGATCCCCGAGTTCATGGGCCGCTTGCCGGTGATCGTCTCGTGCGATGCGCTCGACGTCGAGGCGCTGACCGAGGTGCTCTGGAAGCCGAGGAACGCGCTCGCCAAGCAGTACCACCGGCTGTTCGAGCTCGAAGGCGTGAAGCTGAACTTCCGCCCCGACGCACTCGTCGCGATCGCCGAGGAAGCCGCGCGTCGCAACTCGGGAGCCCGCGGCCTGCGCGCGATCCTCGAGGAAGTGATGCTCGACGTGATGTACGAGATTCCGTCGCTGACCGGCGTCAAGGAATGCGTCATCACGAAGGAAGTCGTCGAGCACCGGATGCGGCCCGAGCTCGTGCTCGAGAACAAAGCCGCGGGTTAGCGCGTCGACGTTCGAGCGCTCGGCGCTCGATCATCGGAAGCCGGCCACGCCGGGCTCGAGCGCGTACTCCTTGCGCGTGGACCGGACGAGCTTGTCGCCGGCGAACTGAAAGCGATGGTACGTGATGATTCCGTACTCGCCGTAGGTGACCCGGAACATCACGTTTGCGGTCTTGAGCGCCTTGATCGAAGCGAGCGGACGACCGCCGATCGCGAAGAACGGGTCGCCGTCGTACTCGAGCATGAGGTTCAACCGATCCCCGGTGAACCTGGCGTCGAGGTACGGCTTGGCACGCTTTGCGGCCTTGGCCTTCTCCTGCTCGCCGAGCGCGCTAGCCGCCTGCAGGTGCTCCGCGGCCGCGTTGGCGAGTGCCCTGCAGATCGACGACTTGAGGTCGGACACCGCGAGCGTCTGCCGGCTCGAGGTGGAGATCTCGATCGACGCGATGCCACCACGCGTCAGCGTGTCGACTCCGTGCTCGCACGCGCGGATCTGGTCGGCCACCTTCAGGTCCTTGCGATCCGCGCGCACCGTGATGCGCCTGACCCCTTCGAGCAGCCGCTGCGTGTCCTCGATCGCCGTGCGCGCCTGCGCGAGTGGCGCGAGCTTCGCGATCGCTTCGCACACGAAGTGCGCGTCGGCGATCCGCAGCATCGAGATCCCGTCCTGCTTGTACGAGCTCGGGAATCGGTCGTAGAGGTTGAACATCGCGGTGACGACGAAGGTCGACGGCAGCTGGGCGTTGCGGGCCTTGTCGATCGTCTTGTTGCAGCCATCGGCGCTCGTCGGTCCCTTCAGGCTGGTCTCGAGCAGCTTGACGTCCGTTGCGTGGCCGGACATCTCGCGGTTGACCTCCTCCTCGAGGGTTTGATCGGCGTGGCTGGTGAGCGGGGTGAGCAGGACGGCGGCAAGAATCAGGGCGGTGCGCATGGGGTGTCTCCTTCGCGCCCGCCCTTCGGCCGCACCGTCGAGCGGTTGCCGAGAATCTTCCGTTCCCCGCGATCTCGGGGGAATCAGCGTCCAAGCGGGCCGGATCAGCTCGCTCGCCGCGAAGCCGCGGGCTAACCCGTAGCTTCGCGACGGTCGTTCAACTGGTCGAATGCACTCGCCTTGACGTCGAGTCGCAGCAGCCCGGTTTCCATCTCGGCCATCGTCGGACGAAGTGCCGGATCCTTGGCGAGTGCTCGGACGATGAGCCGCTCCAGGTCGGCAGGTAGATCCACACGCAAGGTCGATGGCCGGAGCGGCATCTGCTCGGTGTGCGCGAGCATGAGCTGCGGCAAGGTCCCGTGGAACGGCTGATCACCGACCACGAGCTCGTAGAGCAGACATCCGAGCGAGTACACGTCGGACTTCACCGTCGCGGCGCCGCGCCACTGCTCGGGGGGCATGTAGCAAGGTGTGCCCGCGATCGTGGAATCGGCGAGTGGTTCGTCGTCGACGTCGCGCGCGACTCCGTAGTCGATCACCTTGACGCGTGGCCAGCCATCGGCGCCGGTCTGGTAGAGGACGAACACGTTGTCGGGCTTGACGTCGCAATGGATGATGCCGGCCGAGTGGAGCGCGGCGACCGCGCCCGCGATCTGTGCGCCGATCACGATCACGGCATCGAGTGCGATGCGACCACGATCGGCGAGGTCCCCGAGGTTCTCACCGTCCAGATACTCCATGACGAGGAATGGCACGCCGGTCGAGCTGCGGTCCGCGACCAGGATGTCGACGAGTCCCGAGTGACGGACCCGCGTCGAGATGTCGAGCTCGGCGAGCAGACGATCGACGACTTCGGGGTGGTCCGAGTACATCGGGTCGAGCACCTTCAGTGCGACCCGCTCCTTCGTCGTGAGGTGCTCGCCGAGGTAGACGCCGGCGGTCCCGCCACGCGCCAGCGGTGCGATCACACCGTAGTTGCCGAGGCGGCTCGCGCCGGCAGCACGATTCGAGGGTCTGAAGGGGATGGTGGCGTGGGAGTCGCGTCGGCGTGTCACGAGGCAAACGTTGTGCAGCGCGGATGCCAAGCGATATCTCCAAGGGTCCCGCGGGCTTCCGGAGATCCTCATCGGTATTGGGCCGTCAAGTCCGGCGGATCGTCAACTCGGCGGTGTGGGCCCCGGTCGCCCTCGAATGGTCGCGGGGTTGGTCGATTGATGCTGTGTCATGGCACTCCCAGGAATCCTGCTCGTACTCGCGGCGGTCGCAGGCGGCTTCGCGATGGCCGGAGGACACTTCCCCGTCCTCCTTCAGCCATCGGAGTTCGTCGTGATCCTCGGAGCCGCCTTCGGCTCCTTGCTCACGTCGTCTCCGGGAAAGATGAAGAAGCGGGTGATGGGCGTGGTGAAGGCGGCGATCAAGGAGAACATCCCGACCCAGCGGGACTACCTCGATCTCCTGAAGTGCCAGTACGAGCTGTTCATGCTCGCGCGACGCCAGGGAGTGCTGGCGCTGGAGGCCCATGTCAACGAGCCGGCGAAGTCCGACATCTTCAAGAAGTACCCCGCGATCACGAAGCAGCACCACGCGCGGACGTTTCTTGCCGAAGCACTCCAGCAGATCGTCAACGGAATCTCTCCGGACGATCTCGAGCAGCTACTCGACGCCGAGCTCGACACGCTCAAGGCGGAGGGGCACCTCGCCACGGGCCTCGTCAAGACGATCGGTGATTCGTTGCCCGGCATCGGCATCGTCGCCGCGGTCCTCGGCATCATCGTCACGATGGGTCACATGGACGCGTCGCCGGCGGTGATCGGACATCACGTGGCAGCAGCGCTGGTCGGCACGTTCCTCGGCATCCTCATGTGCTACGGGATCCTGCAACCGCTCGCCAACAACGCCGAGAATCAGGAGGTCCACCAGCTGCGCTACCTCGCCGTGATCAAGTCTGCCGTGATCGCCTCGGCGCGCGGCGTGGCGCCTCCAACCGCCGTCGAGTTCGGCCGCAAGATGATCTTCAGCGACGAGCGCCCGAGCTTCGCCGAGCTCGACAAGGCGCTGCAGTCGATGCAGTGAGGAGCAAGCCATGGCACGTCGATACAAGAAAGTCGAAGCTGCGCACGGTCATCATGGTGGCGCCTGGAAGGTCGCCTACGCCGACTTCGTGACGGCGATGATGGCGCTGTTCATGGTGATGTGGCTGCTCGCGTCGACCGACGCGAAGTCCCGCAAGGAGATCTCGAACTACTTCCGGACTGGCATCATGCCGGAGGGCGAGCTGTCGATGAACCACGCGTCGCAGATCACGCCCTCGGTGATCGAGGAGTCGTCTCGGCCACCACCGCAAGATGCCCAGCAGACCCTTGAGGCGAACCGGGAAACCGCGAAGCAGATCTCCGACAAGCTCGGTCGGCTTGCCACGATCGACGCTGGGCTCGCGGAGGTGATCAAGAACGTGCACGTCGAGGTGACGCCGGATGGAGTGTTGATCGACACCGTCGACGAAGACAAGGGACTGCTGTTCGATCTGTCGTCGGCGCGACTCAGCGAGCCGATGGAGCGGTTCCTCCGGGCGCTCGCGCCCGTGATCGTCGTGGTCGGCCATCCGATCGAGATCAACGGGCACACGGATGCGCGCCCGTTCGCGAACGGGTCGCAGATGTCGAACTGGGACCTCTCGTACCGGCGCGCCGCGGCTGCCCGCGAGATCCTCGAGGCGAGCGGCGTTCCATCCCACGACGTCGTCGGCGTGTTCGCGCGTGGATCATCGCAGCTCTACACCCCCGACGATCCCTACGCCGCACAGAACCGCCGGCTCTCGATCTTGATCCGGATCGCCAAACCTGCCGACAAGCCGATCAAGACCGCGAGCCTGACCCCTCCCAAGTGACCGCAATCGCGCGCACGGCGGGCGGCACGCGGTTTGCGACGAGCGTTGGAGGTGCGTTCGCTTCTGCTCATCATGGTCCTGGTCGCGTCCGCGGACGCCGAGTCTCTGTGGGAGGCCGAGCTTCGACTCGGCTATGGCGTTGCCATGGGCGGTGGAGGTGGGATGACGAGCACCCGACCTACGCCTCTGACCGTGGCCGCCGTCGGTGCCGTCGCGGTTCGCGACGAACCCTACACCTACGGGTACGGTGGGCTCGTCTTCGAGACGCTCGACCGTAACGCCGTCGGTGTCTTGGCCGGTGTACGCCTCGTGCCGCGCGATAGCCGCGTTCGCCTGGCAGGCGGTGGCGTGCTGATGTTCGCGCCCTACACGCTCTGGGGTGCGACCGCGAGCGCCGGGTTGTGTCGGGGGGGGAGCATCCGCATCTGCGGGGACCTACAGCTGACCGCGTACTTCGCGGGCTCCGATCTCGCAGCTGGCCACACGGTCACGCATCTCCAGTTCGTGCTCGGAATCGTGTTCGATGCGCTCTAGCGCCGACCACGCGGCCACGACCTGGTCGTGGCTGCTTTCGATGGTCGCGATCGTGTTGCTGGGCGCCTGTGACTCGGAGATCTGCGCGCGGCACAGCGACTGCGTGAGCGGCCAGGTCTGCAGCGCGAGTGGAGCGTGCGCGATCGCGCCCGACGACGCGAGCCCGAGTGACTCGAGCGACGGCGGATCGGATGCAGTCGTCATCGACGCAGCCCCGGACGCGACGACGGATGCAACCCTGGACGGAGGCCCGTGATGGCGGAGGATCTCGTAACCGCCGAGACGACCCGGATCGCCAAGGCACTCGACAGCCTCCCGACCCTGCCGATCGTCGCGCTCCAGATCGGCGAGGTCGTGCACGGCAAGAACGTCACGGTGCAACAGGTCGCCGATATCCTGCGGACCGATCCGGCAACGTCGGCGAAGCTCTTGCGGCTCGTCAACTCGCCCTACTTCGGGATCCCGGGCGGGGTCTCGGATGTCGCCCGCGCGATCCCGTTCGTCGGATTCAACACGCTCTACCAGCTCGTCCTGAGCATCGCCGTGCTCGACACGCTCGGAACCAAGGAGGGCTCGTTCGACGTGCGGTCGCTCTGGATCCACTCGCTCACCGTGGCGACTGCCGCGCGCGAGCTCGCCACGGAGATCAAGTTCGCCGATCCCGGGAGTTGCTTCACGGCGGGGCTGCTCCACGACATGGGCAAGATCGCGCTCGCGAAGGTGGACGGCGAGAAGCTCGCGGCCGCGTTCCAGTCGATGCGCGACGAGGGGCTCACGATGGCCGCCGCCGAGCGCAAGCACGGCCTCGCACCGCACGATCGCATCGGCAGCCGACTCGCGCGCCAGTGGAAGTTCCCGGCCACGCTCATCACTCCGATCGAACAGCACCACGGCATCAACCGTCCCGAGCTGCGCGGGCTCGGCCCCAACCTGCGCTCGATCACCGAGATCGTGGCGACCGCAGATCACCTGTCGCGCACGTGTACCGTGGCGTTCGGCGACGCCCCCTACGGTGAGGACGGCGAGATCGAGGTCGGGGACCTGTTCGACCGGAACGGCCTGACCGCATCCCTGCGCGAGAAGCTGTGCGATCGCACCAAGCGACAGCTCGAGCGCTCCAAGGTGTTCCTGTCGTTGCTCGACTCGTGACTCGCTGCGCGGCGGGCAAGAGCCGCCGGATCAGTAGCGCGTCTGGTGGAGCACCAGCGCTAGGAGGATTCGCATACCGAGCGAATCGACCGACCGACTGCAGTCTCGAGTGCGCTCGTCAAGCGCGCGGTCGACCATGACCCGCGACCACATCAGTCGCCTGACGCTTCGGTGTCGTGGAGGGCCTGGCGTGCCACGTTGACCGTGAACATCGCACCGCGCTCGGGGTGTCGGCGGTAGCTGATCCGGCCGTCGAGCATCTTCATCACGTACGCGGAGATCGCGAGCCCGAGGCCGGTGCCTTCGTGGGTCGTGCTCGCGAACGGCTCGAACATGTAGTCCGCGATGTCGGGCGCGACGCCGGGACCATCATCGGTGACGGCGAATACGACTTCGGTGTCGGTGACAGTCACGCAGAGATCGATAACGCCCCCAGGCGGCGAGGCGTTCGCGGCGTTTCTCAACAGGTTCGCGAGCACCTGCAGGAACAGCGACTCGGAGACCATGATCTCGGCTTCCGGCAGCACTCCGATTCGCAGCCGCGCACGGTCGCGCACGTAGCCACCCGCGAGCTTGACGACTCGCTTGACCATCTGATCGACGCGCACCGCCTTCTTGTGAACGTCTCCGTCGCGAATGAACCTGCGCATCTGCACGAACAACTGCACCGCCTCCTCGCCGGCGGCGTTCGCGTCTACGAGCGCCTCGTCGAGACCTTCGGTCTTGCGATCTGCGAGCGCGGTCACCTCGTGTAACGCGGCGGACAGAGTTTGCATCGTCGATGCCAGGTCGTGAAGCAACGATGACGTCAGCGCGCCGAGGGTCGCCTGGCGCATCAAGTGATTGATCCTCGTGCCGGTCCCGACCGTCGTGTGCAACAACGAGACGCGGGCTTCGAGCACGCCGCTGGCTCGCTGGGCGCGATGGGCCATGTAGTGGACCAGCGCGCGCGCGCTCTCGGTCACCCCACGCGCGCGAAGCCGGAGATCGCCGTCGGCATCGAGCGGCAGATCGACCAGCCAGCCGGCTCCGCTCGTCGGGACGGCGCCGCCGGTGAACAGGCGCTCCGTCCGCCCCTTCCGTTCGATGGTCGCACAGGCGGTGACGCCCTCGACGGTCATCGCGCGACGCACGATCGCCTCGCTGAGCTCGAGTGGTGTGTGCGTCAGCGCGAGCTCGTCGTCGAAGTTCGAGAGGCTGAGCGCATCCTCGACGGAAGCGAACAATCGACGCGCGAGCTCGCGCTGCTCGAGGCCGCGACGAATGACGACCTCGATCTCGTCGTGCCACGGCTTGCCGACCTTGTACGGCGCGTCCGGGGTCATCAGCGCGCGTTGTGCGCGCTCGTCGACGTAGCCGGTGAGCAGGACCCGTACGGCGTCACGTTGGTGCAGGCGTGCGAACTCGAGGACCTCGATGCCATCGTGGTCCGGCATCTTCAGATCCGAGATGATCACGTCGTACTGCTGGAGTGCCAACACGTCGATCGCCTCGCCACCCGACCCGACGGATTCGACGCGATACGTCGCCGACAGCTCCTCGACCAAGGCCTCGCGGACGTGATCGTCGTCGTCGACTACCAGAATACGTGCGGGATTCATGATCGTTCCTTCGTGGGGATGTCGTCGAGTCGCTCGGCGAATGTCGTGAGCACCGTCGCGAGCTCGGGAGGTAGTACCGGGTTGCCTTGCGCATCGCCGACCGCGTTCGACTGGCTCGCTCTCACGATCGCCGCCACGTTGGATTCGATCCGGCGAGTGATCTCCGCAACTCGCGAGAGCAGGCGCTCGTGCTCGACGCGGGTCGCCTCTGGCAAGCGACCGACGAGCACCCCGAGGCGCCGAATCGTGCTGACGAGCGCGCCGACCGGATTGTTGAGGTGGTGTGCGATGCCGGCGACCAGCTCGCCCATCGCGGCACGCCAGGCCAGGAGCGCGATCTCGTGGTTACGAGTCTCGAGCTCGAGCTTCGCGATCTCGAGCTGACCGTGTGCCCGCTCGAGCTCGGCGTGAGCGGTGAACAGGGCACTGTGCTTCACGAGCAGCTCGCGCTCCAGCAGCCTGCGTTCTGACGTGTCCCGCGCAAGGTACGCCCACACGGGTCCGTCTTCGGGAGTCTCCACCTGCGCGACCTGAAGCTCGGCGTAGACGGGATAGTCATCCCCCCGGCGAAACGCGACGTCTTCGTAGCGACCCGGTGCGCGAAGATCGCGATCGGGCTCGAACGCCAGGTCGTCGAGAGACATCCCGACGAGCGTTTCGACATCCCGGGCGAGCAAGTCGGCCGCACGTAGGTTCGCCGCCACGATCCGCCCACCTCGATCCACGATGAACGCGGCCTCGGTGCTCGTCTCGAACAGGAGCCCGAACACGGCCTGGGCGATTCTGTCAGCCACGGACTTGTCTTCGACCAGTTCGGAACCCCGTCAAGCTCGCCGACGGCCTCGCGCACGATCTCCGCCAAGCATGCGTGGTGGTTGGAATCTCGATCCGGCCCACCGCTTGCTCGAGTCGGCGATGTGCCTCTCGACCTCTCGGCCATCGGGCCCCTGGAAGCAGCGCTCACGTACCACCGCGAGCGCCACTCGGTGCTCGCGGGCAACATCGCGAACCTCGACACCCCCGGCTACCGGCCGCTCGATCTCGCGCGGGCCTCGCCCTCCGATCCGGCGCAGTCGATCGCGACCGCCCCCGGGCAGCTCGGGAGTCCACAGCAACCACACCTGGTGTCATCGTTCGACGACGGCGGCGCCCTGCAGGGTGGTGACGGAAACGCGGTCTCGCTCGAACGCGAGCTCGCGAAGATCGACGCCAATCGCACGCGCTACGCCACGACCGCCGAGCTCGTCTCGCGCCGGCTCGCCATGCTTCGCTACGCCGCTGGAGACGGCTCCTGATGTCGACCATCGATTTCTTTACAGCCATGGAAGTTTCGGCGTCCGGCCTCTCGGCTCAACGCACCCGGATGAATGTCGCGGCCTCGAACCTCGCGAACGCTCAGACCACGCAGGCAGCGGACGGAGGCCCCTACAAGCGACGCGACGTCGTGATGGCCTCGGTCGATATCCCCGGTGTGGAGGGAACGCAGTTCGCACAGGCCGTACGTGGCGTCGCCGTCGCGAAGATCTCGCAGGATGCGGCACCACCGCGCCTCGAGTACGACCCCGGACACCCGCAGGCGAACCCACAGGGCTACGTCGCGTATCCGAACGTGAATCCCGTCGCGGAGATGGTCGACATGATCACCGCATCGCGTGCCTACGAAGCGGGGATCACGACGATGAACACCGCCGTGAGCATGGCCGAGCGCGCGCTGGGGATCGGCCGATGAACGTCGGCGTACCCCCGCCGGTCCAGGGAATCGCGGGGATTCGCGAGCTCGAGGACAAGCCGAAGGTCCAGGACGGCGACGAGGGTTTCGGCAAGGCACTCGCCGACGCCCGCCGTCTCGAGGGCGAGTCGATGCGCGCCGATGAACGCTTCGCCCAGGGGGACTCGAGCATGGGCATTCACGAGGTCGTGATCGCGGCGGAGAAGGCGAGCATCGCGGTCCGCTACGTCACGACCCTCAAGAACAAGGCTGTCGAGGCGTATCGCGAGCTGATGAACACGCAGGTGTAAACCATGGCCGAGTCTCGACCCAACGCAGCTTTTCAGGTACTGGCCCAAACCAAGGAACTGTGGGAGCGGCAGCCGAAACGACGCAGGACGCTCGCGGTCCTGCTCGTGCTCGGCGTACTCGGCGCGATCGTCATCGCCTCGGTGCTGAACCGCGCCGAGAGCTGGACCGTGATCTCCGACGGCGCCTCGCCCGACGACTCGCAGGAGCTATTGGTGGCGCTGTCGGCGCGGGGTCTGCCCGTCCGGTTGCGCGACAAGACGGTCGAGGTTGCGAGCGGTCGCATCGACGAGGCGCGCGCGATCGCGGCAGCCGCAGGGCTTCCCCGTGGCGGCAAGGGGTTCGAGCTGTTCGATGGCTCGAGCCTCGGCCAGTCGAGCTTCGCCGAACAGGTCAACTTTCGTCGTGCACTCCAGGGCGAGCTCGCCCGCAGCATCACGGCGCTCGCGCAGGTCCAGGCGGCCCGCGTGCACCTCGCGCTCGGCAAGCAATCGGTCTTCAAAGATCAAGACAAGGCGCCCTCCGCCTCGGTGGCGCTCCACCTACACGCGAGCCAGACGCTCTCGAGCGAGCAGGTACGCGGCGTGCGGCAACTCGTCGCCGCGAGCGTCGATGGCCTCAAGGCCGACGCGGTGGTGGTGGTCGATCAGCACGGCAACTTGCTCGACGTCTCGCCGGTGGGCACCGTCGATCACAAGGCGGATCTCGAGCGCTCACTGACCACCCGGATCCGCACGATGCTCGAACGCGTCGTCGGTGTGGGCAAGGTCTCCGTCGTGACTACCGCGGTCGTCGACGATCGCAAGGTGAGCGAGACCCAGGAGCTCTACGACCAGGAGCGTCCCGTGCTCCGGAGCGAGTCTCGCACCGTCCAAGGCGGGGGGGATGCCACTCCGGGAATCGGCGGCGTCGCCGGCACGCAAGGGAACTTGCCTGGCGCACCTGCCGCGGCCGCAATGCCTGCGGGCCCCAGCTCCAGCCGGAGCCTCCAGGAGACCAAGAACTACGAGGTGAATCGAACGGTGAGGCAGACGACGAAGCCCGACGCCGAGCTCAAGCGCTTGTTCGTCGCGATCGTGGTCGACCAGAAGCTCGATGCGAGTGGCAAGCCCACGCCGCCCAGCGACATGGAGCTCGCCGAGCTCACCGCGCTTGCACGTCAGGCCGCCGGGATCGACGACGCGCGCGGCGACAAGATCGAGGTCCGCTCGATCCCGTTCGCGGTCGATCCCGACGCAACCCTCGTTGCGGCCGCGCCCATCGCGAGCGAGCTACCGCTGGTGCCGATCGCGATCGGTGGCGGCGCGTTGCTGCTCGTCGGCCTGATCGTCATCATGATGATGGGACGCCGTCGATCGCGCTCCCGGCCGATGTCGCTGGCCCTGCCCGCGCCGCTCGCCGACCTGGAGCGAGCCCTCGATGCGCGACCGTCCGCGCGTGCGGAGCTCCAGACTCCCGAACCGCGTGGGCTCCCAGCAGGCAATTCGATCCGGGAGCGCGTGCTCGACGTCGTGCGCAATGACGCCGAGCGTGCGGCCGAGGTCCTCACCGCGTGGCTCTCAGAGACCGCCCAGCGAAAGGTCAAGTCGTGAACGCACTGCCCGTCGTCGTGAGTGGACCCCACAAGGCCGCGATCGCGCTGCTGTCCCTCGACGAAGAGGTCGCCGCGCTGATCCTCTCGAGGATGGCCGACCACGACGTCAGGCGATTGGTCGACGCCGTCGACGAGCTCGACGACATCGGCGGCGACACGATCACGCGGGTCCTCGAGGAGCTCGAACACGGACTCACCAATCCGCTCGCGCTCGTCCGCTCGGGTGGCAACAAGTACGTTCGCAAGCTCGCCGATCGCGCGTTCGGCACCGAGCGGGCACAGAAGCTGTTCGGCGTGGCCCCGCTGCCATCGGAGCCGCTCCAGCTGCTACGGACCGCGCGAGTCAACTCGATCGCGCAGCTGCTCACCGAGGAGCATCCACAGATCGCCGCGGTCGTGCTGACCCAGCTGGCTCCCGGCATCGCCGCCAAGGTCCTGGCACTCATGCCCGAGGCCACGGCGGCAGATCTCGCCGCACGGATCTCGAACCTCGAGGAGATTCCCGAGCATGCCGTGAACGAGGCATCCGAGAGCCTCGTGCGCGCACTCGAGGCGGCCGGTGGGCTCGCCAGCTCCGACTCGCGTGCCGAGTTCGACGGCCTGGCGTTCTCCGCAGCGATCGTCAACGAGATGTCGAGCACGGAGGGGGACAACTTGCTCGTCAAGATCGCCGAGCACGACGAACAAGCGGCGAGCCGCATCCGCGAGGCGCTGTTCACGTTCGAGGATCTGGTCCGGATCCCGTCTCGCGAGATGGGCAACCTCTTGCGCATGATCCAGACCGACGTCCTCGTCACGGCGCTGCAGACCGCCGCACCCGAGCTACGCGATCACTTCCTGTCGTCGCTCTCGCAGCGCGCGGCTTCGACCCTGCGCGACGATCTCGCTGCAGCGGCGCCCAGGCGCCTGTCCGAGGTCGAAGGTGCGCAACGCGAAGTGGTCGAGGCGGCGATGAAGCTCGCCGCGGAAGGCAAGCTCACCATGCCAGCACGAGGTAGCGAGTGAGCGAGCTGCGACCGTTCCTGACCACCGTGACCACCTCAACGAGTCCGTTCCACAACGCCCTGCGCAGGCTCGAGGTCCCGGTCGAGGCGTCGCCGTGGTCGCCAAAACCCGTCGAGGTGTCGCTCGCGCCGGTGCTGGACGTCGAGGCGCTCCGGGCCGAGGCGCGCGCGCAGGGACTAGCCGACGGCATGCGCGAGACCGCCCTGCTTCGGGCTCGGCTCGCAGCGTTGGTCACCGAGCTCGAGCTCGCACGAGACGCGACCAGCGCGCCGGCTGCTGAGCTGATCGCGGATGCCGCGTCCGCGGTCGTCGCTGCCTGGACGGAGAGCACCTCTCGCAGCCTGTTGTTCGCCCCGATCGTGCGGAGCTGGATGGCGCGTGGCCAGGCCTCCGGAGTCGCGCGCGTTCACCCGACCGATCTCGAAGCGATGCGGGCCGCGATCGGTGATGGGACGCTCGTGGTCTCGCCCGACGAGGCCGTACTGCCCGGAGACGTTCAGATCCGGAGCTCCGCACTCGAGCTATCGCACACGTGGGAGAGCCGACTGCGCGAGCTTCGCGAGGCGATCGCCACCGCGCTCGAGGAGTCGCCGTGAACGCTCTACCACTCGATGTCCACGCGTTGGTCCGCGGCTGGATGACGCCGCAACCCCTCGGCGAGGTGATCGAGGTCGCCGGAACCGTGGTGCAGATCGCGATGACCGGTGCGGCGCTCGGCGACGTCGTCGAGATCGAATCCCTGGCCGGTGCCGTGATGTGCGAGGTCATCGGATTTCGCGGCCAGACGTTGCTCGCGATCCCGCTCCAGCCCGCGCGCCGGATTCGCCCCGGAGCGACAGTGCGGTTGCGCGGTGCGATGGCCTCGTTTCCGGTCGGAGACGCGCTGATCGGCCGGTTGATCGACGCGTTTGGAAACCCGCTCGATGGCGGCTCGGCCGTGCGTTGTCGCGCACGCGTCCCGCTCGATGCCGGCGCCCTTCCCGTCGACGAGCGAGCCGAGGTCGACGCACGATTCGATACCGGCGTGCGCGTGATCGACGCGCTGCTCACTTGTGGACGGGGTCAGCGCGTCGGCATCTTCGCCGGCGCCGGGTGCGGCAAGAGCGTGCTCGTGGAGCAGATCGCGAGTCAGGCCGACGCGGAGGTGATCGTCGTCGGCCTCGTCGGTGAACGCGGTCGCGAGGTGCGCGAGCTGATGAGTAGCCCGCGGCGCGACCGCATGGTCATCGTCGCCGCCACCGCCGATCGCTCGCCGCTCGAACGGGTGCGCGGAGCCCTCGCGGCGACCGCCGTCGCCGAGTACTTCCGCGACCGTGGCAAGACCGTGCTGCTCGTCCTCGACTCGCTGACACGATTCGCGATGGCGCTCCGCGAGCTCGGACTCGCGCTCGGCGAGCCGCCGGCCACCAAGGGCTATCCCCCGAGCGTGTTCGCGACGCTGCCCAGGCTGCTCGAGCGGGTCGCGCCGCGTGCAGGTGGTGGCTCGATCACCGCGTTCTACACCGTGCTCGTCGAGGGTGATGACCTCTCGGATCCGGTCGCGGACTCCGCACGCTCCCTGCTCGACGCGCATATCGTGCTGTCGCGCGAGCTCGCGGGCCGCGGCCACTTCCCCGCGATCGACGTGCTCGCGAGCGCATCGCGCGTCGCGCGCAAGGTCGCGTCGTCGACGATGCTCGAGCTCTCGATTCGCTCGCGCGACCAGCTGGCCCGCCGGCGCCAGGCGCAGGAGCTCCAGGCTCTCGGCGCATACACGACGGGCGCGAGCTCCGTGCTCGACACCGCGCTCGCGGTCGGCGAACGCATCGACGTGTGGGCGCGCCAGGCGCCGAATGACCGGTCTGACATCGATGCCACCGTCCGCGGCCTTGCCGCGGCACTTGGCGAGGAGCTGATCTCATGACGATACGACCACGTGCGGTGCGCGCCTTGCGCGACGTCCGCGAACGACAACGCGATGCTGCGGCGGCGACCCACGCCCGGGCAACTGGTGCGCGCGATGTCTCGAGCTCCGTGCTCGCCATCGAACACGATCGACTGGAGGCCTTCCTCGACGACGCTCGAGAGACGCTCGCGTCGGCAAGCACGGTCTTCGAGCTCGACCGAGTGGCCGACCTCGCCGGGGGGCATCGGCTCGCGATCGCCGATGCGGCGGGGGTGCATGCCAAGGCGATCGAGATCACCGAGGTCACCGCCGGCAAGCTCCGCGATAGCACGCGGCAGCTTCGGTCCGCCGAGAAGCTCGTCGAGCTCGTCGACGAACATCGCTCGAAGCTCGAATCGCGGGCCGAGCAGCGCTGCAACGACGACATGTCTGCGAGGCGCCGATGAGCGCGCTCGCGATCGTGCCACGGTCACCTCGGACACGTCCGACCGAGCGCACGGGCGGCATCGAGCCGCCCACCCGGACTCGCTCGCCGTTTCGTTCGCACCTCGAGAGGATCGACCTCGACGACACCTCCACCGTCCCGACCCGCGAACGCGCGCGGCTCGCCGAAGGTACCGACGCGCCCTCGACCACTGCTTCGATACCGAGGACACGCGTCCGCAACCCGCAACAACGGTCCGAGGAGGAGTTGCCTCTGACCGGGCTCGGCCCGCAAGCGATGCCGATCCTCGAGCCATCGCCACCCGAGCTCGTGCTGATCGAGCCAGGCGTCGCATCGCTCGGCGCGCAGCCACCGGTGCCCGCGTCACCTACACGGCCGGTCGAGGCTCCGCCGGCGCCGGCGCCAAGGCCTCCTGCCGCGCCGCTCACGCCCCTCGAACATGCCGTCTACGATCTACTTCAGAAGCTGGAGGCGGCCCAGCCGACCTTCGAGGATCCCACGGATGGCGAGATCGTCGCGGAGCGCGCCGACACTCCCACGATGTGCACGCCCGTCATCCACATCCCGAGCGTCACTCGCCCCACCTCCGACCACGAGACGAATCCCGTGACGACGCCCCGAGCGGTCGAGCTACCCGAGGAACCGCTGAACCCCAGCCACGTCCACCTGGTGATCGACAATGGTGACGAGCGTTTGGTCGTGACGGTGGCCGTGCGCGGCACCGACGTCAACGTCGCGTTTCGCGGCGGCGACGACGCGACGACCGCGTCGCTCGCACGCAACGCGGGGAGCCTCGAACACGCGATGCGCGCGCGCAAACTCGACCTCGCCAGCTTCACGGCCGAACGCGACGAGTCTCGGCGTCAACCGACCCAGCACCACACCCAGGACCCCGAACCCGACGAGCGGTTCGCGCTCGAGGAGGCCCAATGAGCATCGATTCGATCACGCCGCTTACCAACTCGACGTCCTCGAGTGCCAACCAGGGCCCGGCCGGCGTCAAGGGCACGAAGGATGAGTTCCTCCGGCTGTTCATGGCGCAATTGCAGCACCAGGATCCATTCGCGCCGACGAGCGGTGCCGACATGGTTGCCCAGCTCGCGCAGCTATCCTCCGTCGAGCAGGCGAAGCAGACCAACGACCAACTCGCAGAGATCGCGGCGGCACAGTCGGCCGCGGCGAGTGCCGGACTCTCGAGCCTCGTCGGTCGCGATTGCAGCGCGGTCGCCGGCACGTTTCAGCTCGACAAGCCGGCCGGCGGCGCGCCTCCCCTCGAGATCTCGACGACCGGCCCGATGAAGGGCGCGTCGGTGGTGATCACGAACGCCGACGGCAAGGAGCTGCGGCGGATCGCGATCCCCGATGGCGCACGAGCTCAGGCGATCCAGTGGGACGGCAAGGACGCCTCGGGGAACACGGTCCCACCGGGCAGCTACAAGATCGCGGTCGACTCGGGCCAGACCGCGCAGGCGATCACCGCGCAATGGCGCGGTCCCATCGAGGCTGTCGAGCTGACCTCGGACGGCCCGCGGCTGCGGATGGGTGGCCTGCTGCTCTCGCCAGGCGACATCCGTTCGATCGGAAACACCACCACCAACAACAGCTCGGCGTTCGCGTCGGGCCGAGGAGCAACCAGATGAGCATCACGAACAGCCTCTACATCGGTATCAGCGGCCTGATGGCCCACGGCGACGCGATCAGCGTCGTCGGCGACAACATCGCGAACACGTCGACCGTCGGCTTCAAGCGCGCGCGCGCCAGCTTCTCCGATCTGCTCGGCGGCGAGCTCGGCGCGCAGCGACTCGGTGGGGGTGTGCGTCTCGGCGGGACGCAGACCATGTGGGACCAGGGTTCGATCACCCAGACCGGGAACCCGCTCGACCTCGCGATCAGCGGCGGCGGCATGTTCGTCGTCAAGGGCAACCACGCCGGCCAGACCGGTCAGTTCTACACCCGCGACGGACGCTTCCAGCTCGACCAGCAGGGGTTCGTCGTCAACCAGCAAGGCCTCCGGCTCCAGGGGTTCAACCTGACGAACGGTACGCGCGCGACGAGCAGCGGCGATCTCCCGCTCGGCGCGAGACAGAGCCCGCCGATCGCGACGACGATCGCGAACATGACGCTGAACCTCGACGCGGCCTCGGTGACCCCGCCCGCGTTTGATCCGGCGAACCCGACGGCGACGTCGAGCTTCGCGACGTCCGCGACCGTCCACGATTCGCTCGGCGGCGCGCACCGCGTCGAGGTCTACTTCCGCTCGCAGGGCGGTGGTGCGTGGGAGTGGCACGCGATGGCCGACGGCGGCGAGCTCACCGGCGGCACGGCCGGGACGCAGACCGAGATCGCGTCGGGTACGATGGCGTTCGATACGACCGGCAAGCTCGCGTCGCAGGCGACCACCGCCTCGAGCGCGAGCTTCATCGGGGCGACACCAAATCAGGTCATCGCGTTCGACTTCGGCGACGATCTCGCGACCGGTGGGACCGGCCTCGCAGGGACCACCCAGTTCGCCGGCGCATCGTCGGTCACCGCGGTCGACATCGACGGTCACGGCTCCGGCAACCTGACCGACATCGTGGTCGGCGACGATGGCAAGATCCAGGGCGTGTTCGACAACGGGGACCGACTCGATCTCGCACAGGTCGCACTCGCCGACTTCGCGAGCCAGGAGGGGCTCGAGCGCGCCGGCGATGGGCTCTCCGCCGAGACGGCCAGATCCGGATCCGCGATCATCGACGTGCCCGGTAGCGGCGCGCGCGGATCGCTGGTCTCGGCGGCGCTGGAAGGCTCGAACGTCGACCTCGGCACCGAGCTCGTCACCCTGATCGCCTACCAGCGGGCGTTTCAGGCCAACGCGAAGACGGTGACCACCGCCGACGAGATGCTGTCCGACGTCACGAACTTGAAGCGTTGATCCGATCGCCAAGTCTGCCGACACGTTCGGGTACGCCCCAACGAAGTCGCGAACCTGGCCGGGCCCGTGGGTTGCACCACCTACCGACGTGAGCGATGGGCTTCTCGATCCAGCGGAACTGGAGGCGATCCAGGCCGCCATCCGCGAGACGGCTCCCCGCCGCTCGACGGCGGCCGCTCTCGACTACGAGCCAACGCGGCTCGCGCTCATGGTCGACGACCGGACCGCCGAGGCCGCGCGCCCGGTGCTGATCTCGCTCGCGACCCGCGCGATCCGCGCGGCGACCCGCGAGCTCAAACCCCACCTTCCCGGCAGCTGGCAGCTCGTCGTCGTCGGCGCCGAAATCCTCGACGGAAACACCGTCAAGGAGGAGCTCCGCGGAGGATGGGTTGCCGGGCTCCGATCCACCGACGATGGGGAGCTGGTCGTGGCTGCTCACGGTGGCATGATCGACATCGCGTCGGCCCGGCGGTGCGGCGCGACGCTACCGACGACCGACACGAACAGGCCGCCGTCGGTCCTGTCGCTGCGCCTGTTTCAACCCGCGGGCTGTGCCGTCCTCGAGGCCTTCACGCACGCGTGGCACGAGATGTTCGCGTCGGACCTGGCGGCCTCGGCCGACCTCGGGATCGTGTCCCGGCTGATCGAGTCGCGTACCGTCGTTCGCGTCGCCCTCTCGTTCTCCGGATCGGTCAGCGGCCGGCTCCAGATCTACGCGCGGCCCGAGACGCTGGTGCCGCGACCGAGCGCACTCGCCGCGTTCAAGGCGAACGCACAGCGGATCGCCTCGGCCCTCGCGAACGTCCCTGTCGAAGTCGTCGTCGAGCTCGGCACGCTGCGCATGCGGCTTTGCGAGCTCCGCAGGCTCGATCGCGACGCGACGTTCACGTTGCAGGGTTTCGTCGACTCGCGCGTCCCCGTCTACTGCGGTGGCGTGCTCAAGGCATGGGCTCGGCCCGTCGTATGTCGCGGTGTGCTGGCGGTCCAGATCGAGTCCGTCGTTCACGGACAAGGAACCCGGTCATGAGTGAATCTGTCGACGAGAACTCCAACTTCGATCCCCAGGCGCTCGAGGCGCTCCTCCACGACGTGCCGCTCGAGGTCACGGTGGAGCTCGGGCGGATCCGGATGAACCTGTCCGAGCTCGCCGCGAGGCTCGGGCCCGGATCGATCATCACCCTCGACACGCCCACAGGTGCGCCCCTCGACGTTCGCGTCAACAGCCGCCTGGTCGCCCGCGCCGAGGCGATCGCGGTCGGCGAGAAGTGCGGCATTCGCATCGTCGAGCTCGTCGGCGGAAA
>Ga0299915_10000086_pt1 | contig 67127 bp, 60 predicted proteins | sample RVTome_13_FD_200263 | JGI IMG/M metagenome (GOLD analysis project Ga0299915, IMG submission 200263) | Soil microbial communities from uranium-contaminated site in the Upper Colorado River Basin, Wyoming, United States - RVT92D227 (version 2) ...
ACGAGGAAACGCATCAAGGCAGTCCCGTTCCAGAGCGGCCGGGTGAGCAGACGTTCGGTGATCTGGTGGGCGAGCTCCGTCTTGCCGATCCCGGGGAGCCCGTAGATGACCACCACGGGCTCGTTCGCGAACAGCTCCCCACGCTCGAGCTCCTCCGTCCGACCCGCGAAGAACGTCCCCATACGTTACATTCTGCCTCGCAACATCCCGTTCCAGTAGCGCTCCGAGACGCACAGCGGGGTGGGTGCGGCGATTGCGCGAGGCGAACGCGCCGCGCAGCCGTCGATTTCACACCCGCGCGTGAAACACCCTGAAACAACCTGTTGCAGCTCGTTGCGGCGCTGCGAAACGTCCTCGCGGAAGACTGCGGTCGTCACCGATCTCGAGGGTCATCAGGCTCGTCGACTGACTGCCGCGCCGACCGGCGCGGTGGAGCCATTCACGTTCGCACGCCGAGTCGCGGCAGGATCCACCTCTGCAGTGCGAAGTAGGCCACGAACAAGCCCAGCACGATGATCCAGGAGCTCATGCCGTGCGTTGTACCGCAGCCATCTCGAAACCCAACCTCTCCCGTCGCTCCGCTCGTGCGCTCGCCATCGGCGTCGGGCTGTGGTAGCGGACGAACGTGAAGATCTTCATCTGGTTGTTCGTCGTCGCTTGCGGAGGAACCGCTCCGGCCACCACGGGACCCGCACCGGCCGCGACCCCCGGCGTCGCCGAGCACGGGCACGCCGGCAAGATGCACCACCGGTTCGAAGACGCCGAGTCGTGGGCCAAGGTGTTCGACGATCCGGCGCGCGATGCGTGGCAACAACCCGAGCGCGTGATCGCCGCGCTCGAGCTCACGCCGGCGATGGTGGTCGCCGATGTCGGTGCGGGAACCGGATACTTCACGATGCGGATCGCGCGCGCGGTGCCGACCGGGCAGGTGCTGGCCACCGACGTCGAGCCCGACATGGTCCGCTACCTGACCGAGCGCGCCACGCGCGAGGGCCTCGCGAACGTGCGCGCGATCGCCACGCCTCCAGAGGATCCCAAGCTCGCGCCCGCGACCGTCGACCGGATCCTGATCGTCGACGTGTGGCACCACCTCGGCGATCGAGCGGCGTACGCCAAGCACCTCGCCGCGGCGTTGCGCCCCGGTGGCCGGATCGTCGTGGTCGATTTCAAGCTCGACGCCAAGATGGGCCCGCCAAGACAGCACCGGCTGCCACCCGAGGCGATCATCGCCGACCTGCGTGCCGGTGGGCTCGAGGCCGAGCTCGCCGCGATCGATCTTCCCGAGCAGTACGTCGTGATCGCACGGAGGTGAGCGTGCGATGAGCTTCTGGGCCGAACGCGTGCATGCTCGGGCCGCGGTGAAGGTCTTCCAGTAACGAGCTCATCTCCGGTCGTTGTCGTGGAGAGTCGCGTCCATCTCGCACTTGCGACTCGGGCCACGGGCCGCGTCCGGATCCGCAATGACGGGCACCGCGATCCTCGTCGCCGTGGTGGTGCTCGGATGCCGCACCGCAGCTCCGGCTGCTGTGCTCCGTCGAGGACGTTCCACCCGTTGCGTACCGGATCGCGATTGGATTCGTGGAGAGCGCTGCACCAGGAAAGTGAACGACGTTCTCGCAAGCAGTAGCCGAAATTTTGGTGGGCTCTCTCGAGCACAGCTCGGTAAGCGCGGTTGCAGTGTTATTCGTGCGCGCTCTGCTTTGCGACGACAATCTGCCCTCAGAAAAGTTCCCTGCGCGGTAACTCGGCACACCCACGGAGAAAAACCTACAACGACAAGACCGTGCGGACTCACTACAACGAGCGGCATGGCACGAAACGCAAAGGCACTCATCCTCGGACTGATGGCGGGCTGCGTTGGCCCAGGAACCATCGGAGACGACGGCGGCATGACCGCTGACGACGGTAGTGATCCGGGTGACGGCAGTGGCAGTGGCAGTGGCAGTGGCAGTGGCAGCGGCAGCGGCAGTGGCAGTGGCAGCGGCACGATCGAGGGCGCCGGCCCGTACTTTACCCAGCCGATGTTCTTCAATCGCGTTGTCGCCGGTGTCTCGAAGGCCTCGAACAGCGACTCGATCATCTCGACGCTGGAGGGCTCGGGTGGTTGGGGTAGAGGCCGCATGGAGATCGACTTCGGGATCGACGTGCTGTTCGCCACCGCATCGACCCCGATGCTGTCGTTCACGCCGACCGCCGAGTTCTATGCTCCCGACTGCGACCACGTCGCGGTGCCCATCCCGGCGGGTGGCAACGTCGAGGGAGAGAGCGGCTACGCGTGCGCCGGCGACGGCGACTGTCACCTGATCGTCGTCGACGAGTCCGCACACAAGCTCTACGAGATGTGGCGCGCGAACATCACCTCGACGTTCGAGGGCGGTTGCCTGGCGGAATGGAACACGCAGGCAACGTTCACCGACACGCTGCGCGGCGATCAGTGCACGAGCGCTGATGCGGCCGGTTTTCCGATCGCCCCGTTGCTGCTCAACGCGGACGAGGTCAAGGCGGGCCACATCGATCACGCGATCCGTTTCATCCTGCCGAACAGCCGAGTCAAACGCGGCTTCGTACGGCCGGCGACGCACGCCACCGCGACGTCGGGCGGCACCAACGCGCCGCCGTACGGCGTGCACTTTCGCCTGCGCGCGGACTATCCCCTCGCCTCGCTGCCAACCGAGGGTGCGCGCGTGGTCGCTCGCGCGATGCAGAAGTACGGCATGTATCACGCCGACGGCGGCAACATCGCGCTGACCGCGCAGAGCGATCGCCACACCACCGCGAAGTGGGACGGCCTACTCGGTCCGCTCGATCTGCAGCAGCTGGACGTCAGCGACTTCGAGGTGATCGACCACGGCGCGATGCTCCCCCACACCGACGATTGCAGTCGGTGAGTCCCTGCGGACTGTTTGATTGGTCGGCACGCCGACCGAATACGATCGCAGCCGAAATCCCCTCTCGAACATCATCGTGTTACCAACACGCCGTGGACCCAGCCGATTCGCGTGAGCGCGAGCTCGTCGAGGCGCTCACGATCGCGAGCTGCAGTCACGCATCGTGTTCCTGGCCGGCGGCGCGTTCACCGAGTGGGCGCGCGAGTTCCTCGACCGCGTCTCGAATCGAACGCTCCTCAAGCCGTTCGACCTCGACGAGCTCGCGGCCGCGCTCGCCGACTAGCGTCGGCGCGTTGCCCACATGGCGTGGTAGCGTCCCGCATGCACGTCGCTGCTGCGATCACCGGTGGATTCGCCGCGCTCGCCACCCTGACCGCCGCGTGCGGTGACAATCGCCCGGCCGCCACGCCCGACGCCGCGCCCGATCTCACGCCGCGCGAGCTCGCCGACGACGAGCAGCCGTACGCGCTGGCGGCCGATTGCGCGGCGCTGCAGACGTGGGTGTTCGATCGGCGGCTCACTCGGGTCGCCGCGGCGTCGGCGCGAGAGGCGTGGGTGGTCTCCGAAGCCGAGCTGTACCACCTCGGCCCCGGCGGCTCGATCGAGCTCGAGCCGCTCGACAACGTCAACGACGCGTGGCGGTGCCCGGGGGTGACGTGGGCAGTCGGCTCGGCCGGTCTCGTCGCGCGCAAGCCCGACGGAGGCGCGTGGCAGCGCCTCGATCTCGGCCTCCCCGCCGGCTTCGAGGGCGACATCGTCGACGGTGGCGTCGGCTGCGACGGTGATGTCTGGGTCGGCGCGGGCCTCGCGGTCCACGTCCACGACGGCACGTCGTGGCGCGCGATCCCCACCGAGCCGACCTACTTCGATCCCGACAATCCAGATGCGGGCAAGCTCGAGCACGACGCCGCGCGGGTCCGCGGCGCCGGCATCAACCGTGTCGCGACCGCGAACTACGGCGAGACCCTCGCTTACTTCCCCGAGCGCGACGCGTTCGGGGTCGTCGCCGGTACCGACGATCTCGTCAGCGACGCGGTGGTGTTCCGCGACGGCACCGGCGCGACGCTCTACCATGGCCACGCACTCGGGTTCGATCGCGATGCCGACCACGACGACGGTGACTCGCCGCTCGCCGGCGTGCGCGCGTCGCGACGCGCCGACGACGACATCTGGATCTCACTCAACACCGTGGTCCGGCACTTCGACGGGGCGACGGTCACCGACGAGCCGACGCCCGGGTTCTTCGGGGACGTCGACGCACGATTCGACGCGATCTGGGCGGTCGGCCACAACGGCGCGGCCGTGCGGACCGAGGCCGGCTGGTGCCACGTCGCGGTCGCGCCGAACAAGCCCTGAGCCCGAGCGTCAGGACGCCATGACGCGATTGCGACCGCCGTGCTTGGCTTCGTAGACGGCGCGATCCGCGGCGCGCAGCAGCGCACCGATGAGGCCGTCGAGACCCTGCGCGTCCAGGTTCGTGGCGATGGTCGACGGCAGCGCCGAGACGCCCACGCTGATCGTCAGCGGTGCGCACTCGCGCTCGACGCTGTCGCGGATCTTCTCGCCGACGATCAGCGCCCCCGCGAGATCGGTGTGAGGGAGCAGGACCACGAACTCCTCGCCGCCATAGCGCGCGACGAGGTCGGTCTCGCGGGTGCTGAGGGCGATCGTCTCGGCGATCTTGCGGAGGACGCGATCACCCTCGAGGTGGCCGAGCGTGTCGTTCACCGTCTTGAAGTGGTCGACATCGACGAGCAGGCACGCGAGGTCGGTCGCGGTCCTCGTCGTGGACTTGATCGTTCGCCGCAACGAGTCGAACAGGTAGCGGCGCGAGTACACGCCGGTCAGCTCGTCGGTCATCGCCAGATACCGCAGCCGGGCGTGCGCGCGCGCGATCGTGATCTGGCAGGTAACCCGGGCGACCAGGATCGGCAACGAATACGGCTTGGTGAGGAAGTCGTTGCCGCCCGCACGGAGCGCCGCGACCGCGGTTGCATCATCGGAGCGATGGCCGGTCACGAACAGCACGGGGATGTGTGCCGTGTTGGGATCGGCCTTGAGCCGCCGGCACGTCTCCATCCCGTCCATCTCCGCCATCTGGATATCGAGCAGGATGACGTCGGGTGGCTCCGCCTGCGTGGCCGCGATGCACGCCCGGCCATCAGCCAAGCACGTCACCGAGAAGCCCTCCGCCTCGAGATCCTGGCTGAGCAGCTCGCGGTTCGCCTCGTTATCGTCGACGACGAACACGCGCCCTCCGATCGGCGCGGTCGGGGGCCGCCCGATCATCGCACGCCCCGGAGCAGCCGCTCGATCGTGCTCCGCAGCTTCTCGTCGTCGATCGGCTTGGTGACGTACGCGTCGCAGCCGGCGGCCACCGCGCGGTCGATGTCCTGCGTCGCGGCGTGCGCGGACAGCGCGATGATCGGGATCCGTCGAAACGCGGGATCGCTCCGGAGCTGCCGGATCGCGTCCCAGCCGTCGAGCACCGGCAGCGACAGATCCATGATGATCAGATCCGGACGCGAACGCCGGGCCGCGGCGAGCCCAGCCTCGCCATCCTCGGCGGTCTCGAGCTCGTAGTCGTCCTCGAGGAGCTCGATCACCAGCTCGAGGTTGATCGGGTTGTCCTCGACCACGAGCAACTTCGTCACGGCGCTTGCCTCCAGCGCACCGCGTGGCGCACGCACGCCCCGACACGGTGCACATCGGCGCCCTTCGAGATCACCTCGACGACACCGCCGTTGAGCCGATCGCGATCTTCGGGGGTCAGGTCCATGGCGGTGTACACGACGACGGCGACGTCCTCGCCACGAGGTCGACTTCGCACGTGCTCGAGCACATGGAATCCATCGAGCCCGGGAAGCATGAGATCCAGCACCATCGCCTGGGGAATCAGCCGATCGATCGAGGCGATGGCCTCGTTGCCGTCGGTGGCCGATCGCACGCGGAAGCCGAGCTCGGTCAGGTGCTCGACGAGCATCGACTGCGTGGGACGATCGTCCTCGACGACGAGCACGTCCGCGTTGGGCCCGAGGCCGATCCGGCGGAACACGGCCATGAAGTCCTCCGGTCCGATCGGCTTCGTCAACCAGCCGACGATGCCGAGATCCCAGGCGCGCGGCGCGTCGTCGAGCATGCTGGTGATGATCACCGGCATCGCGGACAGCTCGGGGTTCGCGCGCAACGCCTTGAGCACGGCCCAGCCATCCATGTTCGGCATCACCATGTCGAGCAAGATCGCTGCCGGGCGAAGCTCCATCGCCTTCGCGAGCCCGGCTTCGCCGGTCAGCGCGGTCTCGACGCGAAACCCCGAGTCGACGAGCTCGGTCCGCAGGATCTCGATCGCCTCGGGCTGGTCGTCGATGATGAGCACGAGGGAACCGACGCCCGAACCCGGGTCGGCTTCGACGAGCTTGGTGCCGGGCGCGCGGTCGTCCGTGGTGGCGGACGCCGGCAGCGTCACGACGAACGTGGAGCCTGTTCCCACGATGCTCTCGGCTGTCACGGTACCACCGAGGAGCTCGACGAGCCGGTGGACGAGGTGCAGGCCGAGCCCGACTCCTCCCCGGGCGCGGGTCGAGCCGCCGTCGACCTGGTGGAACGGGTCGAAGATCTTGCCGAGGTGATCGACGGGGATTCCGACGCCCTGATCCGCGATCGCGATCCGGACGCGGTCGGAGTCGCGGTCGAGCGCGACCCGGATGGTGCCGGTGTCCGAGTACTTGATCGCGTTGCCGACGAGGTTGTCGACGATCTGGCGGAGGCGCACGGGATCGGACTGGATCCAGCATGGATCGGCGGAGCGTTGCCAGTCGAGGATCAGGCCCTTCTCCGCCGCGGCGGGTGCCAGCGCCGTCATGGCCGCGGTGAGCGTGTCGGTGACGTCGAGGCGCACGGGTGAGATGCGCAACATGCCGACCTCGATCCGCTCCACGTCGAGCAGGTCGTTGACCATCTCGAGCAGGTGCTTGCCGCTCTCGTGGATCGTCCGGAGGTTCTTCGCCTGGCGTGCGGGGATGAGCGCCTCCGTCTTGCCGAGCACGATCCGACTGAACCCGATGATCGCGTTCAGCGGGGTGCGGAGCTCGTGCGACATGTTCGCAAGGAACTGGGACTTGAGCCGGCCCACCTCGACGAGGGTCGAGTTCATGCGCTCGAGCGCGACGTTGGTGTGCTCGAGCGCGGTGTTGGTCGCTTCGAGGTCGTGGTTCGTGATCTCCAGCTTCGCCAGCAGCCGCTCGACCGTGTCCTGTCGCCGCCCGGCGAACCACGCGAACAAGCCCAGGAACACCGGAGCCGTGTCGATCACCCACAACAAGATCGACGTGCGCTGGGCGTGCCCCCATTCGCCGATGCCCCCGAGCTCGGTGATCGAGTAGACGATCGTCGACAGCACGGGAAACGCGACCCCAAACAACATGCCGAAGATCGCGTATCTACGTGCGTTTCGAGTGTCCTCCACGGTCGCAGCTGGCCACAGTCTCACACGCCTGGCTCGGGGTGGGCTTCAGGAGATCTTACTTCGTCTGTACGCGCGTCTTGGGAGTTGACGCGTTAGTTGGGAATCCGACGAGGCGGATCGTTGGCGGAGAGGAACAACGACGCTGCTCGAGCGGCCCCGCTTACCGGGAGCGTGTCGATGCGTGCTCGGTCGCCGGTGTTGGCTCCGCCAACAACGCGCTCTGGTGTCCGACCTTTTGCGGCGGCCCGATGCGTCCATCCTCCATCTCGTACGTCACGTCGAACAGATCGAGCGCCCGGTGATCGTGCGTGACCACGAGCACCGCCGCGCCCTGTTCGTGGGCGACACGCGCGAACAGCTCCATGACCGTGCGTCCCCGCGCCTTGTCGAGTGCGGCCGTGGGCTCGTCGGCCAGGATCAACGACGGTCGATTCGCGAGCGCGCGGGCGATGGCGACACGTTGTTGCTCACCCCCGCTCAGGGTCTCGGGGTAGGCGTCGGCGCGATGGCCGACGCCGAGGTAGTCGAGGAGCTCCAGCGCACGGCGCCGTGGCGCCGACGTCTCGCCGATCTCGCACGCGATCTGGACGTTCTCGCGGGCGGTGAGAAACGACACGAGGTTCGCCTTCTGAAACACGAACCCGAGGTAGCGCCGCCGGAGCTCGGTCACGTCGGCCACGGCGACGCCGTCGACCACGACGGGGCGGTCCTGAAACAGCACGCGACCGGACTCGGGCAAGCTCACCAGGCCGAGCGCCTTGATGAGCGTTGACTTGCCCGAGCCGCTCGGCCCGAGGAGCGCCGCGACCGTCCCGGTCTCGAGCACGAGGCTCACGTCCACGAGCGCTCGCACCTCGGTGTCGTCCTTCCCGAAGGTCTTGCAGATCCCGATCGCGCGCACCGCCTCCACGATCAGCCCTCCAGCACCCGGCCGGCGTCGACGCGGGTCGCGTGGACGACGCCGAGGATGCTCGCGAGAGACGCCAGAACGAAGACGACGATGGGGGCCCCCCACTGGATCTCCGCCGTCAGGACAACCCTTCGCGGGAAGCTGGGATGGATGAGCGCGCCGAGTCCGAGGGCGAACCCGTAGGCGAGGGCCCCGAGGAGCCACGCCTGCTGGAACACCAGGGCGATCAGCCGCGACGCCGGCGCGCCCATGAGCTTGAGGACCGCGATGTCGTGAGTCTTCTCGAGCATCATGTTGTAGATGACCATCATGACGATCACCGCGGCGGTGAGCGTGAGGATCACCGTGAACAGGCCGATCTGCAGCTTGGCCTTCTGGACGACCCCCTGGAGCAGGAGGTCGCGTTGCTCGTCGGTGGAGAACACCGTGACATCCCCCCAGCCCGCGATCACGCGCCGCACATCGTCGAGCCGGAAGGGTGCCACGTTGACGAGCACGGCGCTGACGCTCGGCGCCGGCAACGCGGGCGAGCGCCATCGGGAATCGAGGGGCAGGTCTTCGAGCGCGGGTTGCGCGCGACCGAGATCGGTCTGGCGGAGCCGATCGAGCGTCCGCTGCCGTTCGGTCTGGACGGCCTCGTCGGGGAGCTCGTTGACGACAAGCTGGCTGTCGCGCACCGACAGGAACGCCACGGCTTCGCCGCCCGACGTCAGCGCGTTACGGGTCAAGCCGACGACACGATAGGGCTCGCCCGCGAGCGTGATCGTCTCGCCGACCGGGATCCCGAGCGAGGCGTCGACCACGATCTCGCCGTGCGGCTGCGCGAGCTCGCGCCCGGCGACGAGCGGGATCGTATCGCCGCGGTCCTCCGGCCAGGCAAGCCCAACCAGGGCGAGCCTGAACTGGCTCCTGCCGACGCCCCGCTGGATGATCTGGTAGGTGTATGCGCGTGATCGCACGACGCCCGGGACCGCGGCGGCGCGTGCCTCGAGGGTCGGATCGAGTCGCGACGCCTCTGCGAACGGCCCCAACGTGCCGCGCTGGACGATCCAGAGATCGGCATCGAGCGTGCGCGTGAGGATGGTGGCATCGTCGATCAGGCCGGCGTAGATGCCCTGCATCGCGATCACGACCGCGAACAGCAACCCGAGACCGGCGGCGGTCCCGAGGAACCGACCGAGGTGACGCCGGAGGTCGCGAGACGCGAGGTTCATGGGGTCGTCCACCGACGACCCTCGGCGAGGGTGCCTCCAGGTTTGATCGGCGCGAGCACGGTGTCGCCCTGGTTCAGACCCTCGACGATCTCGACCACCTCTCGTCCGATTAGTCCGATCCGCACCCGGACGAGCGCGATGCGTCCGTCGCGATCGACATCGCAGTAGGTCCCATCGGCGTCGCGCTGGAGAAACCCCGTCGGCACGCGCACGACGTTGGCCTTGGTCTGCGTCGAGATCCAGACGTCGGCGCGCTGCCCGATCGCGACCCGTCCGAGCGGCGCGGAGGGCGTGACCTCCACCAGCAGCTCGTGGGTCTGTCGATCGGACTCCCAGCCGACCCGCTTCACGATCCCCGAGGTGGTGTTGCTGCCGGGCCGGACGATCTGTGCGGGCTGACCCTCGTGGACGTCACCGAGCACGGTCTCGTCGATCCAGGCGTTCACGTACACGCGGTCCGTGTCGACGACCCGGAGCACCGTCGTGCCCACCGCGACCGTGTCTCCGGGCTCGCGCAGCCGCCGCGTCACGAGCCCGTCGAACGGCGCGAGCAACGTCGCCCGCAGCACGGTGACTTCGCGTTGCGTCGCGCCACCCTGGGCGACGTCGATCGAGCGGGTGGCTTCCACCCGCTGAGCGAGCACGCGATCCAGGTCGGCGCGCGCGATGCGCAGTGCGTCCTGGGCGACGTCGAGCTCGTGCTGGGCGATCGCCCCCTTGGCGAGCAACTCGTGACTCCTTCGCTCCTCGCGCTCCGCGGCCTCGAACACCGTCCGCGACCTGCGCTCCTCCGCCGCGAGGCGCTGGAGCGACGTCCGCGCCGCGGTGACGCCGCTCGCCGCGGCGCGGAGATCGGCGCGAACCTGGTCGGGCTGCAGCCGCGCGAGCTCCTGGCCCAACGAGACGCGAGCACCTTCGTCGACGAGGATGTCGCTCACGCGCCCCACCAGATCGAAGCCGAGCTGCGCTTCGCGGTCGCTCTCGATCGTGCCGCGACCAAACGCTTGCTGCACCACCTCTCCCTGATCGACACGATGTGCGCGCGCCTTGACCGGTGCGAAAGCTCGAACGTAGACCACCACGCCGAGCAGCGCGACGATGACGACGGTCGCGAGGAACGTGCGGCGCCGCCGGCGGAACCACCCTCGACGTCGGGGTGGCGTGGGGGCTTCGGGTGCTTCAAGTGCAGTCATGATGCGATGGGACTTTCCAGGGACAGCGACTACCGTGCCACATCGTCATGTGCAGGGCGTCGTGTCTCCGACCAGTGACGGAACGCGAGCACGCCGCCGAGCAACACCGCGGTCATCTTCGTCATCTCCTTCGTGCGGGCTTGATCGATGGGGCGAGCAGCTGCACGAGCGCCGCTCGAATGGCGTGGGCTTGCTCCGCGCGTCGCGCCTGCGGTGCATGGCTGGCCGACAGGCCGAGCATCTGGATCGTCCCCATGACGATCACGACGAGAACTTCGGGCGTGATGTCCTGACGGAGCTGGTTCGCGGCCTGCGCCTCCGCGATGGTCGTCACCAGGAACGCCCGCGTCGTGTCGACCGCAGCACGCAGCCTGCGTGCCGCGGTCTTGGGTAGGGCCATCGCGAACTGCTCTGACAGCATGAGCCGAAGAACTCCGACGCGATCTCCGACCACGGCCGACCGCGCTTCGACGAAGTGCTCGAGCCGCTCGAGCGGTTCGAGGCCGGCGGGCGGGTAGCAGCTGTCGAGGACGTCGCCGACACGCTCTGCCACGGCCACCAGGAGCGCGTCCAGCGACTCGAAGTGCCGGAAGATCGCGCCCGTCGTGAGCCCGACGGACTCCGCCACGTTCTTGGTGGTGAGCTCGGAGATGCCGCGCGTGGCGATGATCTCGAGCGCCGCGTCGGCGAGCTCCACTCGCCTTTCCTCGGTCGTGCGGCGTGGCGTCGACATCTCGCTAATAAGTACGTGCTTACTTGCTTCGTGTCAAGGCGGCCTCCGAGCCCACCAGCCGAGCCGTGCCCCCATGCTCGCGGCGGTCGTGAGCCCGCGCTTCTGGATGACGATTTCCCCACGCGAATGCAGACGGGTTGGAGTCGGTCCGCTCAGCGATGGTGTTGCCACGCCGCGAGGACCGGCGTCGTCAGGCGGTGAAACAGCTCTTCCAGGTCGGACGGTGCCAGCCGGTTGCTGGTCTCGAGCCACCAGATGAGGAGCGCGAACAACGCTCCCGCGACGTAGTGGACCGTCGCATCTCGTTGCGGGCCCGCGGGAGCGAGCCGGGCGAGATCCTCGCCGACGAGGTCGACCAAGAGCTGGCGGAAGCGTTTCTGCACGACAGGCCCGCTGCGCGTGCCGACGATGGCCCGGAACAGGCGCCGGTGCCCTTGAACATGTTCGATCATGCCGCCGGTGAAGCCGAGCGCGCTCCCACTCGTCGTGGTGGCGTGCTCGCGGAGCGCCTTGCGGAGCGCGTCGAAGCCGCTGACGAGCAGATCCTCCTTGTCCGCGAAGTGCGTGTAGAACGTCGACCGGCCGACGTCGGCACGATCACACACGTGCTGCACGCTGATCTCGTCCCAGCCACGTTCGAGGATCAGCGCGATCAGCGCCTCGCGGAGAGTTCGGTGCGTCCGCTGCACCCGCCGGTCTGTCGATTGCGGGGTCTTCAGACTGGCCTCCGTTGCTGGACAGCAGGCCCGCCGCGTCCCGAACCGAACAGCTCGCACGCCGCTGTCGTTGCGTCGTCGTTCAGCCACCCGTATGCAACCTGCACAGTATGTCCAGTATCGCTCAAGACGCCCAGCTGATCGAGCTTCGTGCGGTGACCAAGATCTACCCCACCGCGGGGGGTGGGTTCACCGCGCTCGACCAGGTCAGCCTCGCGCTGTCGACCGGACTCACCGCGATCGTCGGCAAGTCGGGCAGCGGCAAATCGACGCTGGTGAACCTGATCGCAGGGATCGACCGGCCGACCACGGGCCAAGTGCTCGTGGGTGGCACTCCAGTACACGCGCTCGACGAGAGCCGGCTCGCGGCCTGGCGTGGTCGCAACGTGGGCGTGGTGTTCCAGTTCTTCCAGCTGCTGCCGACCCTGACCGTCGTCGAGAACGTGATGCTGCCGATGGACTTCTGTGCCACGTATCCTCCGGCGCAAGCGCGGGTCCGCGCGATGCATCTGCTCGAGCGCGTCGGGATCGCCGACCAAGCCCACAAGTTGCCGTCGGCGCTATCAGGTGGCGAGCAACAGCGTGCCGCGATCGCGCGTGCGCTCGCGAACGATCCTCCCTTGGTGGTCGCCGACGAGCCGACCGGCAACCTCGACTCGCGCACGGCCGACTCGGTGCTGGACCTGCTCTCCGAGCTCGCGGGATCGGGAAAGACGGTCGTGGTCGTCACCCACGAGCGTGACCTGGCCCGCCGCGTCGATCGCGTCGTCACGCTCGCGGACGGGCGGGTGGTCGACGAGACACCGGCATCCGAGGTGAGCCATGGTTAGCCCGCGGTGGCGAAAGCTGTGGCGGGACCTCTGGCTCGAGAAGGGACGCACGCTGCTCAAGATCGCGGCGATCACGGTGAGCCTCATCGGCATCGGCACCGTGCTCGGCGCCTACACGATCCTGACCCGGGAGATGTCACGCAACTACCTGGGGACGCATCCCGCATCAGCCACGTTCGAGCTCGGCGCGACTGTCGATCGGTCCTTGGTCGAAGAAGTGCGGCGCCAACCTGGGATCGCCGAGGCCGAGGCAGGGGAGATCGTACTGGCGCGCGCGAAGGTGGGCGACGACTGGAGGCCCCTGCTGCTGTTCGTTGTCGACGACTTCGCTGCGATGCGGCTCAACACGTTTGCGCCCGAGAGCGGGGCCTGGCCGCCACCCGACGGCACGATGCTGATCGAACGCACGGCGGTGCCGATGCTCGAGGCGACCGAGGGTCAGACCGTAGTAGTCAAGACGCCCCACGGTCGCCCGCACGCGGTACCGATCACCGGGCTGGTCCACGATCCCGGCCTGGCGCCGGCGTGGCAGGAACAGACGGGATATGGGTACATCTCCCGGGCGACGCTGGCGCTGCTCGGCGAGCCGCCGGTGCTCGGCGAGCTGCGGGTGACGGTGAGCGACCGTCCACTCGCTGTCGAAGCGATCGAGGCGAAGGCGGCCGAGCTCTCGCGTTGGCTCACCGCGCGCGGTCACGCCGTGTTGGAGGCGCGCGTGCCTCCGCCGGGCCGACACCCTCACCAGACGCAGATGATGGCGGTGCTGTTCCTGATGCTCGCGTTCAGTGCGATGGCGCTCGTGTTGAGCGCGATCCTCGTGGCGACGGCGATCTCGGCGATGCTGGCTCGGCAGGTCCGCGAGATCGGCGTGATGAAGACGGTCGGCGCACGCAGCGGCCAGATCGCAGCGCTCTATGCAACGCTGATCGCGCTGATGGGTGTGGTGTCCGTTGCTCTGGCGTTGCCGGCGAGCATCATCGGGGCACGGAGCCTGGCGAGGTCGGTTGCGGTCCTGCTGAATCTCGACATCGCGAGCCTCGACATCCCGTGGTGGGTGTTCGCGATCCAGGCAGTTGCCGGGGTACTCGTCCCGTTGGCAGTCTCGACAATTCCGATCGTCCGCGGCAGCCGCGTCACCATCCGCGAGGCGATCGATCAGCACGGGGTGAGCCGGCAGTCGGTGACGCGGTCGTGGTTCTCGTCGCTGGCCGAGCTGGGGTGGCTGAACCGCACCCTGTTGCTCGCCCTTCGAAACGTGTTCCGCCGGCGTGCACGGCTCGCCCTCACCATCGCACTGCTGGCGGCCGGCGGGGGGATGTTCATGACGGCGCTCAACGTGTCCGAAGGGTGGAAGCGCATCATCGGCAGGGTCTACGAGAACCGCAGCTACGATGTCGAGATCCGGCTGAACGCGCCGGTGACGGTCGTGGAACGGCTTCGCCGGATCGACGGCGTGCGCACGGTGGAGGCCTGGGGACACAGTCGAAGTGCGCTGTCGAAGCCCGGCCAGGTCGACATGATGCGGACCTACCCGGATGGCAGCCACGGCAGCCTCTCGATCATGGGACCACCGGCGACGACGGAGCTGGTACGGTTTCCGTTGCTCGCGGGGCGCTGGCTCGTGGCCGGAGACACGGATGTGGTGGTGCTCAACCACATGGTGCTGAGTCAGGCACCGGGCACGAAGGTGGGGGACCGGGTGACGCTGTCGCTCGAGGGGCGGCCGACGAGCTGGACGGTGATCGGGATCGTCGAGGAGGTGGGATCGGCCGGCGTAGCCTACGTCACCGACCATGCCTTCGCGCGCGCTGCGGGCACGGCACGGCAGGTGCGGATGCTGCGAATCGCGACGCGAGCCGAATCGCCGCGAGCACGCACCGAGATCATCCGTGCGATCGAGCGTGACCTCGACGAAGCACACGTGAGCGTCGAGGCGGTGATTCCGTTGTCGATGCTGCACACGGCGATGGGGGACCACATCGTCATCCTGATCCGCATGCTGTTGGCGATGGCGCTGTTGATGGTCACCGTCGGTATGCTCGGGCTCGGATCGACGATGGCGACCAACGTGCTCGAACGCACCCGCGAGATCGGCGTGATGAAGACGATCGGCGCCACGCCCGGACAGATCGGCCGGCTCGTCGTTGGCGAGGCGCTCTTCCTCGGTGTCTTGAGCTGGGGCGTGGCGGTCGTGCTCGCCGTACCGCTCACTTTGTTGGTCGGCCGGACGGTGGGCATGATGTCGTTCCGCGTCCGGCTACCACTGGTGATGGACGGAACGGCGATCGCGTCTTGGTTGGCCCTCGTCGTGGTCGCATCGATCGCGGCGACGCTGATCCCCGCGTGGCGGGCGTCGAGACTCACTGTCCGGGAAGCCCTGGGGCGCCTGTGAGCTCGCGTCCCGGTGCATGACGGCCGGGTGTAGGTGGTCGTGTTCCTGCTCCCGGCGATCGCATCGACGACCGATGGCCCGCACGTGGATGCACCGTCGCTCTACACGATCTCGCTCGGATACGTCGCGGGTAGCAGGGCCATCATGAATGCGCCGCTCCGTCGATCCATCGGTATGAATGTCGCTTCGAACAATACGAGCGGGTGTGTCAGCCCCTCGTGCTCACCGTGTCTGCCACGGCGGCCGCCGAACCGCGTCTCGGTTTGATGGCCGACCTCGGCGCTCCCGACGGGGCGAATGCGTCGATCGTCTACCGGCCCGTGCGCGCGATCCGCATGCATGGTGGTGTCGGACACAACTACGTGAGCCGCGGTGTGAGAGGCGGCATTACCCTCGTACCGTTCGCGACGAGCGTGACGCCGACCGTGTCATTCGACTACGGCAGGTACTTCGAGGGGGATGCTAACCCGCTCGCGAGGATGATCTCGGGCGACCCCATGTTCTCGTCGTCGCTGCTCGACAGCGTCGGGTACGACTACGCGAACGTACACGCCGGCGTCGAGGTAGGTCGCAAGTGGGTCACGTTCTACGTGCACGCCGGAATGAGTCGCATCACCAGCGACCTCAAGAACCTGTCGTCCGAGAGCTCCACGGTCACGTTCTCCGACGATCCGACCCTGACGATGTGGACGGTCTCGGCTCGCCTCGGCTTCATCTTCTACCTCGTGAAATGAGCACCATGTTCAAGTCCGCAGCGTTCGCGTCCGTAGTCTTCCTGCTCTCCGGTTGTCCGTGGTTCGAGGTCGAGATCGAGATCGGCGAGGTCTGCATGACGTACGCCGACGTCCGCGTCGAAGGGGTCCCGGGTTCGACGACCGGTGCGACGACCGGCCAGACCTTCACGCTCGATGACCTCTCTCCGATCCACGACCTCCTCGAGCTCGACGCAAGTCTCCAGTTCGTACGTGCCGAGCTGCGGGCGACTTCCGGCATCGCCGACTTCGGGTTCGTCGACGCCGCACACGTCACGATCGCCAGTGGTGATCCGGAGTCCACGGTGCCGACCCTGGCGATCCTCGATTGCGACGGTGACTGCCTTGCGAACGGCACGACACTCGAAGTTCCGGCGGCGTTCCAGCACGAGGCGGTCGAGTACGTACAATCCGAATCGGTCGTGGTTGGGGTCGACGTCGTGGGCGTGTTGCCGGCAGAGAGCTGGACGATGGACGTCGACGTATGTCTTCGCGGCAAGATCCGGTACGCGATCGAGTAGAATCTGGCGCGCGGCGGAGGACGACCGAGGAGCCTCGGTCGTCCTCAACGGCCGTCGGGAAGATGTCCTCACACGTGCCGCTCGCGAGCCCGAGCGGCAAGCGGGTCGCGGTGGTCGCGGGTGACATCAGCGACGCTGCAGATTCACGGTAACGTTTCGCGAGAGCTCGCTCTCCATTGGTCATGAAAGCACCCGCCAGAGATCTCGAGCCCGATGATCGGGAGGTCGTGAACCGTGTCGTCGGCGGTGACCGTGCTGCCTTCGAGCTGCTCGTCCGCCGCCACAACCAGCGCCTGTACCGTGCTGCACGCGCAGTGACGCGGTCCGACGCCGATGCCGAGGACGCACTGCAAGGTGCCTGGCTGAGCGTATATCGCCACCTCGGGCAATTTCGCGGCGACGCCGCGTTCGTGACTTGGGCAACGCGGATCGTCGTCCGCGAGGCGGTCGCCCAGATGCGAAAACGTCCGCTCGTCGCCGAGATCGTCGACCAGATCGACGAAGCGACCCCCGATGATGCGCTCGCGCACGCGCAACTCGGTGCGTTGCTCGAGATGTGCCTCGCCGGGATCCCGCAGGGCAACCGCGAGGTGATGGTGCTACGCGACGTCCTCGAACTCGATACGGCCGAGACCGCCGCGTGCTTGCACCTCACCGAAGAGGCAGTTCGCGTGCGGCTGCATCGCGCACATGCCGCGGTCGCCGCGCTCGTGACCGAGAAGCTCTCCGACCACGCACGAGATCTCTACGGCTTCGACGGCGAGCGTTGCGATCGGATCACCGCCAGAGTGATGCACGACGTATTTCACACGTAACGTGGTGCGCGTGATCTCGCTCTGGAGGGGATGAAGCGATTGTCCTCTATTTCCATCCTGGTCTTCACCCTTGCGGCGTGCGGCGACAGACCGCGCCCCGCAGCTCCCACGCCGCCCGCAGATCCACTCGTCGCGCAGATCGCGACCGGCAAGCAGCTCTTCGTCGCGAAGTGCGCTCGCTGTCATGGCAGCGCAGGGCAAGGCACCGATCAAGGCCCACCGGTCGTCGGCAAGGACGCGTTTCCCCTCGAGCCGCGCGCCGGCACGAAGCGCGACGTGAAGTTCCGTACCGCCGCCGACGTGTTCGGATGGGCGACGAGGCACATGCCCGCCGACGCGCCGGGTTCGCTGTCGACAGACGAGTACCTGGCGATCTTCGCGTTCGACCTCGCGGCCAACGGCGTCAAGCTCGCGGGGCCGCTCGACGGTGCCGCCGCGACCGCGATCGTCTTGCACCCCTAGCGGAAACGCGCAGACATCAACACGTGGCGTCCCCAAGCGTGGGAGGCAATCCTTCCGTTCGCCCCATCGCGTGGTGCGGTGAGTCGTCGGACACTTGGTTCGTCCGTGAGACCGCCTGGTCGCCGGGCCGTTGCCTCGGCTCGGCGGCACCCGGGCAGATCGGAGGGTCACCTTTCCTGGTAACCCCGGGTCGGGTCATGCGTAAGGCGCGCATTGGTTCGGCGAACACGGATGCGCGCCGGACCTTGCTCGAACTCCAACCAAGGACTCCCTTCGTGAAACTCCTGCTCACCGTTTCTTCGCTCGCCTGCTCCGTCCTCGCCGCCTGCGGTGACTCGTCGAACCCCAACGTGGGGATCGACCCCGACACGGCGCCCGTCGCATCGGTCGATCGATTCTCGGACAGCTTCGGCAAGCTGTTCAAGCGTTCGGCGCCGATCTTCGACCCCACGAACGTGAAGCCCGTGGTGCCAGCGCCGAACGCGCCGATCGATTTCGATGCGCTGTTCGCGGTTCGTGCACTCGGCCCAGCAGGGACGCCGATCACCTACTACTCCCTGGACATCCTCCCGCGCGCGCCGAGCCGTGCGTTCGTGGTGATGCGCAACGGTACGCCCGTGGCTGCGCAGCTCCCGATCATCGAGGGGTTGCCCGGCGATGCCGGCTACAACGACTTCGCCCGTGTCTCCGAGGTCGCGGTCGGTGCGGACTACGTGGCGAACTCGTTCGTCAGCATCACCGACGTCGACGCCGCGGTTGCCGCTGGCGACGCGACGGTAACCGAGACGACGCGAATCGTGAACTGGGCGGCGGTCCCGGCGGGCTCGAAGGCAACGAAGAAGTTCCTCGGCAAGCCCGTCACCGGGCACAGGTCATGGCTCGATGGCAGCATCGTCCACCAGCTGCGATTCGACGAGGATCTGGTCGTGACCGCCGGTGGAACGGTACCGACGGCCGAGATCATCGTGATGTTCGCCAACAACATGGATCCGTCGGCAGGCTTCTCGGCCGAGCCGGACGGCAGCACCCACAACGCGGTCGACACGCTCGCCGGGAGCCCGGCTTACTCGTCGCTGTGGAACCACTCGGTGGGCAACAACTCCAACTTCGACAGCATCATCGACTACGCCTCGGCCCTCGCGAACGTGATGGCCAAGGACGTCGGGGTCGACGTCAACTGCCCCGAGGTGAAGTAACCAAGTCCGAGATCCTCGCGGCCGCCTCAGCGGCCGGGTCGAAGCTGCGGATCGAGCCTGCGGTCCGCGCGGAGGCCGTCGATGGCGAAGTCGACGAACGCACGCACGCGCGCCGGTGCTCCGCCGGCGGCATGGATCACGTGGATCGGGATCGGCGGCGGTTCGTGATCGGCGAGCACGATCGCGAGCCGACCTGCGCGGATGTCGTCGGCGACCTGGTAGGACAGCGCGCGCGTGATCCCGTGGCCGGCGATCGCGGCTGCGACGCTGGTCTCGGTGCTGTTCGTCGTGAGGCGCGGCTCGATCTTGATGCGCCGGGCGCGGCGCGCGCGGGGGAACGACCAGTCGCGCGGCGGAGCGCCGGCGGCGAACGCGATCACGGCGTGCCCGCGCAGGTCGGCGGGTGTACGTGGCCGGCCGCGCGCCTCGAGGTACCCGGGCGACGCGCACGTCACGTACCGCACGGCGCCGACTCGCACCGCGCGCAGCGACGAGTCCGGCAGGTGAGCGATGCGCACCGCGACGTCGACGCCCTCCTCGACGAGATCGACGACGCGATCGACGAGGAGGCAGTGCGCGCGGATGTCGGGCCTGGTCCGGAGGAAGCCGAGCAGCACCGGCGCGACGTGCACGCGACCGAACATGACCGACGCGGTGACGACGAGGCTGCCACCGAGAGCGGCGTGTGCGCCCGCGGCCGCGGCCGATGACTCGGCGACGTCGGCGAGGATGCGCTTCACCGAGACGAGGAAGCGCGCGCCGGCATCGGTCAGGTTGACGACGCGCGTGGTGCGGCGAAACAGCGGCGTGCCAAGCTCGGCCTCGAGCGCTGCAATCGTGCGCGTGACCACGGCGGCCGATCGGCCGAGCCGGCGCGCGGCGGCCGCAAACCCACCTGCGTCGGCGACGGCGGCGAACGCAGTGAAGGCGACGAAGCGGTCCATCTCAATTATTGTGCATGATGCAATGATCCATCGCAACGTACACGTATTCCTCTCCGAAGCCCGAGGACGCATCATGCCGCATGACCACCCTCGTCCTTCACCGTCATCCGCTCTCCGGACACTGCCACCGCGTCGAGCTGTTCCTCTCACTCCTCGAGTTGCCAGTTCGCATGGTCCATGTCGATCTGGCAAAGGGGGAGCAGAAGTCTCCCGCGTTCGTGGCGAAGAACCTGTTCGCCCAGGTGCCGGTGCTCGAGGACGGCACCGTGACGCTCGCCGACAGCAGCGCGATCCTCGTCTACCTCGCGCGGCGCTACGCCGCGGGTAGCGCGTGGCTCCCGAGCGATCCCGTCGCCGCCGCCGAGGTGCAGCGCTGGCTCTCGATCGCCGCCGGACAGCTCGTCGCGGGCCCCGCGGTCGCGCGCGTCGCCGCCGTGTTCGGGGCCGCGCTCGACATCGAGCCGCCGCGCGCCATCGCGCGACAGTTGTTCGAGCGCATGAATGCGCACCTCGCCGAGCGCCCGATGCTGACCGGAGACGTCTCGACGCTCGCCGACGTCGCGATGTACACGTACACCGCCCACGCGCCCGAGGGTGGCGTGTCGCTCGAGCCGTATCCGAACGTGCGCCGCTGGCTCGCGCGGGTGGAGGCGCTGCCGCGGTTCGTTCCGATGCAGGCGACCGCGACGCGCGAGCGCGCACAGGTGCAGTGATGGCGTTCGCGTTTCATCGTGGCGAGCAAGCGATGCAGGCGCGCGCCGGCGTGGAGCTCCCCAGGCAGTTCCGGTTCGTGCGCGACGCGATGCCCGACGAGCACCGCGAGTTGTTCGCGCAGCTCCCGTACATCGTCGCCGGCGCGGTCGACCCCGAAGGCCGCCCGTTCGCCTCGATGCTCGTCGGAGCGGCCGGCTTCGCCTCCACCCCCGACGCACACACGCTCGTGATCGAAGCGAGCCCGGCGGCCGGCGATCCGATCGCGGCCGGGCTTCGCGTCGAAGCGCCGGTGGGCGTGCTCGGGATCCAGCTCGAGACCCGGCGGCGCAATCGCGCGAACGGCGTCATCGCGTCGGTGACCCCCGACCGGATCACGGTCGCGATCCGCGAGAGCTTCGGGAACTGTCCGCAGTACATCCAGACGCGTGCGCCGCTCTCCGTCGTGCGCCGCGACGCGAAGGCACCGCAGCAACTCACCACGCAGCTCCCGGCACGTGCCCTCGCCATCGTGTGCGCCGCCGACACGCTGTTCATCGCGAGCGCCCACGGCGACGACGTCGACGTCTCCCACCGCGGCGGCAGACCCGGCTTCGTCCGCGGGTCCGACGATGGCAGCACGCTCGTGCTGCCCGACTTCTCGGGCAACGGCTTCTTCATGACCCTCGGCAACCTGCACGAGGATCCGCGCGCCGGCATCGCGTTCGTCGACTTCGCCTCGGGCGCGCTGCTGTCGCTGACCGGGACGACGGAGATCGTCTGGGATGGCCCCGAGCTCGCCTCGTTTGCGGGCGCCGAGCGTCTCGTGCGATTCCGCGTCACCCGCGGCACGCTCCTCGAAGGCGCGATCCCGTTCACCTGGTCCGCGCCCGGCTTCGCCAGGCAGCTCGTGCGCACCGGATCGTGGGGCGGCTGAACGCACGGTCTTGCGGGAGCATGGCACGCAGCTCACGCGGAGCAGGGCGAGTACCACTTCACGACGGAGTACGTGCACGGCGAGGATCTCCGCAAGATCTTCACCATGCTCGGCACATGCGCGAGGTGGATCCAAAGGGCCACGTCATGTCGACCGCGAGCTCGACGATGCGAGCGCCGATATCTCGACGTAGTGAGCGACCTTCGCACTGCGCGACGGCGCCATCGTCGTCAATGCGGACCTCGGACCACGCCGGAGTCATCGTGTTTGGCGCTCGGAGCAGAGAGGAACAACTGGCTTGCTGATAGCGTTCTGTCGATCATGACCACCTGGAAACGTTCGGTCGGGCTCATCGGACTCATCGGTGTGGCAGGCTGTGACAAGAGCTCGTCTCCATCGACGTCGGGATCCGCAACGCCGAACGTGAGCGTGACGTGGCCGAGTGACGCCACCGCCACTGCCAGCGGGAATGATGCCGGGACCGGCGATGCCGGCCCGAGCGATGCGGCCGCTGCGAGTACCATCACGGCTCGCCTCGCGCTCCGACGCGGAACAACCGTCGAGATTCATGCGATCGAGGCGAAGCAGCTCGTCAAGACCGCGTCGACGACGTTGCCGGGCGGGGAGGATGGAAGGTTGCTGGCGTGGCCGCGATCGGGCTCGTTGATCGTTGGACGCGGCGTAGGCACGATGAAGGGGCTGAAGGCTCGCCCGGTACTCGGCACGATCAGCGAGGGTGGCAAGTACACGACGCTGAACCAGCCTGGCACGGGCGACATCGTCGGAGTGATCACGACCTCCACCGGAGAGGTGTGGCTCGAACGTTGTCAGAAGTGGGGTGAGGACAACCCCGAAGAAGAGGGGTGCATCAAGCGTGGGTTCGTTCGAATCGTACCAACCACCGGCACTGGCAGGAAGCGTCCCACGCAAGGCACACCGCCGGCTGTCATCACGACCGCACCCGCCGTGAAGTTGGTGGTACGCAAGCTCGCTGAAGATCAATTCGTCCTCGACTGCACCGCAGGTGGCAAGACGACGACGTTGTTCGAGGACGCTCAGCTGTACGAGCCGCCGACCTGGCGCTGGCTCTCGGCTGATCCTCCGATCTCCTTCGTGCGAAGCGTGCCCGCTGGTTCGGGGGAGGGGGGTGAAGTGGCGGATCCAGCCTCGTACGACCTGCTACGCCAATGCAGGTTGCAAGAAGGAACCAGTGTGCGGCTCGGGCCTGATGGGCTCTGGGCCGAGAGCGTGGCTGGATCGGGAATCGGAATCGACGCAACAAAGTACGACGTGTGGCGCGGCGACCAGAAGCTCGCGACGCTCGAAGCCGATGAGCTGATCTTCGAAGCTGGATGGCATCCGACCTCGCAGCAGTGAGTTGGTCTGCTGCTCCCCACCTCGCGCACTCGGCCGATCCGGTGCGATCGGCCTGGCCGGGGGCGGATTGCCGAAGCCGAGCCGCCACGATGGCCGCGAGTCAGTCGAGGTCGCTGCATTGCGACATCTCCCCGCACGTCCCGTCGCAGGAATCCTTCGCGAGAAGCTCGGGGCTGCCGTCCACGGCGTCGATGCAGCAGCACTTCGCGGCGCCGTCAGGCTTGCGCTTGCCGAGCTTGCGCTTGCCGTCGACGCCGGTTGCCCACTTCGGTTCGCTGACGTCGATCTCGCCGGTCCAGTGGCGTTGCCGCGTCGGATGATCCTGCTCCGCGTTCCACCGGATCATCCAGACATCGGCTTGCTCGATCTCGCCGGCGCGGTCGAGCCAGCTCTCGCAGCGGAACACGAGGCGGCTGTCGCGCGCGTGCCGGAGCTCCTGGCTCAGACACTCCGGGCTCTCGACGACGACGTGCCGCTTGCCGCTCGGTCCGCCCCAGACGACGACGCGCATGCCGGTTTCGGTTTGGACGACGGTCGCGGTCGCGGTGCCGCCGGGAACCCTCCACGGCGTCTCGAGCGCGACCGCCGGAAGGCTCTCACCGGGCTGCAGCGCGTACTTCGCCGGTGGGCTTGGCGTCGCGGGCGTCGCGGGCTGCGACGGGATGGGCCTTGCCGCCAGCGTCGTACTCGGCTGTGCCGGCTCCTGTTCGCTGCATCCGGCGATGGCGAGCAATGCGATCGAAAGCGGGAGCCTCGTCATGCAGGACTCATGTCATGCGGCACCCGCGGGTGCTTGTCGAAGCGCGTCGAGTGCGTACATGATCGCGCCACCGATCAAGAGCGCGCGGTCACGGCGAACGTGGGATACGCACTTCGTTCGCGAGCTCGCAAGCGCACGAGACCGACGCGCTTCGCCTCGGACTATTGGCTCGGTGGCTTCACGACGCGTACGACCACCGAGAGCAGCGGCTCGGGATCGCGGCTGGTCTTGCTCACGCTCGCGTCGACGAGGTAGTTACGGCGCGAGCTCGGAATCACGCCCTCGATCTGCATGGGCTCGCTCGAGCCGTTGCGGAGGCGCATCTGCGTGCTCGCGATCGCGCAGTCGACGTTGGCAAACTTGTACGATCGGGCATCGCTCCGCACGAACCCGAGCGACTCGGTGGGCACCGCCCGCGCGACCACGAACACGCTTCCGTCCCGACGATAGGCGTAGACGGTGAGCCCATCGACGCGCGCCACGGGAAGCAGCGCGATCCGACCGCGCTCGAGCGCGACGAGCTTGTTTCCCGGTGCGGGGCGCGTGCGAGTGCGCTCGAGGTACGCTCCCTCGCCGGCCTCGACAAGCCGCTCGATCCCGATCTCGCCGTCGAGACTCGCGGAGCGCGCCCCCATATCGCCCCCCCCGGAGGTCCAGTACTTCGGTGGCGCCTCGACCAGGCACTGCGTATCGCTCGTCAGGTACTCGTCGTCGGTGTCCACCACGCCCGACGGGATCGCCGGGCGCGCCCAGGTCGTCTTCTCCGGTAGCTCCGACAACGGAGTCGGCGCCGCGGACGCGTGTTGCGAGGCGACCAGCACGACGAGCCACACGTGCCCGGTCATCGCGTCCTCAGATAGGCTTCGAGCGCGTCGAGCTCGTGCGGCGCGAGCCTGCGCGTCTGTCCCATCTTTCCGTGCGTCCTCTCGAGTAGCTCGCGCAGCGTCGCGAACCGCCCGTCGTGATAGTAGGGTGCCGTCCCGGCGATCGCCGCGAGAGTCGGCGTGTCGAGCTTGCTGGTCTTGTCGCCGAACGCGAAGCTCCGCACGTCGTGGCGCATCCCATCCGGTGTGCGCCCGTCGTCGCCGTGGCAGCTCGCGCATTGCGCGTGGTCCGAGCGAAACAGCGCTTCGCCGTCGGCGATGAGGTTCGCCGGAGGTGAGCCCACGGGATCCGGTGCCGGCATCGCGGTCACGTACGCGATCAGCGCGTCGAGGTCCGCGCCCGCAAGCCCCTTGCCGCCGAGCCGCGCGAACGTCTGCTTCATGTGCTTCGCGACGGTCGAGGCGCTGCCGTTCCAGCCGTACGGTGCGGTGTCGGCGAGCCGACCTGCCAGCATTGGCGTCTGTCGCGGACCATCCGGTGACGACCACACGAGCGCGTCCTGTCGGCCATCGGGATGGCAGCTCGCGCACGCTTGCCCCGTTCGAGAGATCCGCTTGTCATTGACCGCGACGAACAGCTCGCGCCCGCGCGCCAGTTGCGGCGGCAACGCGTCGTGGCCGAGCACGAGGGTCCTCGTGACGTCGTGCTTCCGGTCGCCGAGCGGCAACGCGGTCAACGTCTGTGCGTGCTGCGACCACACGATCATGCGCTGATTCGCGTCGTCGATCGCGATCCCGGTCGGCCCGGCTGCCACCGTCCATCGCGCGACCTCGGCATTTACCGGTGCCACGGACGCTCCCTCGAGCTCGAGGATCGTGTTGTCGCCGAGGCAGCTCACGAACAGCGTGCCGCGCAGCGAGGTGGCGGCCGCGCGAGGCAGTGCGCATCGCGGCCGCTGGTAGGTCTGGCGGATGCGATGGATCAGCGACTCGCGGAACGCCGCGCCGCGGTCTTCGTCGATCACCGCGACGTCGAACGCCTCGAGCTCCCTCGCGTCGTCGGCGCCATAGCCCTCCGACGCCGCGCCCGGAACACCGGTGTTGACCAGGACCTGCGGCGCGAAGATGCGGCCCTCGGGGGCGATCGACTTGACGAGCGCGAATCCCTGACACGCCTTGCGCGCCTCGAAGTGAGAGCGGGGGTCGCCCATCTCGATCATCTCCTCGACGCCCGAGACGCCGATCCGTTCGCGCGCGCGCGTGGTCAGATCGATGCGCTCGACGTTCTGCCCGATGGCGTGCGAGACGAACGCGAATCGGCCGTCGTCCGAGACGACCACGGTACGCGGCTCGGGAGCGATGTCCCACGTGTCGACGGTCGCGAGCGGCCGATCGCGCGGCACGGCGATCAGCGTCAGCGCGTGACCCCAGCCGCTGGTCACCACGAGCGCACGATCGTCGGGCCGCAGCGCGAGCCCGATCGGCTCGACCGGGAGTGCGATCCGCTGCGTGATCGCGAGCGGCGCATCCGCAAGCCCCGAACCCGCGAGCACGGCGAGCTCGTCGCGATCGCGGAGCGTGACGGCGAGCCGGTGATCGTCGAGCAACACCAGCTCGGCCGGCTTGCCGTCGAGCGCGATCGCGGCGAGCTCGCGCTGTCGATCGACATCGATGACGCGCAATACGCCGGCATCCGCGTCGGCGACATAGGCGAGCGTCGCGTCGGCGGTGCGTGCGAGGGCGATCGACGCGCCGGCTCGCGGTGCGAGCCGCTCGAGTGGCACGCGGGGCGGCGAGCCGACCTCCCCGGCGACGGGCGGAGCGACGCCTCGAGGTTCAACGACCAACGTGGTCTCGACGTAGGTCGAATGACATGCGCCGAGCGTGATCAGCAATCCCCCGAGCCGAGTCATTCGCTCCCAACGCGCGGTCCCGCATCGCTATTCGCGACGTTTGGACGATCAAAAGATCGATCGGCTGGTCTGAACGATCACCACCTGCCCTTGTGGTGGCCGGACGAACGACCCTGCGAGCTACCCTCTGCCGGTAATTGCGCGTGAGCTTCGAGTGATCGAGCTAGCGTTGCCGCGCACGCCCTGCCGATACTGGAACATGCCTCGAGTCCCGATCGTCGTCGTGCTCGTCACCGCGCTCACCGTACCGGCGGCGCGCGGCGACGGTACGACGCAGCCGCCGGCCGATGCGAAGCCCCGCATCGGTGCCTATTCCGATCTCGCGCTGGGTGCCGGGTTCATCGAGCTCGTCGATACCGTCGGGTCCGGCGACCAGGTCAGTGACCGGGTCTCGCTCGTGAGCATTCACCATGCGGCCGGCATCGTGATTCGCCGCCCCGACGGTCCGCATATTCGACTGGGTGGCGCGCTCGACTTGTTCCGTGGCTCGTTCGACACGATCCGGTGGGGCACCGCGTATGGGCCGGAGGTGCAAGCCGACTGGTTGGTTCCGAACGGGTGGCGACTAGGAGGCCGAGCATCGATCACCTACGGCACCGCGAAACCGTTCCGTCGCGGGGATGAGGGGCCATTCCGCGACGTTTTCTTGACCACGGGGGTTCGCGCTCGCTTCGACTTCCTGACGCTCGGCGCGGACGTGATCGTGCCGCTCGACAACGCCTCCGGAACGGGGGCCATCTTTAGCGCCGGGTATGCAGGGCGTCCCGCGTTTGCCAGCGTCGCCGTCACGCTGATCGTCCTGTTCGTGTTGGGCGTGGGAACCAACATCTCGAGCTAGTCCGCGACGCAGCGAAACCAGGCGAACCGCGACATGCTGCTGCGCGGACCCGAGATCTCTAGCCGGTGGCGCAGGCGTCGGCGACACGGGATCCACCGTCACCAGATGCCACGGCTCCGTCCAGAGCTGGGACTCGTCCTCAGGCTCCTCGAGATGCGGAACAGCAACCACCGGCCGATCACCGACCTGCTCGATACTGCGCGTCGGCAGATCCGAACAAGCGGAAGTTGTGCCGTCTTGCTATCCGGACGTCTCGCCAACCCGAAACCCGCCCGAAGTGTCCTCGACGCGCTCGCGCGGGATCCGGTTCGCCTGATTGCGCCCGTTTCGAAACCGGTCGCCTTCTGGAACACGAACCCGAGGTGATGCTGTCGGAGCCAACACGTGCGGTGCTTGCGCTACAACTACAACGGGATCACCCGCACTACCGAGCTCACGCCGCGGCCCGGCAGAGAAGCGCGCCCGCCGACCGGGGAGCAGCTCAGCCGGCCTGTCGCGTCGCCTCGGGCTCGGCGTCGGCGAGGTCAGCACATTCGCGCTCGCGCCCGCGCACGACGCGGTGTCCGCGCAGCGATCCACGATGCTCGGTGACGATCGTGGCCTGGCCCTCCGGCGCTTGCGGCTCGTGGAAGTACACGACGACCCAGTCATCGGTACGACCGAGCCGATGTGCGAGCTCGGTGTTCGAGAACATCACGGTGAACGAGAACCCGTCGCGCTCGAGGTGCATGATCGGGAGCCACGTCTCGTGCTTCGGGTTGAAGCGGCGCGGGGCGATCTTGTAGAGCGTGCCGGCCGTCGCGGCCTCGCGATAGGCGCGATCCACGGCGAGCAAGAGCTCGACGGACGGCCGGCGCTGTGACGTCGTTACCCGGGTCGTGCGGCGCGCGAGGAGGCTCGCGAGCACGCCGCGCAATGCGGCGATCCGTCGCGGACCGAATCCGGGAACCCGCGCGACCCGGCCATCGTGCGCGGCCGTCTCGAGCTCCTCGAGGGTCCCGATCCCGAGCTCGCGATGGAGGCGCTCGGCGAGCTGCGGTCCGAGCCCGGGCACGCTCGCGAGCGTGTGAATCGGGTCGCCCTGCAGTCGCTCGAGCGCGCCGCATCGATTGGTCTTGATCAGCTCGATGATCACCGCCGCGAGCTGCGGTCCGACCTGCGGGATCGCCTCGAGCCCGACCCGGCCGTGATCGCGGAACACGTCGGAGGCCTCCCGTGGAAGATCTCGGACGCTGCCCGCCGCTTCACGCCACGCGCGGACGCGGAACGGGGAGGCGCCTTGTTGCTCGAGGAGCTCGGCGACGCGTTCGAGCGTGAAGGCGATGCGAGAGTTCGTCATCGGGGCACATCCTCGATATTGCACACGTCGTTCCATCCGGACCGCGAGAGCGGTGCTAGGGACTTCTCCGAGCTCGACCGCGCACCCGTAACGCGTGCGCTGCGGCAGGGTCCTCGCGCAACACGTTCGCGCCGGCTCGTGCCGGGTCGGCCGAGAGCCCCCGCCGTGAGGTCACACGTCACGATCCTGGTCATTGGAGCTGCTCGCCGGGCTCAACCACGAGCGCGGCATCACCATCGTGATGGTGACGCACGAGACCGACATGGCCGCGTACGCCGGCCGCGTGGTGCGCTTCCTCGACGGCAAGATCGCGAGCGACCAGCGGCAGCGGCCGATCGGAGTGGCCGCATGATCCGGATCGGCGACGTGTCGATGGGCGTGGTGGGCGTCCTGGCCGCGAAGGGAACGTCGACGTTCGGGCAGGATCAGGACGACTTCATCCTGGTCCCGCTCGCGACGCATCAGCGCCGGATCAGCGGGACGCACGAGGTCGATCTGTTGTTCCTCTCGGCGCGAGACGGCGCGGACACCACGCAGATCCGCACGGAGCTCGATGCGCTCATGCGCAAGCGCCGGCACCTTCACCCCGGCGAGGCGGCCAACTTCACCGTCCGCGACATGAAGGAGATCTCGTCGATGATCGGCTCGATCACCGGCTTGTTGACGCAACTCCTCGCCGCGATCGCCGCGGTGAGCTTGCTCGTCGGCGGGATCGGGATCATGACCATCATGCTCGTCGCGGTGAGCGAGCGGACCCGCGAGATCGGGATCCGGCTCGCGGTGGGAGCACGGGGGCGGGACGTGCTCGCGCAGTTCCTCGTCGAGTCGGTCGTGCTGTCGGCGGTCGGCGGCGTGATCGGGATCGGGCTGGGACTGGGAGGCTCGTACCTGATCACCAGGAAGCTCGGCGTGCCGCTCGAGCTCGACCTGCTGCTGGTCGCGCTGCCGTTCGGGTTCTCGGCCCTCGTCGGCGTGATCTTCGGATTCGCGCCGGCGCGCAAGGCGGCGCGGCTCAACCCGATCGACGCGCTCCGGCCCGGAGCTAGGTCGCGCGCTGGGACATCGCGCCTGGCACCGTGCTCGGAGCGCCGAACAGCGCGCAGAGGTCGTCGTGACGAGCGCGCGCATCCGAGCGCCCGAGCTCGATCAGCTTGGCGGTGAAGCCACCATCGAACAGGAGGTACGCGAGCAGATCGCCGGCTCGCCTCGGATCACCGTCGGCAATGCGTCGCAACAGCCAGCCGGCCGCACCGGGTACCCGCGTTGCGAACGCAGGGCTGGTGACGTATTCGGCCGCGAGCACGCCGAGGTCCTGCGAAGGCTCGATGCAACGCGCGTCGATCGGGTGCAGCTCGGGGCCACCGGTTCGTGCGAGCTCGAGGTTGAGCTCGCGTTCGAACGAAGGTCCGAAGCGACGCTCGCCCGCGCGAAGGATCTCGGTGGTGCGACTCAGTCGAGCGAGATCCGCGTCGACTCGATCGGCGAACAGCGCGTTGAGCGCCTTGCCCGCGAGATAGAGCGGCGACGTCACGTGAGTCGCGGGCGCATCGACGGGGCCAATGCGGGCCGCGGGCAGGGGGTTGACCACGAGCAGCCGAGACGCACCGAGGTGAAGCGCGGGCGACAGCGGGACCATCTGGCGCAGCCCCCCATCGCAGTACGTCTCGCCGTCGATCTGGACCGTCGGAAACAGCAGCGGGATCGCCGCCGATGCGAGCACGTGGTCGGGCGTGATCCGCGTCGCGACCGGGACGAAATTTGGCTCGGGCATCCACGGTCGGGCGAGCCGATCCGTCTGGTAGAAGACGACCGCGGTACCGGACGCGACGCGGGTTGCCGGGATCGCCACGCCCCGCAAGCGACCAGAGGCGACGTGCTCGGCGATCCGATCGAACGGGATCTGCAGGACGAGCTGCGCGATCGGCGCCGGATCGAGGAGACCGCCACGGATCGAGCGCACCTGCAACGCGCGGCGCAACCGTTGCGGTGCCCCCGTGACGTCGAGAAACATCGACAGCAACTCGACCGACGACGGGCGGAGCATCCGACCGAGTCGGAGCTCGCTCCAGGCCCGAGCGAGGCGCCGTGTTCCCTGCGCGGGATCGTCGGCGAACGCAGCGAGCGCCATCGCGTTGAGCGCCCCCGCCGAGGTCCCGGTTACGACCTCGGGCATCATCACACGCACATCGCGTGCGACCTCCTCGAAGAGATAGTCGAGGACCCCGACCTCGTACGCTCCCATTGCCGCAGCACCCGCGAGCACCAGGCCGGTCACGGCACGGTCACGGGCGCCGCTCGTCGAGCGTTGGACGCGGCAGAGGTGGCGGGAGGAATCCATACGACGCGAGCTGATCGCGGAGCTGCGGCGGCGTGAGCTTGACCAGATCGCGCGGGAGCTCGTCGATGATGAGGCCCGGACGATGGAGCTCCACCGTCACGTCACGCAGGTGACCGAGCATGTGAGGGCTCGCGCAGAGGACCAGTCGATCCACATCGGTCGCGAGCCGAGCGAGCTCCGTCGCGACCGACTGCGCGAAGTCGCCATCGAGGCGCGCCATGTGATCTTCCCGGCGGTCGTCCAGGGTGTAGCCATGCTCACCAGTGTGGCTCGCGCCGCGTCCGGAGTCCGAGAACAGCTCGCTCGGTCGCAGCCGCCGTGCCGGGTTCACGAGATCGCCGAGCTCGGTGAGTTGATCGTGCAGACCCTCCCCATCCGACGTGCGCTCGAAGGAGAACAGGCGGGCAACTGCGGCGTCGACGATAGCGATGAGGACTCGGTACATACCCGATGAGAATGCAAGGTCGCTGCCACGCCGCACCGGCGATCGCGACGAGCACCCCGACTTCGAGCCGAGCCAGGGCCACGAGATGCGAATCGAGTGCGTCGGCCTCGCGGACGACGCCAGAAAATGCGCGGATCCGACTCACGTGTGCGGCAGCGCATGGTGAGCTTGTCGGCCCACCGACCTAGGCATCCTTCGCGCTGGAGTCGTGACGAGATGCCACGGTCGCGATCAGGCGCTCTGCATAGGAACCATGCGTCCGTCGTAGTCGTCCACGGCATCGTCGAGCAGTTCCTCCAGGATCGCTCGCACCGCGAGGACGCGCTCGGACGAACCCACGTGACGTTCCTCGGCGAACCGACGTTCGTCCTGGAGGTCGTCGAGCGCCTCGCCGATCTCGTCGAGCGACGCGCCGGTATCCATCAGACGCTCCACGATCAGGTCGTCGACCTCACCGAGTAACTCGAGGATCTCTTCCTGGTTCGCTGCACTCATGCAGGGTGACGTTGCAGCTGCCGCGCCAAGCGCGCCGCTGGCAAGCCGCTTGCTTTACTCGCTGGTACAGGAGAGCACCATGGCTGACATCGGGAAGAAGCGTGGCGGACAGATGGCTTCCAGGAGCGATGCCCAGCTCCAGCAAGCCGTGCTCGCGGAGCTCGCGTGGGACACGCGCGTGGCGCCCACCGAGGTCGGTGTCGCGGTCGAAAACAGGGTCGTCACGCTGAGCGGCACGATTTCGAGCTGGGCCAAGAAGCTCGCCGCCGAGGAAGCGGCGCATCGCGTTGCCGGCGTGCTCGATGTCGCGAATGACCTCGTGGTCAAACACTCGGGCGCCGCACATCGAACCGACACCGAGATCGCCGGAGCGCTCCGCCAGGCGCTGCTCTGGGACGTCCTCGTACCCGAAGACAAGATCCAGACGACGGTGAGGGACGGCATCGTCACGTTGCACGGCACGGTCGAGTACCGGTCGCAGCGCGAGGATGCGGCTCGCGCGGTTCGAAACCTCGCAGGGGTGTGTGCCGTCGAGAATCAGATCGTCGTCAAACGTGCCGACGTGTCGAAGGCGGCGCTCGGGACCGCGATCCACCAGGCGCTCGAGCGTCGTGCCGACCGCGACGCGGACGGGATCCAGCTCGAGGTCGACGAAGGCCGCGTCACGGTGACGGGCACGGTTCACTCGTGGACCGAACGCCAGGCGGTGATCGGAGCCGCGCGAGGCACGCACGGTGTCGAGTCGGTGATCGACAAGCTCCACGTCATCCCGTGAGCCGCGTGTGACGGGAACCTGGTCGCTGCGAGCCCGGAGGTAGCTCGACCGCATCCGACGGCCCGCTGTCGGTGAGCGTCGTCATCGGCAGGCTTTCGAAGCCTCACGAGAATCCTCCAAGCTGCGGCGCATCCGGCAGCTCGTTGACATCGGATCGCTCGTACGGAAACGGTCGGCTCAGCGCGCGAGCCAGCCGCTCGATCCCATCGACGAGCCCTGCGGTGCCGTGGCCACGCGCGAACGCGCCCGCGATCCGCGCCGCGGCGTCACGCCAGATCGCCGGATCGATGCACGCGACGGCGCCGTCGTCGGCGAGCACGACGACCTGACGGCGCGCCGGGACGACGAACACCAGCACGCCGTTGCGGCCTCGCGTGCGCGCGATCCCGAGACGGGCGAACGCGCGACGCGCGGCGGGCCACACGCGGCCGAGGAAGAACGGCGCGATCGAGACCACGATCTCGGCCGACGTGCGGAGCTCGGCGGCCTCGACCGCCTCTTGCACGCGCGCCACATCGATCTCCTTGCGTCGGCTCGTCGCGAGTCCCATCACTCACCAACCTCCCCGTGCACCGCCACCGCCGGACCTCCCCCCACCACCTCCAAACCCACCAGACCCACCGCCACCAAACCCACCGCCTCCAAACCCACCGCTGCGTCGTCCGCTCCCCATCACGGTCCACAGGAACAGCATCGCCATCCGCGGATGCGTGACCGCGAAGATGAGGAAGGCCACGAGCGCGAGCCCACCGACGATCCACGTGAAGAGCGAATGGCCACTGGTCGGCGGTGCGGTGGTCGGAGTGCCGGCCCAGGGCCGGCCTTCGATCGCGGCGAGGATCGCGTCGATTCCTGCGGTCACCGCACCATCGCGATCGCCGGCTCGCAGGCGCGGCGCCATGACCTCGCGGATGATTCGCGACGCGATCGCGTCCGGAACCTTGGCTTCGAGACCGTAGCCGACCTCGATGTCGATCGTTCGATCGTCGGCGAGGATGAACATCGCGATCCCGTCGTCGAGGCCCTTGCGGCCGACTTTCCAGGCTGCGAAGGTCCGTACGGCCCAGTCGGCGAGCGGCGCGCCGTCGAGAGTCTTCCCGATCCAGACCACGACCTGATGGCCCGTGGCGCGCTCGTAGCTCGCCAGCCGTGTGTCGAGGGTGGTGCGCGTCGCGGAGGAGAGAAACCCAGCCGGGTCTTCGACCCAGCGGGTCGGCGACGGTGGCGTCGCGACCGCGAGCACCGCCACGACGGCGAGTGCACCGGCATGCATCAGAACTTCACTTTCGGCGGCACGTCGCTGCCCGCCTTCGCCGCGAAGTACTGCTTCTCCTCGAACCGCCCGCCAAAGATCCCCGCGACGATCAACGTCGGGAAGCTCGCGCGCGCGGTATCGAAGTCACGCGCGGCCTCGTTGTATCGCATGCGCTCGACGGCGATCCGGTTCTCGGTGCCCTCGAGCTGGGCTTGCAGATCGCGGAAGTTCTGAGTCGCCTTGAGGTCCGGGTAGGCCTCGGCCACGACGAGCAACCGCGACAGCGCTCCGCCGAGCTGATCCTGCGCCTCCTGATACTGCTGGAAGCTCTCGGCGTTGTTGGTGACGTTCTTCGGAACCGCGACCTGCCCGACGCGGCTGCGTGCCTCGGTGACCGCGGTGATCGTCTCCCGCTCGAATGCGGCCGCACCTTTGACAGTCTCGATGAGGTTCGGCACCAGATCCGCGCGTCGCTGGTAGGCGTTCTCGACTTGCGCCCATTGCGCGTCGGCCGCCTGGTCGAGCCGGACGAGCTTGTTGTAAGTCGCCACACAGGTCCCGCCGAGCAGCAGGACCGCGACGGCGATCGTGACGGTGACGAGTCCAGGTTTGCCGAGGGCTTTCATGCCACCTAGTCGCAGCAAGCTTGGTGCCAGCACGTGATCGGTTGAAGCGCATGCGCTGCGCGAGGGGCCGCGACACGCACGCATTGCGCGCGAGCAGGTGCTCCGTGGAACTCTGACGCCGCGGCGTCAGGAGTCGAAGCTACGTTGACCCAGGTCGATGGTCATCGTGATCGATGGTTCGCTCCCCGTCGCAGCGAGCTCGTCTCGCTTCCGGAACTCGCACCACCAGGCGAGCGCCGCGTCATCGGTCCAGTGGTCTTGCGGAGGCATGGCGCGCAAGAGCTTCGCGAGTGACGCGGCACTCGGTCGAGCGGCCGGACTCTTCTCGAGACAGCTCATGATGATCCGCTCGAGCGCCTCGGGAACGTCGATCGCCGCCGCCTGCGAAGGCGGAACCGGAGTGGCGGTCACGTGCTGCACGCAGATGTCGACCGAGGTCTTGCCCTCGAAGACGGGCTTGCCGGTCAGCAGGAAGTAGCCGACCGCACCGAGGGCATACAGATCTCCGGCGGGCCCGACACTCTCCGGATCGGAGACGGCCTCCGGCGCGATGTACGCAGGCGTGCCGAGGATGAGGTGGGAGGACTTGCCGGTGTTCGCGGTGAACTCCTTGACGAGGCCATAGTCGACGACCTTCGCGACGTCGGGCACGGCGCCGCGCTCGCAGAGGATGATGTTGGCCGGCTTGATGTCGCGGTGGATGATGCCGTTGTGGTGAGCCTCGTGCAGCGCGCCGCACACCTGGATCAAGATCGCGGTGACTCGATCGGCCGGCTGCGGTCCGTACTGCTCGACGAGGTGCTCGAGATCGATGCCGTCGAGGTACTCCATCGCGTAGTAGAAGATGCCCTCGGGATTGCGGCCGTAGTCGAACACCGCGACCGTGTTCGGGTGCGTGAGGCGGCTCATGTGCTGGACCTCGCGCTCGAAGCGCTCGACCGTGCCGCCACCGATCCGATCGGGAATCAGCAGCTTGATGGCGGTCGGACGGCGCAGCAGCGCGTGGTGCGCGCGATAGACCTCACCCATTCCGCCCTCGCCGATCTTGCGATCGAGCGTGTACTGGCCGAGTTGCATCGCGACGCTGACCTGCCGTCGCAAGCCGTAGATGATGCGCGAGCCGATCGTCGCGAGCAGGATGATGATGGTGCTGATGACGAGGTCGGCGACCACGAAGGCCCACGAGGGGAGCTCCTGGCCCTCTCTCAGGGCGATCGCCGCGATCGTCATCGGCAAGAACGTCAAGGCTCCGGTCACCGCCGTACGCGGGCCGGTACTCGGGATGACGATCGCGCGCAGCAGCACCATGAAGCTCGCGTAGAGCAGACACCCGTACGCGGACGGCCGGAGCTCCTTCGCGAACCAGGCCGACGCGCCGAAGGTGATCCCGGTGCAGATCGCGTAGAACGTGTCGATGCGGAGGAGCTGCTCCATCGAGAGCGTGCGCCTGACGAGGAGCAGCCGCCAGGTGGCCGCGAGCACGATGAGGCCCGCGATCGACATATAATTGATGATGTCCTCGTTGGGCGGCTCGATGTGCGGATACCGGAAGTACATCAAGAACGTGAACCCGAGCAGGACGACGAAGCTCCAGAACATGAGCCCGGAGAGCACCTCGAGCCGCTCCTGCAAGTAGGCGCGCGACTCCTCATCGCGCTCCATCGCGTGCCATCCGGCGCGCGCGACCAACTTGGGTGATCCGGACGAGCCCGCCACGACACCAGGCTATCGAAGATCGGTACAACGCGCGACGACGCACCGGATCATCTGGAGCTGACGCAGGTCGTGCGCAGTGGCTACTCGAGTTGCCATCTGCCGGTGTCCTTCTGCGGGGTTGGCGGTGGTGTTGTTATTGCTGGAACTCTCTGGATGCTCGCCTTGCACGCCAGTCTGGTTGTCGTCGTCGCCATCCATGCGGGTTGCGCCGTGTCACCGGATCTCGAGGGTGGAGATTGCGATACCGGCAAGTGTGACGATGTCGTCCTGTGGGGAGACGTCACCGAGCAGACCATCGGCACGACGGCGGAGTGGTCGAACAAAGTGGAGCTGGCCGACGTCGACGGCGATGGTCGCGTCGACATGCTGTTCGCCAGTGGCGGCAACTACAACGAGCCCAGCTCGGATGTCGAACCCAACCGGATCTTCCTCAATCAGGGTCCGAACCAGCGGTTTCGCGAGGTCACCGACCAGGCACTCGGGTCGGTGGGTGATCTTGCCCGCGTGATCAAGGTTCGTGACCTGTCGGGCGATGGGGTGGCGGATATCCTCGTCGGCACGACCTACCAGACCCAGAGCCGGCTCTATCTCGGCACGGGAGGCGGACGGTTCTCCGAGGTCACCGCGACGCACTTGCCCCAGACTCCGGCGAGCATCGGCGATCTCGAGTTTGGCGACGTCGATGGCGACGGCGATCTCGATGTCGTGCTCGCCGATTGGGGCCCCGGCGATCCGTTCCAGTCCGAGGGTGCGCCGGTCAAGCTGTGGCTCAACACCGGTGATGGCCACTTCACCGACGGCAGCGCGGCGATGCCGCAGGCCAAGGTCCGGTGGTCGTGGGACCTCGAGCTGTTCGACGTCGACAACGACTACGATCTCGACGTGATGGTCGCGTGCAAGGTCTGCGCGGGCGGCAAGCTGTACCTCGGCGACGGTCGTGGCGGCTTCATCGACGCCTCGCAGAACCTGCCGCAGTTCACCAACAACTACGAATTCGAGCCGCTCGATCTCGATGGCGATGGCTACCTCGACGTCGCGACGGTCAACGACGGGGACCAGGTGTCGAACGAGTTCGACCGTCGCGAGCACGTGTTCCGCAACGATCGCCGCGGCGGCTTCGTCGACGCGACCGGCGAGCTGTGGCCGGCGGTGGCGAACATCGGTGCCGACGACAACGTGGTGACCGTGCTCGACGTCGAGTCCGACGGCGATCCGGACTTCATCATCGGTGCGCTGGGCGAGGCACCCGACCGGCTGCTGATCAACGATGGCGCCGGCCGCTTGAGCCTGAGGACGAACGTGTTCGGCGGTGCTGCAACGCAGGGTACGCTTGGCCTGGCGCTCGCCGATCTGAACGGCGACGGCAAGCTCGATGTAGTCCAGTCGCAGGGCGAGCTCGCCACCGACGAGCGCGTCTACTTCGGCACCGGGATCGCGAAGGACACGGCACCACCGAAGATCGATCGCCTCGAGGCCGCCGCGGCCGGCCGCGCGACGATCCGCGTGCGCATCCACGACAACAAGACGCCGGTGATGCCCCACGACTTCGCGAAGCTCGAGCTGCGCGTCGACAACGAGCCGCGCGTCGGGCTGGTCTGGTACGGCGGTGCGATGTGGCGCGCGACCGCCGAGCTACGAGCGGGCGAATCGTTCACCGTGTGCGCCACGGATGCTGCCGGCAACGAGGCGTGCTCGAAGCCGAACCTCGTAGGCGGGTGATTTCCTTTGCGTGACCGTGGGGGTCAGGTCGGCGCTCCACACATGCAGTCGAAACAGCCGTGCGTGGCGCACGTGCCGCACGAGCACCCGCGTTGCGTTGGCACGAGTGCTGCGTTGCAGGGCAGGATGAGCAACCTCCTCGTCTCCCTCCTCCTGTTGGCATTCGCGGCATGCGGACAAGAAGGCGCCACGCCCCGGCAACGCGCCGAGCCGACAACCGCTGCGCTTCCCGTGGGAATCACCCGCGTCGCCGACCCGAGCCAGGTGTGCATGGTGAACGACCAGTTCATGGGTCGTGCGCAGATTCCCGTCGAGGTCGATGGACGCACATATTTCGGCTGCTGTCCGATGTGCAAGGACCGGCTGAATAGCCAGCCGGAGATCCGCACCGCGCGCGATCCAGTGAGTGGTCAACCGGTCGACAAGGCGAAGGCCGTGATCGTGCAGGACGCCACGGGCAAAGTGCTGTACTTCGCGAGTGAAGACACGCTTCGCCGCTATCGAGGCTAGCGCGGCGCTCGCCCAGTTGCGCCTTGCCGATCGCGCCGGTGTTCGAGATTCACGGTAAGACACGTTGAAGTCTCGCGCGAGACTGTGACCCGATCGGTCACTTCGTCGTGTTCGGTTCGCCGACACTGCGACCGCGAGAGGACAAGTGGATTTGCTCCGACCGTGACCGGCTCGGTTCCACTGCCCACGAGCGCGCACGCTGTGCGCCCGTGCCGAGAAGCGCGAAGGGTTTTCCGACAAGTTGTCGGTTTCGGTTTCGACATCGGGCATGCCGCTTGAAACACCGCGTCGCGTGCGTCTCGTGATTCTTCTGATCTGCTCGCTTTCGATGCCTGCGAGCGCCGAGGTCGAGTTGCCCACTCCACTTCGGCTCGATGACGTGGTTGCGATGGTGGGCGCACGTCGCCCGGAGGTCCTCGCGGCCAGGGCGCGGGCGCGCGCCGCGGCCCAGCGTCCGGCGATCGTCGCTGCGCTCGACGACCCGAGCGTCTTCGCATCGATCGATCACCTGCCGTTCTCGCTCATGGGACTCGACGGGAGTGTGACCGTCGAGCAGACGTTTCCGCTGTCGCGGATCCGGAGCCATCGCAAGCGCGGCGCGGAGGCCGACGCACGCCGCGAACGCGCCAACGCCGAGCGCGCCGGGCTCGACGTCGAGCTCGATGGGGCGGGTGCGTTCTGGATGCTCGCGCAGGTCCGCGCGAGCGCGAAGATCGTCGAGCGCCAGCACGCGCTCTCCGAGCAGCTGGTCGCTGCGGCGATCGCGCGCTATTCGACGAACACGGGAACGCAGTCGGATGTGCTGCGCGCGCAGATCGAAGTCGCGCGCTTCGACGCCGAGCGCCGCGCGTTGGCTGCAGAGGTTCGCGGCGCCGAGGTGATGCTCAACACGAGCCTCGCGCGCGCCGCCGACGCGCCGATCCCCGAGCTCGACACCACGGTGCCTGAGGGCATGCCACCGGCACCGGACGCGATCGCGCGTGTGGCGGGTCGGAGGCCCGAGTTGCGTGGGGGACGTGCGGAGATCGAGCGTGCGGAGGCCGACGTGCGGGTGATGCGCTCGATGTACGCGCCGATGGCCATGGTGCGAACCGGCCCGGCGTACACGATGGCGGAGGGCTCGGGCTGGATGGTGATGGTCGGCGTGAGCATCCCGATCTGGCGCGGCAAGCTGCGCGCGGGCGTTGCCGAAGCCACCGCGATGGTCGAGATGGCAAATGCAGATCTCGATGCGATGCAGCGGATGGTGGACGGCCAGGCGCGGTTCGCGCGCGAGCGCGTGATCGCCGCGCGCGAGCGCTTCTTGGCGTTGCGCGACGTGATCGTCCCACGCGCCGAGCAGGCGATCGCGCCGACGCTGGCGGCTTATGCGTCCGGGCAGGTGCCGCTCGTGAGTGTGGTCGAGGCGGCGCAGACGCTGTGGTCAGTGGAGCGCGAGCTCGTCGGAGCGCGCGTCGAACTCGGGCTCGCGTGGGCGCGTCTGCGCCGCGCATCCGGGGAGGAAGGAACGAGACGATGAGCTTCTGGAAAGAGCATCCAAAGATCGGAGGCGCGACCGGCGGGTTCGCCGTTGCCGTCGCGCTCGCGCTGACCGCGTACGTCATGCGCGGCGGATGCGCGTCCGCGCCGCCCTCGCCCAACCGAGAAGGTAGCGCCCTTCAGGCGGAGACTCGCCCGGCAAGCGGAACGGCGGTCTCGAGCGAGCACGCCGGACACGGCACCACACCTCCGGCGCAGCCCGACGCGAACGTGCCTCCCAAAGGCTTCGTATCGGTGGCGCTCGATCCGGCACAGGTGACGGCCATGGGGCTCACGAGCGAGCCCGTCACCGAGCGGGACTTCACGCGTCGGGTCCGGACCGTCGGCGTGGTGGCCGTCGACGAGACGCGCACCGCGCACGTTCACACGCGCGTGCGCGGGTGGATCGAAGGGTTCCACGTCAAGTTCGTCGGGGCGAAGGTTCGCGCAGGCGAGCCGCTGGTCTCGATCTACAGCCAGGAGGCCTATGCGGCGCAGCTCGAGCTGGCATCGCTCCTGCGATCACCAATCCGCTCGCCGGAGCTGCTCGATGCTGCCCGTCGCCGGCTCGGGCTCTGGGAGATCCCGCGAAGCGTGATCGAAAAGGTCGAGGCAACCGGCGAGGCACAGCGGACGTTTCCACTGCTCGCACCACGGTCGGGCGTCGTCGTCGCGAAGCAGGCGTTCGATGGCCTCTACGTCGACCCGTCACTCGAGCTCTACACGATCTCCGATCTGTCGCATGTTTGGATCCTGGCCGACATCTACGATACCGACGTCGCGCACGTGAAGGTCGGCAGCACCGCGCGGCTGACCATCGAGGGTCAGCCTGCGCCAGTGACCTCGAAGGTCTCGTTTCTATACCCCACGATCGACGAGCGCACGCGAACCCGCAAGGCGCGCTTCGAGCTCGCGACCCGCGACGGCGCGCTGCTGCCCGGCGCCTTCGTCACGGTCGAGCTCGAGCTCGCGATGGGACACGGGCTCGCGATTCCCGAGTCCGCCGTGATCCGTACCGGAGCGCGCGCGATCGTGTTCGTCATCCACGGCGAGCACGCGGAGCCGCGCGAGATCGCGCTCGGCCCGCAGGTCGGTGACCACTACCGCGTCGAGGCCGGTCTCGCCGTCGGCGAACGCGTGGCCACGGGCGCGCAGTTCCTGCTGGATTCCGAGAGCCGGCTTCGCGCGACGAGCGGTTTGGGAGGTGCCCATGCCGGACACTGACGAAAGCCCTCCGCCGTCCGGCCGAGGAAGCGAGACCAAGCGACTCGGGCTCATCGCCCGGATCATCGATATCTCGGCGCGCAAGCGCGTGTTCGTCTTCGGCGCCACGATCGTGCTCGCGATCTGGGGCGTCGTGAGTGCGACCCGCTCGCAGCTCGACGCGTTGCCCGATCTCTCCGACACGCAGGTGATCGTCGCGACGGAGTGGATGGGGCGCAACCCGAACCTGATCGAGGATCAAGTCACATATCCGATCGTCACGACGTTCCTCGGGGCGCCGAGCGTCAAGACCGTTCGCGGCTTCACGATGTTCGGCATGTCCTTCGTGTACGTCGTGTTCGATGACGGCACGGATCTCTACTGGGCGCGCTCGCGCGTCGTCGAGTACCTCGCGCGGGTCCGCGACAAGCTGCCGGCCGGCGTCACGCCGCAGATCGGACCCGACGCGACGAGCGTGGGCTGGGTCTATCAGTACGCGCTCGTCGACACGACCGGCAAGCGCTCGCTCCAGGAGCTGCGTTCGTTCCAGGACTGGTCGCTGCGCTACTGGCTGCAGAGCGTGCCGGGCGTCGCCGAGGTGGCGAGCGTCGGCGGGTTCGAGAAGCAGTACCAGATCCAGATCGATCCGGAACGGATGAAGGCGCGCAACGTCTCGGTGGGCCAGATCGCCTCGGCGGTGCGTGGCGCGAACGCCGAGGTCGGCGGGCGCGTCATCGAGATGGCGCAGCACGAATACGCGCTGCGCGGCCGCGGCTACGTCACGAGCGTCGAAGATCTCCAGCTCGCCGTGGTGGCAACCGACGCGCGCGGCACGCCGATCCGGATCCGCGACGTCGCCGACGTCACGATCGGCGGCAACATCCGCCGTGGGCTGGTCGAGCTCGACGGGCGGGGCGAGGTCGTCGGTGGCATCATCGTGATGCGCTCCGGTGAGAACGCACTGAACGTGATCGAACGCGTGAAAGCGAAGCTCGCGCAGGTCCAGGACTCGATGCCTCCCGGCGTGAAGGTGGTCCCGGTCTACGACCGCAGTCAGCTGATCAAGGACTCGATCACGACGCTCGGCACGAACCTCCTCCAGATCCTCGCCATCGTCGTCCTCGTCATCGGCGTGTTCCTGTTCCACTTTCGCTCCACGCTGGTCGCGGCGATCACGCTGCCGGTCGCGAGCGCGTCGACGTTCATCGCGTTCTATTACCTCGACGTCACGATCAACATCATGTCGCTCGCGGGTGTGATGCTCGCCCTCGGCGACATGGTCGACTCGGCGTGCGTGCTCGTCGAGAACGCGCACAAGAAGATCGCCCAGGCCGACCGCGAGGGCCGCGCCGTCGATCGCAAGGAGCTCGTGATCGAATCGGCACGCGAGCTCGGCCCGTCGATCTTCGGGGCGCTGCTCGTGCTGACGATCGCGTTCCTGCCGGTGTTCGCGCTGCAGGGCGAGGAGGGTCGGTTGTTCCGGCCGCTCGCGCTCGCCAAGACCTTCTCGATGGCGTTCGCGTCGCTGTTCGCGATCACGCTCGTGCCCGCGCTCATGGTCATGTTCCTCCGCGGTCGCATCCGGCCCGAAGAGAAGAATCCCATCAACCGGTTCTTCATCGCGGTCTACCGTCCCGTGCTACGCGCGTGCTTGCGTGCGCGGTATCTGGTGATCGTGGTGGTCCTCGCGCTGATGGCGGTGACCGTGATCCCATTCACGCGGCTCGGCTCGGAGTTCATGCCGCCGCTCTACGAGCAGGACCTTCTCTACATGCCGATCACCGTGCCGGGCATCTCGATCGCGGAGGCCAAGCGCCTCCTGACCTGGCAGGACCAGCAGATCAAATCGGTGCCCGAGGTCGAGCGCGTGTTCGGCAAGGCCGGCCGCGCCGACAGCGCCCTCGATCCGGCGCCGCTGTCGATGTTCGAGACCGTGGTGCACCTCCGGCCGCGGAGCGAGTGGCGGACGGGCATGACCGTCGAGAAACTCGTCGCGGAGCTCGATCGCAAGACCAAGCTGCCGGGCGTTCAGGGCGCGTGGACGATGCCGATCAAGGCGCGCATCGACATGCTCTCGACCGGCATCCGCACGCCGATCGGTATCAAGGTCTTCGGGCCCGACCTCCAGGTCATCACGCAGATCAACGACCAGCTCGAGCGCACGCTGCGCACCGTCCCGAACACGCGGAGTGTCTACGCCGAGCGCGAGCTCGGCGGGTATTTCATCGACGTCACGCCCGATCGCGAACAGATCGCGCGCTACGGCCTGACTGTCGCGGAGGTGCTCGACGTCGTCGAGAGCTCGATCGGCGGCATGGACGTGGCGCCGACGTACGAGGGCCGCGAGCGCTACAAGATCAACGTCCGCTATCCGCGCGAGCTCCGCGACGACATCGAGAAGCTGCGCGCCATCCTGGTGCCGATCGCACCGCTGTCGCCGCGCTCGCTGCCGACCGGCACCTCGGCGGCGGCACCGACGGCGGGTCCACCGGCTTCGATGGTGACCGGTACGACCTCCGCCGGCCGCGGCGGCATGGGTGGGATGGGCGGTGGATCGACCCCCGGCGGGGGAGCGAGCGGGGGAATGGGCGGTGGTGGCGGAATGGACGGCGGCGCGGTCGCACCATCGTCGGGCGGAGTCGAGGCGACCGCCGCGTTCGTGCCCCTGGGGCAGCTCGCGAAGATCGAGACCGTGATGGGACCGCCGATGATCAAGAGCGAGCTCGGATCGATCAACGGTTGGGTCTACGTCGACATCGACACCAGCGACGTCGGCGGCTACGTCGACGTGGCGAAGGCAAAGGTCGCGGCCGAGATCCAGATCCCGCAGGGCTACTTCCTCAAGTGGACGGGGCAGTACGAGCTGCTCGAGCGGGTCCGCGCTCGGATGTCGTGGATCCTGCCGCTGACCCTCGCGATCGTGTTCGTGATCCTCTACCTCAACTTCCGCGGCGCGGCGCAATCGCTGATCGTGATGACCTCCGTGCCGTTCGCGGCGGTCGGCGCGATCTGGACGTTGTGGATGCTCGGGTTCAACACGTCGATCGCGGTGTGGGTCGGCATGATCGCGTTGCTCGGCGTCGCCGCGGAGACCGCGAGCGTCATGGTCGTCTACCTCGACGAGGCGTGGCAGCAGGGGCGCGCCGACGGGACGATCACGACCGTCCACGAGCTCGTCGAACACTCGCTCGAGGCAGCGGTCAAGCGTGTGCGGCCGCTGCTGATGACCGTGCTCGCCAATGTGTTCGGCCTGCTGCCGATCTTGCTCGACGACGGCGTCGGATCCGATCTCGCGAAGCGGATCGCGGCGCCGATGTGGGGAGGGCTCGTGTCGCTCACGATCTTGACCTTGTTCGTCATCCCCGCGGTCTATGTCGTGTGGCGCAGCTTCCAGCTGCGGCGTAGCGCGAAGCAGAAGCTCGGCTCGCTGGCAGACGGTGAGAAGCTCACCCGTGCGGCGACGCCGGTGACGCCACGATGACGATCCAGTTGCCCCGACTCCACTCGCACGGCTGAGGCTGAGGAGCTCGATGATGAAGCCGACCAAGGAAACACCGCCTCCAGGCCGCGACGTATCGCTCGTCGCGATGCAGATGCTCGGCGTCGAGAAGGTCGTGGCACCGGCACCACTCGGGCTCACTTCGGAGGAGGCCGTTCGCCGGCTCGCGGAGCACGGCCGCAACGAGATCGAGCGCGGCGAGGCGACGTCGCCATGGCGGATCCTCGCGGGACAGTTCGGTAGCCCGGTGATCTGGTTGCTGCTCGCCGCAGTCGCGATCGCGGGGGCTCTCGGCGAACTCGCCGACGCGATCGCGATCGGAACGATCGTCGTCGTCAACGCGCTCGTCGGGTTCTTCCAGGAGTATCGCGCCGAGCGCGCTGTGCTCGCGCTGCGCTCGATGACGGCGCCGCAGGCGCGCGTCCTCCGCGACGGTCATCCCGTCGTCGCGCCGGCGGGGGAGATCGTTCCGGGCGACATGTTGCTACTCGAGGCAGGCGACGTCATCGCCGCCGACGCGCGCCTGATCGAGGCGCACCGGCTGAGCGCGATCGAGGCTGCGCTGACCGGCGAGAGCGTGCCGGTCGACAAGGATCCAACACCCGTCGACCCAGCGACGCCGCTCGCGGAGCGCCGGGACCACGTGTTCACCGGCACGTCGATCGCCGGGGGAACGGGTGTTGCCGAGGTGGTCGCGACCGGCATGGCCACCCAACTGGGCAAGATCGCGCACCTGCTCACGACCGCCGAGGAGAGCGTGACGCCGCTGCAGGCGCGGCTCGCTCGCGTCAGCAGGATGTTGCTCTATGCATGCCTCGGGATCGTCGCGGTGGTTGCCGTCGTCGGCTTCGTGCGCGGGCTCGGGGTGTTCGAGGTGTTCCTGTCGGCCGTCTCGCTGGCCGTCGCGGCGGTTCCAGAGGGCTTGCCGGCGGTCGTGACGATCGCGCTCGCGATCGGCGTGCAGCGGATGGCCGCGCGTCACGTGCTGATCCGCAAGCTGCCCGCGGTCGAGACCCTCGGCTGCGCGACCGTGATCTGCACGGACAAGACCGGAACGCTGACCACGGGCTCGATGCGCGTGCGTGAGCTGTGGGGGGTCGACCACGCGAAGCTGCTCGACGCCGCGGCGGCGTGCTGCGATGCCGAGCTCGCAGCCGACGGGCAGGGCGGCATCGGTGACACCACCGAGCTCGCGATCCTGATCGCCGCTGCCGAGCGCGGGATCCTGCGTCCGGACATCGAACGCGCGCGCCCGCGGACCGAGATCATCCCGTTCGACCCGGCGACGAAGCAGATGGCGATCCGGCGTGCCGACGGTCGGTGGTACGTCAAGGGCGCCGTCGAGGCGCTGCTCCCGAAGTGCAACGCCGGGACCGAAGGCGCGAACGAGGCCGCCACGCAGCTCGCGGCGCGCGGACTGCGCGTGCTCGCGATCGCCGATGGAACGACCGAGACCGAGCTACGGATGCTCGGCCTGGTCGGGATCGCCGATCCGCCGCGCAGCGAGGCAATCGAGGCGATCGCCGCGGCGCGCGGCGCCGGAATTCGCACGGTGATGATCACGGGCGATCACCCGCTGACCGCGCGCGCGATCGCGGCCGAGATGGGCATCGTAGGACCGGGCGAGGCGCCCGACGGCCTCGTGTACGCGCGCGCGACGCCCGAAGACAAGATCCGGATCGTGCGCGAGCTCAAGGCCAAGGGCGAGATCGCCGCGATGACCGGCGACGGCGTCAACGACGCGCCGGCATTACGCGAGGCGCACATCGGGATCGCGATGGGGAAGACCGGCACCGAGGTGACCCGCGAGGCATCCGACGTCGTGCTCGCCGACGACAACTACGCGAGCATCGTCGCCGGCGTTCGCGAGGGTCGCGGCATCTTCGACAACATCCGCAAGGCCGTCGTGTACCTGCTCGCCGGCAATGCGAGCGAACTGGCGGTGATGCTCGTCGCGGCGCTCGCCGGTCTCCCGCTCCCATTGCTCCCGATCCACCTCTTGTGGATCAACCTCGTCACCGACGGCCTGCCCGCGCTCGCGCTCGTGATGGATCCGACCGACGAAGACGTGATGCACCGGCCACCGAACCGACCGACCGACTCCCTGCTCGGACGGCGCGAGTGGTTCTCGATCGGGCTGACGGCCGTGGTGCAGTCCGCCGTGACGCTCGGCGTGTTCGCGTGGGCGCTCCAGGAGCGCGATCTCGTCGAGGCGCGAAATCTCGCGTTCTCGGTGCTCGTGTTCGGGGAGCTGTTCCGTTCGTTCGCGAGCCGCAGCGCGACGAAGGTGTTCTGGCAAGTCGGCGCGCTCGGCAACCTGAAGCTCGTCGGCGTGATCACTGGATCGGTGCTGCTCCAGCTCGCGATCCACCACGTGCCGTGGACCCAGGCGCTGTTCGAGATCGGCACGCTGTCGGCCGCCGACTGCCTGCTCGGCCTCGCGCTCGGACTCGTGCCGGTCACAGTGCTCGAGCTCGTCAAGCTCGCGCGGTTCGGCATCCATCGCGGCGGTGTCCTCAAGGAGGATCGACATGGGTTGCGGACCTGAACGAGCTCTTCGGGGGCACGATCATCGAACAGGCGATCAACGCGCTCGGGTGACCTCATGGACCTCTGGCTGATCGCACAGATCCTTCGCAAGCGCCGCATGCTCCGCGGCCACGAGCGCTGGTCGCGGCGCGAGCTCGATCAGCACCAGGCGACCGCGTTGGGAACGCTGCGCGGCCACGCGATGAAGCGGTCGCGGTTCTATCAGCGGTTTCATCGCGGTCTCGAGAGCAAGCCGCTCGGCGAGCTCCCCGTACTCACCAAGGTCGAGCTCATGGCCTCGTTCGACGAGCTCGTCGTCGATCCGGACGTTCGTCGCGCCGATGTCGAGCGCCACCTCGCAGAGCTTCGCGGTGACGAGCGCTACCTCGGTCGCTACTGGGTCTCGCGGACGGCCGGGAGCACCGGTCACCCGGGCATCTTTCTGGTCGACCGCGACGAGTGGTCGACCGTCATCGCGTCGTACGCGCGGGCGCAGGAGTGGGCCGGGATCGACGCGAAGCTGACGCACCGGACTCGGCTCGCGGTCGTCAGCTCGCGTGTTCCGTGGCACCAGTCTGCACGAGTGGCGGCGAGCGTCGACTCGCCGTTCGTGCCGGTGCGCCGGTTCGACGCGACGCAACCGATCGGCGAGATCGTCGCGGGCCTCAACGAATGGCAGCCAGACAACCTGATCGTCTACGCCTCGATGTCTCGACTGCTCGCCGAAGAGCAGCTCGCGGGTCGGCTGAAGATCTCGCCGCACGCCGTGATGTGCTCGTCCGAGGTGCTGACCGCCGAGGCGATCGGCCGCGCCCTACGCGCGTGGGGGAGTCGTCCGTTCAACGTCTACGCGGCCACCGAGACGGCGGGCGTCGCATCGGAGTGCGCCCGGCACCGACTCCACCTCTACGAGGATCTGGTGATCACCGAGGTCGTCGACGAACGGGATCGCCCCGCTCCGGCCGGCACCGCCGGCGCCAAGCTGCTCGTCACCGTGCTGTTCAGCCGGACCCAGCCCCTGATCCGCTACGAGATGAGCGACCGGTTGGTGCTCGCGACGAGCGCTTGCGACTGCGGGCTTCCGTTCGGGCTGGTGGCGGCGATCGAAGGACGCGCCGAAGACACGCTCTCGCTGCCCGCGGTGCGCGGCGGCACGATCGCGATCCATCCCAACGTGTTCCATCGCGTGCTCGAGACGGTGCAGGTGAGCGAGTGGCAGGTGATCCAGGACGACGGCGGCCTGCGGATCTTGCTCGGACATGCACGTGCAGTCGTTCCGGCGCAGATCGTGGACCGCGTGACCAACGAGCTCCGCGGCGCGGGCGCGATCGCGCCGCCGATCCGCGTCGAGCTCGTCGACGCCGTGCCGCGGACCGCGCTCGGCAAGGCGCCGCTCGTCGTGGCGCGACGCCACCCGACGAAGGAGCGTTCATGAGGGATCCGACCTACTGGAAGCAGTACCCGATCGAGACGTCTCTGGCCGAGGTCGAGCACGAGCTCCATGTCTCGACTTTTGCGTCCGGCGGCGAGTCCTTTGACCTGATCTGCTTCGGGCGCGATAAGTCCGCCGCGAGCATCCTCATCTCTCCGGGTTCGGGCGGGCACGCCTACGTGTTCGCCGAGCTCGGCTATCACATGCACGCCCGGGGCTACAACGTCTTCATCATGCCCGCGCACGGCGGGCGAACGATCCGCGAGCTCGTCGATCGCCATGCAGCCGCGCTCGAGCACATCGCCGAGGTCTGCAACGACCGGACCGGGATCTTCGGCGAGGGGCTCGGAGGGTACGTGGCGTTCTACGTCGCGCTCGCGCACGGCCGCCTGCGGAGTCTCGTCTGCCAGAACGCTCCGGCGATCCTCACGGAGCCCGCGTGGCGCGACGCGATCCTCCGAGGTCGAGGCGCCGCCCGTAGGCGCAGGATCTTGCCCATCGCCCGGCTCGTCGCGAAGGTGATGCCCGGGCTGAAACTACCGATCTCGATCTACCTCGACTACCGCGAGCTGGTGGATCCTCGAGAAGCCAACCGGCGCATCGAGGAGCCGATGGTCGCGGCCTACCTGCGAGACCCCGACTTCGTGCTTCGCTACCCGCTGCGGGCGATCCTGTCGCTGCTCGAGACGCCGCCGCCGAATCCGCTCGCCGAGCTCGCGATTCCGACGATGTTCCTCGTGCCGGTCCGAGGCATCGTGCCCGATTACTTCCGCGACCTCTTCGAGCGGCTGCCGCCGATCGACAAGAAGCTCGTCGAAGTCGACGGGGGCGTGTTCTGGATGGTCTCCCACCCGAGCGAGGCAGCGAGCGTGATCTGCGAGTGGTTCGACACCACGTTGCACGAGACCGAGCGCCGGGAGAGTCACGGTCGCTGAGCTCGGCGCACCTCCCAGAAACGGGTCGCAGGAGCGACGGTGGCCATGACGCCTTGCTTCTGCACGTGCATCGGTGCCCCCCGGATCGTGCGCATGCCCGGCGGAGCCGTTCGCGCGGAGCTTGCGGGTCGTGCGCCGGTTCGGGGCGTCCGCCGCAGAATGTTCGCGTGACCGCGCGGGTCACAGGCAAACCAAGCGCTCGCGCGTGGCTCGTGCCGAGTCGATCCGAATACTTGGTGGGTCGCGCGGTCGCTCAGCGATGCATGCGGGCTCTCCTGGCCCGTGGGCTGCACGATGATCGACCGTGACCGCCAGAATGACGTTTCACGGCGCGACCGACACGGTCACCGGCTCGCGCTACCTCGTCGAGCGCGACGGCGCTCGCATCTTGGTCGACTGCGGCTTGTTCCAGGGCCCCAAGAAGCTGCGCCTGCGCAACTGGGAGAATCCTGGATTCGATGCCGCCACCCTCGACGCCGTGATCCTCACGCACGCGCACATCGATCACACCGGCTACTTGCCGAAGTTGTGCAAGGCGGGCTTTCGCGGTCGCGTGTTCTGCACGCACGGGACGCGCGACCTCTTGAAGATCCTGTTGCCCGACTCGGGGCACCTACAAGAAGAGGAGGCGCGGCAAGCGAACCGCCATGCCTACTCGCGTCACCGACCGGCGCTGCCGCTCTACACGCGGGCCGACGCGGAGGCGGGTCTCGAGCAGCTCTCGCCGGTGCCGTATTGCGAGACGTTCGCGCCCAACGCGACGGCGCCGGGCCTCGGAGACACCGAGGTACTGGAGTAAGCGATGACGTGCGCGTGTACCGAGATCCATCCCCCGAAGCGCATCGTGCTCACCGGAGGTCCGGGCGCGGGCAAGACCGCCGTGCTCGAGCTCATGCGCAAGACCCTCTGCAAGCACGTCAAGCTAGTGCCCGAGGCAGCCGGCGTCGTGTTCGGTGGCGGCTTTCCGCGGGGTGGAGAGCTCGAAGCCCGACGCGCCGCCCAGCGCGCGATCTTCTTCGTGCAGCGCGAGCTCGAGGCGGCGGTGCTCGCGACCAACGCCGCGATCGCGCTCTGCGACCGAGGCACGATCGACGGCTTCGCGTACTGGCCGGGTCCGGACGATCTGTGGAGCGCGGTCGCCACCTCGCACGACGATCAGCTCGCGCGCTATGACGCGGTCATCCACTTGCGGACACCCTCGTTCGATGGCGGCTACAACCAGGAGAATCCGCTGCGCCGCGAGTCGGCCGCCGAGGCCGCCGCGATCGACGCGCGTATCGCCGACGCGTGGGCGCGGCATCCGCGCCGCTACGAGGTCATTTCGATGCCCGACTTCCTCGCGAAAGCGGCACGTGTCATCGAGATCGTGCGCAGCGAGCTGCCGAGCTGTTGCCGGCGCCATCCGATCGCCGAGCTCGGAGAAACCGCCACGACGGAGGAATCATGCCGGTGATCGTCGAAGACTCCGAGCGCGCGAACATCCTCGAGCTGATGCTCGCTAGCCTGCTGAGGCGGAAGCTCGCCTCGCGCGGTGCGCGCGCGCACGCGAGGGCGATCGCCGGGCCGGTCGAGATCCGGGCCGGCGAGATGCAGGCCACGTTGACGTTCAGCGCCGACGACGTCTCGATCTCTCGCCACCACGGCGAGTATGCAGAAGCCCGAGTTCGCGGCTCGCTCGCCGCGATCGTCGATGCGGCCCTCGGCTGGCGAAGTCTCTCGCACGTGCTGCACGGCCGGCTGCACGTGGAAGGATCGCCGCGCGTGCTCTGGCACCTGCTCGCGCTCCTGCGTACCGGAGACTCGCGATGACCACCCCTCTGGATGCGGTGCGAGTGAGGCTCGGCGTCGACCGCGTGCGCACCGACGATGCGACGCGCGCCGCGTACGGCCGCGACACGACCGAGAACCCGGACGGCATGCCCGAGGCGATCGTCGCGGTGAACGAGCTCGACGAGCTCCGCGAGATCGTTCGCCTCGCCGCGGCAGCGCGCATCCCGCTCGTCCCCCGCGTCGCCGGGACCAACCTCGGCGGGCTCGCGATCCCATCGCGCGGCGGCTGGGTCGTCGATCTCGCGGGGATGAACCGGATCGTCGACATCGATCTCGACGATCGCATCGCGGTGATCGAGCCCGGGGTCACGTTCATTCAGCTGCGTCGTACGCTCGACGAGCTGTCGCCGAGGCTCACGATCGGCTACCCGCTATCGCCGCCGGAGACGTCGATCGTCGCCAACTGTCTGCTCGACGGACTCGGTAACCTGTCGCTACGCCACGGGTCGATGGGCGAGTGGATCTGCGGGCTCGAAGCAGTACGCGCCGACGGCAGCATCGTGCGGACCGGTGCGTGGGCGGCAGGCGTGCCGCCGTTCGGCCGAGCTCCCCTGCCCGATCTGACCGGGCTGTTCGTGTCGTGGCACGGCACGACCGGGATCGCGAGCAAGCTCGCCGTCGAGCTGTGGCCGGTCCAGCCGTTCCGCGAGCGTTCGTTCGTCCTCGCGTACGATCGCGCCGTGACGCTGCGCGCGCTTCGCGAGCTGCCCGCACTCGACGTGCTCGACGATCTCGGCGGCCTGTCGTGGCCGATCGCGAAGTTGCTGTTCGGCGTCGCGCATCCACGAGAGCGCGATCCCGGCGAGCCCGAGTTCTTCTTCTACGTCGATCTCTCGGCCGCGACCCGTGCACTCTTCGATGCGAAGCGAGCGGCGGTACGCGACTTCATTCGCGGTCTGCGGCGCGACGGGCTGCGCGTCGAGGATCCGATCGACGTTCCGACGCTCGTCCGCCTCGAGCCACGGCTCGCGCAGCTCGCCGAGTTCCCCACCCGGCTCGACTTCCTGCTCGACCATCCCGACGGCGGGCTGACCTGGGTCGGGACGTACGGCCCGCTCTCTCGCTTCGACGCCGCGTGCAGCGACGGGATCGCGGTCGTCGAACGTCACGGGTTCCCACCGGCGATCGTCGCGCGTCCGATGAAGGGCGGCCATTTCGCGGTGCTGCGGTTCATCCAGTTGTTCCGCCGCGCCGACGTGGACGACCGCGAGCGCGTCCGCCGCTGCAACGCAGAGCTGTGCGACGTGCTGCACCGTCACGGCTTCGTCATGTACAAGACGCCGGCGTGGGCGATCGATCGCTACCGACCCCACTTCGACCCGGGCTTCGCACGACTCGTCCGGGAGATGCATGACGTGCTCGATCCCGATCGGATCATGAATCCCGGACGGTGGGAGCTCTGAACCATCGGGGTGACGGCGCGAGTTGCTACTCGAGCGTGAGCCAGCGCGGCCTGCGATACATGAACCGCACGGGAGTCCGCAACGCGACGTGCCACAGCCCGAGGCAGCCGAGCACGGTGACTACCGTCGCAATCAGGGCCAGGGTGCCGACGTCGATCATGATCCCAGCGAGGAGACGGATCACGAGCATGCTCATGGCAAGCTCGCCGAGGTAAATGACGATCGAGTTCTCGCCGATGTAGCGCAACGGGCTCGACCACGAGAAGCGCGACAACACCACGGCCGTGAAGATCACCGTGACCGCGCCCGCGTATCCGAGGGCAAGCCCGATCACCGGCGCCGTCGAGACGCCGGCGTACACGAGGAGCCCGTTGACGATTCCCCAGATGGCCAGATAACCACCCGCGAAGAGCCGATGCGCTGCCACCCACGTGCCCATCCGGAACACGAATCCGGCGAACACATAGCCCGAATAGAAGTACACGTAGCGCCTCGCGAACTCGTCGGGTACGTGCCAGCCGGTATCGATGTTCAAGTCGTGAAGGATCGCCGCGCCGGTCCACATCACCCACCACGGGACCGACCGGGTCAGGCGCGTGACGATGAAGAAGATCGGCAAGATGTGGATGAACCACAGTGGACCGCTCGGATCGAGGAACCGCTGCAGGTACGCAAGCAGGATGTCGGTGGCGCTGTCGTTGGTGTCGAGGATCGAGTGTGAAAGATCGAAGACGACGAAGTTCACCGTCATCCACAGCACGTAGAAGTAGAAGAAGTGGACGACCTTCCCGTCGATGTATTTCCGCCACGGTCGGCGGATGCTGGCCGACAGAAACAGCCCCGCGATCAAGAAGAAGTCCGGCATGCGGAATGGGCGCGCGAAGTCGATGACATGAGAGAGCCACCCCGTCATCCCATCGCGGTGTTCCATCGCGACCTCGTTGACGTGGAACATCACGACGAAGAAGATGCAGATGCCCTTGGCATGATCGACCCAGTCCACACGCGAGCTCGCCGTGGATTGATCGGGTGGGGAGACTTCCACCCGCGGACGATGCAACTCGTCCCAACGACCCGCAAGTGACCCGTTCGGTCACAGATTGCGGCTACACAGGCGCTCGTTCGGCCGCGAGCAGACGGCCAGCGATCACCGCGATGCTATGCGTTCGAGCTTGGGCAGAAGAGCGAGAAGCCGCCTTCCTCGACGAGAAGAGCTGCGATGTTCGAGCTCCGATCTCCCGCCGCGACAAACACGCCCTACGCGGGCACCTGCACGACATGCCCGCCTTCGTCCCGCGTTTCATCCTCGAGTGGCGCGGGTATTGCTTGAGCAGAACGAAGGCGAGGGACCATGTGGAGGATCAATTTGGCGATCACGATCGGGCTCGTAGCCTGCCACCCGGCGATGATGAGCGACCTCGAATCGATACGCGACTACATCGACGACACGCGACGTGAGACGAACCGCCACCTCGACGCCGCGCGTGCCGCTCGGACCATGCAGGACATGCAGCGCGAGATGATCCAGCACCGCGACGGCATGGCGCCGGTGATGTTCGACATCGACGTGGGAATGGATGGCATGACCTCGCATTGCGACGGCGCGGGGCTCGCTGACATGCAGGCGATGCACAACGAGCTCGATGGGGAGATGGCGCAGCACGCGTCGCTGATGGATGCGATCATCGAGCTCCCAGGCGCGGTGGTCGAGACCGAGCGCCACGTCTCGATGATGATCGCGACGATGGATGGGATGGATGGCGCGATGGAGCGGATGCACTGCCGTTAGGTCAAACACCCCCCTTCACCGTACGCCTCGTTGTCCCAGTGACCGTCGCGGCCACTCTACCGACGTTGGCGAGAGCGCGCAGATGTTGCGAGATTCGCGCGTGCTCGTGCAGCGATTTCGCACGAGCCGGCTTCATCTTTGCCGGCGTGGTCCTGCTCGATTGGTTTCACTGTTCGTAGCCGTGCTGGTCACCGCGGTTCGCATCGGTCGACCCGACGGCGAGCGCGGGCTCGTGGCTCGAGTGCTTGGGGGCGCGTACCACGACGGCGCCTCTGCACAGCCTCCTGATCCGCGATCCGCACACGCGGCCTGGTTACGACGCAGCTACTCGTGTGCCTGATCGCGCTCGAGTTCACCGACATCGCGTTCGCGATCGACTCGATCCCCGCAGTGTTCGGTGCGACAGCCCAGCGTGTGGTCCTGTCCCGCGAATGGGTGACCGTCGAACATCCCTGTCCGATGCACACCGAGATCCGAAGCGATCGACCGGTGACCTGTTCGAACGTGCGGGATGAAACCGGAACAGGCGTGCAAGGAGCGAAGCCGACACCCGTCGCGACCCGGAGTGACCGAACTCTGAGCCGTCACGACCCGGAGTGACCGAACTCCGAGCCATCCACATGTTGATCGGACCGATCAACGTGACGGGCGCCTGGCTCCCGGTCGTACGTCAATCGTTCCAGCGAGCATCGACATCCCGCAAGTGAAGCCCAGCTCACCCGCACGGTCGAAGCGCAAAGTGATGTCGATTGGTATCCCGACGGGAAGCTCGCGGCGCAGTTGATGCTCGGCGTCGAGACTCACCACGACCTCGCGCGCACAGCTGTGTGCGGTCGTTCGCGTAAAGCGAAGTCGCACGAGCTCGCCGACAGCTACCTCGAGCTGGTTCGGCGCGAACGCGGCACGCGAGGCGGTGATCTCGATCGTGCGAGTCGCGGCCCCGGCGGAATCGATCGCTTCTGCATGCCCCCACGGTCGTTGTGATGCGCAAGCCCCGAGCGCGAATGCGATCGCGAGCGAGCTCGCCCGAATGCGGAGTTGCTGATCATCCATGACGTACGTACTCGCGAACGGCGGTACGTTGGTCTCGAGCTCGCCGATGATCGTCAGGGCGGGCCCGGATCCGGAACTTCGGCCTCGCGCTTCCATGAGCTGGCATTGATCGGGGTTGATCTTCGTTCCGTCGTTCATCAGGTTGAAGCGCTCGGTGATGTGGCCACCGGTGTTGAGCAACATGTGCCCGATCTCCTGCCCGAGCGTGCCGGCGACGACCGTGGGGAGTGGAAGCCCAGTCAACCACCGAATGGTGCAGCCGTGACCGTAGCGGTCACACATCGAATCTACTTCTTCCGCACGAGCTCGATCACGTGTCGATCGCCTGGCCATCGAGGATCGTCAATTCGTGGGGCCAACGAGCGTATCCGCCCAGCCGCCCCTGAGAGCGGCCCAACCGGCTACACGACGAGGAAACCGCAGCGCCTCTCGGGGCGCACCTCGTGCAGGTGTAATGGATCCTGTAGCCGTGACGTCATTGCGGCGAGGTCCCGATGAATTCGCATACCGATTACTCCTCGCACCCCGCAACGGCCACCGCGAAAGATCCCGTGTGCGGGATGACGGTCAAGACGACGACCGCGCATCGCGTGACGCACGAGCGTCGCGAGATCCTGTTCTGCAGCGCGAGGTGCAAGGACAGGTTCCTCGCCGATCCCGTGCCCTACGAGAAGCCGCCACCGCCCGAGGTGACATCGGCGCCCGCCCCAGCCGGCACGAGGTACACGTGCCCGATGCACCCCGAGATCGTGCGCGACAAGCCGGGTAGCTGCCCGATCTGCGGGATGGCCCTCGAGCCGCTGATGCCGACCCTCGACGAGGGTCCGGATCCCGAGCTCCGGGACATGAGACGGCGGTTCCTGCTATCCGCGGTGTTCACCGTGCCGCTGTTCGCGATCGTCATGGGCGAGATGCTCGGCGCCGCGATTCTGACGGGGAGCACGCGCGTCTGGGTGGAGCTCGCGCTCGCGACGCCGGTTTGTGTGTGGGCAGCGTGGCCGTTCTACGTCCGCTTCGCGCAGTCGCTTCGCAACCGCCGGCTCAACATGTTCACGCTGATCGGCCTCGGTGTTGGCGTCGCCTATGGCTACAGCGTGGTTGCGGCGCTGTTTCCCGACGTCTTCCCCGAGTCGTTCCGCGACGAGCACGACGACACGGTCGCGACATACTTCGAGGCAGCCGGCGTGATCACCACGCTGATCTTGCTCGGCCAGGTTCTCGAGCTCCGCGCGCGTAGCCAGACCGGGGCCGCGATCCGCAAGCTGCTCGGGATGGCGGCCACCTCGGCGCGACGGATCGACACCGACGGAAGTGAACGCGACGTGCCGCTCGACGACGTTCACGTCGAGGATCGGCTTCGCGTCCGACCGGGCGAGAAGGTCCCCGTCGACGGCATCGTGCTCGAGGGCAGGTCGTCGATCGACGAGTCCATGGTGACCGGGGAGCCAATCCCGGTCGAGAAGCAGGCCGGAGATCGCGTGATCGGTGCGACCATCAACGGCACGGGCACGCTCGTGATGCGCGCGGACAAGGTCGGCGCCGAGACGTTGCTGTCGCGGATCGTCGCGATGGTGGCCGAGGCGCAGCGCAGCCGCGCGCCGATCCAGAAGCTCGCCGATCAGGTCGCGGGGGTGTTCGTGCCGATCGTCATCGCGATCGCGGTCGTCACGTTGATCGTGTGGGCGGTCGTCGGCCCGGATCCAAGAATGTCGAATGCGATCATCAATGCGGTCGCGGTCCTGATCATCGCGTGTCCATGCGCGCTCGGCCTCGCGACGCCGATGTCGATCATGGTGGCGACGGGGCGGGGAGCCACGATGGGTGTGCTGTTCCGCAACGCCGAGGCGATCGAGGTGATGCGCAAGGTCGACACGCTCGTCGTCGACAAGACCGGCACGCTCACCGAGGGCAAGCCGCGCCTGGTCTCGGTCGTTTCCGCAGGGATCGACGAGGCCACCTTGCTGCGGCTCGTCGCGAGCCTCGAGCGTGCCAGCGAGCATCCGCTGGCCGCGGCGATCGTGGCCGGTGCGGCGGAGCGTGGGATCGCGCTGACGGACGTCGCCGGCTTCGAGTCGATCACCGGCAAGGGTGTGCGCGGTGAGGTCGAGGGCCGCGTGGTCGTGCTCGGAAACCGCGCGATGATGGACGAGGCCGGTGTCGACCCGTCGTCGATGATCGAGCGCGCCGAGGCGCTGCGCGGAGATGGCCAGACGGTCATGCTCGTCGTGGTCGATGGCACGCTCGCCGGCCTCGTCGGCGTCGCCGATCCGATCAAGTCGACCACGCCCGAGGCGATCCGCGCGCTTCATGGCGAGGGCCTGCGAATCATCATGATGACCGGCGACAGCAAGACCACCGCCGCAGCGGTCGCGAAGCAGCTCGGGCTCGATGACGTGCTCGCGGAAGTCCTGCCCGATCAGAAGGCCGACCACGTGAAGCGACTGCAGGCCGAGGGGCGCGTCGTCGCGATGGCCGGCGACGGGATCAACGATGCCCCCGCGCTCGCGCAGGCCCACGTCGGGATCGCGATGGGCACGGGTACCGACGTCGCGATGGAGAGCGCCTCGGTCACCCTCGTCAAGGGCGACCTCCGCGGCATCGTGCGCGCGCGCCGGCTGTCGCGGGCGACGATGGCGAACATCAGGCAGAACCTCTTCTTCGCGTTCGTCTACAACGCGGCCGGCGTACCGATCGCCGCCGGGGTCCTGTATCCATTCATCGGGTGGTTGATGTCCCCGATGCTCGCCGCGCTCGCGATGAGCCTCAGCTCGGTGTCGGTGATCGGCAACGCGCTCCGGATCCGCCGCGTCGACGTCGAATGACGGATCTCCGGTTCGAGCGCGAGGACGAGCGTCATGCCGCCGGCGGCGCCGAAGGAACTGGATCTGCGCGCGACGCTTCCGTGAGCATGCGCGTCACTTGTAACCGATGAGGTCACAGCCTGAAGCCGATCCACCGTGCATGTGCGCGGATTCTGTGGTTTCGCGGTTGGTCTGACACTTGCGGTAGGGAGAGCTCGTCGACGAAGGAAGCTCATGCGCATGTTCAAAGCTCACTCGCTGCTCCTCGGTTCGCTGTTCGCAATCGCCGCGTGCGGCTCCGCCAAGCCCGCCGCCACCGAGAACCCGAGGCCGACCACGGCTACGAGTGATCCGTCTTGTCCGGTCGCGGTCGCGGGTACGTCGGTCACCGTCGAGGACGCCGATAACGGCGCGGCCCTCGTGTTCGTGACGACAGGTGACGTCGCCGAGCTTCGCCGGCGTACGAACGAGATGGCGATGATGCACAACGAGCACCACGCGTCGATGGGGCCTCTGCCCGATGGTAAGGACACGGCGAGTGGGCACGCGGGTCACGACATGGGGGGCCACGACATGGGCAGTGGAGCTGGTGGTCATGCCGGCCACGAGATGGGGAGCGGTCACGACATGGGAGGCCACGCTGGTCACGCGGCCGGGATGATCGGCATCCATTCGAGGGCGACTGCGAGCGAGATCGAGGGCGGTGCAAAGCTGCTGTTCGTGACCGGCGCCGCCGACGTCGCGAAGTTGCAGAGTGAATTGCGGACGCACGCGCAGCATCTCGCCACCGGCACGTGCGCCATGGCGAAATCATGAGGCGCATCGTCGGCGTGGTCGCATCGCTCGCGCTCGCGGCATGTGCTCCTCGCGCCACGTCGATCTCGTCCGAGCATCCGGCGAATCCCGACGCTCCGATCGGTCGGCTTGCCGGTCCCCCACCGGCACTTCGTCCCGGCGTTGCCACGGCGGAGCCAGCGGTTGATCATTCGAAGATGAACATGATGCCGGATACGAACCCGGCGCCGGTCGATCACTCAAAGCTGGACGATCCGCACGCCGGTCACGAGTGATGAACCATGTAGCGTTGACGTTGGTCATCGCAATGACCGGCTGCACACCATCGCGCGGCGCCGTGTTTGGACCGGTCGATCGAGAGATCGAGCGCCGGCTCGGAGTCGGGGCGTCGTGGCACGAGACCATCGACGCCCGGGTGCCGGCCGCGATCACCGAGTTGCTCGCCAGGCCGCTCGATCGAGAGGCGGTGATCCGGATCGCGCTCGCGACGAATCGCCGGTTGCAGGCTCGGTACGATCGGCTGGGCATCGCCGCGAGCGAGATCGCCACGGCCACCGTCCTCGCACCGCTCCGGGTCGACCTCGAGTACAAGCTCGCGAAGCGAGACCGGGCGAGCGAGACCGAGCTCGACGTGATCCAGGACGTACTCGATCTCGTGCAGATTCCGCAGCGACGAGGGATCGCGCAGGCCGATCTCGTGGCGGCTCGGGCGCGGGCGGTCGCGGCGACCGTGGAGCTCGTCGCACGCGTCGAGGTGGCCTACATCGACATGGTGGCCGCGCAGCAGGAGCTCGAGCTCCGGCAGGCCGCGTTCGATGCGGCGAACGCGTCGGCCGAGATCGCCGAGCGCATGCACGCGGCCGGGAACATTCCGGATCTCGGCGTCGCGCGCGAACGCGATCAACGCGAACAGGCACGCGTCGATCTGGGACGTGCGCAGATCGAGGTCGAGATCCGGCGCGAGGCGCTCAACGAGGTCCTCGGGCTTTCGGGTGAGGCGACGCGATGGACGGTGGCGGCGCGGCTGCTCGAGCTGCCTGCCGTCGTGCCCGCGCTCGATACCCTCGAGCGAGAGGCCGTCGCCGCGAGCCTCGACATCGCGGCGGTGCGCGCCGAGGCGGACGCCGCGGCGGGTCGTGTCGGCCTCGCACGGTTTCGCAGCTGGCTACCGGAGCTCGGCGTCGGGGTATCCGCGGATCGCAAGGATGGCGCATGGGATTTCGGACCGGCGATCAGCATCGGCCTGCCGATCTTCAACCAGGGGCAGGGCCCCCGCGCACGCGCCAACGCCGAGCTGCGCCGCGCACAGAACGAGGCGATCGCGACCGCGGTGGAGCTGCGGGCGCAGGCGCGGGCAACCCGACAGCGCGTGCTCGGGACGTACGCCGAGGCACGTCACCTGCTCGACGTCGTGCTGCCGCTCCGGCAGCAGGTGGTCTCCGAGACGCTCAAGCAGTACAACGCGATGAACGCCACGACGTTCGAGCTCCTCGTCGCGCGGCGCGAGCTGGTCGATGCCGGACGCCAGTACATCGATGCGCTCCGGCGGTTCTGGCGCGCAGCCGCCGAGGCCCGCGCGCTCGCTCGCGGGGCGATGCCGAGGATGGCGAGCGAGGACGGCGCGGAGACATCACGCAGCACGAACGAGGGACACTGATGATCGACCGCCGAGCTCTGCTGAAGTCGGGGATGGCCGCGAGCGCGGCGCTGCTTGCCCGCGCGCGCCTGGCGCACGCGCAACCACCGACGGACCATGCGGGACATGGGCAGTCCGTCGCGAGCAAGCCCGCGGCGCCCGCCGGCCCGATGAAGCTGACGAAGGGTCGGGTCGTCGCCGGCGAGAGCTACACGCCGGTCGTGCAGCTGAACGGCTCGACGTTGCCGTTCGAGAAGAAGGGAGGCGTCAAGATCTTCCACCTGATCGCCGAGCCGGTGACGCACGTCATCGCGCCCGGCCTCGAGATCGAAGCGTGGGGCTACAACGGCTCGACGCCGGGACCGCTGATCGAATGCGTCGAGGGCGACAAGCTCCGGATCTACGTCACCAACAAGTTGCCAGAGGCGACGAGCGTGCACTGGCACGGCGTGTTCTTGCCGAGCGGAATGGATGGCGTCGCCGGGCTCAGCCAGAAGGCGATCCCCGCGGGCGAGACGTACAAGTACGAATTCCCGATGGTGAAGCCGGGGACGTTCATGTACCACCCGCACTTCGACGAGATGGTGCAGATCGCGCTCGGGATGGTCGGGATGATCGTCGTGCACCCGAGACGCCGCGACGCCCGCCGCGTGCGGGACTACTCGCTCATGAGCCACGAGTGGAAGATTCCGATCGGCCAGCGGCGACCGGATCCGATGGAGATGACCGACTTCAACGTGCTCACGTTCAACAGCAAGGCGTTCCCGGCGACCGAGCCGCTCGTAGCCGAGGTGGGAGACCTCGTACGGATCCGGCTCGGCAATCTAGGGCCGATGAGCCACCACCCCATCCACCTGCACGGCTACGCGTTCGAGGTGGTCTACACCGACGGCGGCGAGGTGCCGAAAGCCGCGCGGTGGCCCGAGACGACCGTGATCATGCCGGTCGGTGCGACGCGCGTGCTCGAATTCGTCGCGGACGCACCCGGCGATTGGGCGATGCATTGCCACATGACTCACCACGTGATGAACCAGATGGGGCACGACGCGCCGAACCTCCTCGGGGCCGACACGCGAGGCCTCGACGCGCGCGTCGGCCGGGTCGTGCCGGGCTACATGACGATGGGCGCGACCGGGATGGGTGACATGCACATGATGGAGCTCCCCAGGAACAGCATCTCGATGCTCGGAGGCGATGGTCCGTTCGGCTACATCGACATGGGCGGCATGTTCACGATCCTGAAAGTCCGCAAGAAGCTCACCGGCGACATGGATCCGGGTTGGTACGACCATCCGCCCGGGACCGTTGCATCGAAGGCCACTGCCGACGAGCTCGCTCGTGACGGCATCAAGACCTGATTGGAGACCCGATGACGAACAAGATGATCTCGCTCACCCTGATCGCAGCTCTCACCGCGTGCGGTGGTGGTGCGTCGAGACCTGTCGCGCTGCCGGTCCACCCGGATCCGATTCCGATGGCCGAGCCCACTCCGCCGCCGAGACCGGATCCAGTCGCGGAGCCAACTCCACCGAGCGAGCCGACGCCAGCCAAGCCGGACCCGGCGGCGATCAAGGCAGAGCTCCTCGCGGCCGAGACCGCCGCGTACGAGAAGGCCAAGCCGGTGTTCGAGAAGGCATGCGCGAGGTGCCATCAGCAGGGCGGCAAGATGTCGACCCAGAAGAAGCGCGACCACTTCGACATGACGAAGTATCCGTTCGGTGGTCACCACGCGATGGAGCTCGGCGTGCAGATCCGCAAGTCCCTCGGCATCACCGGAACGAAGATCACGATGCCGTACGACAAGAAGGGATCCGTCAAGGGTGACGACCTCGCTGCGATCGCGGCATGGGCCGACGCGTTCGACGCCTCGCACGCGGGCGGCGCGCACGAAGGTCACACCGGCCACGGCGAGCACAAGCACTAAGGCAAGGGCCGCCCATGCGAACAACCAAGGGTGTGCTGTCGGTCGTGGCGACGCTGTCGATCGTTCAAGGATGCTCGGGAAGCGTCCGGTCTGTGTTTCACTCCACCGACCCAGCATTCCGGCCGAAGCCCGGTCCAGCGCCACGGGTCTACCTCGACACGAACCTGGCTGATGTACCGAACGTAGCGATGCGCTCCGTCGGGCTCATCGAAGTCACGGTCCCGAAGAGCAACGGGGTCGAGCGAGCCATCGAGGTCGCGACCGAGAAGGGGCGCGAGCTTGGCTGCTGGATCTTGATCGAGCATTCGGCGTTCGGGACGATCAAACCGCGTGCGTCACTCGATGCTGGAGCAATGGTGTTGCTCGCACACGGCCCCGTCGTCGCACCCAAGAACCTGCGTGGGCCGGAGCAGACGACGACCGAGTTCGACTGCGTGGTGCAATCCGATGACGCGCGTGCCGCGCGTGCCAGTCTCGAACGACGGACAGCTCGTGGTTTCACTGATGTACGTACGACACTTCGTTCGACGAGGACTGGCCTCCGTCGTTCAGCGCCATGACCATGTAGACATACGTCGTGCCGGTCGTCAGCGGCTCGTCGTGGTACTGGGTCTGGTTGAACGCCAGCGTCGAGAGCTCGATGTAGGCGCCGGCGCCTTCCTTCCGCATGATCATGAACTCGTCTTCGTTGTCCGAGGCATCGGTCCAGGTCAGGTGACCACCAGCCCCGAGCTTGGCCACGGCCAACCCGGTCGGTGCGGCTGGGGCTGTGCCGCCGGCGCCGTCGGACGAGCAGGCCGCACCCGAGAGCAGGAGTCCGCCAACGAGAACCATCGCAAGAGTTCGCATGCGGTCGATCATCTCGACTGCATGGGTGCCAGTCAACTGTGACCGAGATTGTCACAGTGGGAGCTCATCAGGCGATGAAGACATCGTCGGCGTTGCGCGTTCGTCGCTGTCGGTTGCGGCGACAACGCGATCGAGCAAGAGCTCGCGGCACATCCTCACCGATCCAGACATCGTCGGGTCGAGCTCGTCGCTTCACCGGTGGCGCGTGTACCTGCCCGGCAGGACCGCCGCTGTCCGGGCGTCCCGCGACGGAACGTGTGACCAGAATGGTTACGGGTGACCGGCGCGATCACGCACAGGACTCGAAGTGCCCTGACGATGGGCGACGCGAGGCCGTCCGACGGCTCGGAGGTTGCAGCGCCGGCTCGCGATGAACGCCCGCTCGGAGACCGGTGCACGCAGCGCGGCGCTACCAGTGCTCCTGCTGGCCTCCGCTCCGAACGCCCGAACGATTCGGGCCGCGCTCGGGGACGAGCTCGCACTGACGATCACCGACGATGTCGCGAGAGGTCGCGCGCTCGCAGCCACGGGCGGGTTCGTCGCGATCCTTGCCGTCGGCCCGCTTGCGGGCGCAGTTCCGGACGCGGTGTCGATCGATCCGAGCGGAGAGCCCGGATTGATCTTCGGGATCGTCGCGGCGTCGATCGCACGGACCTCGACAAGCCGGCCGGATGACGATGTCGCATCCCTCGCGTACGACGAATACATCGAGCTCGCACGTTACGCGATCACGCGGCGATACCTGATCGCACTCCTGAATCGCCATGGTGGCAGCGTCACCGACGCGGCCCGCGAGGCGAGCATGAAGCGCGAGAGCTTGCACCGACTGCTTCGCCGTCACCACCTGATCGCGGACGACTTCCGCCTGCGCTGATCGGAGCCTCGATCAGCGTTGCTTGAAGTCCTCGGATTGCACGCCGTACCTCTTGAGCAAGCGATGCAGGCTCTCGCGCTCCATGCCGGCGCGACGCGCGGCCTCGGTGACGTTTCCGCCGAGCTCGCGCATGAGCGTGATCAGGTACTCGCGAGATGCCCGATCGCGCGCCAGATCGACGACCTCGCGGTAGGACAGGTGCATCTCCGTGCCGTGCGTCGCGCGCGGGCGCAACGCCGCACCGACCTCGCTCGGGAGCGCTTCGAGCTCGATGCGCGGGCCGTCGGTGACGGCGAGCGCGCGCTCGATCGCGTTCTCGAGCTCGCGGACGTTGCCCGGCCAGGGATACTTGACGAGCGCGGACAGCGCTTCCTCGGTGAAGCCCTCGGGGCGCTCGTCGCGCCGTGCCCCGTGGCGATCGAGCAAGAACGCCGCGATCGCCGGGATGTCCGCTCGGCGATCGCGCAACGGTGGCAGCGCGATGTGCAGCACGTTGATCCGGTAGTAGAGGTCTTCACGGAACAGACCCGAGGCGACGCGGGCCTTGAGATCGACGTTGGTGGCGGCGACGACGCGTACATCGATGGCGAGCTCCTCGGTCGCACCGACGCGTCGCACCTTGCGCTCCTGCAATACGCGGTTGAGCTTCACCTGCATCGCGAGCGGCAGATCCGCGATCTCGTCGAGCAAGATGGTCCCTCCTCGCGCGTCCTCGAAGAGACCGCGGTGATCCGAGGTCGCGCCGGTGAAGCTCCCCTTCACGTGCCCGAATAGCTCGCTCTCGATCAGGTTCTCCGGAATCGCCGCGCAGTTGATCGCGACGAACCGCGCTCCGCGGCGGTCGCTCGTGTTGTGGATCGCACGCGCGACGACCTCCTTTCCCGTGCCACTCTCACCGGTGATGAGGACCGTCGCCTCCGTGGCGGCCGCGCGCTGGACGAGCGAGACCGCCGACGACATCGCCGGGCTGCGTGCGACGAGGTCGTCGATCCGGTGGATTCCCTCGAGCGCGCGGCGGAGGTCGCGGGCCTGCTGGCGCAGGCGGCGGCGCTCGAGCGCGCGATCGACGACCAGCAACGCCTCGTCCGGTTCGAACGGTTTGGCGAGGTAGTCGTAGGCGCCCTCGCGAATCGCGTCGACCGCCGCCGGCACCGTCGCGTAGGCGGTCATCAAGATCACCTCGGCGTCCTTGTCGCGGCTCCGGGCTTCGCGCAGCACCGCGAGTCCGTCGGCGCCCGGCATGCGGATGTCGGTGACGATCACGTCGAAGTCACCGGCGGCGACCAGCGCCAACGCGCGCGTGCCGTCTTCAGCGGTCGTCACGTCGTAGCGATCCTCCGGCAAGATCCTCCGGAATAGCTTCGTGAAGTTCTCCTTGTCGTCGCAGACGAGGACGCGCGCCTTCATGCCGCCGCCTCCCTGGATGTCTCGATCGGCAGTGACAGTGACGCACGCGTGCCGGTGCCACCCGGTCGCGCCTCGAGGTGAATGTCACCACCGTGGGCCCGCGCCAGCGTCCGCGCGATCGCGAGCCCCAGGCCATGCCCCTTCGACCGGGTCGTGAAGAACGGCTCGAACAGGTGTGGCATCGTGTCGGGTGGAATTCCGGGGCCGTGGTCGTCGATCTGCAACCACGCGCAACGGTCGTGTTCGCGCCACGTGACCTCGACGAGTGGTGCCGCACCTGGCTCGCGCGCGGCCTCGACGGCATTCGCAAGCAAGTTGAGCGCGATCTGGCGGACCTTGCCTTCGTCGGCGAGCACCTTCGCTGCCGGTGCCTCGACGAAGCTGATCTCGACGCCATCCGTGCCCCCGGTCTCCGCGAGGCGGGTGGCCGCCTCGCGCGCGAGCTCGCCGAGATCCACGTCGCTCAGGTCCAGGCGTACCGGCCGTGCGAGATCGAGCAGGCCCGCGACGATCGCGAGCGACTGCCGGACCTCGTCCTCGATGATCCGGAGCTCTTCGCGGTCGGCGAACGGCTTCTCACGCCGCAGTAGCGTCACGTAGCCGAGGATCACGCCGAGCGGATTGTTGATCTCGTGCGCGACGCCCGAGGCGACCTGGCCGATCGAGGCAAGACGATCGGCTTCGCGGAGCTCGGTCTGGTGTCGTTCGAGATCGGCCGCCATCTGATCGAACACGCGCGCGAGCTCGGCGAGCTCGTCGTCCCCGGGCAGGGCAACCCGCGCGTCGAAGTTTCCGGATCCGATCCTGACCGCACCTGCTCGCAGCGCTGCGACCGGCCGCGAGATCGAGCGCATGAGGTACACGCCGACGGCCGCCGCGGCGGCGATCGCGAGCGCGAAGCAGGCGATCACGGCGAGCCGCGCGGTCCCTCGGATCCGCTCCGCCACGTGTTGGGCGCGGTCGCTCTCGGCCTCGAGCGACTGGTTCAGCTTGGTGTTCAGCGCGACGACCTCCTGCACCGGATGCTCGGTGCGCTCGTGGAGCTCCGGCATGCGGCTGCGA
>Ga0299915_10000087_pt1 | contig 67100 bp, 53 predicted proteins | sample RVTome_13_FD_200263 | JGI IMG/M metagenome (GOLD analysis project Ga0299915, IMG submission 200263) | Soil microbial communities from uranium-contaminated site in the Upper Colorado River Basin, Wyoming, United States - RVT92D227 (version 2) ...
TTCGAAGCCGGGAATCACATCGAACACCTTCGCCGCGAGCTTCAGCGTGTCCGCATTCAGGTCACCCATCTTCGTGTTGGCGTCTGCGAGTGCCTCTTCGAGGTGCGTTGCAAACGCGGGTGCCTGGAGATGCTTTGCGTCCGGAACCGCCCGCAGCGCTTCGACCCACACGGTGCGCGACGCGGGACTCGAGAGTCCGTCCGTGACCCGCACAGCCCCGAGGTCCACACCGTCGGAGAATTGCGCCGCGTGCGCCTCTTCCGGTCCGGTCTGCGCGTAGTGCGCTTCGGGCAACCGCCCGCGCGCCGCGAGCGCCGGGTAGGCGGCCGGGTCCAGGACGGAGGGCCCGACATAGGGCGTGGTCGCCGAGATGATCGATGACTCGGTCGACGACTCGGGCGCCGCGAGCTCGTCATCTTCGATCTGCTGGCAACCGATCAACCCGAGCGCAATCCACACACGTGACATTTTCATGGCGCCACGCTCGCACCGCGAGAAGAGGCTCACCAGCGCATGAACATGCGCCCCGGCGTCAGCCGATCCAGCGAACCGCGTGCATCGCGCCGCGAAGCCCGCGCGCTCCTGCGGCTAGCTGCGGCGGATGCGAATCGCCGAGACGAGTGCGAGCACCGCCCCGGCCGCGTAGACCCCGGGGGCGTAGTCGAGCTTGGCGCCGTCGAGCCCGCCCGTCACGAACGCGACCAGCGGGCACAACACACCCACGATCGGCATGATCGCGATCGCGATCGCCGCGCGTCGACTCGGGCGGCCCCCTCCGAATGCGCGGATGCCGGCGATCATCGCCATCATGGAGGTCGCGAGCCCGGCGATGAGTCCGATCATCAGCGCCAACCACTGGACGACATCGGTCGCGCGGCGCAGGTCCGCGACGAGCAAGACGACCAAGTCGTGCTCGCAGCGCCAGACGGGCGGTTCATCGTGGCCCGCGAGCGCGCGCTCGTACTTCCGGAGCGCGTCCTCGCCGAGATCGACGCCGCACACTTCGCTGGCGAGCAGGCCCTGGTGCGCGGTCAGGCCGCGCCCGCTCTCGTCGAACCAGTGATAGGACACCGAGCCGTAGCCGAGCAGCACGGTGGTGACGAACAGCAGGATCGCGGTCACTCTCACGTGGTCGGCTCACCATCGTAGCAGCACAGCCAAACCAAGAACGTCCGGAAACGGGCGCGCTGCGGATCGCGCGCGATTGATAGCACGTCGCGGCCAGGAAAAGGATCCTCGGTCTCCGTCGGTCAGCGCGCGAGCCTCGACCACAGGTCTTGCAGGCGCTGCGCGGAGATCGGGACGGCCGTCTTCAGCTCGGGCGCAAACGTCTGCACGCGGAACTCTTCGAGCAGCCAGCCGAACTCCTCGAGCTCGGCGACGAGGTAGCCCTTGGCCTGCAGCTCGTCGCGCTTCTTCTGGTAGCTCAGCCAGAACGGCGTGACCTGCGCGGCCTTCTGTTGATCCTTCGCAAGATCGTAGGACAGCCGCTGCAGCCGCACGACGATGGCGCTCAGGTAGCGAACGATGTGGCCGAGCCGGCCGGCAGGCATCGCATGCATCAGATCCGGCGGGACAAGTCGGTTCAGCTGGCTCTGGATATCGTCGAGCGCCGTGCGTGTGGCGCCGGGCCTGCCGGCCAAGGTCTTGAGCGAGGCGCGCACCTTGTCGAGCTCGGCGGAGAGCTCGATCGCCGCTCGCTCCAGCTGTGTCAGGACGCCGGGCAGCAAGCTCCGACCGTCGTTCAAGCGTTCGGTGAAGGTTGCCTTGCTGCGCGGGAACGAATCCGACTCCGTCAGCTGGAACGCCTCGTCGAGGGCGCGCAGCACGATCTGCCGCTTCGGCGATAGCGGCGTGCCGGGGACGACGAGTGGCCCGTGGGCGAGCACCACAGCTAGCTGCGCCTCGAGCTTGCCGAGCGTCGTGTTCAGTTGCAGCAGGAACAACCGGCGCAGTCCGTCGCGCGTCGCGGCGGCGGCGGCGGTCGCCGACTGGAGCAGGCGCATGTCGACGGCCGTCTCGGTATCGACGAGCGCCGGGTACGCGAGCATCGAGCGGCCACCGACGGCGAGGGTCACCGAGGGCGGCAGCACGTCGAAGTCCCAGGTCAAGAGGCCCGTGCGTTCGTGCCGGTCGCGCGGCGCGCGGGCCCACAGCTCCTTCGCGCGGTGGCCGAGCGTGCGCTGGAGATCGGGCAGATCGCGGCCGCCGGCGATGGTCTTGTTGTGGTCGTCGACGACGCGGAACGACAGCGACAGATAAGCGGGGAGCGCGCGCAGATCCCACGCGTCGCGGGGCACCCGCTCCCCCGTGCGCTCGTAGATGGCGCGCTCGAGCGCGGGCAGCATCGGGGCGTCGAACGGGCGCAGGCCGGCGGCGAGCGCACGCGCGAGGTCGTCGAGCGGAGCGAGCAGCTTGCGCAGCGGCTTGGGCAACGAGTCGAGCAGCGCCCGGAGCTTGTCCTCGTGCCAGCCCGGGATGGTCCACGCCATCACCTCCGGATCGAGCTGCGGCAACAGCGCGAGGGGCACGGACGCGGTGATGCCGTCGTCGTCTTCGCCCGGGTCGAACCTGTACGCGAGCGGCAACGTCGCGCCGCGCACCGAGAGCTCGTCGGGGTACCGCTCGGGCGACAGCTCGTGGGCCTCGTCGAGCAGGATGTCCGCGCGCGACAGCTCGAGGATCGACCGGTCCCGCGCCTCGGCTGCTCGCCGCCACAGCTCGAACGTCTTCCCGCTCAAGACGCCATCGGGGACGCGTTTGTCGAAGAAGTTCCAGAGCGCGTACTCGTCCGCGAGCATGTCGCTGCGGCGCGCCTTGTCACGGAGGTGCTGCACCTCGTCGAGGAGCCGGCGGTTGTGCTCCATGAACGCGGCCCTGGTCGGGTACTCGTGACGGACGAGCGCATGGGTGATGAACAGCTCGCGGCAGAGGCCCTGATCGTAGGGCGCGTAGGCGACCTTGCGGTCCTTCACGATCGGCAGGCCGTAGAGCGTCACTTGCTCTCTCGCCACGACCTGGGCAGCGTTCATCTCCCAGTGCGGGTCGCCGTGGCTGCGCTTGCACAGGGACCCGGCGGCGTTCTCGATCCATGCCGGATCGAGCTTGGCCACCGATCGCGCGAACAGCTGCGAGGTCTCGACCAGCTCGGCTGCCATCACCCATTGCGGCGGCTTGCGCGCGAGTCCCGACGAGGGATGGATCTGAAAGCGCGTCTGGCGGGCACCGGTGTAGATGCGCGCCTCGACATTCCACATGCCGATCTTGCTGAGCAGCCCGGGCAGGAGCGCGCGGTGGATCTGCTCGCCGGAGGCCGGCTGGTCGTTGGGCGCGAAGTCGAGCTCGCGCATCACGCGGACCAGCTGCGCGTGGATGTCCTCCCACTCGCGCATCCGGTTGAACGACAGGAAGTTGTCGCGGCAGAGCTTGTACAGCTGCGCCTTGGAGCCCCGCTCGCGCGCCTCCTGCCAGAATGCCCAGAGCTTGAGGTAGCTCACGAAGTCGCTGCCCTCGTCCTTGAACTTGCGGTGCGCCTCGTCGGCGCGCTGCTGCGCCGCGTGAGGACGATCGCGGGGGTCCTGCAGTCCGAGCGCGGCGGCGATGACCACCACCTCGCGCAGCGCGCGCTCGTCGCGGCCGCCGAGGATCATCCTCCCGAGCCGCGGGTCGATCGGCAACCTGCCGAGCTGCTCGCCCAGGCCCGTCAGCCGGCCGTCGTCGGTGAGCGCCCCGAGCTCCTCGAGCACCCGGTAGCCTTCGTCGACGGCGCGCTTCTGGGGCGGGTCGAGGAACGGGAAGCTCTCGATGTCGCCGAGGCGGAGGGCCTTCATGCGCAGGATCACGCCCGCGAGCCCGACGCGCTTGATCTCCGGGTCGGTGTGCGCGGGTCGCGCGTCGTAGTCTTGCTCCTCGTAGATCCGGAAGCACACGCCGCTCTCGGTCCGCCCGCACCGGCCCTTGCGCTGGTCGGCGCTGGCCCTCGAGATGGGCTCGACCAGGAGCTGCGTGACGCCGGTCCGCACGTTGTACCGGTTCACGCGGGCGACCCCCGCGTCGACGACATACACGATCCCCGGGATCGTGAGCGACGTCTCGGCGACGTTGGTCGCCAGCACCACGCGCCGCTGAGGCAGCGACTGGAACACTCGCTGCTGTTCGGACGCCGAGAGCCGCGCGTAGAGCGGCAGCAGCACGGTATGCGGCAGTGCACGCTGCTCGAGCTCGATCACGGCCTCGCGGATCTCTCGCTCGCCGGGGAGAAACACCAGCACGTCGTTGCGCGGATCGAGCTCGGTGATCTCGTTGACCGTGTTGGCCACCGCGTCGGCCAGATCCGCCTCGTCCTCGCGCGGCGGCCGGTACAGCACATCGACCGGATACGTCCGGCCCGAGACCTCGATGACCGGCGCGCCGCCGAAGAACGTGGCGAATCGCTCCGTCTCGAGCGTCGCCGAGCTGACGATCACCCGCAGCTCCGGCCGTTGCGGCAACAGCCGCTTGAGGAAGCCGAGGAGAAAGTCGATGTTGAGGCTGCGCTCGTGAGCCTCGTCGATGATGATCGTGTCGTAGCCGCGCAGCATCGGGTCGCCCTGGATCTCGGCGAGCAACATGCCGTCGGTCAGGAACTTCACGTACGAGGTCCGCTTGACCTTGTCGTTGAAGCGAACCTTGTAACCGACCACGTCACCCAGCTCGGTATCGAGCTCCTCGGCCACACGCGCCGCCACGCTGGTGGCCGCGATGCGCCTCGGCTGCGTGCACCCGATATACGCGTTCACGGCTCGGCCCATCGCCAGGCAGATCTTCGGCAGCTGCGTCGTCTTGCCCGAGCCGGTCTCGCCCGCGACGATGATCACCGGGTTGGCGTCGATCGCGTTCGCGATGTCGATGACCCGGGTTGTGATCGGCAGGTTCTCGGGGAACCTCACTCGATCGCTCAGCCGGAGGCCTGGCCGCAGCACGTTGGTGCCGGTGGGTGGCTGCTCGAGGGGCGCGGGAGGTCCAGTCATCGGTGGGTCTCGCCGCGGCCTGGGAGTAGCACCTCGGTTGCGCGATGTCGCGGTCGGCCCGACGGGATGCCGTGATCCTCGCGCTGGTCAAGTAGTGGCGATTCCAGGGCGTCTTCACAAATCGTAGGAATCGGTGCGACATCGCGAGGAGCCCCTCCTCATCGCGAACGCCGATGCGCTGGTCGGCGAGGGAGGTCATCCGCTCGGCCCGTTCCTCACGCATCACCACGGCGCAGTCGAGAATCGCCAAGATCCCGCAGCTGATGGTCTCCGATGGTGAAGCGGGTTGATGCTGATCACGAGCTCACCAAGGCGGGCGGCGCAGCAGGCGGGTTGCCACCGCCTGCGTTGTTTGGCAGTTGCGAGAAGGAGACCTCAGGTGCCATCGGTCGCGCGCTGAGCAAGCCGCCGGGCCCCCAGGACAAAGCAGTCCACGCACATAGTAGAGTGACGTCGTGCGCGTTCTCGAGCTCTGGCGGCATCCGGTCAAGTCGATGGGTGGCGAGCGCGTCGAGACGACGACGCTCCGCGGGCAGGGCCTTCACGGCGATCGCTTGTGGGCGATCCGCGACGAGGAACGCGGCGTGCTCACCAACGCGAAGCGGTTTCCGGCGCTGCTCGCGTGCTCGGCGCGGTTCGTGCGCGAGCCCGCACCCGACGTCGGTCCGGGTCACGTTCCCGACGTGACGATCACGTTCCCGGATGGGGCGAAGGTCGAGTCCGCCGATCCCGACGTCCACGCGCGACTCTCGAGGTTTCTCGGCCATCGCGTCACCGTGTGCGAGCTCCGACCGGCGAGCGACAAGGCGCACTACAAGCTCGTCAAGCCGACGGCGAGCGACATGCGCGTGGACTTCGCGATCGACGCCGGCGAGCCACTCCCCGACTTCTCGATGATGCCGATCTCGAAGCTGATGGAGCTCGGCAAGTACGCGACGCCTCCGGGTACGTACTTCGACGCGATGACGTTGCACGTCGTGACGACGGCGAGCCTCGAGGCGCTGCGAGCGAAGGGTAGCTCTGATTTCGACGTGCGACGCTTTCGCCCGAACGTCGTCGTCGAGGCGACGGGCGGCTTCGTCGAGGCCGAGTGGACGGGCGGCTCGCTCGTGCTCGGCGGTTGTACGGCGTTCGTCGATTGCCCGACACCCCGCTGCTCGATGCCGACCCGCGCGCAGGCGGAGCTGGCCGCCGATCCGAAGGTGCTGAAGACGATCGTGCAGGAAGCCGAGCGTTGCCTCGGCGCGTACGCGACCGTCACGCGCGCGGGGGACGTGCGCGTCGGCGACGCCGTGACGTTCCAGCCGCCGGAGACGTCGAGGCTCGGCGATTGGGCGCGCGCGCGTGCGGCCGGCCTCAAGCGGATGATGATCCGCGCAGCGATGCCGAAGTAGTCAGCAGTCTTCGACGATCAGACGAGCCGCGGGTGGTGGTCCACGCACGATCTCCGACGAGGAAGCGCGCGACAACCCACAACTACATCCGCAACGGAACACTCGATCTATGTGCCGCGTTGAACGTGGCGACCGGTGAGCTGATCGCTCGGTGCAAGCCAGCATCGCGCGTTGGATCCGCGCACACCGGCGACCTCGATCGTTGGGCGGTCACGCCGGCTGCTGGTGACGTGGAGCTCGATGAGGATCCCAGCGCGCTCTCGCGTGCGCGCGCGCTCGTCGGTCGCGAAGCCGCCGCCGAGGCTTCGGCCGCCGACCCCGCCGCGATGATCCCGGACTGGGTCCGTCCCGCTCGGCGATGGTCGCGCCTACTTGTCTCCGCTCGGCAGCGCCGGTCTTGACTGTTGCGCGGCCAGCGCGGCCAGGCCCGCGTAGCTGCCCGCGCCCATCGAGTCGGCCATCGTGCTCGGGATGATCATCAGCGTGCCGCGCTCCTTCATGCCCTCGTACAAGAGGTTCAAGGAGCGCAGCTGGAGCGCGATCGGATCGTGGTGATAGATGTCAGCAGCAGCGGCGAACTTGTGCGCGATCTCGACCTCGGCATCGCCGAGGATCACGCGAGCTTGCTTCTCGCGCTCTGCCTGCGCGCGCCGTGACATCGCGTCCTCGAGTGCTTGTGGGATCACGACATCGCGGATCTCGACCGACTTGACCGTGATGCCCCATGCGCGTGCGCGCTCGTCGATCAGTCTCTGCATGTCGGCATCGAGGACGTCACGACCGGCCAGCATGTCGGCAAGGTCCGTCTTGCCGATGATCTCGCGCAATGCGGTCTGCGCGGCCCAGGCGACGGCCTCCTCGTAGTCCTCGAGTCCGAGAGCGGCGCGCTCGGCGTCCTCGACCTGCCAGAACAGCACCGCGTCCACGTTGACCGGCACGGTGTCACGCGTCAGGGTGCGCTCGGCCGCGAACCCCGTCGTGCGCACTCGGACGTCGATCCAGACGACGATGTCGTCGAGCATCGGGATGATCCAGAACAGACCGGGCCCCCGCAGGCCGACGAACTTGCCGAGCCGGAGCACGACGGCGCGCTCCCATTGTGTGGCGACGCGCGGCGACATCGCCAGGAACGCGCCCAGCGCGATCCCGCCGCCGGTGACGACGGCCAGCAGCTCTCGTTCGAGTCCGGCGAGCGCGACCGCCGCGATGGTGCCGCTGACGAGGCCGAACACGAGCAGCGAGATCACGCTCGCGCCGCGCTTGTGGTTGGCCGGACGGGGAACATCGTGGGTGATCTCGGTCATGACTGACTCCGTTGTGGGGGGAGGGGGCGGCGTTCGGTGGCGCGAAGCGGCGTTGCGAGAGCGAGTCGTGGTGGTGGGATCTTGGTGCGCGCGCGATCGACGACGCGAGCGGAGCGCTTACGGGTGCGACGGGCTGGGAGGAGCTCGTAGACGACGGCTGTCGTGAACAGCATCATCACGCCCGCCGCGAAGATGACCGGGGAGAACGGGATGCGCGGATCGAGCTCGTCGCCGCTCCATAACCGGAACGAATCGGTGAGGCCCACCACGACGAGCACGAGGGCGATCAAGGCCCACACGATCGCGACGACCTTGCGCAGCGAATCGCGCGCGAGCGGCGTGTCGCGGGTCAGCTCCTCCTCGTGGCCGTGCGTGATCGGGAAGATCCGCGCGAACACGAGCAGGATCAACAGCACGACGCTCGCCGCTGCGGCCATGATCGACCACTCGATCCAGGACGGCGAATAGACACCCTTCTCGACCGCGAGGTACGAGCCGTGGGTCTGCGACGGCACGACGATCAGCAAGCGCTTGAGGAGCGCCCCGACATTGACGAGCGCGCCGGCGATCGCGATGCCGGTCACCGAGGGGCGACGGCGCAGGTACTGCAAGAACGGGATCAAGAACGCGAGGAAGAGACAGCTCACCGCGACCCAGAACGAAGCGGAGTAGGCACCGGTCACGATCTCGTGCGCGACGTGGCGATCCATGTGCGGCCCCGCATAGGTCGCGGTCAGCTCCTCGACGACCGTGAAGTAGAGATAGACGAGCGACAGCACCCACAGGAATCCGCCGAGCCAGTGGATCGCGGAGTCGGGGATCGCGGTCTTCAGCCGCAGCATGCGGCGCATGATGACGGCGGCGAGGATCAGCATGCCGGTGCCCGAGGCACCGGCGAGCACGAGGAAGCCGGGCGCTTGCAGCGCGCTGTACCAGCCGGGTCGGCCGGCCTGGATGCCGAAGATGAAGCCGAGCGTCGAATGTGCGACGACGAGCAGCGGCAGGATCGTGATCGCGAGCCAGAACGTCGTCCGGCCGTGGCGCGCGTGCTCGGTGGGGGTGAAGCGATAGCCACTCGCCCAGGCCCGATAGAACCAGCGCAGCTTGCTCGGACCGCGAACGATCATGGTCGCGGCGTCTCGGCGACCGGTCAGGAAGAACGCGACCATGCTCGAGAACAAGTAGCCAGCGACGACGAGCGTGAAGGTGCCGAAGAACGGCGATGACGGGCGAGCGAGCAACGGCAACTCGAGGAGACCGTGACCGGGACGACCGAGGTCGGCGATCACGACGATCGCGCCGGCCATCAGTGCCGCGATCGTGAGCAACTCGGCGAGGCGCGTGACCGGTTCGAGCACGCGCAACTGGAAGAGCCGTGCGATGCTCGCGACCGTGATGCCGGCGAAGCTGACCCCGACGAAGTACACGTCCATCGCGATGTAGAGGCCCCACGCGGCCCCACCGCGCCCCGGATTGCGCAGGTTCGTGACGATGTAGCCCTCGCGGTACTGCACCGAGTACGCGTACGCGCCGAGCGCGATCAGGCCGAGTGCGAGCGTGACGAGCGCATACCAGCCGAGGCTCCCCGCGGGCAACGGCGACGGCCGCGACCGCGCGCGAGTCAGAGCGTAGATCCGGCGCGTCATGATCAGCCTCGATCCTTCTTGAGGTAGTAGACCGACGGCTCGGTGCCGAGGTGCTCGAGCAATCGGAACGCGCGCGTGCCGGACGCGAGCTTCGCGACCTCGCTCTCGTCATCGTCGAGATCGCCGAACGTGATTGCATTGGCCGGGCACGCCGCCGCGCATGCCGGCAGGCGCTGGAGCTCGGCATCGGTCGGCTCGCGTCCTGCAAGTGCCGCCTCCTCGCGCAGCCGCTGCACGCGGTGATGGCAGAACGTGCACTTCTCGACGACACCGAGCGGACGCGTCGCGACATCGGGATTGAGCATCTGGAGCTCCGACTTCGACCACGCCGGCTCTTTCCAGTTGAACGAGCGCCGCGAATACGGGCACGCGACCATGCAATAGCGGCAGCCGATGCAGCGATCCCAGACCTGCATCGTGATGCCGTCGGGATCCTTGTAGGTCGCCCCGACCGGGCAGACCTTCACGCATGGAGGATCCGCGCAGTGCATGCACGGCATCGGGAGGAGCTCCGGGTTCGCGTTCGCCCGCTCCGGCTCTTGCCACAGCATGCTCATCCACTCGGGACGCGCACCGTGCATCTCGGGATCGGAGTCGTACGACGGAATGTTGTTCTCCTGCCGGCACGCGACGCCGCACGCGTTGCACGCGGAACAGCGATCGAGATCGATCACCATGCCCCAGTGACGGCGACGCTTGGGGATCGCCGCGCTCGCGGTGCTCGGCAGCGCGGCGGCTGCGCCGACCGCGGCACTACCGCGCAGGAAAGCTCGACGACTCGGCGTCGTCGGAGTGTCGAGGAGCTCGATGAACCACCGGCGAATCGACATCAGGCTGCCTCCACGCGCACGCGAGTGGTGCACAGCAATGACGCGCCGGTGTCGGAGGCTGGCGTGGCCGACAGCAGCTCCATCACGTTGACGCCGACATTTCGCGCCCAGCGGCCGAACGCGGTGTGTCCACCGCCGGTCGGAATCGCGACGCATCCCGACGCCATGCGCCGATCGAGATGTGCGGGCAACACGAGCGCGCCGTAGGGGCTGATCACGCGGAGCAGATCACCATCCTTGATGCCGGGCGGCGCGTCGTGAGGCGCGATCGACGCTGCCACGGTCCAGTCCGCGAGCCCGGGTCGGCTGCGCAGGCTGCGCAGCCACGGCTGATTCGCGCCGCTGCCTTCCGCGTACCCGAGCGGGCGATACGGCAGCAGTGCGAGCGGAAAGCGCGCCGGCTCGCCGTCCCAGTGCGGCGGCGCCCACGTCGGTGAAAACGTGAACTCGACCGCGCGCGGCGACGCGTCGTCGACGTCGGCCCAGAATCCGGCCTCGTACAGCCTCTCGAGGAACGCGCGCGGGCTGGCCTCGACGATCGTGCCGCGCGCCGCGGCATGAAGACCGAGCCAGCGCTGCTCGAACGCATCGCGCGCGGTGGGCCACGAAAACGCCCGCGCGATCGGCTTACCGAGCCGATGCGCGAGCTCGATGATCACGTCGGCGGTCGCGCGCGTGTCGTGCAGGGGGGCCACGACCGGTCGGCGAATGCCCGCGACCGCACGAGGCAGGCCGGGAGCCGGCGTCGCGTCTTCGACGCGCTCGAGGTACGTGTGATCGGGCAGGACGAGATCGGCGACCTCTGCAACCGTCTCGTCAACGTACGGCGAGAAGCTGACGACCAGCGGGATGGCTTCGAGTGCCTCGCGCCAGCGCCGCGGCTGCGCGCGCGCATAGACCGGGTTGGCGTGATAGAGCAGCGCGACGCTCGGCGGCCTGGCGAGGATCGCCGCCGGCAACGTGTCGAGGACGGCGCGGCTCGCGCCATACGGCGCGCGGGTGGCACCATCGAGGCGCGGTGTCTCGAGCGCGCGACGAGCGACCTCGTCGATCACGATCTCGGGCCACGGCGCGAGCGGCGGCTCGGGTGCGAGGCGCAGCCCGCCGTCGCCGTTCTCGATCGCGCCGAGCAACGCACTGAGAGCGATCGCGGCGCCCGCGGTCTCGACGGCGTTCGAGAACGCGAGGCTGCGCTCGTCGACCACGGCGAGCACCGGCCGGCGATCCCACAGCTCGTGCGCGAGCTCGACGATCGCGGCCGCGGGAAGGCCGGTGAGCTCGGCGGTGCGCTCCGGGGTGAACCCGACGACCAGCGCACGAAACTCGGTCAGCCCGCGCGCTCGGTCGACGAGCCCGCGATCGTACGTGCCCTCGCGCAGCAGGACGTGACACACCCCGAGTGCGAGCGCGCCCGAGGTCCCCGGGCGTAGCTGCAGCCAACGATCGGCATTGTAGGCGGCGAGGTCGAATACGGGCCCGGCATGGATCAGCCGCGCACGACGCGCACTGTCGCGACGCATCGCTGCGGCAACCCGCGCGAAGTAGATCGAGCGACACGAGTCCTCGAGCAGGCCGGCCTCGAGGCTGAAGATCGCGCTCGCGTGGCTCCAGCCATACGCCGGCGCTTCGCGCACGCCCACCGCTTGCTCCATCGCGTGCGCGAGCGGCGCGGTGTGGCCCGGCGAACCGTCGACGAAGTTGGGCGTACCGAACGCGCGAGCCAACCTCGCGAGGAGCTCGTGCGTGAAGCCGCGTTCTCGCCCGGAGATCACGAGCAACTGCTCGGGTGCTCGGCCACGCACGTCGGCGAGTGCCTTCGCGAGCGTGGAGAGCGCGTCGTCCCACGAGATCGGGACGAGCCGGCCACCGATCCGGAGCAGCGGGCCGGCGATCCGATCCGGATCGTAGAGCGCCTGCAGTCCGGACATGCCGCGCGCGCCGATGCCTCCTCGATTGAGCGGGTTGGCCGGATTGCCCTCGATGCGCACCGCACGTCCCTCGACGACGCGGACCCGGATGCCGCACGCCGCCGCGCACTGCGCGCACGACGAGGCGAACCAGCGCTCCTCGTAAGTCGCATAGTCCTCCGCGCCGGGGACGTACGGCTTGATCTGCGAACGCGAGGTCGGATCGGCCTCGGGCGGCAACCACTCCCGCTTGCATGCCGGCACGAGCGCCGCTCCGATTCCGGCGAGTGCGAGGCGTCGCGTGATGGTGTGGTCGTCTCCCATGCATCCTCCTAGCGGTGACACGTGCCGCACGACGTCGATGCGCCGCGTTGTCGATGACAGCTCAGGCAGGCATCCATGTGGCGCAGCTTCTGGATCGGTTCGGTCGGTGGTGACGTCCACGTGGCCACGTCGCCGTGGCACTCCTCGCATGGGATCTTGGCGATGCCGACGTGGGCTCGGTGCGAGGCATAGACGTGGCCAGGATTGCGGGTGATCTGCGTCCAGCGAAGTGGACCGGAAGCCGCGAGGGCGCGGACCTCCGCCTCGCGCGGGTTCGGCTTGCCGCTCGTGCCGAGCTGCGGCCGCATGTGACAGCGCAGGCAATCGCGGAGCGCCGGCAAGCCCGCATGCTCGGCGCGCTCGGCGCCGGCGTGACAGACGACGCAACCTAGCCGCTTGCCGTCGAGCTCGACGGTGAGGTGCAGGGCGTGGTTGAACGCGATCGGCTGCTCGGGAATGCTCGGCGCGCGCTTGCACGCGGCGAGCACGAGCAAGCAGACGAGTGCGCGGTTCATCGGTCCGCTCCGAACAGGTGACACGCTTGACAGAGCTTGGCGTCGGGGATGTGAAGGCGGCGATCGACGTGGCAGCGAACGCAACGCTCGCGATCGGTCACGTCGGTCGCGTGCGCGCGGTGGCAGTCGGAGCAGCCCTGGTGCTTGGAGACCTGGTGGAGGCCGGGCAGCGCGGAGTGGCACTGCACGCACGTGGTTCGCTTCAGCGATCCCGGGCCATGCGGGCGATGACAGGTCCAGCACCCACCCGCGACACGAACGTGGGGGGTGTGCGTGCGATCTTCGTGGCAGCGCACGCAGAGAGCGGCCTCGGCAAGTCGCTTTTGGGAGTGCACGTCGTGACACTGCTTGCAGTCGGCATGCCCGGACGGCGCCGTCGAAGCCTGTGCCACATGACAGGTCGCGCAGGCGGGACGCGGCGCCGACGGCCGGTGCGCCGCCGAGACGTGGCAGTTCTCGCAGCCCGCGTGACCAGCGGACGTGACGATCGCCGGCGCATCGCCGATCGGCTTGGTGTGGCAGCCGAGACAGAACACCGGGCCCGTTGCAGCGGGGACGAAGCGATGCTTCTCGTGGCAATCGCGACAGGTCGTACTGCCGTGACCCACTCCGGGCGCGCGCTTCTCGGCATGACAGCGCTCCGTGCACCCGACCGCGCGCTGCGACGCCGCGAACTTCCCGTGTGGCGGATGGCAGCCGACGCAATCGCCTCCCGGATGCCGGGAGCTCGCCGCGACCTCGCGGTGACAGCTCGCACATCGCGATGCCGGCGGCACCGGCGGTTGCGCGTGTGGATCGTGACAGCTCGTGCACGCGGCATGCGCGGGGACCGCCGCCGACGCGAGCACCGGCTTGTCGCGGTGGCAGCTCGTGCACTTCGCGGGTGGCGGCGTGACGCGAGGCGCATGCGGGTCGTGACAGCTCGTGCATGCGGCGTGCGCGGTCGAGACGTGCTTGCTCTGATGGCAATCGCGACACGCGCGCACCGACGCGGTCGAGAACGCGTGCTTCACGTGACACTGCACGCACTGATCGTGACCCCGGAAGATCGCGCTCGACGGGATCCGCGCCGACGCTACGAGCTTGTCGGCCCCGTCGACGTGACACTCCGCGCAACGCGCACTCGCAGCCTTCGCCGGAGTGTGCGGCACGTGGCAACCCATGCATGCGGAGGGGCTTGTTACGTCTGCGCGATGTGCTGTCACCTGCTTGTCGTGACATCGCAGGCAATCAGCGGGAGCTCGACGTGGCCCGTGCACCGCATGGCACTGCACGCAATCTTGCTTGCCGTGGACGCCGATCGCCGCGTGGTTGCCCTGCGCCTCGGCATGGCACGACTCGCACGCAGCTGCCCAGGTCGTCGCGCGGCCTGGCGAGAGAAAGTCGTGGCAGGCAGCGCATGCCGCAGCTTCTGGCGAGCCGGCGTGGATCGCGGGCTCGTGGTTCACATGGCAGCCGGCACACTTCTCGGTCGATGGCGCGCGGAAGTCCTGCGCACGTAGATCGTGGCAAGCGGCGCAGTCGATCCGCTGCGACCCGTCGAGGTGCGCGCGATGCAGCGCCGTCGTCCGCACGTCGCTCGTGATGGTCAGCGCCGGCTTGCGCCGCGGCGGTGGCGGCTGGCTCGGCTGCGTCGCCACGGTCCGCGGTTCGCGGGCGCTGACCAGGACACCCACCGCACCGGTCACGCCAATGATGGCGACGATCGCGAGGAGCCCAATGGTCTTTGCACCTAACACGCTGGCCTTCGTACTTCCCCGCACGAACTGCATCATGTGGACCAGGCGTCAGCGCGGAGATCCTCCAGGTCCATGCAGCGGTTGCGTGGGGGCCGACGCAGGCGCAGATCGTTCGCGTTTGCCAACGACGCTCTTGGTCGGTCCCGCCGCCGGCGAGGCTGGAGTTGATCCGAACGCGGTACCTCGGGTGAGCGGCGAGCTTGGCCACACAGCGGCGCCGGCGGTTCGCGGCGGTACGGCTGCTTCGGCAACGGCGGCCTCGACGCGTACCTCTCCACGCTGGCCGCGCTCGAAGGGACGAGGTCGCGAGCTGCGCAACTGCTGCATTGCAGCACCTGTCTCGTATCGTTCAGTTAATTCAACATCATACAAACCTACATTGATGCTGCATTGCACAATTTCAAGAACCGGCGCATGTTCGGCACTCCTCGTTGCAAGCAGGACCCATGCTGTATTCGTTCTACGAGCTCCAGCGCAGCCTCGTCGGTCCTCTCGGAGATCTGGCCGGCACGACGGCCGATCTGCTGAGCGGCCACGACTGGTTGCCATCGCGATTACTGCGCGCGAACGGTGCGCTGCTGCACCGCATCACGAAGTCGTACAACCGACCCGCATTCGGTGTGGAGACGGTGATCGCCCACGGTCGCGAGGTCGCGGTCGTCGAGCAGCCGCTCGTGACGCGGCCGTTCTGCCGGCTCGTGCGGTTCGCGCGGAGCTCGGAGGATCCCGCCACCGCGGCCGCCCTCGCCGGCGATCCTCGCGTGCTCGTCTGCGCACCACTCTCCGGTCATCACCCGACGCTACTGCGCGAGATGGTGGCCACGCTGCTCCAGGATCACGACGTCTACCTCACCGACTGGCGCGATGCACGCGAGGTCCCGGTCGACGCGGGTCCTTTTCACCTCGACGACTACGTCGCCTGGATCCAGGCGTTCGTGCGCGAGCTCGGCGCGACCGACCTCCACGTCGTGGCGGTGTGTCAGCCCACCGTGCCGGTGCTCGCCGCGATCTCGCTCATGGCTGCGGCAGGTGAGGTAACGCCGCGCACGCTGACGCTGATGGGCGGCCCGATCGATGCGCGCCTCAGCCCGACCGTCGTCAATCGGTTCGCGACCGAGCACTCGCTCGCGTGGTTCGAGTCCAACATGATCCACCGCGTGCCCGGCAACCATCCGGGGGGCGGCCGCCCGGTCTACCCGGGCTTCCTGCAGCTGGCGGCGTTCGTGATGATGAACCCGAAGCGCCACGCCGACGCCTACCAGGCGTACTGGTTCGATCAGCTGCGTGGCCCGGCGGAGGCCGTGCTCGTCCACGAACGGTTCTACGACGAGTACAACGCGGTGCTCGACATGGACGCGGCCTACTACCTCGACACGGTGCGCACCGTGTTCCAGGAGTTCGCGCTCGCGCGGGGCACCTGGGACGTCGCCGGCGAGCGCGTGCGCCCGGCGGCGATCACCACGACCGCGCTGTTCACGATCGAAGGCGCGCACGATGACATCTCGGGTCTCGGGCAGACCGAGGCGGCCCACGCGCTCTGCACCGGGATCCCGGCGGCCCGCAAGCGTCACCTGGTGGCCGATGGCTGTGGCCACTACGGGCTGTTCGCGGGCCACCGCTGGCGCGAGTCGATCTACCCCGCGCTTCGCGCATCGATCCGCGCGCAGGGAACGCCATGACCACCCTGCACGGCAAGACCGCCCTCGTCACGGGCTCCACCAGCGGCATCGGGCTCGGGATCGCGACCGCGCTCGCGGAGCAGGGCGCCGCCGTGATCCTCAACGGCTTCGGTGATGTCGAGGGCGCGCGTGCGCGGGTCGGACGCGCGGGCGGCCGGGTCGGCTATCACGCCGCCGATCTGTGTCAGCCGGCCGAGATCGACGCGATGATGAGCTACGCGCTCGTCGAGTTCGGTGGCATCGACGTCCTGATCAACAACGCCGGCATCCAGCACGTCGCGAGCATCGAGGATTTCCCGGTCGAGCGGTGGGACGCGATCCTGGCCGTCAACCTGACCGCGGCGTTTCACACCACGCGCCGCGCACTCGCGACGATGCGCGCTCGCGACTGGGGGCGGATCATCAACATCGCATCGGTCCACGGCCTCGTCGCGTCGGTGCAGAAGGCGGCCTACGTCGCCGCGAAGCACGGCCTGCTCGGGCTGACGAAGGTCACCGCGCTCGAGACCGCGCGCACCGGCATCACCTGCAACGCGCTGTGTCCCGGCTGGGTGCTGACCCCGCTCGTGCAGCGCCAGGTCGAGGCTCGCGCCGCGCGAGACGGCGTGGTCGAGCACGAGGCGCGCCAGGCACTGCTGCTCGAGAAGCAGCCCTCCGGCGACTTCGTCACGGCGGAGCAGCTCGCCGCGACCGCGATGTTCCTGTGCAGCGACGCCGCGAGCCAGGTGCGCGGGGCGGCGTGGAACGTCGACGGTGGCTGGGTCACCCAGTGAGGTAGCCAGCGCCGACGATCACACGACGATCGAGGCACTCGATCCGGCACGCGAACACGCGCGCGCAGCGGCACATCGGGCGACGCGGTCGGCTCGTCGAGCAGCACGACCTCGAGCGGCGCGAGCTCGGTGACGGGTGTCGTCTGCACGAGGGCGGGCTCATGAACGTCCTCGACCCAGCACCACGGCGCGACCTCTCGCCGGCTCACAGAGCACGAGGTGACTCGCAGCCGAAAGCGCCGAGCCTGCCGCCAGCTTCCACACCCGGGTGTGACCCGGATCCCGGCGACACCGTTGCCAGGCCCGAAGGCGCCGACCTGACGGTCCACTACTTGATCGTCAGATAGCCGACCCTGCGGGCGGCGGGCGTGACGACGAGCGCGAGCTTCGTTTTCTTCGCCGCGGTCGCCAGCTGCTTCGCGACGGCGGGTGACACGTCGGTGATCTCGAGGCGCGTGGCGAGCTTCGCGAGCGCGGGGAGCGGAACCGACTGGGCCAGCCAGTCGCCGGAGGCCCGCGCGACGGTCGCCTTGCCGTCGGCTGCGAGCGAGAGCGAGCCGACCCACGCGAGTGGCTTCTGCACGAGACCCGGGAGGCTCGCGGTGCGCGCGATCGCGAGCGTGACGCCGCGCGGGATCCTCGGCCACAGTGGCAGCACGTCGCGTGGCTCGCCACCGAGCGTGATGGCCGCGAGGCGAGTGAACAGGTCGGTCTTCGCGAGCAGCGCGAAGCCGCTGGCGTCGAGGCCGAGCGAGGTCACCCCGATCCGCTCGCACGCCGCGAGCACGCGCGGCAACGCGTCGAGGTATGCCCCACGCTTCACCGCGATCTGGTAGGTGACGTGCTCGAGCTTCGCGGTCGTCGTCTCGAGTGCGGCGAGCGACGGCTCGTCGAGCACCTCGATGCGGCGTAGCGCGGTCATCACGGGCGAGGTGATGAACCGCGCGTGGTAGATGTCTCCGCCGGTGCGACCCGGGAGCAGCTCGACGATCGTGGCGAGCGCCGAATCGGTGACGCACGCGGCCCAGCCCTGCTTGCTCATCCGCTTGCGACCGCCGAGCTCGAGGCGCTCGACGAAGCCGCGCCGGAACACCGCGCGATACGCGAAGCGACCCATGCCGCCGAGCCACACGAGCCCGTGTTGTGCGAGCAAGGCGTCCTGGCGATCGTGATCGCGATCGGCGAGCTGGAGTGCGATGTACTCGCCGCGTGGATCGCCGCGCGCCTGGAGCATGTCGGCGAGGACGAGCCGGACGTCGTCGCGCTCGGGGTGGGCGGCGAGCTCGGCCCACAGGGCGGCGTCGTCGCGCGGCGCGGACTTCCACCGTGCGGCCTCCTTCGCCGTCGGCTTGCGCCCACGCGGTCGCTTCGCGAGCACGCGTGCGACGAGGGCGGCGAGCTCGGCGTCTGCGGTGACGGCAAGCTCGGCGAGCTCCCGGTCGCTGCGCTCGTCGCCCGAGGCGATCAGCGCGCGTTCACACGCCTCGCGCGTGTCGCCGTAGGACAGGAACCGCGGTGGCGTCGCGAACACCCGGATCACGGCACGCGCGATGCGTGGATCCGGACCGTGCTTCGCGAGCGCCACGAGGCGCGCCCGCAGCGCCGCCGCGTTCTGCACCATCCGCTGGGTGGTCGCATCCCAGGCGGTGCTGGCGCCCGGCAGCTTCGTGGCGAGCGCCTCCGCGGCCCAGCCGCGCTGGGCGACATCCTTCGCCGCGACGAGCCATGCCGCGTGAAACGGCTGGTTGAGGCGAAACTCCGGCGGTCGCCAGCCTGCGAGTGCGGTTCGCGTCAGCGCGTCGATCGCATCGGCGGCCGCCGCGGTTCGCGTCTCGCGCCACACCGCGAGCGCCTGCTGCAATTCCTTCGTCACCGTGAACCAGGGTACCTCAGGCGGCCCGACCGTCCGGACTCAGCTCGACGCGGCGACGACGAACCGCTCACTCACGGCCCACAGTCGCTCGGCGAGCTCGGTGTCTTGTCCCTCGGGTGAGGAGCTCGCGACCGCACAGTCGGCCAGGTACGTGCCCGACTGCCCGGCGAGCTCGGGGGCAGTGGCGGCGAACACGCTGGTCGCCGCGCCCTGCGCCGGGTTCTTCGAAAACAGCTTGAGGAATCCGTCAGGTCGGCGCGTCGTACGTGAGCGAGATCCGGAACGAGCCACCTTCGCAGGCCTCGAACGCATGCACGTGGCTGGTCATGCCGGTCGGCACCATCCACGTCGCGACCGCGCGCGCATCGAGCAGCGCGCGACACACGATGGCGCCGGGCGCGTTCATGCGGCGACTGATGCGGGTCGAGCTCATGCCCGAACACTACCCCGTGCAGCGAGGCGAGCTCGCGTTGAACACCACGGCTTCGTGGCGCGCTACACGGTGACGGTCACGCGCTGACCTGGTGCCTCGTCGTGCAAGCCACGCGACGGTCCCTGCTCAACGGCTAGCGACTGGCACCGTCATCTCGATCTGCGCCATCGTCATCGGCCTGTCCCAGGTCAGCGCGGTGCCTCCAGCCACGAACGTGCGCGCGATGACCTGTGCGACAGATTCGCGCGTCGTCCACACCGTTACCCGGCGATCATCGGTGAAGCTCGCACGCCTCGGGCCGTCCTCGCCGTAGGCCGCGACGATGATCTTGCTGCCATCGACGCCGAGTGCGACCAGCTGCGAGCGTACGGCTCGGGCGCGCCGGATCGACAGCCCTACGTTGTAGGTGGCAGTTCCGATCGGATCGGTGTTGCCATCGAGCACGATTACCAGCTCGGGGTGTGCCAACGAGCGCGAGGCAACGCGGGCGAGCTCCTCGCGCGTGTTCGATGGCACCACCGACGAGTCGAACCGGAACTTCACTTCGCACTGCGTACCCAGCGTTGTGTCATCGGCTGCAGCGACGCCTCCGAGCAACAGTGCACTCAGGCTTAGAAGCAATGTGTGTTTGGTCCGCATGGTGATCAGTGGTCGAGCATCAGGCGTGCCGACCTGCGAGGCATGCGACGGGCGTTGCTTGGATAGTTGCTCCTCACCGCGCGTACGCGAGGCGGCAGGGCCGCTCGAGCTGCCAGATCATCGTCGCGGTTCACGGCGAGTACGGTTCGCGGTGGGACGCTTCGCGGACGACCGGCGCGTGACGGTGTGGACGACACACGAGGCGGTCGGCGTCGGTCATCGCCCACGGTGGCACGGCGGGCCAGCCGCACGATCGAACGCGAAGAACGTGCAGGCCTCACGAGTGGCATTGAAGGCGGTGCGCGGTCGGATGCCGCTCGCCCTAACAACCAGGGGCTCGCGAATTGCAATCGCGTCCACCAGGAGGACCTCATGTCGCTCACAGCTTTTCTCGTGATCGTGCTGGTGCTCGCCTTCTTGTTTGGCGGTGGTTGGTACTGGCGGAGGTGATCAGTGGCGACTCCTTGTCGCTAACCACAGAGGCAGAACAGCACAAGGCGGATCTATGTCCTTCACCCTTGCGGGCAAGAGCACGACATCGTGGCTGGCGATCTTGGCTCCGCTGGTCCTCACCCTGCAGCCTCACCGGGCCCACGCATGGGCGATCGGCAGTCAGCTAAGTGATGAGGGCTGCCACGAGCCGATCACGGCCGAGGCGCTTCGGAGGGTGCGCTCCACGCTCGATACCGCGCCGGTCCTGAGGCCATCACGCGATGAAGCCGCGATGATCGCAGACGTGCTGTTCGTACCGCCGAGCGACTTCGTGCACGACCTCGCGGGCATGACGCTCCTGATCGGCGTACGCGACAACGATCTGAAGGGCATGAACCCGCTCTCGTCGCTCGATCTCATCCAGGTGCACGGTAATCCCGTCACCCAGGACGAGCACTGTATTCGTGCGTCGGAGCATGACGACGCGATTGGTGATCAAGCGGCGCTCGCGGCCTGCCGGACCTATATCGTCGAAACCGCGACCGCAGCACTCGAGGGCCTCGATGCCAGCGGCAAGGTCGACCCGACGAGTCGCACGCCGTTGACGCTGTTCGTCGGGATCCGCGGCGAGATCACGCCGTCGTTGCCGCTGTTCTACGTACGGATCGGCGCCGCGATGCACGCGCTCGAGGATGGGTTCACGCACACCTATCGGACCGCCGACGGCATGAAGGTCACCGTCGTGCTGAACTCGATCGATGAGGTCAACGGCACCTACGACGAGCCACGCGACGGCCCGTTGCATCGCGCAGAGCTCGACCGTTGCTGGGAGGGAGATCCGATCATTCGCCGCAACTATGATCTCGCGACCCAAGCAGCGACCGAGTTGCTGAGTGTCGCGCTCGATCCCGCGCTCAGCCGCGAACAGAAGATCGAGCAACTCGACGTCGTCACCGCGAAGTACCTCGGCTACGAGCCCGGCTGCACGTTCGATAACAACTGGTGTGACGCGCCCGAATCCATGGTGACCAACTCGCTCACCGGCTGCACCGGCTGCGCCGCGTCCGGGCAGGGTGCGCTCGCGTGGAGCGCGCTGGCCTTGCTTGGTGTGGTGGCCGCGTGGCGCCGCCGGCGAGCTGGGATCGGATTCGTGCTGGTCATGGTCGCAGCGCTCCCGACGCCCGCGCGTGCAGACGATCCGCCGCCACCGGCACCCTCGCCCGCAGACGACAAGCCGGCGGTGCCGATTCCGGGAACGGATCCCAGCCCCGAGCTTGGCCAGGAGCCCGGGCGCGACCTCCAGACGCCGACCGTGAAGGAGGTGGCAGAGGTCCGCGCGGACAAGCAGCTCGGAAACCGATGGGGCATCACGGGCTCGTTCGGTGGAGCTGTCGATCGCCCCGCCTTCGCCACGTCGTTCGGCGTGCGCTATCGACTCACAGAGAAGTGGATCGTCGGACTCGATCTCGGCTGGAACCCCTGGGTCACGACGTCACCGATGAACGTGCGCTCCGGTGTTGCCACCGTCTCCGGTGCGGTGACCCGCCGATTTCCGATGCGGTTCGACCGGGTCAACTTGCGCACGTCGTTCCATCTTGGTGTCTCCACGCTGTTGTTCGATGTGTACGGCGCACCGAAGTACAGCACCGGTCCCTACGTCGCGTTGAGTCCGCTCGGGATCGACTACGACCTTGGCCACGCGGTTCGGCTCGTCTGGGATCCGATGGAGATGGCGTTACCGATGCCGCTCGTCGGGCAACTGCCGCTGTACTACGAGCAATTCCGCATGATGATCGGGCTCCAGATCGGCGGCTGATCGCGCGGCCTCTCGTCGATCGGCGGACGCCACGGCGATCGAAGGCCGTTCGGGGATGGTGTCGAAAACGTACGCGCCATGACGCATCGACGCGCCGTAGACCCGCGAACGTACAAAGTGTGCAAGAGGTGCACACCCGCGACCGCCGTAGATCAACAGGATCGATGCCGCCGCGCAGGAATGGCTGTTGCACACCCAGACCCGTGATGGTCGCCATCGTCCTCTTGGTTGCAGTCGTCGGCGTCGGAGCGCTGGGTGTGTACGCGCTGGTGAAGGTGCACGTCACGAGCTTGCTCGATCAAAGAGCGCGCCGGCTCGTGCGTGCGCAACAACTCGCCGAGCGGAGCCGACTCAACGCGGAGCACGCGGCTCGGATCGCACGCAGCGCGCCGAAGGCGGAGCCAGCGCCAACGGCGGTTGCCGGGCTGACCGTCGTGATCGCGAGGCTCGATAAGAGCGCGGTGTTCCCGCGCGTGTCGATGCCGGCCGAGCCTGCGGTTCACGTTCCGTTGCCACGCGCGCCGTCCGTGCGCGGCGATCTACCGGCACGCCTCCCGAAGGGAACCGTCGCGCCGCCGGTTCGGATGGCGCACGGCTCGTCGCGCATTCCACAGCCCGCACCACCGATCCCGCGCACGCTGCCGCCGCCGATTCCGCCGCGCAGGCCGACTGCCCCGAGACTGGATCTGAAGCGAGCGGATCGCGCAGTGAGGTGATCGATCGTCGCGGCGCCCCGTCGTCTCGGGCCGACCTCTCAGCGCCCGAGCTTGCGGGTCGCATGGCGAATCCTGGCGATCGCGTGTTCGCCCTCCTGCTCGGTGTGGGTCCAGACCGAGTGGAGCAGCTTGCGCTTCGGATCGACGACGAGCGCCTCGTACTCGCCAAGCCACTTCGACGAGTGGCGAACGAGCTCGTACGCGGCCATGTCGGGTGACGCGCGGACCACGGCGCTGCACGTTCCGCCCGCCGGTCGGCAACTCGCATAGGAGAGGTGGCCGGCGCCGCCGCGGTTTTCGTAGAAGGTCACGTGCAGCGTGCCGTCGGTCGGATCGAGCGCGAGGTTCGGGACCATGTGGTTGGCACACGTCGCGTCGTCGTTGACCTTGGCGCGCTTCCAGGTCTTGCCGTTGTCCTTGGTCGCCGCGAGCTGGATGTCCCATCTGCCATCGGGCGATCCGGCGGCGTAGGCGACGTAGATCCAGCCCCGCTGATCATCGACCGCGATCGTCGGGTTGACGAAGAAGAACGGGATGCTCTCGCCGGGCGCGCTCACGGTGATCGGCTTGCCGAACGTCTTGCCGTCGCTCGAGACCGTGTAGACGATCGAGCCATCGGGCGAGCCCCACGCGGCCGCACCACGTGGGGTGGCCATGACGACCGCGATGTGGACCCGACCCTTGCCGTCGATCGCGACGTCGCCGTAGGCGCCCTCGGCTGCCGTGATCGGCGCGTCCCACGTCTTGCCGCCGTCGATCGAGGTGCGCATGCGCATGCCGCCGCCGATCTCGGAGAAATAGAACGCGCGCACGGCGTCCTGGGCAGGCTTGCCGGGCATCGGGCCGGCTGCGATCATCGGCTTGTCGAGGCAGAACGGCGTGCCGGGCGGACAGTCGGCAGCGCTGTGGATCGCGATCGGGGGCGTCCAGGTGGTGCCGCCATCGGTCGAGCGCGCGTAGCCGATCTCGGCGTTCAGATCGGCACCGCCGCCATCGTGGCCGAGCCAGACTGCGTGCACCGCGCCGTCGCGGGTCGCGGCGGCCCACGGATCGAAGTGGTTCCGCTTGGTCGTGGTCAGCGGACGATCGATGACGGCTGCGCCGCTGGTCGGGACCCGCGCAACGCCGAGGAAGCTCTTCTCGAACATCGATCCGGCGCTCGTGTACACCACGACCAGATCGCCATCGGGCGTCAGCGCCGCAGCCGGCTCGAACTGGTAGATGCCGGGGCTCGCCGAGGTCGACAGCGCGACTGCCGCGGCGAAGTCACCGTCGGGCGGCGACGTGGCCGGGCAGCTCCCAAGGACCGGTGACGCAAGGAACGGCAGCCCGCAGGCCTTGCGGCCGGGATCGCAGACATAGCCCTGATCGGCGCGGCAGTCGGCGTCGCTCGCGCAGGTACGTCCACACAACTCTCCGCCACGCACCGACGGCACACAGCTGCTGCCGGCCGGGCACGCCGAGCCCGTCGCGCCGCACGGGCTCGTGCAGTAGCCACCTGGCGACGGCATGCAGAGCTGCCCGGTGGCGCACGTGCTCTGGAAGTTCGTGCGATCCGGCTTGCACGCATCGCCGATCCGAGCGCCGACCGTGGTGGCTGGTCGATCCGTTGGTGCGGGGCTCGCCATCACCGTGCCACCGGGTTTCGGAGGTGGCGACTTGGCGGGGGACGAGCACGCAACGGTCAGCAAGCACGCGACGACAACGATGTGCATCGCTCGAGTAACGCATGAGGCCTCCGCGCGTGACAGGAAACCCGGCGACTCCTGCCCGACGAGCGGACCTACCGCTGGTGGACCACTCCGATCGCCGCGACCCGGCCCGGGCCGTGGCAGATCAGGCACTGCTCCTGCGACGCGCCCAGCCCGAGCACGGTCGAGCGTGGCGAGTAGAACTGACCGCCGTTGGCCTTCATGTGATTGATGGCGATGGTCGAGTCGTGGCACGACGCGCACGCTCCGGTGATCGGCGAGAGCACCAGCGTGGTACCGGCCGCCTGCGTGGTCACGTTGGTGGCAGCGTTGTACGAGAAGCCGGCCCCGTAGTCGGTGATGCCGTCCGCGACCACGTACGGCGACACCGTGAAGTACGTCGAGTTCACGAGCGGGTCGGTGTTGTACTTGCCGGTGGCGACCGTCGTGAGCGGCATCTTGGAGATGGCGTTCAGGTTGGTCGCGCTCGTGAAGTCGTACGTGTTCGCGACGTGACACGTCGTGCAGGTATTCAGCGTGCCCGGGAACTCGACCTCGTCGAAGCCAGGGCCCGCCTCGACGGCGTGCCAGGTGAAGTCCACCGTCCGCTTGCGACCCGCGTGGATCGCGTGGATGAAGTACTTCGAGCCCGCCGACCACCCGGAGCTCGTGCGGTTCGGGTTGTGGCAGAACGAGCAGGTCGGCCCGTCGTTGCGCTGGCCGGCGTGGAAGGACGGCGTGACGCCGAGCGTGCCGTGGCAGGTCTGGCACTTGGCGTTGTCCACGATCGGGCGACGACCGGTGAAGCCCGTCGCCACCTTCCAGACGTTCGGCGACGGGACGATCAAGCCGCCCTGCGCCTTGCCGTCGGCAGGCACGTTCGGGGTCCACGGGTAGTCGGGCACGTTGGTCTGCACCAGTGGTGGGGCGCTCGACAGCGAGTAGGTGTACCCGACGCCGCCGGTGAGCATCGTCGCGGTCGACGCGATCTGAACGCCGGTGAGCTTGATGGTGTAATAGCCGCTCGCGTCCGGGCCGGTGAGCACGCCGGCGCCCGAGCCGGTCGCGCTGCCATCCCAGATCTTCTTGATGTAGCCGCTCGCCGTGGCGTTGAAGTCCGACGGCGTCGCGTTGCCGTCCTCCGGGACGGCGAAGGCGAAGTAGACGCTCGGAGAGCCGACGAAGCTCGGCACGAGCTCGGTCACCGGTGGCGTCGCGGCCGGCGCGAAGGTCTGGAACGTGACGTCGACGCCGCCGTTCTTCAGCTTGAACGTGATCTGCGGACGCTTGACGTTCGGGGTGACGCTCGTGTCGAGCACCGCGTCGACGCTCTTCACGTCATACGTGATGACCGCCGCGCCCGGCGGCACGTAGCCGCCCGCGGCGACGAAGGCCGCGTTCGTGTTGTTGTTGCCACCCGTGGGGACGCGCCATGCGTTGTTCGGATCGGGTGAAGCGACCGGCTTGTGATAGCGCTCCGTCGAGAAGCCTCCTGTCGGGCCGTGGCAGGTGGCGCACGACGTGTCGGGTTGCGGACCGGCAACGTGGTTACAGGGAAGCGGCTTGCCGTCGGGGCCGCGCACGAGGTTCCCGACGATCTGGCAGACGGCCGGCGCGGAGTTGGTGAACGAAACGTAGTCGTGACAGCCCTTGCACGCGAGCGCCGTCGGGTTGGTGAGCGCTTGCGCGCCCTGCGCGGCGCCGCCGTGGCAGTTGTCGCATTTGCGGATGTCCTGCGGGTAGGTCGCCGCGATCCCGTGGAACAGGTTCTCCGTCGCCACGTTCGCACCGTTGTGGATGCGGTGGATGAAGGATGCCGAGTCGGCCAGCGGGTTCTTCGTGCGACCGGGGTTGTGGCAGACGTTGCACATGCCCACGGCGACCCGCCCGCCGCCGTGGAACGCGGCCGACGCCGTGGTCTCGGCCTTGAACTTGGCGTGACAGTTATCGCACTTGGCCTGGGAGACCACCTCGCGCGTGAGCGGCGTGCCGGTGCCGCTCGGCACGAAGTAGAGGGGCTCGTTGCCCGCGTAGAACGTGTTGGCGTTGATCTGGAACGCCAGGTCGGTCTGGCGCGACGCCTGGACCCAGATGACGTGCGTCTCGTTCAGCTTGGTCGCGTCGTAGGCGACGGCCATCGGACCATTCGTGGTCGACACCGTCGGGAACGTGTACGTGTAGTCGCCGGCGCCGAGGCCGTTCTCGACGAGCGTGCCGTGACCGGCCGCGGTCCCGAGCGGGTTGTAGTTCGTCGGCTGCCCGACGGGTGTCGACGAGCTGGTCGCCTTCGTGTACATCGTCAGCGGCGATACGAGGTTCGTGGTCGGGTCCTTCGTGAAGTAGCCGATCGCGAAGCGCGGCTGGAGCGCCGTGTTCTGCGAGTAGATGCCGCTGATGTCGAGCGGGAAGCCCCGGTCGTCCCGCATCGTGAAGCGCACGGTGATCGGGTTGGTGGCCGACGTGCTCACGCCGTTCGGCTTGAACGCGACGTTGATGCCCGTGCTCGGCGAGATCGTGCCGTTCGGTCCGAAGTTGCAGACGTAGTTCGTCGCGGCCGCGTCGATCTCGTCGGGGTCGAGCGTGCCGTTGTTGTTCGCGTCGAGCCCGGTCTCGATCTTCGTCCCGCCGAATGGACAGTTGTCGCCGGCGGCCTCGGCGCTCGTCTCGACGAGCGAGTCCTTGCCGCTGCCGTTGCACACGTAGGATGTGCCGCCGGGGCTGACCTCCGACGGGTCGAGCGTGCCGTTCCCGTTGGCGTCGACGCCAACTTCGACCTTGATGCCGCCCTCCGGGCAATTCGGCCCCGGCGGCTCTGCGGTGGTCTGGGCCAGCGCGTTCGCGCCGGCATCGCCGGACGCTCCTTGGCTGCCATCGCAGGCGACGAGCGCGCCCACGCCGAGGATCAACGCGCCGAGGATGTGAAGCTGATTGCTACGCGTACGCATGGGGTCTCCGTTGTCTCGACTCGGGGGGGCACGTCTTCGCACACCAATCGGGGTGGATGAACGCCGCATGGTGCAAAAACGAAACCTTCGTAGAAGGCGTCCAGGCACGCCAGATCGTGCAATTTTTTCGTTTGCACGTTCGAGCGCCGAAATTCTCGTACCTATGCTTCGCGACGAGCCCGCCCAGGATCCGCCAGCGCGAGGAGCGTCGACCCGAGCGAGTCGCTGCTCCGGAAACGCGCAAGCATTGCCGCCGCCGACCCAACCGATGGATCTCGCAGCGAGGACCTACTTCGATCCGATTGCCGCCACGACCTTCGCCGCCAACTCCGCGAAGCCCGACTTGCTCGCATGGGCCGTCCGACTGCTCGACGACGCCTCGAAGAAGGTCGCGAGCTCGGTGTCCGAAGGCGCCTGGAGATGGACGCCGGACTTCTCGAGTGCCGCGATGCCGCGCTCGGTCTCGCGGCGCCAGCTCTTGCGCAGGCGCGGTTGCCACGTGCGACAGATCTCGAGGATCGTGGTCTGGTGCTGGCCGCTCAGCCGCGACCACGCCGGCTTCGAGATCACGAGGCCACCGACGACGTACCGGTAGGGCAAGCGCGACATGGTGCGCGCCCGGACCTTGGCGATGGCGAGCACGTAGAGCGGCGGAATCGCCCAGGCCCGCGCGCCGCTCGCGACGGCTTCGAACAGCTTGCCGTCGAGGGGCATCGTGATCCACGGGCTGGCCATCGACAGCAGCTCGCGCAAGCTCGCGGTCGGCTCGGTGGCGAACACGTGGGCGAATCCGAGGTCGGCCCACATCGCGAACACCAGGTCGCGCTTGTCGAACAGCTCGCGAATCGTGGGGGCGAGCGCGGCGGTGGCTCGATCGACCTCGTCGTAGTTGCGAAACATCCCCGGGTACCGCCACACGGCCATGTCGGGAACCGCCGCGATCAAGCCGGTCTCGGAGAACCCTCCGCCGTCGAGCTTTCCGCGAGCGATCAGCTCGACCATGGCTTGCTCGTCGCCGAGCTGACCATTCGCAACCCACTCGAGCCGCACGTCGCCGCGCGTGCGCCGCTCGATCTCGCCACCGAGCGCGGCGATGTCCTTCATGTAGCGACTGCCCTCGATCGCGGGCGTTCCGAGCCGCAGCGTGACGGGCTCCTGCGCTCTCGCGTCACGCGGCGCAGACCATGCGAGCACCGCGAGCACCAGCAACCACGTCCGCCCCATCGATCTGGAGTAGCGCGCCCGCGCGGGAGGTCGAGGGGCAAACGTTGGCACACTCAGCGCTGGTAGGTGCCGGTGAGCTCGGTGCTCGCGAGGTCGTTCGCGAGGATCAGCGTGCGCGCCTGCGACTGCGTCGTGGTCATGTCCGCGCCGGGCAAGGTCGCGACCTCGAGCGCGAACAGCTCGAATTCGTAGGTATGTGCAGCGGCTCCCGGCGGCGGACATGGGCCGGTGTAGCCGAACGCGACGCCGCCGAACGTGGTGGTCTGGTGGGCGCCCGAGACATTGGTCGGCGCGAACACCTTCTCGACGTCGGCCGGCAGGCCCGTCAGGTTCGCCGGGAGGTCGTAGATCACCGAGTGGATGAGCCCGATCCGATCGCTGAACACGATCGCCAAGCTCTGGGTCCCCGCCGGCGGATCGGTCCAGGCGAGCGGCGGCGACGTGTTCGCGTCATCGCAGGTGTGCGCCACCGGGAACACCGTGCCCTCCGCGAACGCCGAGCTGGTGAGCGCCATCTCCGTCGGTGGCGTGTCGATACCGCTGACGACCCCGTCGATCACCGCGTCGTCGGTCGCCGACGGGGCATCGATCGATGCCGGATCGGCTTCACCACCGCACGCGATCAGCAGGATCAAGAAGCCAGCTCGCATGGGGCCGAGGATAAGCGCACGGCGAGCACGTGCGGGAGAAAACCACCGACGTAAGGCTATGCTGTGCGGATGCGCCGCATCTGCATCCTCATCGTCATGCTCGCCGCCGGAACGGCCGATGCGCAGCCGGTGAGCTACCAGCTCCAGGGGGATGTCGCGCTCGGGCAGAAGCCGGCGCTCAGGATCACCGCGGTCCGCAAGGTGACCGACCTCCGGATCGAGCTGGACCGCGACGACGGCAAGCACTTCACGATCCGGCACACCGCACTGTCGAACGGCCAGGCTGTCACGCTGCCGGTCGGCGATGGGGCTGCCGGCAAGGCGGCGTACAAGGGCACGATCTCGGTCAAGGTCCCGGGCGAGGGGCCGTGGAGCGACGGGCTGGTGTTCGACACGCTGGTGCGCGCGCCGATCAAGGTGAGCTACGATGCCGACCACCTGGATCTCGACAAGCGCGTGCTGCAGTTCAAGCTGTCGCGCCCGGCCGCGAGCGCCGAGCTGGTCGTGATCGGCGAGGACGGCAAGCCGCTCGGGACCGGCTCGGCCACGTACAAGCAGGAACCGCCCGGCACCTGGTTGCCGATCACGTGGACGCAGCCGCCGGACACCCGCGTGATGATCATGAAGCTCCGGGTGGTTGCCACCGATGGGCTCGCAACCAGCCTCGAGCTCATCCCCTGGTCGGTCACGATCGATCACGAGGACGTCAACTTCGGCGTCGACAGCGCGGTCCTCGATCCTCGCGAGGAGGCGAAGCTCGAGACCAGCCTCGCCAAGATCTCCGAGGTCGTGAAGCGGTCCGAGCGGTTCGTGAAGATGACGCTCTACATCGCCGGCCACACCGACACGGTCGGGGGCGCGAAGAACAAGCAGCTCTCGCTCGATCGCGCCCGCGCGATCGCTCAGTACTTTCGCCGCAAGAAGCTCGCCATTCCGATCGCGTTCGCTGGCTTCGGCGAGGCCGTACCCAAGATCAAGACTCCCGATGCGACCGACGAGCCCGCCAATCGCCGAGCCGACTACGTCATCGGCCCGACGGGTGCGCCGCCGCCGTTCAGCGGGCCGTACCGCAAGGTCCGCGCAGCCTGGCAGCAGCTCCGGTAGCAGTATCCGCGTCACCACCGATGGAGCGGATCACGTGATCGAGGTGCCGAAGGCCGGCAACGGAGTGTTCGCGACGATCCTCACCGACGCGTGGCAGGACTGACGCTCACCGGGTGCCTCCGCGGCGGCGAGCCGTCATTCGTTCCTGGATGCGATGCACCAGGTCGTAGAACGTCGGCAGCGCGAGCAGCGTGAACAGCGTCGAGGTGACGAGCCCGCCGATCATGACGATCGCGAGCGGTCGCTCGATCTCCGTGCCGTGCAGCCGCAACACGAGCAGCGGGAGCAACCCGAGGATCGCGGTCGCGGCGGTCATGATCTTGGGGCGCACGCGACCGAGGCACGCCTCGCGCAGGGCGACCTCGAAGCTGCGTCCCTCCGCGACGAGCCCGCGCGTCTGCGTCACGAGGACCAGGCCATTCTGGACCGCGATCCCGAACAACCCGATGAGCCCGACGAGCGATGACACGCTCCAGGTCTCGCCTGCGATCCACAGCGCGATGATGCCCCCGACGAACGCGTCGGGCAGCGTCGCGAGGATGACGAGCGTCTCGGCGACCGAGCCGAGCGCGATGTAGAGGAGCAGGAACACCGCGAGCACGGCGATCGCGACCGCGAGGTAGAGCGAGCGCTCGGCGCGGGCCTGGGCCTCGACCTTGCCGCCGACGTCGACGAAGTATCCCGCCGGCAATCGCAGATCCTTGGCGAGCGCCGCGCGAACCTCCGAGGCGGTCGAGCCGAGATCACGTCCCGCGACGCTGGCCTCGACCGCGATCCGCCGGCTGCCGGCCTCACGCTTGATCGTGCCGAGGCCGAACGTCTGATCGATCTTCGCGAGCTTGCCGAGCGGGATCCTCGTGCCGTCGTGGCCATCGATCAGGAGCGCCGACAGCGAGGCCGCGTCGCGGCGATGATCCTCGGCGAGCCGGATGACGAGATCGAACCGGCGCTGGCCGACCCACACCTCGGAGATGACCCTGCCGGCGAGGCCCAGCTCGATGGCCTCGGTGACGTCGCCCGGCGTCAGGCCGACGCGAGCGGCGGCCTCGCGATCGACGTCGACGCGCAGCTGCGGCAGGCCGGTGAGTCGCTCGGCGCGCACGTCGGTGACCCCGTCGACCTTGCGCAGGATGACCTCCACTTGCTCGGCGAGCTGCGCGAGCTTCTGGGGATCGGGCCCGAAGACGCGGATCGAGAGATCCGACGGCGTGCCGCCGAGTCCCTCGTCGATCCGCATCCCGAGCGGGGTCGTGAACGAGGCCGAGACGGCGGGCACCTGCTCGACCGCCTCGCGCATCGCGGCCTCGAGCTCGGAGGTGGTGCGCTTGCGATCGGCTCGCAACACGATCAAGACGTCCGAGACCGTGTGCGGCATCGGATCTTCGGTCCGCTCCGCGCGGCCGGTCCGGCGCACCACGTCCTCGACCTCGGGAAACTCGCGCAACACGTCCTCGACGCGGTGGTTCAGGCGATCGACCTCGTCGAGCGAGGCCTCGATCGGCAGCGAGGTCTGCATCAGCACGGCGCCCTCGTCGAGCTCCGGCATGAAGTCCGAGCCGAGCTGCGTCGCGAGCCAGAGCGCGGGGATCGTGATCGCGAGCGTGGCGAGCCGGACGATGCCGGCGTGATGGAGCGCGCCGGCGAGCAGCGGCCGGTAGACGCGCTTGATCGCACGGATGATCACCACGTCCTCGGGTTGGTTCGTGCGTCGCGGGCGAAGGATGCCGGCCGCGACGACCGGCACGAGCGCGAGGGACAGCACGAGCGACGCCGCGACCGCCGCGATCACCGCCCCTGCGAGCGGCTGATACATGCGGCCCTCGATGCCGGTCATCGCGAACAGCGGCACGAACACGGCGATCACGATCGCGGTCGCGAACGCGATCGGCCGGCCGACCTCGACCGCGGCGGCGAGCGCGTGCGCCTGCCGGTCGCCGTCGCGGTGTTGCGAGAGCCGATGCATCACGTTCTCGACGACGATGATCGAGGAGTCGACGAGTAGCCCGACCGCGATGGCGAGCCCGCCGAGCGTCATGGTGTTGATGCCGATGCCCGCGACGCGCAGGAACAGCCCCGACAGCGCGAGCGAGAGCGGCAGCGTCAGCGTGACGAGCAGGGCGGCACGCGCGTTGCCGAGCAGTCCGAACAGCACGAGCGCGACGAGCGCGGCACCGATCAGCACCGCGCGCCCGACGCCTCCGAGCGCCGACTCGACGAGCCGCGACTGGTCGTAGACGATCCGGATGCTGACGCCCTCCGGGAGGCTCGGCTCGAGGTCCTCGATCGCGTGGTGAATTCCCGCGGCCACGGCGACGGTGTCGGCGCCGAACTGCTTCACGATCCGGCAGCTGACGACCTCGCCGGCGAGTCGATGTGCGAGGCCGCGACGCACGGCGGGTGCCTCGCGAACATCGGCGACGTCGCCGAGGAGCACGGGGGTCCCACCCCGGATCGCGACGACGGTCTCGCGCAATTGCTCGACGGTCTCGGCGCGACCGTTCGCGCGCACCGTCCACTCCATCTGGCCCTGGGTCACGAACCCACCGGCGGCGCTGACGTTCGCGCCCTCGGTCGCGTGCACGACTTCGTCGAGGGTCACGCCTCGCGCGCCCATCCGATCGGGATCGAGCTGGACCTGGAACTCGCGCAGGTAGCCGCCGAGCCGCTCCACGGCGGCAACGCCCGGGACGGCCAGCAACCGGTTCTTGATCTCGTTCTCCGCGAGATCGCGAAGGCTCATCAGATCCGCAGCGCCCGGCGCGGCCTCGATCGTGATCTCGTAGATCTCGTTGAGGCGGCCGGTGAGGCTCGACAGCAAGGGCTCGGCGGTTCCGGGCGGCAGCTGGACCTGCGCGATCCGCTCGGCCACGAGCTGGCGCGCGCGCGTGTAGTCGGCGTCCGCCTCGAACTCGATCGTCACCTGCGCCACCCCGACCGTCGATGCGGAGCGCACGCGTCGCACGTTCGGCAGCCCGGAGAGCGCCGTCTCGATCGGGATCGCGACGCGCGTCTCGAGCTCCTCCGAGCCCATCGCGGAGCTCTGGACGATGATGTTGAACACCGGTGCGGAGAGATCCGGAAACACATCGCGCGGGAGCTCGCGAAACGCGACGGCGCCGAGCGCCGAGCCCGCGAGCACGAGCAGGATCGCGACGAGCGGCTTGCGGAAGCTCTCGACGATGAAGCGCTGGATCACGGCGCCCTCCTAGTGGTGGTCATGACCGCCCTCCCCTCGCGCCTTGTCGAACTCGGCCTTCAGCAAGAACGCGCCATCGACCACGACCTCGTCGCCGGGCACGAGCCCGGTCAGGATCTCGACCTCGCCGCCGAGATCGCGCCCACGCCCGACCGGGCGAGCCTCGAACTCGCCGGGGCCACGCGGCGCGAAGACCGCCCAGGTGTCACCCACGCGCTGGACCGCAGCGATCGGCACGGCGACGACCTTGCCGCCGGTCTCGATCGGAAGCGAGACCGTCGCGGACATCCCGGGCCGTAGCAGTCCACCACCGTTGGCGACCTCGAGCCGGACGGGGATCGTGCGCGACGCGGTCTCGACCTGATGCCCGATCCACACGATCGTCCCGCTCACCGTCGTGCCGGGCATCGCCGCGAAGGTCGCGATCCCCAGGCCGCCGATCTTCACGCGAACCGCGTCGCGCTCGAACACGTGCGCGACGAGCCAGAGCTTCGAGAGATCGCCGATCCGGAACAGCGTCTTCGACGGATCGGCGAGCTGACCGATCACGACATCACGATCGAGCACCGTGCCGGCAAGCGGCGCGCGCAGCACCAGGCCGGTCCCGCCCTCGGCGCCCGCGAACTGCCGGAGCGCGCCGCCTGCCACCGTGCGCGCCGCCTCGGCCTCGGTCATCGCCGCTCGGGCTTCGATCACCTCGCGCTCGGGGATCAGCCGCTCCGCGGCGAGGCCCAGCTTGCGCTCGAGGTTCTGCTTGGCGAGCGCGAGGCGCGACTCGGCCGCCTGCACCTCCGCACGCGCCTTGGACATGTCGCCGCTCGTCAGCTCCACCAGCGGCTGATTCGCCTTGACCTCGTCACCGGCCTTCACGAGCACGCGCACCACGCGCGCCGGTGATGGCGACGCGACCTCGGCATACGCGTCCTGATCGACGCGAAGCTCGGCGATCACCTGCGCGTATTCTCCTGCCCCGCGGGCCTCGGCCTTCGCCGTCGTCACGCGGAGATCGCGGATCATCTCGGGCGCGATGTGCACCATCTGCGCGCCCACATGATCGCCGTGGTGCTCGCCGCTGCCACGAGGTCGCTCGGACTTGTCGTGATCGTCGTCGTGGTCGGCGTGCTGCTTCTCGCCGCACGCGACCAGCACGAGCACGACGAGGACTCCCCGCCGGGTCATGGCGACACCCCCGCGACGAAGCGAGCGACCGCGGCAGCCTTGGCCAGCGCCAGCTGGCGATCGAGGTACTCGCGGCGCCCGCTGAGGATCTCCTGGCGTGCGACGAGGTAGTTACTCACCGCGATCTGGCCGGCCTCGATGCTGCGGTCGAGTAGCTGCTCGCTATCAGTGAGCGCCGGGACCACTTCTCGCTCGAACAGCTCGACGGCTTCGCGCGAGCGCGAGTACGCCTCGAACACATCGCTCAGCTGGCGCGACGCCGCACCGATGACCGCCGTGCGCTCCGCCTCGACTCGTCGTTGCTTCGCTCTCGCCGCCGCCTGTTCCCCTTGGCCGCGATTCCACAGCGGCAGCGTGAGGCTCACCCCGCCGATCACGATGCTGTCGCCGTCGTCGCGTTCGTAGCCGAACCACAGCCCGACGTCGGGCCGCCCGGCGGCGGTCGCGAGCGCTCGCTCGGCGCCTGCGACGCGAGCCTCCGCCTCCAGCGCGCGCACGTCGGCGCGAGCGGGAACGCCATCCCGCAGCCCGTCCAGTACGAGCAGCGCGGGCCGGAGCTCGCCGGCGAGCGTGATGGTGTCGTCGGGACGTGCCCCGATCAGCACTGCGAGCCGGCCGATCATCGCCGCTCGCTCGGCCTCCGCAGCCGCGACCGCGGAGCGTGCGCGACCGTGCGCGATCTTCGCGAGATCGACATCGAGGTCCGTGAGATCGCCCGCCTTGCGTCGCCGCAGGGCGGCCTCTGCAGCGCGTCCCGCGAGCGCCGAGCTCCGCTTGACCAGCTCGACGACGAGATCCGCGTGGCGCGCCTCGTTGAACACGTTCGCGACCTCGAAGCTCAGCTCGCGAAGCTGGGCGTCGGTCGTCGCGTGCGCGTGCCGAACTGTCTCGTCGGCGACGCGAATCCGGGCGCGCCGGCGCGTCGGTTCGAGCGGCTGGGCGATCCGGGCCTCGATCTGCGTGGTCCGCGCGTCGCCGAACCGAGGCCCGACGCCCACCTCGAGCTCGGGGTTGTGGACGAGCAAGACCCGCGCCCCGGTGCGCGTCGCCTCGGCCTCCGCGATCCGGCCCATCGCCGCGATCGCCTCGGGCGCGCGTTCTCGCGCACGCGCGAGCGCGGCTGGCAGATCGATCGTGAGAGGACCCGCCTGGGCGGGCAATGAAGACAGGACCACCGCGGCGCAGACCAGCTGCGCGCGAACGTGACATGACATGACGCACCTTGGGGCGGACGCTGGTCCGCCGTTGCTCGTCGCCTGGGTTCAGCGTGAACGGATCAGGCGGTGCGCTTGGGTACGTGCAAGATCGCACGCGGGTCCGGGCTCTCGTGCACTCGCTGGCCGCACTCGAGCGTGGCAACGACGATCGGTAGCTCGAGCTTCGCGACGATCTGGTGGGTGACCCCGAGGAGCTGCGCGATGCCCGAGTGACAGCAGCACGTGGACGTATCGCCCGGGGTGCAGTCATCCTCGCAGCCGTCGTCGCGACACTCCTCTTCGCAGTTGTCGCGCCGCACCTGCTCGGCGAGCCCGACCGCGTGGGTCAGGGCCAGCGCCAGCACGACGACGCGCGTGAAGCTCACGGCTCTACGAATAGCACGCCCGCGCCCGCCACGCGCATCGCTTTGGGCGCGCGCCGAGTTTCTCCGATCACCCGCACGGAACATCCGTTGCACTGATCACGACTCGGGAGATCTCCATGCGTCACTACATCACCAGCGTGTGCTTGCTCGCGATCGCGACGTCGAGCGCACTGGCCGACACGCCTGCTCGTCCGAAGACCCTCGGCGTCGAATCGAGTGCGTTCACCGCCAACGGCGCGATCCCGAGCGAGTACACCTGCGCGGGATCCGAGGCCACACCGCCGTTGCGCTGGTCGAACGTCCCGCGCGAGGCCAGGAGCATCGCGATCGTCGTCGAGGATCTCGACGCGCCGAGGGGTACGTTCACGCACTGGATCGTCACGGGCATCGCCGCGACGACCACGTCGCTCGCAGGTGGCGCGCTGCCTGCGGGCGCGATCGCAGGCAGAAACGACGCCGGGAAATCCGGCTGGTCGGGTCCCTGTCCCCCGAGCGGCCGTCATCGCTACGTGTTTCGCGTCTATGCGCTGGACATCCCGCTCGCGAAGCAGCTCGCGAAGGCGGACTTCGCCGCCGCGATCGCCGGCCATGTCGTCGCGCAGGGCGAGCTCGTGGGCACCTATCAGAAGCAGAAGTAGCCGTGGCTGCGCGGCGAGCCGTGCGGAGACGAGCGAGCGCCAGGCGCTGGTCGCAGCGAGTCACCGAGACCAGCAAGGCCCTCGACCTCGAGCCGGGCGTGTTTCGACGAAGCGCACGGCAGATCGCGCTCTCGTTGAAGCGCTCGGCCGAGCGCAGCGTGCGCCGCAAGGCCGAGCCGTTCCGGTCGGCCATGTCGATGTTGAGCTTCTACATCAACCGCGCGGGCAAGCAGCTCGACCGGGAACGCCGGCAGACGTTGATGCGGGCGAAGGACGAGCTGCGCAAGGTGTTCCACCGCGAGCCGCGATGACGGGTCGAGCGGCGGCGACGCATCGCGCGCCGGGCGCGTGCGGCGGCGCTCGCGCGGCGAGCCGCGATCGGCCGGCCTCGCTCGTGGGCACCGGCGTTGCATCGTCCGGGATCGAGCCCCGTGCGAATCCGCCACGATCCAAGCCCGGTTCCGTCGCGCCGACCTCGCCTCGCCGACTTCCTCCACCTCCGCCGTGACGACCTCCTCGCCGCCTGGAAGGACAGCGCTCCGCAGCGGGGTCACGTCCTCGATCTCGTCGATCGTGTCGTCGCGCGGGTCGCGGAGCTCGAGACGGCAGGAGCATCATCGCCACCGCCGGTGCACCAGGTTGACGCGATCGTACGGATCGACGAGCTCGTCGCGGACGGCGCGCTGCTGCGCGGCGCCGCGACGCGGCTCCTGGAACACGACGAGGAGCTGATCTCGCGGCGTGCGGTCCGGATCCTCGATCAGGCGATCGACGATGTGATCGCCGCGTCGGTCGATCACTACCTCCGAGATCTGCATAGCACCGCCGAGAAGACGGCCGCCGAGCTCCGGTTCCTCGCCGATGCAACGCTGATGTTGTCGTCCTCGCTGAACTACGACGAGACCCTCGAGCAGGTCGCTCGGCTCGCCGTGCCGGTGCTCGCCGACTGGTGTGTGGTCGATCTGCTCGAGCAGGGAGGTGTCCGGCGAGTCAGCGTCGCTCACCGAGATCCCGGCACGAGCGAGCTCGCGCGTGAGTGGGCGCGCAAGTACCCGACCGATCTGGATCCGTCGCGTGGCGTCGCGCAGGTGATCCACACCGGTACCCCCGAGCTCGTCAGCAAGATTCCCGACGAGCTCCTCGTCGAGGCGGCCCTGGACGCCGAGCACCTCGGAGTGCTCCGCACGCTCGGGTTGACGTCGTACCTGATCGTCCCGCTCACGGCGCGTGGCCGGACGCTCGGCGCGATCACGCTGGTCACCGCGGGCTCGGGGCGCCGCTACGGGACCGCCGATGTCGGGCTGGCCACGGAGCTCGCGCGCCGCGCCGCCCTTGCCGTCGACAACGCGCGGCTCTATCACGAGGCGCACGAGGCGGTCCGCGCGCGCGACCAGCTGCTCGCGATCGTCTCGCATGACCTCCGCAACCCACTCGGTGCGATCGGCATCATGGTGTCCGTGCTCCGCGAGATTCACACCGCCGATCCCATGCCCGAACAACTCGACATCATCCAGCGCTCGGTCGAGCGGATGAAGCGCCTGATCGGCGACCTCGTCGACACGTCGAGCATCCAGGCAGGCAGGCTCGCGCTCGTTCGCGAGTCGACCGAGGCGGGGCGGCTCGTGGCCGAGGCCGTCGACTCCTACGCCGCACTCGCTGCCAAGAAGGGGATCGCGCTCTCCGTCGAATCCGTCGGCGGGGTTCGGGTGCTGTGCGATCCTGGTCGGATCGCGCAGGTGCTCGGCAACCTGCTCGCCAACGCGATCAAGTTCTCGCGCTCGGGCGACACGATCTCCTTGCGCGTCTCGCTCGACGGAGATCGAGCTCGCTTCGTCGTCGCGGACACCGGGCCTGGGATCCCGAAGCAAGATCTGCCGCACGTGTTCGAGCCGTACTGGTCGGCGATTCGCTACGCGAAGCAAGGAACCGGGCTCGGCCTCTACATCAGCAAGGGCATCATCGAGACCCACGGCGGCAGCATGTGGGCAAACAGCGAGCCCGGCAAAGGTACGAACATCCTGTTCACGCTGCCGCTTCCGGATCACACCGAGAGTTTGTGATCGCGGCAGCAACCCGAACCCACGAACCTCACCAGCGCGCCGCCGTCGATCGGTTTCGGGAACACCTGGTAGCCGGGCGGCGCGAGCTCGGGAGAGCCCGAGATGATCGCGACCGGGATCGCCGCGAGGCGTTGATCGTCGCGCATGTAGTCGAGCACTTCGTGGCCGACGATCCCGGGCATCAACAGATCGATGACCACCGCGCACGGTTCGAGGTTCTGCTCGAGCAGCTCGATCGCCTCGGCGCCATTCGACGCAAGTCCAACCTCGTAGCGGTTGCTCGCGAACAGCTGCGAGAGCGCAGCTCGGACCTCGACATCATCTTCGACGATCAACACTCGGTGCGAGTTTGACGTATCCATGGCTGTCGCGTCCGACAGCAAGCTCTGGTGCAGCGCGCGTGCCGGTTCACGAGGTGCCTGGCTCCTCGCACCACGCTCGTGATCGAGATCTCGCGAGCGCGGGCGCACGATCGTGCAGCGAGCACGCACGGTCGACTCGTCAGAAAACGTATGGATACTGGAACGTGCCGCCGGTCTCGGTCCGCCCGAACGTGACCTTGCGCATCGCCGCGGCCACGCAATCGCCGAGCGCGGCATCTGGGGTCGACGCGACGCTCACCTCCTGGACGCGTCCGTTGGCGGCAACCTCGACGGCGAGCTTGACGGTTCCCTTCACGCCGGACTTCTCGCCGCACCGGATCACCACGGGCTTCATCGTGGCGACGCCGGCCGCGATCATCGAGCGATCGAGCACCTCGGGTAGCCCAGAGCTCGGCCGCACGTCAGGATCGGCTGGCTTGTAGCGCTGGCAGCACGCCCGCTTGTAGCTCTGGAGGATGCACTCCACCTCGTCGCAGCCATCGTCGGCCGGCGGCGTGAGCTCGCCGCCAACCACTGGCGTCGGCACCGTCGGCCCGGGTGGTCTTCGCCGCACCGCAACAGGCTTGGCTCTCGGCTCCTCGGGCTTCGCGGTCGGCGTTTCGGCGAGCTCGATCTCGGGAAGCTCGGGCGTCGGCTCGGGGGGCGGAGGCAGGGTCGGCGCGCTCGGCGGGAGCTCGGGCATCGCAGGTGGTTTGACGACGGCCACGCGAGGATCGCGGTGGCCCGGGGCTGCTTTGGCTCGCTCGCCGATCATCGCCATCGCACCGAGCGACGCCGCAGCGACGAGCGCGAGGCCGCAAAACACGAGCAGGAGCTTTCGGTTGCTCGTTCGTGGTGTGCGGTGCGTGAAGTCCTCGCCGCTGAATACCGGCAGCTCGCTGCTCGTGATGATCGTGCCGGTGGTCGTATTTGTGGACGCGCTGTCGATGATCCTCGACAAGGTCTCGAGGTTCGTCGGCTTGACGGAGCCGGCGCTGGGTTCGATCGGCGTCGCGAGCTCGCCCAGCGTCGGTACACGCTCGGGTTCGCTCGGCTTTGCAGGCGGCTCGGGCGGTGCCGTGCTCGCGGGTTCGGCCGGTGCCGCCGGTCGTGCGATCGAGCCGATCGGCCCGTCCTGTGGTGGGACCGGGTTGTTCGTCGTCGGACGTTTGCGAGGCGGCGGTGGCGGCGGTGGTCCCACCGCGGTGATCTCCTGCTTCACGACCGCGGGGATCGCCGGCGGTGCTGGGGTGATCCATGGCAGCGCGAGCTTTTGCGTCGGCGCCCCGGCGGTCGGCCGTGCAGGTGCGCCCGGCTCCGGGGTTGGCCGTACCGGCGGCGCGTTGGGACCGTCGGTGCCCAGCCGAGCCAGCTCGTTGCGCAGCCTCGGCATCCGCATCACCAGGTTGTGCGGCTTGGTCCGGTGATCGAGCTGGGGAAGCAGGAGCCGATCGAGCGCGGTACGCACCGCGCCGTTCGACGATGGAAGCACGAACACGTAGGTCGAGCCGCACTGCGCCGCGTCGACATCGATCAGCATCGCCGCCGTTCCGATCTCCTCGTACGACAGCATGCGAAACAGGTCGCGAAATCCGGCCAGTGGCCTGGTGACGAGTGGTTCCAGCGCGTCTGTCGTTGCCACCGTATCGAGACCCTTGGTCACCAGCACCACGTCGATGTCGGGATCTGCGATCCAGTTCAGGAAGTGCGCGCGAATCCGCTGGACGCTGTCCTTCACGGTCTCGCGGGCGATGACGCGGTGTCCGGCCTCGGTCAGTCGGTCGACGATCAGCTTGCCGATCGCGTCCCCCGCGGACGTCGGAGCATCCGCGACGGCGAGCACCGCGATGTTCACTTGAACCAGCTCCCGCTCCATCGGGATCCAGCTTAGTATGGGCGCGCGTCCCGTGACAGCGTGACTCTCGCCTGCTCCCTGGAGGTTGCCGTGGAGTTGTTGCTCGACGTGCGGCCCTCCGTCGACGCACCGGGTTCCCCGGTCGCGATTGCGGATTGCCGATCCGGCCACAAGTGTGCTTCCCTTCGATCGAAGTGAGCTGGTTTCGTCCCCAGGCCGGATTCGTGGCGCGTCGCCGCGTGATGGCTGCGGTCACGATGCTCGCATTCGTGTTCGCGGGCGTGATCGGCCGCGACCACGAGGCCACGACCGCACACGTTCGGTGTGAACACGGCGAGCTGGTCCACGGCGACCACGCCGCGACCGCCCAGCTTGTCGCTGCGGCAGATGACAGCGTCGTCCGCGCCCCGCCGGCGTCGAGCTCGTCGAACGAACACGAGCACTGTCTGCTCGCGTACGCCTCGCGTGCCGTCACCGCCGAACCGCGGGTGATCTCACAGGCGCCGATCACGCTCACCGCTGCCGACGTCACCGCCGCGATTCGTCACGCCATCGATCTGCACCGCGACGGCCTCTACCGCACCGCTCCGAAGACTTCGCCACCGGCGTAGTGAGTTGCGGGCGCCTTCGCGCTCTGCCTCGCGAGTCGAATGGCATGGCTGGGTCCGCCCGGTCGATAGGCACGAAGCCCGTCAGGGGAACGTGCCGCATCAGGTCAGGAGCATTGCAGTGCACGTGCGATCCCGTTTCCTCTTCATCAGCTGCCTCGGTCTCGCCATGCCGGTCCTTCCGGCGACAGCACAGCCAACTCCGGCCCCAGATCCATCTCCCCCGGAACCACCGGCCGGACCCACGGTCGAGGCCCGCCTCGAGGCCCTCGAGGTCGACCTCGAGGACGTCAAAGGTCAGAACGAGGACCTCCGCTCCGAGCTGACCGATCTGAAGCAACAGCAAGCGGCGAACAAACCGCCAACCTCCTTGAACCTGCTCAACCCGCAGCTGACGGCGTTCCTCAACGGCGCGACCCGGTTTGACGATCGCGAGGTGCTCACGCCGGGCGGGACTCGGATCGACGATCGGTTGTTCATGCGTACGATGGAGCTCGAGTTTCGCGCTGCGGTCGATCCGTATGCCGACGCCGTCGCGATCCTCGCGATCGAAGACGAGGCCGGCGAGGGGTTCTCGGCCGACCTCGAGGAGGGCTACGTCATCCTCAAGCGGTTGCCGATTCTCGAGCGGGCGCCGCTCGGGCTCAAGCTCAAGCTCGGCCGCTACCGCGCGCCGATCGGCAGCGCCAACCGCATCCACATGCACGACCTCCCGTGGACGACGCGGCCGCTACCGATCTCGCGGCTACTCGGCACCGAGAATGGCGAGTTCTTCGAGTCGGGGTTCAACCCGGTCGGCGTCGACGCCGAGGTCATCCTGCCCACGATCATCGACGGCGCGGTGATGGAGCTCAACGCCGACGTCGTCGACGGCGGGAACATCGCGATCGCGGGTGACGGTCATCGCCACCCCGGCTACCTGGGCCACTACAACCTGTTCTTCACGGTTCGCGACACCCACGACTTCAACCTCGGCGCGTCCGGCTATTACGAGGCAGGAAAGTATCGCTCGGGACTGCTCGGTGCGGACTTCCTCTACAAATGGAAGCCGCTCGCGGCCGGCGAGTTCCACAGCGTCGTGCTCGGAGGCGAGCTGCTGTGGGCCGACCGCAGATTCGCGCTCGACACCGACGGTGACGCGATGCCCGACACGGACGCGCGAGCGACGCCGCTGGCGTGGTACGCGTTCGCGCAGGTCCAGCTGTCCTGGCACGTCTACCTCGGCGGTCGCTACGACTACGCGCAGGACATCGTCGACGACAAGATCGCGACCCAGGTCGCCGCCGGCTACCTCAGCTACTACACGTCCGAATACCTCCGCTTCCGCCTCGGCTACGAGCACCGATGGAGCGACGTCCCCGCCGACGACGGCGTCAATTCGATCATGGCCGAGATCAACGTCGTCTTCGGCTCTCATCCCACCGAGCCCTACTGGGTCAACCGCTAACCGGAGATCGCATGCGTATGTCCATCACTCGATTCATCCTCGCGGCGGTCGCGCTGGCGATCACGACCTCGACCGCGACGGCGGCACCGAAGAAGGTTCCGGTAGTCACCACGCTCAACGTCCTCGCCGCGGTCGCCCGCGAGATCGGTGGGGACCGGGTCGCGGTCACCGCGCTCGCGAAGCCCAACCAGGATCCCCACACGCTCGTCGCCAAGCCGACCTACAAGGTGGCGGCGAAGAACGCCAGGCTGTTCGTCGAGCTCGGGCTCGAGCTCGACAAGTGGGGCTCGGCCGTGACCGATGCCTCCGGCAATCCCGACATCCAGACCGGCCAGAAGGGGCGAGTGGTCGCTTCCGAGGGCATCACGACCAAGGAGCTGCCGGCGACCTTGTCCAAGGCGTGGGGAGACATCCATCCATCTGGCAACCCGCACGTCTGGCTCGACCCCGTCAACGTGAAGCAGATCGCGCACAACATCGCGGCCGGGCTCACCCGGGTCGATCCGGACGGCAAGCACCTCTACGCCGCCAACCTCAAGGCGTTCCAGCTGAAGATCGACGACGCACTCTACGGCCACGCGCTCGTCGAGGAGTACGGCGCGAGCAAGCTCGAGCGGCTGTCGCGGCGCAACGAGCTGATCGACTACCTCAAGACCAAGGGCACCTACGGCAAGCTCGGGGGTTGGCTCAAGCAGGCCGAGCCACTGCGAGGGCTCAAGATCATCACGTACCACAAGACGTGGATCTACTTCTGCGAGCGCTTCGGGATCGAGATCCGCGGTGAGATCGAGGAGAAGCCGGGGATCCCGCCGGCACAGGCGTACCTCGCGAGCCTGATCAAGAAGGTCACCGACGACAAGATCAAGGTGCTGTTCGTCGACACGATCTATCCGGCCAAGGACGGGCAGTACATCGCCGGGAAGACCGGGGCGAAGATCGTCTCGAGCCCGATCGACGTCGGTGGCGCCGACGGAACCGATGACTACTTCTCGCTGATCGGCACGTTGCTCGATCGCGTCCTCGCCGCCGCGAACTAGGAACCAGGACGTGAGCGACTATCTCGGACAGCTGATCGACATCAACGGCCTGCCGCTGCTGGCGTGCCTGGCCGTGTCCGGGATCCTGGTCTACCTCGGCATGCACGTCGTGGAGCGCAAGGTGATCTTCGTCGATCTCGCGCTCGCGCAGATCGCGGCGCTCGGCGTGATGTGGGCGATCCTCATGGGCTACGACCACGAGACCGACACGCTCCCGGTGACCCTGTACTCGCTCGCGTTCACCGCGGTCGGCGCGCTGGTGTTCTCGATCACGCGCACGCGCAACGAGCGGGTGCCTCACGAGGCCCTGATCGGCATCATCTATGTCACCGCCAGCGCGGGCGGGCTGGTGCTCGCCGATCGATTCGCGCTCGGGACCGAGGCACTGAAGGAGCTGATCGCCGGTCGCGTCGCGCTGGTGACGCCGGCGATCCTGACGAAGCTGGCGATCAGCTGCGCGGTCGTCGCTTTGGTGTTCTTCGTGCTGCACCGCCGGTTCATGCGGATCAGCACCGATCCGAAGGCGGCCGAGGCGGCCGGCATGACGATCCGTGCCTGGGACTTCTTGTTCTACCTGTTGTTCGGCTTGCTGATCACGCAGTCGGTCTCGGTGCTCGGCGTGTTGCCGGTGTTCGCGTACCTCGTGATCCCGGCGGTCGCCGGCGCGTTTCTATTCGAGTCGGTGCGCGCACGGTTGATCTTCGGTTGGGTCTTCGCCGGCGTGATCAGCCTCGTCGGGCTCGAGACCGCGCGGCTGTCGGAGCTCGATCCGGGGCCGACGATCGTCTGCCTGTTCGCGGCGGCGTTGGTCGTGCTCGGCGTCGGGCTGTTCCTTCGCGCGCGCCGGTTCGCGCCACGGGCGATGCTTCGCGTCGCGGCGTTCGTGGTGCTGTTCGGGGGCTTCCTCGGCGGGATGCTGGTGTTTCGCAAGCCCGGCCGTACCGACGAGCTCGCGACGGCGATCGAGTTCGCACGATCGGGAGATCCGACTCGCATGCGTCAGGCGATCGAGAGCTTCCGGCGGTTCCCGAACGCCAAGGCACGGTGGGCTCCGCTGGTCGTGCCCATGCTCCAGCAGCCTGACCCGGTCGCCCGCGAAGCCGCGACCGCGTTGCTCGCGGAGGCCCACGTGACCGAGGCCGTGAAGCCGCTGACCGAGCGGCTCGCGGCGGGCGTGGAGCCCGAGGATCAGGTGCGCGAGGGCATCGTCCGTGCCCTGCGCGCGCTCGGAGATCCGGGCGTGGTCCACGCGCTGGTCGACGCTGCGACCCGCGAGGTCGAGGCGGACCTCGCGGTCGTGATGGGCGAGGTCGCGTTCGAGCTTGGCGGCCCGGGCCAGGATGCCGACCTACGCAGAGCCGTCGACGTCCTGATCCGCGTGCTCGCCGACACCGGAGCGCCGCGAGGTGCCCGGCGCGACGCGGGCGACGTGCTCCGCCATCACATCGCCTTCGATCCGTCGGTCACCGACGACGCGGCGGTTGCCACCTGGTGGCGCGACCACCGCGACACGGTGGTGTGGCGACCGGCGGATCGGCGATTCGCGATCGGCGGCGGGCCGTGATGACTCTCGCCTGGAGGTTGCCGTGGAGTTGTCTGCCGTACACGACTCATGTGAGATGTACTGATGCTCGACGTGCGGCCCGCTCTCCGTCGACGCTTCGCGCGTAGGCTGCCGCGCGCGCTGCTCGTCGCGATGCTCGCGGCGGGCTGCGCAGACTCGCCTACCGTCGATCGGCCACCGGTCACGATCGCCACCGAGCCACCGCTCGTGCCGTGGTCGGAGCCGTGGCTGGCTCGTGAAGGGCAGCGATTCCTCGACGACACGACCTATCGGCGCGCGGCGCTCGAGGCCTCGCTCACCAAGCACGACAATCTGTACTCGCGCCAGCGCCTCGGATCGTACGCGCTCGGAGCGCGCGGGTGGGATGTGTTGCCGGTGTGGAATCCGCGATCGCAGCGCGTCACCGCGGCGATGGCCGCCGTGCTCGAGCGCGGTGAGGTGCCCGCATTGCCCGACGATCGAGCGCCGCTGTGGGATGGCAACGCGAGTACGAGTGCCCAACCGATTCTCGCTCAGCGTAACACGCGACTCGCGCCGCGCCGGTCAGCTCTGCAAGCTGCCGAGGACGTCGAGCGCCTCGACGGCGAACGCCGCGACTTCACGGACCGACTTGAAGGCCTGGAGCGTCTTCTGGATGTTCCCCGCGGAGTGCAGCGCGGAGACCATCAGGCGCAGGCGCGCCTCGCCTTCCGGAACGACCGGGTAGCAGAGGCCGTGGCAGTAGATGCCGGAGTCATAGAGCAGGTTCACGACCTCGCGCAGGATCTCGTAGCCGCCGAGCTCGACGATCAGGAGCGGATGCTGGCCGCCGCCGAGGACGCGGTACCCGAGCTCGTGGAGCCCGGCCCACAAGGTCTGCGTGTTGTCGCGCAGGCCGGGGAGCGGGGCCTCGCCGCTCTCGAGGATCTGCAAGGCGGCCATCGCGGCGGCGGCCATCGCCGGTGGGAGCGTGGCCGAGAACATGTACGGCGACGACTTCTGGCGCAGCCACTCGATGATCTCGCCGTGACCGCCGACGAAGCCACCCGAGGCGCCGCCGAGCGCCTTCGAGAACGTGCCGGTGACGAGATCGACGCGCTCGAGCACACCGGCGAGCTCGGCCGAGCCACGCCCGCGATCGCCGAGCACGCCGATGCCGAGCGCATCGTCCACCACGACGAGCGCGTCGTACTTCTCGGCGAGCCCGCAGATCGACGCGAGGTCGGAGACCCGTCCGGTGAACGGGTGCACGCCGTTGGTGACGATCGCGCGGAACCGCGCCCAGCGAGATCGCTTGAGGATGTCCTCGAGATCGTCGGGATCGTTGCTGCGAAACGTCACGAGCCGCGCGCCCGCGAGCCGCGCGCCCTCGGCGAGGCTCGGGTGAACGCCGGCGTCGCAGATGATGCAGTCGCGGCCGCCGAACAGCGGCGCGAACACGCCGATGTTGGCCTGATAGCCGGACCCGTAGAGGATGACGTCCGGAACCTTGAGGAAGCCGCGCAGCCACTCCTCGAGCTCCTTGTGGATCGGCAGCGTGCCGCACATCATGCGCTGCGACGACAGGCCGATGCCGTACTTGTGCGCGGCGTCGATCGCGGCCTGCTGGACCTGCGGATCAGCCGACAGCCCGAGGAAGTCGTAGGTCGTGTAGTTGATGACCTGGTGGCCGAGCTGACCGTCGATCATGCCGCCCGCCGCCATGCCGCCGGAGCGCGAGAACACGACCTCCCGCTTGTACAGGCCGGCGTCCTTCAGCCGATCGGTCTCGCTGCGCAGCAGATCGCGTAGGGCGCGGCTCACGGGTGCTCCTCGTGCGAGGCCACGTACCACGCGAGCCCGGAGACGCAACGCTGCCACGCGAGGCTCGGGACGCACGCCTTCGCGCCGGGTGCACAGCGATGCACGGTGAGGTCGCGCTCGGTGCAGAACCTGTCGATGCGCGCCGGCAGGTCGGTGCTCGCCGAGCCCAGCACGAGCTCGGCCGCGAGCAGGGCGTAGCGCCGCCAGAGCTCCGCGTTGACGGCCGCGTGGTAGTCGCTGCTCGTGCGGACGAGCCGCATGCGGGTCTGTTCGTCGACGAGATCGGCCTCGGCGTGCTGGTTCGTCAGGATGACATCGCTCGCCGCCATGCACGCCGTCGGATCGGGGCGCTGGACGCAGTGCGAACGCGCGACGGCGATCATGCAGGTCGTCGTGGCGGGCCGGCCCGTCGCGCGGCACTTCGTGCGAACGCCGGTGTGGAGCTCGAGCTCGAACGCGCGGCGACCGGCCGGGCCGAGCGCGCGGAGCCCGTCGAGGGCCCTGGCGAGGTGTGCGACCCGAGGCTCGCGCGCGTACGGTGCCGGGTCGGCGCGCGCGACGGTGGCGGCGAGGACCACCGCGAGCACCGCGATCGCCCGGTTCATAGCCGGCCTCGTTGCGGCAGATAGACCCGCCGGAACGCGTCGACGAACGCGAACACGTGCCGCTCGAACGGATAGACCTCGACGACGTCGGCGCGATCGAGCGGCGCGGTGCGATCGAGGAATGGATCGGCGTCGACGAGCGGCTCGAGCTGGAGCAGCAGGAACGGGCTGCGATCGTCGAGTGCGCCGGGCGCCTCGGCGGTGACCCGGTCGGCGCTCGCCACCGACGGCCCGAGGTACGGCGTGCCGCCGAGCAGCTGCGCGAGTTCGAGGTAGACGTCGATCGGCCCGCGGCCGGTCGCCCGGATCGCCGCGGTTCGCAGCTCGCGCATCGCGATCGGCTCGCCGTCGATCGTCACGTCGCGGCTCTCGACCCCGGCGGCCGGATCGACGACGAAACAGCCGACGCTGACGACCGCGCGCGCATCGGGCGGCACCGGCAACGTCTGGTCGTGCCCGAGGTCGTCGGCGAGCTTGCGGATCGCGACCTGGCGCCGGCGCCGATCGAGCACCGCCCGGATCGGGGCCAGCGCGCCTTCGTCGTCGAGGAAGCCGGTCGGATCGCCGGCGAGCCTGCGACACGCGTCGCGCGGCGCACCCCAGTGAATCGTGTAGTCGCTGCAGCTCGCCGGCGTGCCGAACCGGGTCGCGAACAGCAGCTGGCCGAACACGTGCTCGACCACCGCGCTCGGCGACGTGCGCTCGGTCCACCGCGGCCACAGCGGCAGGTCGGCGAACACGCTCGCGCACGGCTCGTGGCCGGTGAACCGGTCGCGCCACGAGCCCGGATGCGGATCTGGAAGCTCGACCCACAGGTGATGCGAGGCGTGGGGTGTCCCGGTGATCGAGTGCTGGATGTCGGCGAGCAGGTCGGGCAGATAGTCGAGGCGCGTGCGAAACGCGTCGACGCGCCTGCTCGTCGAGTCGATCGGCGAGGCGTCGGACGCGGCCTCGACGACGCGGCGCCAGGCGTAGTGCGAGAACGGCTCGTCGAGCTGGCGTCGCGTGCACGGCTCTGCGGCTTGCTTCGCGATCGGCGCCACGACCGCGGCGACGGATCTCGGCGCGCACGATCCGAGGCTCTTCGCGTACCCGAGCTCGAACGCACGCTTGACGAGCGCACAGCCGGCCTGGTCGACCGCGGCCTCGATCACCGGCGCCGCGACCGCGGCCGCGTCCTCCGGATCGTCATAGCAGTACTCGGCTCGCGATGGCTTCGTCAGCTCCGAGGGCACGGCCGCGATCCGCGCGGTGGCCTCGTTCGTGAAGGTCGCGAGCGCGATGCACGCGAACACGCCGACGAACAGCAGCCGTTGCACGACGGCCGGCAGCTCGCGGACCGAGCCCTTCGGCGGCTCGAACACGAGCGCCGGGCGGCCGCGATGGATCGCGAGGGCGGCGCTGCTCGCGAGCTCCGGCCGCGCACTCCAGCCGACGAGCGCACCGGTGAGCGCCGCGAACAAGCCGATCGCGAACGCGCTGCCCGCCGACAGGTGGGCGAACCGCTCGGCGTCGAGGTCGCCGTCGAGGCCGGCGATCGTCACAATAACCGCCGCGAGCGTCACCACGGCGATGCTCTTGACGCCGATCACTTGCCGGCCGGCGGGGTGGCGACCACGAGGTCCTCGATCGTGATCCGCCGGTTCTTCGCGCGCGCGGCCTGGATGACGGCCTGCTCCTCGTCCGTGAGCCTGGGCTCGAGCGGCGGCACCACCACCGACGGCGTGTTGTCGGCGTGGGTGCACAGCATCACGTGACCCGGCAGCTCCTTCGAGTGCCGCCGGATCTCCTGGTAGACCGCCCACGCGCGCTGATAGCCGAGCTGGAAGTTCGCGTCCTTGTCACCGGCGTCGTCGGTGTGGCCGTGGATGACGAGCTTGCGCTGCGCGAGCCCGCCGCGATCGAAGTCGAGGACGCCGCTCGGTGCGTCGGCGAACAGCCTGTCGATCACCGTCTTGCCATCGGGTGCGAGCTCGGTCTTGCCCGATCCGAACAGCACGTCGCCCGGCAGATCGACCATGCGCACCGTCTGATCGCCCATCCCGAACCCGGTCGCCAGGGTCACCGTCGCGGTCGCCTTCGCGCCGTGCTCGATCGTCCAGACGATCACGAAGAACGCCATGATCTGCGTCATCAGATCGATGTAGATGATCGACCACAGCGCGCCGTGCGACTTCTTGCGCGGCGCGGGCCGCCGGGCCCTCATGCCTGCACCTCGACATCCGCGCCGTTCTCGACGAGCACGTCGAGCGAGTGGACGAGGATGTCGTAGTCGTACTCGAGCGCCTTGATCCGCTGATCGAAGCGCGACGCGATGGTCATGTAGAGCGACGCGAAGATCGCGCCCCACAGCGTGCACTGCAGCGAGATCGCGAGCTGCGGCGACAGGTTGTCGATCGACGTGTTGGAGCCCAGCCGATCGAACATGCCGATCAGCCCGATCACGGTCCCGATCAGGCCGAACAGCGGCATCACGCCCGCGACGAACTCGAGGTGCGAGTGAAAGTGATCGTAGAGCTCGCGGCAATCGACGTAGTACTGGTGCGCGACGTACTCGGCGTACTCCTTGCCCTTCTTGCGCTTCAGCACGGCCTGGATCTCGCGCGACAGCGGATTGTCCGGCAGCCGGACCTTCGTGCCGGTCTCGATCGGGCCGACCTTGATGAAGCCCTGCTCGTCGCGTCGCATGTGGAGCCCCTTGCGGAGCGCGACCACGGTGCTCGACACGTACGTCGCGTTCTTGATCAGGTGCTTGCTCGAGAAGAACACCGTCAGCGACGACCACAGCAGCTTGCCGAGCTCGGAGCCCGCCACGTAGACGAGCAGCGCGAACGAGATCAGGAGCGTCGCGAGGAAGAAGCTCTCGGCGACGAAGAACACGATCGCGACGACGAACACCGCCGCCGCCCCGAACAGGCCCAGCGCGCCCGCGCCGGCACTCGACTCGCCGAGCGCGAGGCCATCCGCCGCCGACGATCCGTCCTTGGTGTCATTTGCCATCGTCGAGCCTTTCGTGCTCCGCGCTCGTGCGCGCCTCGTGGGTCGGGTGATAGAGGACCGCCTGCGCCACCGCGGCCACCGCTGCGAGGCCGACGAGCACCGAGCACGCGAGCACGAGGCGCCTGCGGCGGGCGCGCGTGGGTGCGTGGTCTCGCTCGAGGAACAGGCGCAGGCCGTCGAGCCGCCGCCGCAGCGCCGGATCGCCCGCCGGCTCGGCCTCGAGCGCCGCGAGGATCTTGCGCGACGTCTGCTCGAGCTCGGGGACGTGTGCGCGCGCCGTCAGCAGGTCGTCGCGGCGCCACAGCAGCCATGCGAGGTACTGCGCGAGGTGGTGGCGCGCGCCACCGAGCGCGACATACGCATCGCCGAGGCGAGCCGTCCGCCGCGCCGCGAACGCCGCGACCGGTGCGCACGCACGCGCGACCAGCCGGGCGAGCCGCCGCTTCGATCGCCGGACCGCGAGCCCGATCGCCGCCGCGCGATCCTCGTGGCGCTGCTGACTGCCCATCGCATGGACCAGCACGCCGAACAGGAAGTCCTTGTCGCCGGCGTCGGTGCCGTCGAACTCCTCGCCGGGATCCCAGTCGAGCCACAGCGGATCTTCCGCGGGCCGGTAGCTCGTGCGCGGATCGAAGGCCGCCGGTTCGATGATGCCGGACAGGGTCGGCGGCTCGCCGAGCGCGATCCGCTCGTGCCCGCCTTCCTCGAGCGCGACGTGCGGCTTGCGATCCTCGCGCGTCGCGAGCCGGGCCCCCGGCTCGGTGGGCATGACGACCCCGGAGCCCCAGTGCGTCCAGTGCAGCGTCGAGACGCGCGGCATCGCGTAGTCGTGCGGCCGGCCGTACGGCGCGAGCGCTTGCTCCAGCATCGCGCGCGGGATCACGACGCGCGTGTGCGTGAGGCCGCCGCCGTACACCGCGATCTCGGGCTCGCGGCCGGGCAAGAACCGCACGCGTTCGAGGAGCTGGGCGTCGACGGTGAGGTTCGCGCGATGCAGGTAGCCGACGAAGTACGCTCGCGCTTGCAGGTGCCACGGCTGGAGCTCGCTCGCATCACCATCGACCAGCTCGCCGTCGAGTCGCGTCGCGACGACCTCGGTGATCGCACGCCACGCGAGCCGGACCGCGAGCGCGACGACCGGCGAGATCACGCCGAACGTGACCACCGCCGGCAGCTCGAGCGCGTCGCCGGCGAGCCCCACCACGATCCCGATCGGTACGAACACCGCGGCCACCGCGAGCGTGCGTTGCACCGCGAGCGCGAACCACGCGCGCAGCACCGGCACGAGCTCGGCGTGCTCGACGCGGTGCAGGCCGAACACCGACGGCAGCGCCACCGGAAGCGCGACCGCCGCGAACGCACCCCACGCGAGCCCACCGGCGAGCATCACGACTCCGCCGAGCTCCGGGATCGATTCGCGATGCGAGATCATCGCATACGCGAGGCCGGCGACCCCGGCGAGCGCGATCGCGACCCGCTGCATGCCGCGGAGCCGCAGCGCGCGCCGGCGCAGCAGCACCGCCCCCACGACCAGCGGCATCACGAGCAGCCCCGCCAGCAGCGCGAGCCCGCCCAGCGCACCGCCGAGCTCGGGCTCCGCCAGCGCTGCCGGTGCACCCGGCCGGGTCGACTCGCCGGGCTGCACGATCCGGTGCAGCGCATCGCGCAGGATCCCGGCGAGCCTCGGACGATCGAGCCCGCCCAGCTCGATCACGCCTCGGATCGGCGCGACGCCGCCGCGCCAGATCGCGTAGCGCAGCTGACCACTCGCGAGCTCGCCGCGCACGACCAGCTCCGCCGGTGTACCGGCCGCGGGCGCGCGCAAGACCTCGTCGGCGAGATCCTCCCGCAGCGCCGTCGCGAGTGCGTCGTGCTGCCACGACGCCCCGGTGATCTCGACGGAGACCGTCGCGGTCCTGGGTCGCGCTGCATGCGAGCTCGAGCTCGCGCCGAGCACGAGGAACGCAACGACCACCAACGTGACCCGCATCAGCGTCGCGAGCCATATCACCCGGCTCTGATCGCACTCTGATCACGGACGCTTGCGTCGATCAGCGGCGCTCGGAGGATCGTTGGCACCCTCGATGCACTCGAAGGCTACATGCCGTCTGGCAAGCACGAGTCTCGCAAGTCGGCTTCCAGGAAGCGCCGATCGTGGCGCGATCGCGAGGAGCTCTTCGATCCCGACGGCTGCAAGCGGAGGGACTCCGACTTTGTCGGCGGGATGGCTCCCGATACGGATCCCGAGGTCCCCACAAAGACGTCACCGGTACGCCATTCGGGCTCGCCGCACTGATCCGAGGGCGTTCGCCGCAGCCACGGTGAGCGCCCACGGCCAGCGACGCGATGGAATGGACGATGCAGCTCGATCATGCATGCGAGCTGGTGAGCTGTGTGTTCGAGAGGTCGTCACGGCGCTGCGGCACGAGTCGGTCCTCGAGGCCGCGAAGCGTATGGCCGAGTACAACGTCGGGGACCTGATCGTCGTCGACGATCGAGCTGGCGACCTTCCGCGCCCGGTCGGCATCGTCACCGATCGTGACCTCGTCGTTCGCGTGCTGGCCCACGAACGGGTACCGAGCCAGATCGCGGTCGGTGACGTCATGCACTCCGAGCTCGTGACCGCGCTGGAATCGGACGACCTCGAGTCGGTCCTCGGCAAGCTGAGGAGCCACGCGATCCGGCGGATCCCGATCGTCGACCGCGAGGGCCGGCTGCAGGGCATCATCAGCCTCGACGATCTCCTGGAGTGGCTCCACGGTCAGATCTTCGCGGCGAGCGGGCTCGTGCAGCGGCAGCGCCCCGGCGATCGTGCGACATGAAGTCCGGCCCAGCCGGGAACTCATCCGCCATCGGCGTGCTACGGTGATACGCTCATGCGTTCCGATCTGAAGTTCAACGGCCTCAAGGTATTTTCCGCTACGATGTTCAAGGATCGCGATCGGTTGGGGGAGAAGGTGACCGATTGGCTCCTCGATAACCCCGATGTCGAGATCGCGGACATCGTCGTGACCCAGTCGAGCGACGCCTCGTTCCACTGCATCGCCATCACGGTCTTCTACGACCAAGATCTCGCTCGCGCCCGCTGAGCTGACGTCAAGCGGGCGTGGCACGCGGGTTGCTGCGCGTTCGATCGAAGAGACCTGATCCACCTCGGGAGATCCCGCATGCAGCCATCCACCGAGCGGCCCACCGAAGCTGACTTTCTCTCGCACGTCGCGGCACACGCCGGCGACCTGGATCTCGACGTACTGGGCTCCGCGACGCGCGCGGTCCTGTCCGTGATCGGTGCGCACCTCGATCCAGCGCTCCGCGGGCTCGTCGCCGACGAGCTGTGCCCCTCGCTCGGTGCGGTGATCGTTCGTGCGCAAGCGGGCCTCGCGCTGCCGATCCAGGAGCACGTACGCAGCCCCGGCATGACCGTCTCGCACGCCGACGAGCTGATCGCGAGCGTGTTGAAGGTGCTCGCGGAGGCGCTGTCCAACGACACGCTCGAAGGCCTGCGGCGCGCGTTGCCCGCGACGCTCGCTCGCGGCATGGTCCGGTCCGCCGGGTCGCGTGACCGGGACGCCGATCGCCACGCGCACGACACGCTCGCCGAGGGCCGTCCCGGCAGTCACCACCCGCTGGGTGACTATCGCGCGCCCGGGGGCCAGCCAGACTCGATCGCCGCCTCCAATCCGCACGGCGACAGCAAGCTCTCGAGCTCACCCGGCGCGACGCAGGAACGCGAGCACGAGACGCTCGCAGAGGGTCACCCCGGGTCGTCGCGACCGCTCGCCCGCCGGCACTGAGCGATCCAGGCGTGTCAGGGACGCTCGCTCCGTGCGTTCTCGCGCATGTTCAATGCGGCGCGGCGGGGTGGGTTCGCAGCGCGACGAACCGTGCCATCTGCTCGGGGGTGACCACGCCGATCGGCGCTCCGTCCTCGACGACGATGGCCACCGTGTCGGGCGACCCGGCCAGCCGATCGAAGACTTGATCGAGCGGCTCGTTCGGCGCCACGGCGATGGCCGCGTGATGCGGTGCGGCCGCGACCGTGGCAGTCGCGCCGGATCCCGCGATCCCGGCGACGACATCGGCCGGAGTGAGCACCCCGATCAGCACTCCATGATGGACGATCGGGAGCTGGTCCTGACCGGTGGAGACGAGTAGCCGAGCCGCCTCGTCGAGCGGTTCGTCGGGGGTCACCGTGGTGATCTGGCGATTCATCGCCGCGCTGACCGGTACATCCGCGAGCGCCGAGCGGAGCCGCACCAGCTCCGCTTCTTGCTTCGCACCGATCCAGACGACGAGGGCGATCAGCACGAGCCACGGGTTGTAGAACCAGCCGACGATCGCGAACGCGATCGCGAACAGCTTCCCCGACGCGGCCGCGATCTCGGTCGCCCGTTCGCGCCCGAGCCGCATCGACAGCAGCGCTCGCAGCGCGCGTCCACCGTCCATCGGAAACGCCGGGACCAGGTTGAACAACGCGAGCGCGACGTTGATCCAGAGGAGCTGGGTCGCGAACGTGTTGCCGAGCGAGGTCGCCGTCCCGAGGTCGAGGTCGGCTCCCGAGAGCGCGAGCCCCGCCCACAGGAACCCGGCGAGCACGAGGTTGATCGCCGGGCCGACCAGCGCGATCGCGAGCTCGTGGCTCGGGCGCTCCGGCATGTTCTCGAGGTGGGCCATCCCGCCGATCGGGAGCAGCAGGATCTCGCGCGTTCGCACGCCGAACCGCTTCGCCATCAGCGCGTGACCGAGCTCGTGGATCGTGATGATCGCGAACAGGATGACGACGAGCAGCACGCCCGCGAACGTGCCGATCAAGCCTGCTCCGCCGACCGAGTACGACACGGCGATCCACGCGAGCAGCAGCGCGAGCGTGAGGTGGACGCGGATCGGGATCCCCGCGATCCGGCCGATCCGCCACGACCATCGCGACCGCACGAGCGGCGTGGGTTGCTCGGCCGGCGGTGGTCTTCGAGCTTCCGCGCGCATGGCTCAGCCGCGACGTGCTTTCTTGTAGGTACCGATCAGCTCCGCTTGCTCGAGGACGTGGTCCTGCATCGCGGCTTCGAGCCTCGCCTTGGTCGGCCGCTCGAGTCCGAGCACGCGGTCGAGCGCGTAGAGCTTGAACCGATAGCGATGCTTGCCGATCGGCGGCGCGGGCCCATCCCACGCCGTGTGGTTCCAGTCGTTGGTTCCGACCTTGCCTCCCGGAAGCCGCGTGACCGCCTCGGGCAACGTCTCGGTGTCGGGAGGCAGATCGACGAGGACCCAGTGGACCCAGGCGTGCGTTCTCGGTGCGGCCGGATCGGGCGCGTCGGGATCGTCGACGATCAGCGCGAGGCTGCGAGCTCCGGGCGGGATGTCGCTGAACGCGAGCGGCGGTGACACATCCGCACCGTCCTGCGTGTACTTGTCCGGGATCGCCGCACCGTAGGCGAACGCCTTCGATGTCACCTGCATGGTCATCTCTGGCTGCAACGCCGATGCCGCGGGCCTGCGCCGATTTCGGAACCCACCGGACGTGCATGCGAACGCACGATTATCCGGAATCTCGCTCGCTCGGCCGGACGGCCTCACGACTTTGGTCAACTTGCAGGTCGTGGCATGCTCGGCCTCATGGCCGATGCCGACGACGTGATCAAAGGTGCGGGGAGATTCTTCAGCAAGCTCGGTAGCTCCCTGAAGGACGCCGGTGGGCAGATCAAGCAGACGACGAAGCAGGTCACCGGCCTGGGCCGCGGCAAGGTCAAGCTCGAGCTCGATCAGACCCGCGTCGCGCCGTCCGGCGTGGTGCGCGGCCGCATCGTGCTCGCGCTCGGCGAGCAGGTCGAAGCCAAGCGCCTCGTCGTCACGTTGCGCGCGCGGCAGAAGGTCATGACCGTTCGCAGGACCGACGCGGGTCGCAGCGTGGGCACGTCGCACGCGGACGTCTATCAGTTCGATCAGGAGCTCCGCGGCGCACGGAAGTTCGAGGCGGAGACGATCGCGTTCGAGCTGACGGTGCCGCCCGACGCGCTCGACCTCCGTCCGTCCTCCTCGGGTGGGAGCCCGCTCGCCGATGCGGTCCGCACCGTCGCCTCGGCGCTCTCGCCGTCGGCAGGTCCGATCGAGTGGCAGGTGATCGGGCGGCTCGAGATCGCGTGGGGTCGCGATCTGACCGACGACGTCGACATCATCGTCGCGCGGTGATGGCCTCGCGTGAGATGCTCCGTCGCGTGGTTCGCCACATCGTGTTGGTGATCGGCGCCTGCGCCTGCGGTGGCGGGGACGACGGCACCGCCACGCCACTGGACCCCGACGTTCCACCGATCACCGAGGGGAGCTGGTTTCGCCCCGACGCGAGCACGACGTGGCAGTGGCAGCTTCAGGGCACGCCGGTCAACGCGTCGTACGACGTGGCGGTCTATGACATCGACCTCGACACCGGGTCCCCCACGGACCTCGCGGGTCGCAAGGTGCTCTGCTACTTCTCGGCCGGATCGTTCGAGAGCTTCCGGCCGATCGACGTCCCCGCGGCCGCGATCGGCGAGCCGCTCGACGGCTTCCCCGACGAGCGCTGGCTGGACATCCGTTCGCCGGACGTGCACCGCGTCATGCTCGAGCGGCTCGACCTCGCCAGGACCAAGGGGTGCGATGGCGTCGAGCCCGACAACGTCGATGCCGTGTCCAACGACACCGGGTTCTCGCTGACCGGGACCGATCAGCTGGCGTTCAATCGGTTCCTCGCCAACGCCGCCCACGAGCGCGGCCTCGCGGTGGCGCTCAAGAACGATCTCGATCAGATCCCGCTGTTGATCGACTATGTCGATCTCGCGCTCGACGAGCAGTGCCACGAGTTCGATGAATGCGAGCTGCTCGCGCCGTTCCCCGCCGCGAACAAGCCCGCGTTCGTGGCGGAGTACGAGGCGCGGTTCGTCGACGACGCCCAGCAGCGCGCGGCGCTGTGCGCGTCGTCGATCGCCGCAAATCTACGGACGTTGATCCTGCCGGTCGAGCTCGACGACCGCTTCCGGTTCAGCTGCGACCCGTAGTCTAGTGCACGAGGAACCACTTCACGCCCTCGGTCACCTCGAGGTGGAAGTGGTTCTTGTGCGGCTTGTTGTAGTTCGGCGTCAGCACGACGTTGAACAGCTGGTGCTCGACCGCCTCGCAGAGGATCGTGCGGAGCTCCAGCGCTTCGGGGGTCGCGCGTCTCGGCTTCGCATCGTCGCCGCACGTCTTCGCGCCGATCGCGCCATGGAAGTCCCGGTCGACGTCGAGATAGCTCCCGTCCTTCGCGATGAAGCGTGCGGCATCGATCGCGACCGCCCCGTTGTGACGCGTCGCCGGCTTGTGCTCGGGCCACGGCTTTCCCGGGGAGCGATACATCGAGTAGTGGCGGACCGAGACGATGTCGTGGCGCTGCAAGATCACCGCGAAGTCATCGAGCGCGAGCACGAGCCGGCAATCCGCGATCTCCCACAACGACGTCGCGCGAGCCTTGTCGGAGAGGTTGGTGCGGAACTCGACCCCATGCAGCGGGCCGGTGAGCCGGACCGGTGCCACCACGCCCGGCGCGGTCTCGCGCGCGAACGAGATGTTGCGTGCCGCGAGCTCGGCCTCGCAGTCGGCGGCCGAGAGCATCCCGTAGCGATAGGCCGGCGAGGTCGTGACATCTCCCGGGCTCGCGAACCGCGATGGCTTGTGCGGCGGCGACTTGTGCTTCGTGGCCACCGCCTTGCGCTTCGTCTTCTTCGGTGCGGCGAGTGCGGCCGCGCCGAGGGCGCACAGCGCCACGATCGCGAAGTTCAGCGCACGCGGCACGAATCGACTGTAGCAGGACTTCGTCATGGGTCACGATTTCCTCACCGGCGGCGATCGGGGCGCGGCTCGTTCAGGGTGGGCAGTAGCGGGCGAGTGCGGCCTCGTCGGCGGTGAGCGCGGTCTGTGCGAGCCACACTTCGTCGAGCGCGCCGCTGTACGCGGTGGGCGCCTCGCCGCCGAGGCGAATCGCGTCGAGCGCGAGCGGGGTGGTCGGACGGACGTCGATCGCTTCGGTGCGCATGCCGTCGACCCACAAGCGCAGCGTCGGCTCCTGCAGCGAAACGAGCACGTGGTGCCACGTGCCGGCGGCGGCCGGTGCCGACGTGACGATGCGCGTCTGCGCGGTGGGGCCGGTCTCGACGATCGCGACCGAGAACTGCACCGTCGTCGGGCTCAGGGCGGTCGCGCGAACCCCGACGCGGCCATCGCCGCTCGCGAGCAGCACGCGCAGGCCGGCGGGTGAGTCGGGCTGCGCCCACAGCTCGATCGTCAGCTCGATCGTCGCACCGAGCAGCGCGGGCCACGTGACGTGATCGACCTCGGCGGCCATGAACGCGAGCCCGCCGCCGAACCGGCCCGCGACCCGCGCCGGATCGCCCGGCTCGACGGTCAGGTCGTCGCCGAGCGTCGCGCCTCCGCCGCCGGCCACCGCGTTCACGACCGTCTGATCGAGCTCGTCGAGGTGCAGGAGCCCCGTCGCGCCGATGGTGGTGGGGGCGCTACACGCGACGGTCCATGCCCGGGTGTCGGTGGCGAGGTTGCCGGCCGCGTCGGTGGCGCGAACCCGCAGCTGATGAGGCCCCGCGGGCAGGCTGAACGCGACCGGGCTCGTGCACGCGACGAACGCGACCGCGTCGAGGCTGCACGCGACCGTGCCGTCGCCGGCGGTGAACGTGAAGATCACGCGCGGTCCGCTGGTGGAGCCGTTCGCCGGGCCCGAGGTGATCATCAGGTCGGGAGCGATCGTGTCGACGGACCACGTGCGCGAGGCCGGGCTGGGATCGGTGTGGCCGGCGGCATCGGTCGCGCGCACCGAGAAGCGGTGCAGACCCTGGGCGAGCGCCAGCACCGTGACCGGCGAGCTGCAGGCCGCGAACGCTCCGTAGTCGAGCCGGCACTCGAACGTCACGGGTTGCTCGTTCGACGAGAACGTGAAGCTGGCGCTGGCCGAAGCCTGGAGGCCGGCGGGACCGTCGACGATCGTGGTGTTCGGAGCCGCCAGATCGACGGTCCACGTCCGCGTCGCCGGGGTCGGGTCGAGGTTGCCGACCGCGTCGCGGACCCGCACCGCGAACGTGTGCGGGCCGATCGCGAGGCCGACGAGGTTGCGCGGAGAGCTGCACGGGGTGAACGCGGCGCCGTCGAGCGAGCACTGGAAGGTCGCGCCCGCGCCCGCGTCGGGAGACACGAACGTGAAGCTCGCGCTCGTCGTGCCGGTGGCGCCGGTGGGGCCGCTGATCAGCTCCGTGTCGGGAGTGCTCGTGTCCACCGACCACGCATGGATCGAGGGCGAGGCATCGACGTTGTTCGCGCGATCGCGCGCCCGGACCGCGAACGAGTGCGGTCCGTCGTCGACCGGCCCGAACTGGTCGCCGGTCTTGCACTTGATGTAGCTGTTGCCGTCGAGCGCGCACTCGAACGTCACCAGCTGTTCGCGCGATTCGAACGAGAACCGCACGAGGACGCTGTTGTCCGCTGCCGGCGGCGCCTCGGTCAGGATCGTGTCGGGTGCCACGGTGTCGATCGACCACGCGTGCTCCGCCGGCGTGTCGTCCCGGTCGCCGGCCGCGTCGATCGCGCGCACCACGAAGCCGTGCGAGCCATCGCCGAGGATCCGCGTGTACGGTGGCGTGCAGGCAACCGGCGTCTCGCGATCGATGCTGCACTCGAACGTCGCCGCCTCGTCATCGGATTCGAAGCGGAACGTCGCCGCGCCCTCGCCGCTGAATTCCTCGGGCGCCGCGGTGATCGTGGTCTGCGGTGCGCGGTCGTCGCCCGTGCCGTCGACGGGAGCGTCGGTGCCGGCTTCGGTGAACGGCTGCTTGTCCGGGATCGAGCAGGCGACGAGCGCGATGAGTATGACGAGGGATCGCATCAGAACTTCCCCGCGAACGAGATGCCGACCTCGCCTGGGCCGACCGCCGGGGCGACGATCGGCTCTCGATCCGGGGCACCGGCGAACCACGCGAGCGTCGCGATCACGATCGTGGCGCCGCCCGCGACGTAGAGGATGTTCGCGCGCGTCGCCGCGTCCTGCGCCTCGTCGTTCTTGCGCAGCGCCGTGGTGTCACCGCACGTGGTCAGCGGGCACAGCCGGTCGGCCTCGCGGTGCAGATCGGTCGCGCGCACGGCGTGGTAGATGCCACCCCCGATCGTCGCGGCGCCGAGCCCCGCGAGCCCGACCGAGAGCTTCCGGGTCCGCGTCCACGTCCGGTCGCCCTGCGCGAGGACGACTGCCGGAGGCGCGACCTTGCGTGGTGGCTCCGCAACCTTCATCGGCGACGGACTCGGAGGCTCCGAGCTCACGACGGGCTCGGCCGCACGTGGGGTCGGGACGCGCTCGAGGCTGGGCACCGAGACCACACGCCGCCTCGTGTTCGGGTGGATCGGGACCTCGGTGCGCCACGGCCGGTAGCCCGGTGCTTCGGCGACGATCGTGTAGGTATCGGGATCGACCGGCACCGCGGTGTTCCACGACGCGGTCTCGACGATCACGTCATCGCGCCGCACCACGAGCCCCTCGACAGGCTGCGCGACTTCGATCACCAGGTTCGAGAGCTTCGCCTCGACGTCGGCCGCTCGCCTGCCCGCCTCGGCCTGACGTTTCTCGTCGCGGCCGGCGCGTCTCGCCATCGCCTCCGCCTTGCGAAACGCCGCCCACGAGCTCGCGAACATCTCGAGCCTCTCGCGACAATCGCCGAGGTTCAGCAACGTGCCGACGCTGGGCTCGAGGCGCTCGCTCGCCGCGAGCTTGTCGCAACCAGCCGCGATCGAGCCCTGCTGGATCAGCCTGCGACCGTCGCGAAACAACACCTCCGCCTCGGCCGACTGCGCCTGCGCGCTCGAGACCTGGAGCACCAACGCGGCCGCGATCGCCACGCGCGTGGATTCAGCGAGTGTCATAGAGATCCTCGATCGGGGCGGCCTGCTTCTTCGGGACCGCGCGACGTGGGGTCCGTCGCTTCGAGACCGGCTTCTTCACCGACTTCTTCGGTGCCTTCTGCGCGCGCGGCGGCGGGCGCTGGATCGTCGGCTCGACCTCGGTCCTCTGCGGCACGACCAGGAGCTCCGCGAGCCCCGGCAGCAGCATCTCCTCGGTGGGGTCCGGCATCGGTGCTGGCTCGACGACGATCGCGGGCGACGACGGCTCGGCGATCGCCTCGTCTCCGTCGAGCGCGAGCCGCGTCGCGATCAGCGCCCCGATGACCCCGAACAGCAAGATCGCCAGCGCGGCCGGCGGGCGCACTCGCACGCCGCTCGCGACGACGATCGGGCTTGTTTCGAGCGGGCGCCGTGGCGGCTCGGCGTCGCCGGGCGGTGTATCTTGGGTCGGCACCCCGCTGCCGAGGTTGCCGTTGTACGCCGACTTGAAGCCGTCGCCCAGGCGCACCGTCGGCGGTGGCGCGCTGATCGTGGACCTCGAGATGCCGAGCTGCTCGATCACGTGATCGATCTCGGCCTGCAGGGCGACCATCGAAGCGAACCGATCGTCGGGTGACTTGGCGAGGCAGCGCAGCAGGAGCTCGTCGACCAGCTCCGGGATCTCGGCCGCGTAGCTGCTCGGCACCGGCGGGGCTTCGCGCATGTGCGCGACGATGAACTCGCCTGCGCCATCGCACTCGAACGGCGGCCGGCCGGTGAGCATGTGGAACAGGACGCAGCCGAGCGCGTAGATGTCCGAGCGATGATCGATCCCACCGGCACCGCGGCACTGCTCCGGCGACATGTACACCGGCGTGCCGATCAACGCGCCGCTCTGCGTGACCGTCGCGTCACGGTCGCCGAGCTTGCAGATCCCGAAGTCGAGGATCTTCGCCCGCTCGCCACCGAGCGCCTCGCGATCCTGGATCAGGAACACGTTCTCGGGCTTCAGATCGCGATGCACGATGGCCTTCGCGTGCGCGGCCTCGAGCGAGCCGGCGACCTGCCGCGCGATCCGCAGCGCGTCGCCGATCGGCAGCGTGCCCAGGCGAGCGAGCCGCGCGGAGAGCGCCTCGCCTTCGAGCAGCTCCATCACGATGTAGGCGGTGCCATCGACGTGGTAGCCGAAGTCGAAGATCTGGACGACGCCGGGATGCGCGATCGCCGAGGTCGCGCGTGCTTCGTCGAAGAACCGTTCGACGATCTCGCGCTGCACCGACAGCCTGGGCAACAACGTCTTGATCGCCGCGCGGCGCCCCAGCAGAATGTGCTCGGCGAGGTACACGGTGCCCATCCCCCCTGCACCGAGCTTGCGAAGGATCCTGTACTGCCCGATGTTGCTACCGATGTTCACACAGGGAAGTCTTAGCGCGATCTCGACAATTGCCTAATGAGTTCCCTCAGTTGAGGCATCAGAGCACGACGTGCGAGAACGCCCGTGGCAACGTGAATGAGCAACGTCTCAGGTCCGCGCGAGTGCGCGCGTGGGAGTCTTGCAGGTCTCGCGATCCGCGGGAGTAGACCGCGCGAGCAACTCGATCGCGTCGAACGGCCTCGACGCGACCACGAGCGAGCCGACAGTGAGGCTCGGCGCGCTGATTTTGACTTCCCTCTAGACTCCGATTCCTGGCCGTCCGATGACCTCCCCTGTGCCGACGACCGATGTGACCACCCGGGCCGCGAAGGCTCGCGTGGAGTGGGTCGATCACGCGAAGGGCATCTGCATCTTCTTCGTCGTGATGCTGCACGTGAATGAATACGTGCAGGAGCAACTGCACGCGATCGGCTGGCTCGAGCACGTCGTCGTGTTCGCGCGGCCGTTCCGGATGCCCGACTTCTTTCTGATCGCCGGCCTGTTCCTCGCGAGCGCCCTGCGCCGGCCGTGGCGCCACTATCTCGATCGCAAGGTCGTCCACTTTCTGTACCTGTACGCGATCTGGATGACGCTCGAGTTCCTGATCGTCGACGTGCAGTTCCTGATCAGGACCGACGTCGGCGCGCTCGAGATCGTGCTGCTCTACTTCCGGCACTTCATCGATCCGAGCGGTCCGCTGTGGTTCATCCACATGCTGCCGATCTTCTTCGTCGTGACGCGGCTGACGCGCTCGGTGCCCACCTGGCTGATGTGGCTCGCGGCCGCGACGCTGCACAGCCTGCAGATCAAGACCCACTGGAACGTCCCCGACGAATTCGCGGCGCGGTACGTGTACTTCTACTCGGGCTACGTGCTCGCGCCGCACGTGTTCCGGATCGCCGCCTGGGCCTACGAGCGTGCGGGGATCAACTACCTCTACCTCGTCGGCTGGGGCCTCACCAACGCGCTCGTCGTCGCCGCGGGCTGGGCCGGCTTGCCGGTCGTGAGCCTCGCGCTCGGCTACGCCGGCGCGCTGGCCGTGATCCTGACCGCGGTGCTGCTGTCGAAGCTCGAATGGACCCGGCCGCTTCGCTATCTCGGCCAGAACTCGGTCGTCGTCTACCTCGGCGACTTCGGGATGACCTTGATCGTCGTGACGCTGCTGCGTCCGCTCATCGACGATCCCGGGTCGCTGGCGCTGATCGCGTCGGTGCTGACCGTGATCGGCACGATCGGGCTGTGGCAGCTGCTGATCCGGACTCCGGCGCGCTTCCTGTACGACCGACCCCGCCGGTTCCACCTCGCCGCCAAAGATCCTCGGGACGATCGAAGCTCGCCGGCGATCGCGCCTCGCACGACGAGCAAGGTGCCGTCGCACGAAGACCTCACGACCCGCGAGCGCCCGGTCGCCGAGCAAGCAGTGAGGCGAGTATCCGGCACGCTCTCCGTTGCGCGGATCCCCGACGGCCTCCCGGAGTCCGACGATCGATCCAGCTGAGGTCGTCGCTCGTGATCCGATGACTGGCGCTCGCGCCCCGCGCCGGCCGTCCGATCGCGTACGCTCGCCTCGGTGTAGGAATGATCCGGGTCGGTGAAATCTTGCTCGAGCACGGCTGGGTCGATGCACCCAGCCTCGGGCGCGCGCTCGCGGAGCAGCGACACACCGGCAAGCGGCTGTGCTCGTTGCTGATCGCGCGCGGCCTGCTCGATCCGGATCACGCCGCGCGCGCGCTCGGCCAGCAGCACGAGATCGCCGCGGTGCTCCAGCGCCACCTCGAGAACCGCGACCGCTCGCTCGTCACGCTGCTACGCCCCGAGCTCGCGCGAACCTGGTTCGCGCTCCCGATCGGCCGCAACCGCGAAGGCGACTTGATCGTGTGCGTGCGAGATCCTCGCCCCGAGCTGTACGCGGCGATCGCGCAGGCGATCGAAGGCACCGTCGTGATCGCGGTCGCTCCTGCCTCGCAGCTCGAGCACCTGATCGATCTCGCCTACGAGCCGAGCCCGACCGACGAGTACGACGTCGACATGAATACCGGACCGGTCCCCGACCTCGACGTCAGCACCGGACCGGTCCCGCTCACCGAGTCGGAGATGCCGGATCTGGGAACCATGACGCTCGTCGAGCTCGACGACGTTCGCGTCACCAAGGATCCGACCCAGAGCGGCCAGTTCAACGCGACGCTCCGCCCGACGACGATCCCACCATTCGCGCCGGTCGCGATGACGATCGACGACGCGATCACCGGCCTCGACGCCTCGACGTCGCGCGATGCCGCGACCGACCTCGCCATGCGATTCGCCCACGGCCGCTGGAACGCGGCGCTCTTGCTCTCGATCAAGGACAACACCGCGCTCGGCCACCGCGGCCACGGCACGCAGCTGTCCTCCGAGGCGGTACAGGCCGTCACGATCCCGCTCACCTCACCCTCGATCATCAGGGTGGCGCACGACTGGCGGCGCGTCGCCACCGAGCCGCCGCAGGGAGCCGGCACGATCCAGGAGCGACTCCTGAAGCTGCTCGGCCAGCCGCGCGCTCCGATGGCCGCGCCGATCTCGATCGGTCCACGCGTCGCGTGCGTGCTCGCGGTCGGCGATTCGATCGGCGGAGGCAATGCCTCGCGGGATCTCGAGCGCCTCGCCTCGGCACTCGGCGACGCGTACGTACGCGTGCTGCGCGACCTCAAGGCGTAGTCGCCTGCAGGAACAGCGGGCCGGACGTCAGGTACGTGCCCCCGAGCCGACTCGGCTCGAACGAACGCGGTACGTTCGAACGATGGCGACTCCTCTCACCCGGGCGCATCGCACCTGGCGCGTGAAGATCTTCGCCGCGACGTGGCTGACCTACGTCGGGTTCTACTTCTGCCGCAAGCCGTTCTCGGCCGCGAAGTCGGCGATCGGCAACGAGATGGGGTGGGACGCCACCACGCTCGGCAACATCTGGGCGTCGTACCTGATCGCGTACGCGATCGGTCAGTTCCTCGCGTCGGGGATGGGCACCAAGCTCGGGCCGCGCAAGAACGTGCTGCTCGGGATGACGCTGTCGATCCTCGTGACGCTGGCGATGGGGCTGACGCCGTCGGTGCCGATGATGATGGGGCTCGTCGCGGTCAACGGGCTCGCGCAGGCGACCGGGTGGTCGGGGACCGTCGGGACGATGGCCGCGTGGTTCCACAAGCACGAGCGCGGGCGCGTGATGGGCCTGTGGTCGACGAACTTCACGATCGGCGCGCTCGTCTCGGGGCTCGCG
>Ga0299915_10000088_pt1 | contig 66841 bp, 56 predicted proteins | sample RVTome_13_FD_200263 | JGI IMG/M metagenome (GOLD analysis project Ga0299915, IMG submission 200263) | Soil microbial communities from uranium-contaminated site in the Upper Colorado River Basin, Wyoming, United States - RVT92D227 (version 2) ...
CGTACGTAGCGAAATTCCGTGGACGAAGAGCCGGATGCCGGAAATCGGCACGTCCGGATCTGTGGGAGCCCCGGGTCACACCCGGGGCAACCCGACTGGGATTAGCCCGAGCCTTCGCCCTTGGTGGAAGGCTCGCGGTAGCAGAATGCCGACTTCGCGTAGTCGCGGTTCAGCATCGCGATGACATCGCGCGAGATGTCCTTCGGGCAGGCGGCTTCGCACTCGTAGTGGTTCGAGCAGTTGCCAAAGCCGGCCGCGTCCATCGCGGTGACCATCGCCTGGGTGCGGTAGAGCCGCTCGGGCTGGCCCTGCGGCAGGTGGTGCAGGTGCGCGAGCTTCGCGGCGACGAACAGCATCGCGGAGCCATTCGGGCATGCCGCGACGCAGGCACCGCAGCCGATGCACGCGGCGGCGTCCATCGCGAGATCGGCCGAGGCCTTCGGAACGAGCAGATCGTTCGCGTCGGGTGCCGACCCGCAGTTCGAGCTGATGTAGCCGCCTGCCGAGATCACGCGGTCGAACGCGGTGCGATCGACGCAGAGATCCTTGATCACGGGGAATGCGCTCGCACGCCACGGCTCGATCCAGATCTCGTCGCCATCGTTGAACAGGCGCATGTGGAGCTGGCAGGTCGTGGTGGCCTTCTGACCGCCGTGCGCGCGGCCGTTGATCATGAGCGAGCACGTGCCGCAGATGCCCTCGCGGCAGTCGTGATCGAAGGCGACCGGCTCCTCGGCCTGCTCGATCAGCTGCTCGTTGAGGATGTCGAGCATCTCGAGGAACGAGGCGTGCGTCGAGACGTCCTTCAGCTTGTACGTGACCAGCTTGCCGGTCGACCTGGCGTCCGGCTGGCGCCAGACGTGAAGCGTGAGCGAGAGCATGCGCTCCGACATTACTTGTAGCTCCGGGTGGCGAGCTTGACGTTCTCGAACACGAGCGGCTCGACGTGACGGATCGCGTCGCTGGTGTCGCCGGCGTACTCCCACACGGCGGCGTGACAGAACTTGTCGTCGTCGCGCTTGGCCTCGCCATCGACCTGGTGCTCGGTGCGGAAGTGACCGCCGCAGCTCTCCTCGCGAACCAGCGCGTCCTTGCACATCAGCTCGGCGAACTCGAAGTAGTCCGCCACTCGCCCCGCCTTCTCGAGCGACTGGTTGAACGAGTCGCGGCCTCCGAGCACGGTCGCGTCGCGCCAGAACCGCTCGCGTACCTCGGGGATCTTCTTCAGGGCGTCTTGCAGCGACTGCTTGCTGCGCGCCATCCCGCAGCCCTCCCACAGGATCTGCCCGAGCTCCTTGTGGAACGAATCGACCGAGTGCTTGCCGGGGATGCTCATCAGGCGATCGAGGCGGCCCTTGACCTCGGTCTCGACGGTGGTGAACGCGGAGCCGGTGGGGCTCGCCAGGTCCTTGGCGCCAGGAGATGACGACAACCCGGCGAGGTAGTGGCCGATCGCGTACGAGACGATGAAGTACCCATCGGCGAGGCCCTGCATCAGCGCGCTGGCACCGAGGCGATTCGCGCCGTGATCGCTGAAGTTCGCCTCGCCGAGGCAGAACAGCCCTGGGATCGTGGTCTGCAGGTTGTAGTCGACCCAGAGCCCGCCCATCGTGTAGTGGACCGCCGGGTAGATGCGCATCGGCAAGCGATACGGGTTCTCGCCCGTGATCCGCTCGTACATGTCGAACAGGTTTCCGTACTTCTCGCGGACCTGGGCTTCCCCGTTGCGCTTGATCGCGTCGCGAAAATCGAGATACACGCCGCGGCCGCCGGGCCCGATGCCGCGGCCGTCATCGCACTGCTCCTTCGCGGCGCGGCTCGCGATGTCGCGCGGTGACAGGTTGCCGAAGCTCGGGTACTTGCGCTCGAGGTAGTAGTCGCGATCCTCGTCGGAGATCTTGTCGGGGTGCTTCGTGACATCGGTCGTGGTCTTCGGGACCCAGACCCGCCCGTCGTTGCGCAGCGACTCGGACATCAGCGTGAGCTTCGATTGGAAGTCTCCGGACACCGGGATGCACGTCGGATGGATCTGCGTGAAGCACGGGTTCGCGAAGCCGGCGCCGCGCTTGTAGGCACGATACGTCGCGGTGACGTTGCAGCCCTTCGCGTTCGTCGACAGGTAGAACACGTTGCTGTAGCCGCCGGTCGCGAGGATCACCGCGTGTGCGGCGTGCGATTCGATCGCGCCGGTGATGAGATCGCGCGTGACGATCCCGACGGCGCGGCCGTTCTCGATCACGACATCGAGCATCTCGCTGCGCGAGAACATCTTGACCTTGCCGAAGCCGATCTGGCGGGTCAGGGCGGAGTACACGCCGAGCAGGAGCTGCTGGCCCGTCTGGCCTCGCGCGTAGAACGTGCGCGAGACCTGCGCGCCGCCGAAGCTGCGATTGGCGAGGGTCCCGCCGTACTCGCGCGCGAACGGCACGCCCATCGCGGCGCACTGGTCGATGATGTCGACCGAGACCTCGGCGAGCCGGTGCACGTTCGCTTCGCGGGCGCGGAAGTCGCCGCCCTTCACGGTGTCGTAGAACAGCCGGTGGATCGAGTCGCCGTCGTTCTGGTAGTTCTTCGCGGCGTTGATGCCGCCCTGCGCGGCGATCGAGTGCGCGCGCCGCGGCGTGTCCTGAAAGCAGAAGCAGGCGACGTCGTAGCCGAGCTCCGCGAGCGTGGCGGCTGCGGCGCCCCCGGCGAGCCCCGAGCCGACGACGATCACCTTGTACTTGCGCTTGTTCGCCGGGTTGACGAGCCGGAGCTCGAACTTGGCCTTCGACCACTTCTGCTCGATCGGACCGGACGGAACACGTGCATCGAGATGGAGGGTCACGTCAGGCTCCCGGAAGCCGAATGAGACCGACGAGCACGGCGGTCGGAGGCAGCATGTAGCCGGCGAACAGGACCACCGCGATCGGCACGCCGAGCTTGTCGTACGGATACTTGGGATGGCGGAAGCCGAGCGACTGCAGCCAGCTCGCCGCGCCGTGCCCGAGGTGCAACGCGAGCAGCAGCATGCCGGCGGCATACACGCCGAAGATCGCGGGGCTCTGGAATCCGCGCACGAACATCGAGTACGCGTCGTAGCGCTGCTCGGGATCGAGGGTGTGGAAGTACTCGGGCTGCACCTTGCCGACCGTGAAGTGGAGGATGTGGAACGCGAGGAACGCGAACACCGCGAGGCCGGTCCACATCATCGCTCGCCCTGCGGCCGACGATGTCACCGGCTTGTACATCGCGTAGCCGATCGGGCGTGCAGCGCGATTCTTCGCGACGAGCCTGATCGCCAGGATCACGTGCACGACCAGCAGCGCGAGCAGCCCGGCACGCACCGGCCACTTCACCTCCCACAGCCGCTGCAGGAAGCTCGCGTAGGTGTTGTACGTGTCCTGGCCGCCGAACATCTGCAGGTGACCGACCATGTGGACGATCGCGAACAGGAACAGCGACAGCCCGGTGACGGCCATGAGGTGCTTCGCCCCGATCGACGACCGGACATATCTGCCGAACCAGCTCATGGGGCGCCTCGATTGGATGCAGCCGCGTGTCGCAAGGTCGCGTCAATGAACCACAGAACGCGGAGCCGCATCAACGCGAGGGCGCGTTATCACGCCACGCGGTGGCGAAGCGGCTCACCGCGCTCGAGGCGGCCGAGGTTGTCGATCACGACATCGGTGATCCGCGCGAACGCCTCTTCCGTCGAGCCCGCGACGTGCGGTAACGCGATCACGCGCGGATCGGCATAGAGCGGATCATCTGGATCGGCCGGCTCGTCCCAGTGAACGTCGAGCCCGACCCCACCGACGTGGCCGGCGGCGAGCGCCGCCACGAGCGCCTCGCGATCGATCACGCCGCCGCGCGCGCAGTTGACGACGAGCACGCCGGGCCGCATCGCGGCGAACGCGGCGGTGTCGAGCATCCCGCGGGTCTCCGGCGTGAGCGGGCAGTGGATGCTGATCGCGTGGCTCATCGCGAAGAACGCGAGCCGCTCGGCGAGTGCCGCGTCGCGGCCGAGCGCGATCACGGTCATGCCCAGGACGTGCGCACGCTCGGCGAGGGCGGATCCGGCGCGGCCCATCCCGATGATGCCGAGCGTCTTGCCCGCGAGCTCGATCCCGAGCGGCAAGCCGATCTGGCGCTCGGCGAACGCGCGGCTCGCGAGCGGCGCTCGGCGCGCGAGCGCGAGCAGCAGGTACAGCGCGAGCTCGGCGACCGAGACGTGGTTCGTCCCCGGTGCGTTGCAGATCGGGATCGCTCGCGCGATGGCAGCGCGCCGATCGATCTGCTCGGTGCCCGCGGCGGGCTGCTGGATCAGGCGCAGCTTCACCGCCGCGTCGATCACCTCGGGCGTGATCGGCGCGTTCGACGGCAACAGCACGTCGACGTCGGCGACGATCTGAGCGAGCGGCTCGCGGCGGTCCCAGCTGCGAATGCTCGCCTCCGCCGGAAGCCGCGCGGCGATGTGCTCGACGATCGGCGCCCAGCCGGATCCGCAGAACAGGAGTCGCATCGAACGCAAGTACGCCAGCGAGCCGCCAGGCGAGCAAGTGCCACTCGCGCGGAAGATCGGCGACTCGCTCCCCAGGGACAGTGGCGCATTTGCTCTCAGGCTGATCCGGTGGCCACCGTGCCTCGCGAGCACGAGCGCGCGCGGTGCGTGCACGCGCTGGTGATTGACGTGCAACGAGCTGCGCGATTCGCGCAAACTGCAGCATCCTCGTCGAGGAATCGCGTCACGGCCCGGACCTTGCTCGGGTGCGCGGCCATCATGACGATGCAACGCGGTTTCGAGTGCTTGGTCCCAACTCCGTCGAGAGCTGCAATCGGCTGGTTGCACACGGCCGTGCTGGGGATGGGACTCGTTGCATCGGCGTGCACCGATCCCGACGAGGAGCTCGGGTTCGTCGAATCGGCAGTGTCGGTATCTGCCTACACGACCTCGGGCTGCTCGACCTCGGTCGTCGTCGGGCTCTCGAAGCAGATCGCCGAAGAGGTCGACTGCATGAGCCCGGGCAGCCTCGTCGAGCTCGCGCCGACCGCGAACCTCAAGTTCTCGAGCAACGCGGTGTTGCCGTACATGCACACGGGCGCGAAGACGGATCTCCAGGCGGTCGCGGCGACACGCTTCGTGCAGATCAACAGCGGGTTCCGCACGGTCGCGCAGCAGTACCTGCTGTATCGCTGGTACCAGCTCGGACGCTGCGGCATCTCCGCGGCGGCGACGCCCGGTCGCTCGAATCACCAGAGCGGGCGCGCGGTCGATCTCGCGAACTACTCGTCGCTCGTGTCCGCGATGGGCGCCCGCGGCTGGTCGCACAGCGTGCCGGGCGATCCCGTTCACTTCGATCACATGAGCTCGCCCGACATTCGCGGCAAGGACGTGCTCGCGTTCCAGCGGCTGTGGAACCGCAACAACGCGGCCGACCAGATCTCCGAGGACGGTGCCTACGGTCCGCAGACCGAGCAGCGGCTTCGCGCAGCGCCGGCCACCGGCTTCACGACCGGACCGACGTGCGGCACTCGCGCCCAGGGCGCGAACGTCGTGATGATCGAAGGGCCCGACAAGATGGCGCCCGGCGCGAAGGGTCGCTACGCGATCACGGTCGCGAACACCGGCACCGCCGACTGGCCCGCCTCGACGAAGATCCTCGTGTCGGGCGGTGGTCCGAGCGAGCTCTACGATGCGGCGACGTGGGTCTCACCGACCGAGGTCGGCACGCTCGGTAGCGACATCGGTGCAGGCGCGCAGGGCATGATCGAGATCGATGTCGTCGCACCGAACCTGTCCGAGGAGACGGCCGTCCTCACGCAGCTCACGCTGTCCGACGGCGGGTCGACGATGGGCACGATCAACCTCTCGCTCACCGTGACGCCGAACGGCGACGAGGACACGAGCGGTGACTCCGATGACGAGCACGACGAGGGCTCCGAGGTCACGGGCGGCTGTAGTGCAGGAGGTGGCGCCGGCTGGGCGCTGCTGCTCCCCGCGCTGCTGGTGCTGCGGCGCCGGCGTCGTCGGTAGCATCCATCTCGCGATCGTTCCGGCGACGGACGATCCGGACGGGATCGTCCGCGGGCGCTACACTCACGACATGCCGGTGTTCCGGCTCGACGATCGCCTCGTGTTTCCTCCGGTCCACCTCGCAGAGGATGGCCTGCTCGCGCTTGGCGGCGATCTGCGTCCCGAGCGTCTGCTGCTCGCTTACACGCAGGGCATCTTTCCCTGGTACGCGGAGAACCTGCCGATCCTGTGGCATTCGCCGGATCCGCGGATGGTGATGACGACGCGCGATCTCGTCGTGCAGAAGAGTCTGCGCAAGACGATCCGTCGCAAGCCGTACACGCTGAAGATGGACACGGCGTTCCTGCAGGTCTTGCAGGGTTGCGCGTCGGTGCCGCGGCCGGGCCAGACGGGCACGTGGTTGATTCCGGAGATGGTCGACGCCTACAAGCAGCTTCACGAGCTCGGCTTCGCGCACTCGATCGAGGCGTGGAAGGGCGACGAGCTCGCGGGCGGGCTCTACGGGGTCTCGCTCGGGGCCGCGTTCTTCGGCGAGTCGATGTTCGCGCGCGGACCGGACGCGTCGAAGGTCGCGTTCGTCGCCTGCGTCAGGCAGCTCGACGCATGGGGCATCGGGCTCATCGACTGCCAGGTACATACCGAGCACCTCGAGCGCTTCGGTGCCTACGAGATCCCGCGGCTGCAGTACCTGGAGCTGCTGCACACGGCGCTCGATCAACCGACGCGGCGCGGGAAGTGGACGATGGAGCTCGATCAGACCGTGTTCGCGGCGACCGGCGGCGTCACTTCTCCTGAGTGACCTTGTTGTCCTTGCCCGGGTTCGCGATCTTCGGGGTCTTCGCGGTGATGCCGGTCTTCCACGAGACCGTGTTCTTGGTGCCGGCGATGTGGAGCTCGTCCACCGCGTCCGCGTGGACCGTGTTGTGGTTGCCTGCGACGAAGAACTGCCGGGCCGAGCCCTTCACGATCTCGTGATTGCCCATGACCGTCACCTTCGTGCACGTGCCGACGAGCGTGACGGTGATGTGGTTGCCGATCAGGGTGACCGTCTTGTCCTTGGCGCAATCGACGCTGATCGTCTTGTCGTTGTCGACGATCGAGAGATCGGCCCGCGCGGTCGCGGCAGTGACGGTCAGCACGACGAGGGACAGCAGGAGCTTCATGGAGGATCTCGAGGGGGAAGGTATCACGGTGACTGCTCGGTCTCCGTCGAGATTTCGGTGACCACGGCGACGGTCACGACGGGTGCCAGCGCTTCGGCGAGCGCGAGTGCCAGGCGGCCGAGGCCGAGCGGGCCGACGCGTTGCCAGATCGCCGCGTGCAGCTCGAGCCCGCCGGAGGTCGCGCGCGCCGCGCGTGCGCCGAGGTCGGCCCAGTGCATCGGGCGCGTCGCGATCCACCTGCGGGTGTCGGCGGCGAGCGGCGCAGGCACGGCGTCGGCGACGAGCTCGGCGATCGCGGCGACGAGCGGCGCGGGGAAGCCCTTGCCGATCACGTCGCTCGTGCAGGCCGGGATCGGGTGAGGGCCGTCGACGAGGGTCCCGTCGCCACCGAACGTCGCGACGAGGGCGTACGGCGCATCGCCGAACCAGATCTCGGCGCGGCCGTCGGCGAGGCGCGCGGGCGAGCCATCCGGCTCGAAGGCGATGCCATCGATCACGGCTCGCTCGAGCGCGTCGCGCAGCTCGACGAAGCCGCCCGCACACGCGATCCGCTCGTGGGGCGCGGGCGCGAAGTCGATCGCGATCGGCTCGCGCGAGCGTCGCAGCATCCGGTCGGCTGCGTCGGCGGTGAACGCGGCCTCGGTGGCGGTCGTGCGAAACGATCGAGCGAGCGATCGCCACAGCGCCGAGGTCGGATACGGGCCCGCGTAGCGCAGCGCGGGGACGCCGGCGCGTGCGGCGAGCACCGCGATCACGTTCAGGATCGCACCGCCGGATCCGGACGACAGCCGACCGGGCGCGGCGATCGCGGGAATCTCCGTCGGACGTGCCCAGTCGATGACGGACATCGCGGTCACCGCACGACTCTCGATCGCCTGCACCTCGCCGAGGAGCGGGTGCTCGATCCTCGCGCCGAGCAGGGTCGCGCCTGGAACCTCGAGGCGCGCCAGCCGGTCGCCGTTCCAGGCGAGCGTCGCCCAGACCTGGCCGGTGCGATCGATGACCCGCACGAGTCGGCCTGCGAGCTCCTCGTAAGTCGTGTTGTATCGGGGACTCACGCGATCTCCTCGAAACTCGGTTCTACGCTCAACTGGCTCGGCTGCGGTGACTGCTTTCCGGTCACAGCCCTTTCGCGAAACCGTGCGGTTTGGCATGGTTCGCCCTCGATGAAGTTGGGTATTGTCACGGAGACGCGGCCCGAAGAGTGCCGGGTCGCCGCGTCGCCGCAAGTCGTGGCGAAGTGGGTGAAGGGCGGCTGGGAGGTCTCGATCGAGCGCGGCGCGGGACAGCACGCGAGCTATCCCGACGCGCAGTACGAGGCCGCCGGCGCCACGCTCGTCGATCGCCAGACCGCATGGCAGAGCGACATCGTCGTCAAGCTGCGGCCGCCGGCACGCGAGGAGATCTTCCAGCTCCGCGAGGGGGCGACGCTGATCTCGTACATCTTGCCGGCCGAGAACGCGGACCTCGTCGAGCAGCTCGCCGCGAAGAAGCTCACGGTGCTCGCGATGGATCAGGTGCCGCGGATCAGCCGCGCCCAGAAGATGGACGCGCTGTCGTCGATGGCGAACATCGCGGGTTATCGCTCGGTGATCGAGGCGGCGAATCGGTTCGGGAGCTTCTTCACGGGCCAGTTCACCGCGGCGGGCAAGGTGCCTCCCGCGAAGGTGCTAATCATCGGTGCGGGGGTCGCGGGGCTCTCGGCGCTCGGTGCGGCGAAGGGCCTCGGCGCGATCGTCCGGGCGTTCGACGTGCGGGCGTCGGTCGAGGATCAGGTGAAGTCGCTCGGCGGCGAGTTCCTCACCGTCACGATCAAGGAATCGGGCGAAGGGCAGGGCGGCTACGCGAAGGAGATGAGCAAGGAGTTCATCGACGCCGAGTTCGCGCTGTTCCGCGCGCAAGCCAAGGAAGTCGACATCGTGATCACGACGGCGCTGATCCCGGGCAAGCCGGCGCCGAAGCTGTGGCTGCGCGACATGGTCGAATTGATGAAGCCGGGCTCGGTGGTGGTCGACCTCGCCGCCGAGAAGGGCGGGAACTGCGAGGTCACCAAGCCGGGTGAGGTCACCGAGCATGCAGGCGTCACGATCGTCGGCTACACCGACCTCGCGAGCCGGATGGCGCACGTCGCCAGCGATCTCTACGGTACGAACCTGCTGCACTTCCTCGACGAGATGGGCGGGGCGAGCGGTCACAAGGTCGATCACGAGAACGATGCAGTCCGGCCGGCGCTCGTGCTCGAAGCCGGCGAGAAGCGGTGGCCACCACCACCGATGAAGAAGCCCGAGCCGCCGAAGCTGGAGGCCAGGGTCGTCGCGCCGGTACCGGTACCGGTCGTGACGTTGGCGAAGTCACATGGCCACACCCCCGCTTCGCGACCACCGTCGCGCACCGCCGGGATCGTGATGTCGGTGATCGGCATCGTCGCCGCGGTCTGCTTCCTCGGCCTGCGGTACGGTCGGGTCGACGCCGAGGCGAGCACCGCGACGGTGGCGTTCCTCCAGCACCTGACGGTGTTCGTGATGGCGATCTTCGTCGGGTTCCAGGTCGTGTGGAACGTGACGCCGGCGCTGCACACGCCGCTGATGAGCGTGACGAATGCGATCAGCGGCATCATCGTCGTCGGCGGGCTGCTCAACGCGCGCAGCGGCGGCGGGAACCTCCCGAACGCCACGATCGTCGCGATCGTGGCCACGCTGTTCGCCACCATCAACATCGCCGGCGGGTTCCTCGTGACTCGCCGCATGCTCGCGATGTTCCGGAAGTAACGATGAAGTTCTTCAACTCCGAAGTCCTCATCAACGCGGCGTACCTGATCGCCGCGGTGCTGTTCATCCTCAGCTTGCGCGGGCTGTCGAGTCAGGAGACAGCGCGGCGCGGCAACGTCTACGGCATCGTCGGCATGCTGATCGCGATCGCGGCCACGGTCGCGAGCAACGGCGAGGTCGGCTTCAACGCCGCGGGCGCGCCGGAGGCCCAGGGCAAGTTCCACCCGCTGCTGTTCGGGGCGATCGGCACCGGCGCCGTGATCGGCGCGTTCATGGCAGCGCGCGTCGGCATGACGCAGATGCCCGAGCTCGTCGCGCTCTTGCACAGCTTCGTCGGGCTCGCCGCCGTGCTCGTCGGCTACGCGCTCGATCTCAAGGTGCTGCCCTCGCTGTCGCATCGCATCGAGATCTTCATCGACGTGTGGATCGGCGCGATCACGACCACGGGATCCGTGCTCGCGTTCCTCAAGCTGCGTGGCTCGGTGAGCGGAAGGCCGTTGCTGCTGCCGGCGCGGCACATGCTCAACCTCTGCCTGCTGGTGGGCTCGCTGATCTGCGCGTATCTCTACGCGAAGGACGGCAACCAGATCGCACTCCAGATCGGTACGGCGATCGCGGGCGTGCTCGGCTTCCATCTCGTCGCGGGGATCGGCGGCGCGGACATGCCGGTCGTCGTCTCGATGCTCAACAGCTACTCGGGCTGGACCGCTGCCGCGGCCGGCTTCATGCTCGGCAACGACCTGCTCATCATCACCGGTGCGCTCGTCGGTTCGAGCGGCGCGATCCTCTCGTACATCATGTGCCGCGCGATGAACCGATCGATCTGGAACGTGATCTTCGGCGGGTTCGGTGCGGCGCCTCGTCGATCTGATCTGCCCAAGGGGCCGGCGCAGCCCGCGGGCGACGTCCAGGACATCGACGCGGCCACGCTCGCCGACAAGCTGCGCGAGGCGAAGTCGGTCATCATCGTGCCGGGCTACGGGATGGCCGTCGGCCGCGCGCAACATGCGGTGCGCGAGCTGACCGAGGTGCTGCGTTCGCGCGGTGCTGCCGTTCGGTTCGCGATCCACCCGGTCGCCGGCCGCCTGCCGGGCCACATGAACGTGCTGCTCGCCGAGGCGAACGTGCCGTACGACATCGTCCTCGAGATGGACGACATCAACGCGGACTTCCCGACGACCGATGTCGTCATGGTGATCGGCGCGAACGACATCGTGAATCCCGCGGCCGAGGACGATCCGACCTCCCCGATCGCCGGCATGCCCGTGCTGCAGGTCTGGAAGGCGAAGCTCGTGATCGTCAACAAGCGCAGCCGCGCCACGGGCTACGCCGGCATCGACAATCCGTTGTTCTACAAGCCGGTGACGCGCATGCTGTTCGGTGATGCGAAGGACGCCGTCGAGAAGGTCGTGATGGCGCTCAAGTCGTCGTGATGCGCGCCCACGCGCTCATCCTCGACGCGAGCCATCGCGCGGTGTTCGTCGACGGAGCGCCGTTCGTCGTCGAGGTTCCCGCGGGCACGCCGGCGTTGCGCGCGGTCCAGGACGCCGCTCGCACGCGGCTCGGCCGCGAGCTCGATCATCCGCTCGGGCGGCGCCTCGAGCGCGACGACTCGTGGTTCGTGTTCGTCGATCGAATGCTCGAAGGCGAGCTCGTGCCGCTGCGGACGTGGGCCACGTGCGAGCCCGCCTGGTCGCTCTACGTCGACGCGATGCTCGGCGGCTGGAGCCCGCCCCGACGCGAGCTCGAGGTCTGCTCCTTCGGTGACACGCCGGAGCTCGCGGCGAAGCTCGCGCACCTGATCGTGAAGGGCGAGAAGCGCGGTACCACCGGCTGGGTCGCCGCCGCGGAGCACGAGGGCTGGACGATGTCGTACGTCGGGATGCTCACGATCGTCACCGACGGGTTCGGCATCCCGCTGTGTGCGATCGAGACCACCCGCGTCGATCGCGCGGCGTTCCGCGATGCGACCGCCGCGATCGCGGCCGCCGAGGGCGAAGGCGATCGTTCGCTCGAGGACTGGCGCGGCGGTCATCGCCGCTACTTCGAAGGGGAAGGGGCTCGGATCGGAGTGCCGTTCGGAGACGATGCCGAGATGTTCTACGAGTACTTCCGCGTGCTCCACGTACTGCGCCGCGACGGCTGAGCTCAGGCGAGGCCGGCGGCGACTGCCAGCCCGACACCGCCCGCGACGATGACGAGCCCCGCGACGAGCCCGGCGCGCTTGCCGAGCACCGCGCCGCCGACGCCTGCGGCGAGGCCGGTCTTGACGAGGGTGTTGACGGCGATCGCGATCGAGATCGCGATCGCCGCGACGAGCGGCCCGACGCTGTCATCATGGGCGAGTCGGGCGGTCGACAGCGTCACGGCATCGACGTCGGTCGTGCCGGCGAGCGCGGCCGCGAGGTAGAGGCCCTGATCGCCGAGGTAGACGGTGGCACCCTTGGTCGCGAGCAGGACGAGCCCGAACACGAGGCTGACCTTGATCGCGCTGCCGAGCTCGAACGGGTTCTTGAGCTCGAGCTCACCCTGGTGAGCCTCGGTGCGGCGGAACGTCAGCAACAGACCAAGGAGCGAAGCGGCGATCATCGCGCCGAGCGGGATCGCGAGGGTACGGAGCAACGACGGATCGACAAGCGCGACGAGCACGCCGACGCGGCCGAGCATGATCGTCCATGCGATCGCGATCGCGCCGGCGGCGATGGGAGCGAGCTTGGGCTCGAGCTTGGTGCGGCCCGCGTAGGAGAGCGTCACCGCCGTCGATGACACGAGGCCACCGAGCGCCGCGCCGACCAGCAGACCACGCTTGGCCCCCCACAGCTTCATCGCCACATAGCCGATGAACGACAGGCCGGAGATCGTGACGACCATGAGGCCGAGGTGGCGCGGGTTGATCGCACCGAGCGGGCCGAGGTCGCGATCCGGAAGCAGTGGAAGGACGATCACCGCGACGATCAAGAACTTCACCGTCGCGTAGAAGTCGTCGCGCGAGACCTTGGCGGCGATCGTATGGAAGCGTTCCTTCGACGACAGCAGGAACGCGATCGCGACCCCGAGCCCGGCGACGAGGACCAGCCGGTCGGCCATCGGCTCGACGACGCCCCTGCTCGTGGCGAGCGCGCCCAGCATGTAGGTCCCGATCACCGAGATCTCGGTCGTGACGCCGTGATCCTCGCCCTCCTTGCGCACGTCGGCCGCGTACGAGATCGCGACGAGCGCGAACACGCCGAGCAGCGCGACGAGCGGCAGCCACATCGACGCCGGTTCGAGCATCGTGGCGAGCGCGCCGACGAGCGCGAAGATCGGATAGGTCCGCACGCCGGCGATCGACGAGCCCTTGTGCTCCAACTTGGACTGCTCGCGCTCGAGGCCGATCAACAGGCCAACGGCGATCGCGGTCGCGAGCGAGAAGTGGTTCTCGTAGGCCTCCAACCCGTCGATCGTGAGCGGTCGCCGAACGAGCCGCAAGCGACACGGCGCGAGAACATGGTACGAATCGCCCGCCATGTGGCAGCCGCCCGAGCGCATCAAGCACGAGCTGCCGGAGCCGACCTGGCCGACGGCCGAGGAGGCTGCGGGCGCGCGGCTGTTCGAGCCGATCACGCTCGGGCCGAGGACGGCACGCACGCGGACCTGGATCCCGGCGATGGTGCCGTGGCGCGCGACCGAGGACGGCCTCGTCACCCGTGACGTCATCGACTGGTATCGCCGGTTCGCGGAGGGACGGCCCGGCGTGCTCGTCGTCGAGGCGACGGGCATCCGCGACCTACCCTCGGGGCCGCTGCTGCGGATCGGACACGATCGCTTCGTCGAGGGGCTGTCCGAGCTGACGCGCGCGGTGCGCGAGGCATCGGGCGGCGAGACCTTGGTGTTCATCCAGCTGATCGACTTCCTCGCGATCCGGCGGCGGCCGCCGCGCGACAAGTTCTTCGGTCGGTTCCTCCAGGTCACCGAGCGGCACCGCGAGGCGCTGTTCGCGCTGCGCGGTCAAGCCCCCGTCGCCGACGACAATGACCAAAGTCTCGCGAGGCCGTCTGGCCGAACGAGCGAGACTCCGGACAATGAGCTACGCGCGAGACTCGCGGCGCTCCCGGCCGACGAGCTCGGCCGCGTGTTGTCGGCGCGCGAGCTCGAAGATCTCGACCATGGCTATCGCGAGCGCGTGACCGACACGCACCTGCCGCACATCGCGGAGCTGCCGCGCGTCTTGCCGTCGCTGTTTGTCGATGCCGCCGCCCGCGCGATGGCGGCCGGCTTCGACGGCGTCGAGCTCCACTTCGCACACGCGTACACGATGGCCTCGTTCCTGTCGGCGCTGAACACGCGCGAGGACGGCTATGGCGGGTCGCGCGAGCGCCGCGTGCGGCTGCCGCTCGAGGTGATCGCGGCGGTGCGCGAGCGGGTGGCCGGGCGTGGGGTCGTCGGATGTCGATACCTCGGCGACGACGTCGTCGAAGGCGGTAACCACGTCGAGGATGCGGCGTGGTTCGGGGTCGAGCTCGCGCGCGCGGGCCTCGACTTCCTCTCGATCTCGAAGGGCGGCAAGTTCGAGGATGCGCGCCAGCCGAAGGTCGGTTGGGCGGCCTACCCGTATACCGGCCGCTCGGGCTACGAGTGCATGCCGACGATCTACTCCGACGCGCGCGGGCCCTTCGGACGCAACGCCCCGATCGCCGCGCAGATCCGTGGCGCGGTGCGAGCCGCGGGGTTGGCCACACCGGTCGTCGCAGCCGGTGGCATCTGCGACTTCGCGCAGGCCGAAGGGATCCTCGTGCGCGGCGATGCGGATCTCGTCGCGTCGGCGCGGCAGAGCCTCGCAGATCCGGACTGGTTCCTGAAGATCCGCGAGGGCCGCGGCTCCGAGATCCGGCGATGCGAGTTCACGAACTACTGCGAAGCCCTCGACCAGCAGCACAAGCAAGTCACCTGCAAGCTCTGGGATCGCGAGCAGCTCGATGCCCCCGACGTCACGCTCGCGAGCGATGGCAAGCGCCGGCTCGTCGCACCGCGCTGGCGACGCTAGCCTGCGGGCCGCTCCATGAGAGTTCCTCTGTGGACAGGGCGACTGTAGGTGACATGGAATGGCGCTTGCTGCTCATCGACGGCAGGAGCACGTCATGAACAAGTTTCGCAGGACCCTCGGAGCGACGTCGTTGATCCACGACAAGGTCGTGAATCTGTCAGGGCAGGATATCGGCCGGATCGAGGAGCTGATGGTCGACGTGACGACAGGCCGTGTCGCGTATGCGGTGTTGTCGTTCGGCGGATTCATGGGAATCAGGAACAAGCTATTCGCATTGCCATGGTCCGCGCTCACGGTCGACGAGGCGAAGAAGCGCTTCGTCGTGAATGTGACGAAGGAGTCGCTCGAGAAGATGCCGGGCTTCGACAAGGAACACTGGCCGGATCTGAACGACCTCGAGTACGCGCAGGGCGTGTATCGCCAGTGGGGCGCGACTCCGTACTGGACCTGACATCAAGACGACGAGGAGTCAGGTGGAGCCGAGCGCCCTCGCTCGGCTGGCCGCTCGACGAGCGTTCGCGCACGCGACTAGGGATGCGCTGCGCCACCGTCGGGCGCGCGATCGACGACCTCTTGCACGCCGGCCATCCGAGCGCAGTGGGCGCAGCAGAAGTACTGACCGCGAGCCTCCATCCCCTGGCCGACGATCGGCACCTTGCAGTGGAGACAGCGCGGCGCGAGCATGTGGATCGCGCACTGGAACGAATCGAACGTGTGGGTCGTTCCTCCGATCCTGACCTCGAAGGCTTTGTCGTAGGTGTTGCCGCAAACCTCGCAGTTCTTCATCTCGCAGGATAATGCAAGGCGCACACCACGTCGCCGAGGCGCGTGGAATGAGTGTTGCTGCCGGATCCGCCATGATCGAGCAACCCATCCGCATAGCAGTGCTCGGTCTCGGGCACTTCGCGCAGTCGGCGGTACTGCCGGCGATCGCACAGCTAGAAGACGTCGCGCTCGCGGCGCTGGTGTCCGGATCGAGCCACAAGCTCGACGAGCTCGCCGAGCGCTACAACGTTCCTCATCGCGCCACGTACGACGAGCTCGACGACCTGCTCGAGAGCGGGGTGGTCGATGCGGTCTACATCGCGGTGCCGAACGATCTCCACGCGCAGATGACGGTGATCGCGGCGCGCCACGGGGTCCACGTGATGAGCGAGAAGGCGATGGCGCCGACCGAAGCGGAGTGCATGCAGATGATCCGCACGTGCGAGCAGCGACACGTGAAGCTGATGATCGCCTACCGGCTCCACTTCGAGGCCGCGAACCTGATCGCGGTCGAGCTCGCGCGGGGCGGCGAGATCGGCGAGCCGCGCCTGTTCACGTCGGTGTTCTCGATGCAGGTACGTCCGAGCAACGTCCGGACTCAATCGCGCCGAGGGTCCGGACCGCTCTACGACATCGGCATCTACTGCGTGAATGCGGCGCGGTATCTGTTCCGGGCCGAGCCGCTCGAGGTCGCGGCGATGAAGCTCGCCGGTCACGATCCGCGGTTCGCCTCCGTGGACGAGGCGTATGCAGCGACGATGCGATTCCCCGGGGAGCGCGTCGCGCAGTTCACCTGCAGCTTCGGTGCGTACGACCGCGCGCACTATCAGGTGATCGGCACGCAGGGCTACCTGACGCTCGACAACGCGTACGAGTACGCGACCGAGATGAGCTTGCACGTCGAGGGGACGCACGGGGAGAAGACGCGCACGTTCAAGAAGCGCGATCAGATCGCCGCCGAGATCGAGTACTTCGCGCGCTGCATCCGCGAGGATCTCGATCCGGAGCCGAGCGGCTGGGAGGGCCTTGCAGACGTGCGCATCCTGCAGGCGATCCAGGCCTCCGCGCGGTTCGGTCGCGCGGTTCCGATCGACCCGATCCCGCGCCCGCGCCGCCCGGATCTGTCGCAGGAGATCCGCGTGCCGGCGCACGAGCTGCCGCCGCTCGTCGACGTCGAGCGGCCGTCGAAGTAACGTGGTCGCGTGGAATTGACGACGATGACCTACGCCGTCGACGGACGGATCGCACGCATCACGCTGAACCGGCCGGAGCGCGGTAACGGGCTGACGCTCGTGACGCCGCGCGAGCTCGCTGCATGCGTCGAGCAGGCGGACCTCGATCCGAACGTGCACGTGATCGCGCTCGCCGGTAACGGCAAGGGGTTCTGCGGCGGCTACGATCTGCTCGCGAGTGCCGAGCAGGGGATGGAGGGTCAGCCGCTCGTCGGGCCGCGCGGCTCGCCGCTGGATCCGACGATCCAGCGCGAGAACCACGATCCGAGCGGGACGTGGGATCCCGCGATCGACTACCAGATGATGAGCCGCAACGTGCGCGGCTTCATGAGCCTGTTCCACAGCGACAAGCCGGTCGTGTGCAAGGTGCACGGCTTCTGCGTCGCCGGCGGGACCGACCTGGCGTTGTGCAGTGACCTGCTCGTGATCGAGGACACCGCGAAGATCGGGTATCCGCCCGCGCGCGTCTGGGGCGTGCCGACGACGGCGTTGTGGGTGCATCGCATCGGGCTCGAGAAGACCAAGCGCCTGCTGTTCACCGGCGATTGCCTCTCGGGAACGGAGGCCGTGGCGTGGGGGCTCGCGATCGAGAGTGCGCCGCGCGACCAGCTCGACGCGCGGTTCGAGAACCTGCTCGAGCGGATCTCGCGGATGCCGATCAACCAGCTCGTGATGATGAAGCTGATGCTGAATCAGAGCGCGTACGCGCAGGGCCTCGCGCAGAGCCAGCTGCTGGGAACGGTGTTCGACGGCATCGCTCGTCACACCCCCGAGGGCTACGGCTTCGCGCGTCGCGCCGCCGAAGCGGGGTTCCGCACGGCCGTCAAGGAGCGCGACGAGCCGTTCGGCGATGCTGGACCGTCGACGTTCAAGGGGTGATCTGATCGATCTCGGCAGCATGGCTCTCGTCGGTGGTGCCGCGTTCGCCGCGGGCATCGTCAACGCGATCGCGGGTGGCGGGAGCCTCATCACGTTCCCCGCGCTCGTCGCCGTCGGATTGCCGCCGGTCGTCGCGAGCCTCACGAACACGGTCGCGATGTGCCCGGGCTATCTCGGTGCGACGATCGCGCAGCGCAAGGATCTGATCGGCCAGCGCGATCGCATGGTGCAGGTGCTGCCGTTCGCTGCGCTCGGCGGGATCGCTGGGGCGCTGCTCCTGCTCTACACCGACGAGAGCGCCTTCGAGGTGGTCGTGCCGTTCCTGATCCTGTTCGCGGCGGGCCTGCTCGCGATGCAGGAGCGGCTGCGATCCTGGCTGCTCGCGAGCGTCAAGGGCGAGCACTCGGAGGGCTGGGCCGTGGTGCCGGTCAGCCTCGCCGCGATCTACGGCGGCTATTTCGGAGCCGGGATGGGCGTCATGGTGCTGGCTGCCCTCGCGGTCGTGCTCTCCGATTCGCTCGTGCGGATCAACGCGCTGAAGCAGGGCGTCTCGCTCGCCGTCAATGTCGCCGCGGCCGGCGTGTTCCTCGTCTCGGGCCGGGTCGACTGGCCGATCGCGGGCGTCATGCTCGTGGGTGCCCTCGTTGGCGGGGCCCTCGGGGGCGCGATCGCGTCGAAGCTTCCATCCAGCGTGCTGCGCTGGCTCGTGATCACCCTCGCGGTGGCGGTCGCCATTGCCTACTTCGTGCAGTGGTGACACCCGAGCCTCGTTCGAGCTTGGATGAAACCCGCGGCGCGATGATGCGTCTTGAGGGCATGGCTCGTTGCTCCGTGGTCGCGGTCGTCTTGGTTGCGTGCGCCAGCCCCAGCCGCGTCGAGGATCAACCGCTGGCGGAATCGAAGCCGGTCGCCCTCCCCCCGGCAACGCCGGCGGTCGCGACGATCGACCACGCGCTCGCGGAGGTTCCCAGGCCCGACAGCTGCATCGACGACAGCGCGGCGTACGACGAGACGGTCATGCGCGATCGCGTCGCGTATCTCGCGTCGAAGGAGCTCGATGGCCGCGCCTCCGGCACCGCCGGCGACCTCGCGGCGCGCGCGTACATCGCGGGGCGGTTTCGCTGTCTCGGGCTCGTCCCGGCCGGGCTCGAGGGCTCGTTCGAGCTGCCGTTCAAGGCGGGCAAGGCGGACACCGCGAACCTCGTCGGCTACCTCGAGGGCAGCGACCCCGACGTCGGCTCGGAGATCATCTACATCGGCGCCCACCACGATCACATGGGCAGCGGCCACCTCGGCGCGAACGACAATGCCTCCGGCGTCGTCGCGCTGCTCTCGATCGCGCAGGCGATCCAGCAGCGCGACGCCCGGCCGAAGCGGACGCTGGTGTTCGCGACGTTCGGCGGCGAAGAGCTCGGCATGCTCGGCTCCTACCACCTCGCGGCGAACCCGCCGGCGAAGTTGCCCAACGACAAGGTCGTCCAGTTCATCAACCTCGACATGGTCGGCAGCCACTCGTCGCGCAAGCTCGTCGCCGCGATGGGCGCGCTGCCGAAGCTCGCCTCGCGCAAGTTCCTCGAGGCGCTCGACGACAAGTACCCCAAGCTGAACGTCTCGATCGGCGGGCGCGCGCGGGGCTCCGACTACGAGCCGCTCTGCAAGCTCGGCGTCCCCTACGTCTTCTTCTGGACCCCCGACAAGCGCTGCTACCACGCCCAGTGCGACACCGCCGACAAGCTCGACTATCCGCGCATGGTCGACATCGCGTCGCTCGCGGGCGCGCTCGTCGGGCAGATGGCCGACACCGACGTCGACCTCGCGGCCGCACGCAAGAAGCTCGGCTGCGGCGTCTGACGGGTCGGCCGGTGGTACGTGACGCGAGCGATCACGAACCGGATCCGGTACGATCGAGTGATGGACATCGAAGGATCACTCAGACACGCACTCGCCGATGAACCGGCAGTCGTGTGCGCGTGGCTCTTCGGTAGCGTCGCTCGTGGGACGGCACGACCCGATAGTGATGTCGATGTTGCGGTCCTGGCGGACTTGCCGTCGGGCAGGGACTCGCTCGCGTGGCGGTCGGAGCTGGAAGCGCGCCTGTCACGCCAGGTCCGTCGCACGGTCCAGATCGTCGCGGCGGACCGAGCACCGGCGGATCTCGTGCGTCGGGTCCTGCGCGACGGTCTCCTGCTCGTCGATCGCGACCGCAAGCGACGAGTGGCACTCGAGGTCCGCAAGCGCATCGAATATTTCGACATGACGCCGGTGTGGCGGCGCATCCGACGACTTCCTCCCGGAGTCGCTCCATGACCGATGCGGGGCTCGTCGCCAAGAAACTCGTTCGAATCGAGGTCTGTCTGCAAGATCTTCGGCTCGTCGATCCCGCATCCATCGAGCGAAACCTCGTCCACGAGCGGTTCGTGGAGCACACGTTACAGATCGCGATCCAGGCCGCGGTCGACGTCGCGTCGCATATCGTGGCGGACGACCGGCTCGGCGACGCGGCCTCGAACCACGAGTTGTTCGATCTGCTGGCGCGACACGGCTGGATTCCGGTCGACCAGGTTGCGGTGATGCACCGCCTGGTCGGGTTCCGCAACATCATCGTGCACGAGTACGAGGATATCGACGTCCGGATCGTGCGCACGGTCCTCGAGGGTCACACCGGCGACCTGCAGCGATTTGTCGACGCCGTGCGTGCGCACCTGGCTCCGTAGCGCGATGGTGGAAATCCCCCACGGCTCGACGACTTCGTCGAGCGGTTGGGCCTTGGCGAGCAACGACTCGGCCCGTGAGTGTCTCGACGCGCCGAGCGCCCAGGTGCGCTTCATCGCCGCCGCGAACGGTTCGGCGCCGGGGCGGCCTGCGCGGCGAACAGCAGGCCGATCGCCTTCGTCGCGGTCACGATGTCGGGGTCGTCGCCGCTGATCACGTCCCGGTACAGGAACGACTCGGCGATCCGCACGATCACGTAGGCGAGCGAGTCCACATCGATCGCGGGCCGGAGGTGACCGGCGGTGACCTCTGCCTCGATCAAGCCGCGCACCGCGGCCACGACGCGGTGCTCGACCGGGCTCGAGCTCGACATCACGATCCGCATCGCGAGCTCGGGATCCTGCTGCAGGAACGTGCGCAGCGGCTGCGACGCGATCAGCGCGGACAGCAGGTTGTGGGTCACCCGCGTCAAGAACCTGGCGCCCGTGCCGGTGCTCGCGCGGCGGGCCCACTCGATGCTCTGGGCGAACGCCGACGAGATGACCTCGCCGTAGAGCTGCTCGCGCGTGCCGACCCAGCGGAACACGGTCGCGCGGCCGACGCCGAGCTCCTCGGCGAGCTTGCCGATATCGAGCCGTTCGCCGGTGAGCCACTTCTGCCGGGCGAGCTCGAACGCATCGAGCGCGGTGACCTTCTTCGCACTGGACGGCGCGGTGAGCATGCGCGCCAGTGGCGTCGCGGGCTTCGCGCGCCGGCGCTTCCGGGTCGCCGGTGCCACGCCGACGCTCGGGTCGCGAGCCCGGCCGAGGTGTCCATCACTGTACGGATCGCTCGCTCGGCCGGCCGGCCTCGCGAGTCTTTGGTCACTCACGGCGTCCACCGCACGCCGAGCCCGGCGAGCGTCGCGCGGCCACCATAGCTCGCCTGCAGCGAGTCCATGTCGTCGGTGTCGCGGCGCAGCAGCCACATGGACTCGACGAAGCCGTCGATGCTCCACGTGCGATCGAAGCGCCAGCTCGCCCCGGCGCTGAGCCCGACGCGGGTCGAGTCCGGCGACGACGGTGCGAGTCGTTCGGCCGGTGCCGGCGACTGCTCGACGTAGGTGCCGTGGCGCAACGTCAGCCGGCCGCGCGTCCACTCGCCGCCGGCGCGCACCGAGATCGTGGTTCGCCAGCCCTGCTCCTGCATCACGTCGGGCGTCGCGGTGTCGGCGAAGTCGACGACGAGGCGATCGCTGGTGTTCCACATCGTCAGCTCGACATCCGCCAGCACGGCGTAGCTGCCGCGGTGATATCGCCCACCGATCGCCAGCTGATCCGGCAGCACGAGCTCGCTCTTCGCGCCCTGATCCGGAACCTTCTCGCTGAACGCGTCCGGCGCGGTGAAGTTCGCGCCACCGCGGAGCGGCAGCCGCGTCCGTCCTCGATAGATGAGCCCGAACGTCAGGTCCTGCCGCGCCTGCAAGAACGCCGAGGCATCGACCCCGAAGCCGCGTCCGTCCATGTCGATCGCGACGTCACCTTCCATGTCGATGAAGTCGAGGTTGCGCTCGATCTGCAGCCGTCCCAGATCGACGTGCACACCCGCCGCGACCCGCAGCTTGCCGAAGCTCCACGCGAAGAACGGCGCCGCGCGAAACACCTGCAGCTCGGTCGCGATGATCTCGTGACGGCCGGGCCAGTCCGCGGGCCACGTGATGCCGCTGCCGAACGGCACGCCGAGCGAGACGCCGGCCGCCCAGCGTCCACGCGCGTAGCTGAGGTCGAGGTGTGGCGGCGTTGCCCACGCGGCGTCGTTTTCTTCCGCCCACGATCCGTCGAGCGCGCGGGCCTCGAGCGAAGGCCGCGCGAAGATCAGCGACAGGTCGAAGCGCCAGCCGCCACCGTCGGCGAGCGCCGCGGGATCGTGCCACGCGGCTCCCGGATCGTCGCCGCGTGCGACGCCGGCACCGCCGGTGCCCGACGACACCGCGGTCTGCTGCGAGACGGCGAAGCCGCCGGCATGCGCCAGCGAGCAAGTACCGATGAAGTGCGCGGCCGGAGCCGCGACGAGGAGGATCAGCAGCTTCTTCATAGACCCTCTCCATTGAGGAACTTCGCCATGTCGTTACACCCGCGCAGGTACTCCGGCTCGAACGGGATCGCGATGAAGCCGTGCTCGGCGAGGTAATCTCGCCGCACGGCGCCGGTCACGTCCTGCAGCTCGAGCGTCGACGAGTTCGGGATGATGAAGTCGAGCGTCGCCATCTGGATCAGCAGCGCGCGCGCGCCGGCCTCGTCACCGAGGTGCTGCGGATCGATCGCGTCCATGACCCAGCCGGCGACCGCGAGCAACCGCTTGCCTTCGAAGCTGTCGCGCGCGACCTGCTCGCGCGTGAACAGCCCGTCCATCTGCGGGCTGAAGAACGGCGAGTCGTCGAACATGCGGATCAGATCCGCGCCCGGCACGTTGAGCACCGCGCGCGAGACGTCCGGCGACGTGCCGAGGAAGATCGCGCCCATGATCCCGCCGAGCGACTGGCCCGTGTAGAAGATCCTCGTCGTGTCGACGGGCCGCCCGAGCAGCGGCTCCCAGGCGCCCTTGCGCAGCGAGCGATCGAGCGAGCCGAGATCCACGAGCGACTGCCAGAAGTGGTCCTTGCTCGACGCGATGTGATCGATCTCGTTGAACACGGCACCCGACGCGACCGGGAGATCGATGATCGGGAACATCGCGAGGTGGTTCCCCTGGCCGTTCGCGTCGACGCACCGGCCTTCCTTGTTGCAGGTCGACCCGCCCTGACACGGCGCGAGCGACTGGATCTGACCGGTCGTCGGATTGACCACCGAGATCGGCCCGCCGGTCGCGCAGTACGTGCGCTTGCCGTGGAACGGGAAGTCGATCGAGATCGCGGCGAAGCCCTTCGCGGCGAGCGCGTTCGCGACCGCGAGCACGAACCGCCGCTCGGTGACGAGCCCGTGCCCGAAGATCACGACCGGCATCGGGCCCGGCTTCGGGTTCTTCGGCACGCTCAGCGCGAACGCGACCTGCTCGACCTCGTGCCCACCGTCCGTGCGCAGCGCACGGGTGATCGTATCGAGGAAGTACGGCGACTCGATCGTCCCGTAGTAGACGTCGGCGACATTGCCGAGCGACGCGATGCCGAGCGGGAAGTCCGCGACCGCATCGCCGGTCGACAGGTGCTCGACGCTCTGCGGCTCCGGCGACAGCGCGAGCCGCTCCGCCGAGTTGCGCGCCTCGACCAGTGGGCGCTTGACCTCCATCGTCGTGAACGGCCACGCCGCGAGGATGCGATCGCGGCCGACCTGATCGAGCACCGAGGCGATCTGCGCGCGGCCGTTCTCGAGCTTGTGCGCGTCGTCGCGATCGACGCCCGAGACGAGGCTGACCTCGCCATCGAACACCGGCGCGCGGCCCTTCAGGAAGTGACCGGCGGGCATCGGGTTCACGGTCCGACCCTCCGCATCGCGGACGTCGCCATCGACGACGACGAGGTAGCTCGTCCCCTCGGCGAGCCGCTGCTCGCTCGGCGTGACGATCACGTGCAGCCGATCCGGCATCAGCGTCACGCCCACCGGCACCTGCACCGGCTCCGTGCCACCCAGCCGAAACATCCGGACCGTCGTCGCGTTCACCGTCGACGGATCGACGGGCGCCGTGAACTCGTACAGCAGGTCCGACGACAGGCCGAAGCCCGTGAACTCGCGGAGTCGCGTCTTGGCCTCGACCTCCATCGCGCTATCCCACGGCGCGAGTGGCAGATCGACGTGCCCGGTGTCCGGATCGATCATGAGGCTGATCGGCAGCGGCATGCGCTGCGAGGCCTTGTCCATCGCGAGCTCGGTCCGCTTCGTGATCGTGAACGCCCACAGCGCGGCGACCTCGGCGCGCGGCAGGTTCCGGGCTTCGAAGTGATCGAACATCGGCACGAGGTCCGCGCGGATCTGCTCGAGCTTCCGCGCATTCTCCTGCCGCTCCTCCTTGGTGTCACCCGGGAACGCGCGCTCGTGCGCCGGCGTGTCGAGGGGTTCCGTCTGGCGCAAGAAGTAGAACGCCGCATCGCACTCGACGCGCTCGCCGTGCTGCCCGACCACGCCGTCCTTGCCGCCGCGCAGCACCACCATGTAGCGGTCGCCGCGCACCCAGCCCGTCCGCGGGGGATCGATCGTGATCTTCTTGCCGTCCGCCGCGACCGAGATCCGGACGTCGTCGAGGCGCGTCGGGGTCCCGGTCCAGTGCCAGACCTGCAGGCTGTCGACGTCCACCGTCGCGGGATCGATCGGCCCGGTGAGCTCGACCGTCGCGGACATCAGCGACGACCAGCCGTCGAGCGTCTCGAGGTACGCGTAGAACTCCTGCTCCGCCTCGGTCAGCCGCGCGAGCTCCTCTTCCGTATCGTTTGGAAGATCGAGCTGGTCGGCCGAGGCGTCGCGGACCGCGTCGTTCGGCATCGGGATCGACTTCGCGTCGGGATCGAACCGGGCGTGAATGATCGGCGGCCTGCCGTCGAGGTCTGGATTCGCGCAGCCAAGCAACAACAGCCCGGCCAGTACATGACGATGTCCCATTTCGTTCCCTCCCTCGCGGCCCTCGCCTCATCTTCGAGAGCCGCGCGCAGGAACGTTCTATTAAACCTGGTTCGATAGAGTCAAGCCTCGATGCGTGATGCTCGACTGATTCATTCGGGCAAGATGACTCATTCGCCCGAAGTGCCCACTGCCGTCCGCAATCACTCCTGTTCGGCGTAAGGCGGCCCACGGCACTAACGCGTCTGACAAGGCTGACTTGGATCGATCGAGGGCTGTCATGCGACGCTGTCGTGATGGAGCTCAAGGTGACGACGCTGATCCCGCTGGCGCTGCTCGCTGCCTGCGGCGACGAGAGCGCCGGTCCCACCACGGCTCGGTTCCGAATCTCGCTCGATCGATCGGGCTGCCGGTGCTCGGGCCGAGCGTGAAGACGCCGTTTGGCCTCGTCGAGACCGCCGGCCCGCTGCAGAACGCGTTCGTGATCATGGACGAGCAACCCGAGCCGCTGCCGCCGATCACGAACGAGCAGTTTCAGCATGACAACGTCGCGCACGAGAACCTGCGCCGCCGTCCCGCGACGATCCAGCAGATCCAGCGGTTCGCCGCGACCGGCGAGATCGTGAGCTTTTGCACCGGGATGTGTGACTGCAAGGCAGGCAACTGCGGCCCGCTACCGTGAGCGTCAGGGCTTCAGCTTCTCGATGTAGGCGTCGGCTTCTCGCATCGTCTCCATGGCCTGCTTGATCGCCTCGGCGTCGCTCTTGCGTAACGCGGCCACCATCATCACGAACGCCCGTTCGCGGGTATCGGCGTAGATTCGCAAGTTGGACTCGAGACTCTCGGGGAGTCCCTCGAGGCTCGCGAGGATCGTCTTGCCCTCGCGCCACGCTGGCAGGACCTCCTCGTCGATCACTCTGGCCATCTCCTCGTCGGTGATCGCCTTCCCGACGAGCCCGTTGTAGCGGTCGAGTGCACGTTCCTCGAGCTTGGAGAACTGCTCGAACCTGGCCTTCGTCGATCCAAGCAGCACGAGGGCTTGCGGCTTCGGCACGACATACGAGGCCGCGATCACGACCCCACTTCCGACGAGCCCCACCAGGAGCGCGCGCGTGAGTCGGACACGAGTCGATGACAGGATGAGCCCGGCAACGAATCCGGCGCCGAGCCCACCGAGGTGCGCGAGCATGTCGATGTTCTTGGCCTGCAGCCCGAACACGATGTTGTACGCGAGGAAGATGAGCAGCCCGCGCGACTCCTTCTTGACCTTCTCCTTGTCGAGGTTGTCGCGATGCAGCAGCAGGTACGCGCCGTAGGCTCCGAAGATCCCGAAGATCGCGCCCGACGCACCGGCGGAGACGGCCTTGCCGGCCATCGCACTCGCGAGGCTGCCGACCAGGCCGGAGAACACGTAGATCGCCGCAAATGCAGCTCGCCCGTACATCCGCTCGACGTGCCGGCCACCGTCGACCAGGCCGATCATGTTCATCGCGAGGTGGAGCAGTCCGTAGTGGAGAAACATCGACGTGAACAGCCGCCACGGCTGGTTGCCGAGCGTCATCGGGCCGAAGTTGCCTCCGAGCTCGAAGATCTTGTCGGGGTCCGGTTGGATGGGATCGGTGCCGGCTGCCACGCACAGGCCGAACACGATCACGTTCGCGGCGGCGAGTACGATCGTCACGTACGGGATGCCGGTCGGTTCCGGAACCGGAGTTGCCGGTGGCGGAGCTTGCTCGGCGACCAGCGGCCGGTCTTCGGGTGCCGTCATCGGTGCATCATAGGGCCACCTGTCCCGCACGAGGCGCGGCTCGAGCCAGATCTGGCGTCGGGCGCAGCATGACAATGCGGCTCCACGCATCACGCGTGTCGTGGGAGTCAATGCGACCGACCGGGACACACTGCGACGCAAAAGAAAGTTGTTTCGTGATCTCTAGCGCTTCAGACACGGCGCAGAAGTAGCGATTGACGATCTTCGGGTGATGCTCTATTTGTGTCCGCCTCGTCGGGCGCTCGTTCGCTCAGACCAAACCGGCGTCGGTGCGCACGCCCGTTCGATCTCTCCAGATCGTCATCGGGGCGCGTTCGCGATCACGACGTTCCGGGGGTGGGTAACGCTCGACGGGGCCGGGGATATGAAGGTTCGAATCCTTCCTGCCGCACTCGATCCATATGCGGTGGGCGCGGAATGGTATCCGCACTGGGCTCCCACATCCCAAGATCCCAGCCATCTGGTAAATGGCCAAAAAACCTGTGGAGGTCGTCGTCGGCGAACGCCCGGAAGGGCCTGGCCCGACCACGTCTCGCCGGGCACGGAACATGACCGGTCACGTCGGTGAGCTCGCCAGCCGCAAGGTCCGCGAGCTCGCGCACCTGATGCCGCCTGCTTCCAACCTCGTCGCGACGGAGCCACCGCGTCACCGCGCAACGCTCTCGAGCGCTTCGCCACGGCGTGTTGGTGTTCCTCGACGCCGGCCAACTATTTCGCGAGCTCCGCGAGTCGGAGCGAACAGAGGAGTCAGTCATGCACCACGTCAATCTGAAGCTCAACGAGCGCGCCGTGCTGGTGCGCGATGGCAAGCCCGAGCGTGCGCTCGGTCCTGGCCGTTACACGTTCTGGAAGCGCTACGAGGTGATCCGCTGGAACACCGACGAGCTCACGTTCACGGCGCCCGCCGCGGTGCTCGCGGCCCTGCCGGCCGACTGGTACCAGACGGTCCAGATCGCGCCCGGTCACTACGGCATCGTGCTGCGTGACGAGCGTGCGGTCGCGTTCATGCGTCCCGGGATCCACCGCGTGTGGATGGTCGAGAAGACCGTGAGCGTGCGCGCGCACGCCGAGAAGGATCCGCTGCCCGAGCTCACCGACGAGCTGCGCAAGGCCATCCCCGCGGCCGAGCTCGTCGAGGCCACGATCGAGCTGAGCCAGCGCGCGGTGCTCCTGCGTGACGGCAAGCCCGAGCGCATCCTCGCGCCCGGTCACTACGCGTTCTGGGGCAAGCACAACAAGCTCGCGCTCTGGAACACCGATGACCTCGTGTTCAACGCGCAGCCCGACATCCTCGCGATGCTTCCCGCCGACTGGTACACGACCGTCCAGCTCGGCATGATGCAGCGCGCGGTCGTCAGCCGCGACGAGCGGCCCGCGAAGTTCCTGCGTCCTGGAGTCCATCGCATCTGGACCGTCAACCCCGGGGTTGCGGTCAAGCTCTACGACGTGACCGAGGCGGCGCCCGAGCTCACGGACGAGCTGCGTGCGGTGATCCCCGCGATCGAGGTCGTCGAGGCGCAGGTTCGTCAGTTCGAGCGCGGACTCAAGTACACGCACGGCAAGTTCGAGGGTCTCCTCGAGCCTGGTCGCTACGCGTACTGGAACCACCCCGGTGCCCGGATCGCCGTGCAGGTGCTCGACACGCGCGTGCAGCAGCTGAAGATCGAGGGCCAGGAGCTGATGACCAAGGACAAGGTCACGCTGCGTCTGACCCTCACCGCCGAGTACGCACCGGCCGACGCGCCCACGACCGTTCACGCGGTCGCGGACGTGAAGGAGGCGCTGTACCTGGCGGTCCAGCTCGCGGCGCGCGAGTTCGTCGCCGGGGTCACGCTCGACGAGCTGCTCGAGGCTCGCGACACGCTCACTCGTTACCTCGAGGCCCAGGTCGTGCCGCGCGCCGAGGTGTTCGGTGTTCGCGTGCAGCGCGTCGGTGTCAAGGACGTGATCCTGCCCGGCGAGATGAAGACGCTGCTCAACAAGGTGATCGAGGCCGAGAAGGCGGCTGCCGCGAACGTCATCCTGCGTCGTGAGGATGCGGCCGCGACGCGCAACATGGCCAACACCGCCAAGGTGATCGCGGAGAACCCCGTGCTGATGCGGCTCAAGGAGCTCGAGACCATGAAGGACATCGCCGAGAAGATCGACGAGATCAAGCTGGTCATGGGCACCGAGGGCCTGCTGAAGCAGCTCATGCCGTACGCCAACGGAATGAAGGATTGATCGCATCTAGCCGACAGGTGATTTCGGCAGGCGACATACTGGAGCAGGCGGCTCCCACAGCCGAACGGCCGGTGCAGCGATGCATCGGCCGTTCGCATTTTCGGCGATACTCCGACGATGTGTTGTTTCTCCGGATCGCGGCAGGTCTCCGTCTCGCGTACGAACATCTACGCGCGCATGCTCGAGCGACGGCCGCTCCAGGTGCTCGCATACGGCATGGACCTCGCCGTCGAGGAGGAGGTCGCGATGGTGCTGCCGTTGCCGGTTCCGCCGGGCTCGGGCGACGACGCGGTCACGTTCATCGATCTGCACAGCTCCCCGCAGATGTTCCAGCAGCTCGCGGGGCTGTTCGTGATGCCGAGCCGCTCCGGCGCTGGTCGCAGCGCGATGCCCACGGCACAGGGGCTCGCGGTCCACAAGGTCGGCTCGTTCGTCGCGTCGTACGTGCCGACCCGCGGTGACTTCGCGCGGCTCGATCCGCGGTTCCGCATCTCGGAGCAGTTGTTCGCCGCGGTCCCGCAGTACATCGACTACGGCTTCGCGGTGTTCCAGCTCGCGTCCGGCAGGTCGACGATCCATCCGATGGCGTTCTCGTTCCCGACGCGCGATCCCGATCGGCTGTTCTTCCCGACCGTGCACGTGCACGACGGCAGCGTCCATCCGACTGCCGAGTTCGATCACTCGCTCTACTACCAGCACCCGCGCTGCACCGAGCTCGGCGGTAGCTTCGGCGGCGACGAGGTGTCGGTGATGTCTGGCACCGACACGTTCGCGGGCGTCACGAACCGCGAGCTCCCCTACGTGCGGCGCGCGATGAAGGCGACGCTGCCCAACGAGGACACCTGGATCGCGGCGAGCTGACCTACGCGACCACGACGAGTGCCGGACTGCGCTTGCCGGAGCCCACGGGGAGCCCGGGACCGAGCAGCGGCTGACCCTGTTGCGAGCGCCAGCCGTCGAGCTTGCTCGCGTGGTGGGCAAACGCGATCGGGCACTTCGCGGCGCACGGCTTCGGCGCATCGAAGGCCCGCCGGATGTCGGCGACGGTGTACTCGAGCAGCGGCGTGCCGGGGTTTTCCCATCCTGGGCTGGCACAGGTGCACGAGCCCGTTCTCGCAGACCATGAACGTGCGCGCACCGGCACGGCACTTCCACTGCATCGAGCCCTGGTCGAGCAGCTTCTGGGTGAAGTCGTCGTCGAGGAACGCCGGGAGCCGGCGCCCGAGGCCGCGGATCTCTTCGTAGGCCGCGCGCGTGCGCGGGTCCGGCTGGATCAACGCGCCGGTCTCGTCGCGCACCAGCGAGCAGTTGCTGTCGAAGCCAAACGCGACGACGGTGCGCGCGACCTCCAGCGCCTCTTCGGGTGGACTCGAGCCGAGCACCGTGTTGATGCGAACGTGAAACTTCGCGTACTGGGCGAGCAGGCGCAGCTTCGGCATCAGCGGCTTGAGCGACTTCTTCGAGACGTCGTTCGGTCTCGCGTTGTCGATGCTGAGCTGGAGCCCGTACAGGCCGGCCTCGTTGAGCCCCTCGATGATCGAGCGCGTCAACAGGTAGCCGTTGGTGTTGAGGAACGGCGTCATGCCCTGCTCGCGCACGTAGCGCACGAGCTCGATCGCGTCGGGGTGAAGCAGCGACTCGCCGCCGGTCAACGTGACGAACACCGAGCGCAGCTTCGCGAGGTGATCGATCCGCTGCTTCAGGACGTCGAGTGGTACCGGCTTCGAGACCTTGTCGTACTCGAAGCAGTAGCCGCACGACAGGTTGCAGCGCCGCGTGATCACGAGGTGCGTGATCAACGGGCGATCGGAATCGACGGCCGCGGACACGAGATCGAGGACGATCTTCGCGTCGCGCAGCGGCTGGAACTTGCGCCGGAGCTTCGGCTGGATCGGAATCGCTGACATGTGGCCGGACCAATGCCAGCCGCGTGCCCGCTCCCAACTCGACGGATCTACTGGAGCGTGTGTTCGGGAACGTCAGCTACCGAACGTCTAGTCGACCGTGATCGTCGACAGTGCGCGCAGGTCGCCCGTCGGTTGCCAGCCTTCGCCTTGCTTCTTCAGCATGCGAAATCGCAGCGAGCCCTGACGGTTGAGCTTGATGAACGGGATGATCGTCTTGTCGTCGAAGTCCTTCTTCTCGATCGTCAGGCTCGTACCACCGCCGTCGACGAGCACGAGCTTCTGGTACTTCGTCACCCCGGCGACGGTGAGCAACTTGGTGAGCGGCCAGCCCTTGGTGTCCTCGTTACCCGGCATCGACTCGCGCGGGATGGCCATGATCTTCGCTCCGGTGAGCGACTTGTCGCCGTCGGGGGTCTTGATCGCGAGCACGAGCTTCAGCGGATCCTCGCCGGCTCCCGTGCCGCCCTGGTGATCGCCGCCGCGCTCGGTCTTCGACAGCTTGATGCGGATCTGCTTGATCGAGTCCTGGCGCAGTCCCGGCTTGCCGTGCTTCGCGAGCTCGACGGGATCGAACATGCCGAACGCCGGAACGCCGCCCTCGCCGGGAAACACCGCGGGCACCATCTCGGGATATGTCGCAGAGGGCCGGTTGAGCTCGGCGGGTTTCGGCTCCGAGCCTTTCAGGTAGACGACCTGCCAGGTGCCGAGCCGTCGCGAGTCTTCCGGGACCAGCGTGTCGAGTCGTGGCCACCTGGCGATCTGTTCGAGCGTGATCTGCGCGACGCTCGTATCGTCGACGAAGATCTCGACGGCCGGCGCCGGGATAGCGGGCGTCGCAGCCGTTCCGGGTCCCGGTCCGGGGTTATCTTCGGACTTGTTACCGCAGGCGACGGTCAGCAACGCGACGACCCAGTACGACCAAGTGCGCATCGAACCGGACGGTAGCACGGCCGTGTTGCGGTCGCCCGGGCTTGCCACGCCGTCGACGCCACCAGTACCGTCGAGGCGGATGTCCAAGCCAAGGTCTCGCCGCCGGGCTCTCGCGATCGTGCTGGTGCTCGAGCTCGCGGTCGGCGCGGTCATCTGGTTCTCGAGCTCACCCGCCGTAGCCCAGGCGCCGACGATCACCGAGGCCACGCAGCCGGCGCCGACCGCGGCAAAGCCCGCGAAGGTCGAGTGCCCCAAGAAGTCCCCGTCACCGAAGAAGCCGCTGTCGGACGATCTATTGCCGATCGGAATCCTGATCGCCGTGATCACGATCGTGGTGATCCGGCTGCCGCGGGTCGAGCTCGGTCACTCGATCGCGTTTCGGCGGCGGCGGCTGCTCAACTGGCTCCCGCTCGGACTGACGTATTCGTTCCTGTATTTCGGCCGCTACAACATCAAGCAGTTTCAAGGCATCGGGCTGACCGAGGCCGAGTACGGCACGGTGTTCGGCATCGGGTCCGCGGTCTACGGCCTCTCGTTCCTGCTCAACGGTCCGCTCACCGATCGCTGGGGCGGGCGCACGACGATCCTGATCGCCGCCGCCGGCTCCGCGCTGGCGAACGCGATCATGGGCTACATGGCGATGACCGGGAACACCTTCGGGCTTCAGCCGGTGACCGCGTTCGCGAGTGCCTACGCGCTCAACATGTACTTCCAGAGCTTCGGCGCGGTGTCGATCGTCAAGGTCAACGCCGGCTGGTTCCATCTTCGCGAGCGCGGCACGTTCGGCGGCATCTTCGGGATCCTGATCTCGCTCGGGCTGTACTTCGCGTACGACGTCGGCAAGCGGATCACCGAGCACATGGACATCGAGTGGCTGTTCTTGATCCCGGCCATGGTCCTGTGCGTGTTCTTCGTGCTGTCGTACCTGTTCGTTCGCAACTCGCCGTCGGACGCCGGGCATCTCGACTTCGATCTCGGTGACGCCGGGAACTCGCTCGACCGGCTCACCGTGATCCAGGTGTTCGTGAAGCTGCTCACGCATCCGGTGATCCTCGTGATCGCGTTCATCGAGCTGTGCTCGGGCTTCCTGCGCCAGGCGATCCTCCAGTGGGGCGTGGACTTCGGCAAAGGCATCGGGCTCGGCAACGACTTCGTGTTCGCGAACTGGGGGATGGTGTCGTGCATCGCCGGGATCACCGGCGGCATGTTCGCCGGCGCGATCAGCGATCACCTGTTCCAGTCACGGCGCAGCCCGGTGTCGGGCGTGCTCTACGGGATCATGCTCCTCAGCTCGATCGCGATCATCCCGTTGTTCGCGGCCCCCGAGGCGATCGGCTGGGTTGTCGCGATCATGTCGATGGCGATCATCGGCGTGCACGGCATGCTGACCGCGACGGCGTCGGCCGACTTCGCCGGCAAGGCCAACACCGGGATGGCGGTCGGGATCATCGACGGGTTCGTGTACATCGGCTCGACGGTCCAGTCGTTCCTCTATGGCGCGATGCTGCCCGCGTCGAAGATGCGCGACGCGAACGGGTGCCTCGTCCCCAATCCCGAGGCCGCGAAGATCGAGAACTGGTCGATCTGGCCGTACGCGATGATGCCGGTCGCGCTGATCGGGTTCGTGCTGACGCTCAGGATCTGGAACGCGAAGCCCAAGAGCGGCAGCAACAGCGGCCACTAACCCCAGCGCTCACTTGTGATGACCCGAGCCGCCCGAGCCCGAGATCTCGACTACATGATCCAATAGCGGAACACGAGGTGAGCCGGTCTCGTCGCTGTCTTGGCGGTTCCAGTCAACACGAGAGCGGGCTCAGATCGGGCTCGGGCTCCGCGTGCTTCGCACGCTGGGCTCGGGCTCGGATCGAGGGCTTCGACATCGTGTTCGTGATCGGGGTCGGCACGATGTTCCCCTATCTCGCGCGGCCGTTGCTCGTGGCGAAGACGGAGGGCATTCCGACGATCGAGATCGGGGTCCAGCACACCGATGTCTCCGACGTCGTGGACTTTCGATTTCGAGCGTCACCGATGCGCGTGCTCGATCTGATCTGGGACGTCTACACGCAGCTCGGACGGACGAGCCGCGAGACGCTCTAGGCTCGCGCGAGGTGCGTGAATGACAGTCGGGTACAGCAAATAATCGATACCTATCTTTCGTGAAGAAACGTAATCGAGATCGCGAGTGATCCGGTCCGACAAGCAAGTCCTCGTCGAGGATCCGCACTCCGAAGCTTGCTGATCATCGTAACTCTGCCTGCTTTTTCGACAATGACTGGAGGGCTCGGAGTGCGCGCCCTTGATACCCCGAGCGCCATGGCACGAAACAAGACCTACTCGATGATGCTCGTCATGGGACTGCTGGGCGCGTGTGCGTCGGGCAAGAACCCGGCGAGCGACGATGACGGCACGCCGGGCGGCGACGACGCCAGCACCGACCCAGGTGGTGGTGGTGGTGGTGGTGGTGGTGGTGGTGGTGGTGGTGGTGGTGGTGGTGGTGGCGGTGGCGGTGGCGGCGGCGGTGGCGGTGGCGACGAGCCAGACACCACGCTGCCGACCTACCCGACCGAGCATCCACGGATCTATCTGACCCCGAACCGCGCACGCCTCGTGGCGGCGCTCGAGGCCGGCACGCCGGCCGCGTCGAAGTTTCGCGCGAAGGTCGACCAGTGGGTCGCGGGTGCGGAGATCTGGGGATTCCAGGCGTGGAACGCGGCGCTCCTGGGTCAGCTGACCGGTAACCCGGCGTACTGCACGAAGGCGGTCGCGGTGGTCGAGGCGCAGGTCGCCGCGGCCGAGGCGGCGATCGCGTCGGGTGGGAGGCCCGAGGTCGCGCACGACAGCTACCTCGCGATCGGCGAGCTCGTCGGCGACGTCGCGCTCGTCTACGACTGGTGCTTCGACAAGGTGGCCTCGGGCCAGCGCACGCGGTGGCTCGCGTACGCGAACCAGGCGATCTGGAACGTGTGGAATCACACCCAGGCGAAGTGGGGCAGCACGGCGTTCCCGTGGAGCGGGTGGTCGGTGAACAACCCCTCGAACAACTATCACTACTCGTTCCTGCGCGCGACGATGCTCGTCGGGCTCGCCGCGAACGGCGAGAACGCACAGGCCGACGCGTGGGTCGAGCAGTTCCGTCAGACCAAGGTCTTCGGCCAGCTCGTCCCGACGTTCGACGCGGATCTCGTCGGCGGCGGCTCGCGCGAGGGCACCGGCTACGGCGTCTCGATGCGGCGGCTGTTCGAGCTCTATGACTTCTGGAAGGCCACGACCGGCGAGCGCCTCGCCACCAAGACCGGCCACACCCGCGCCTCGATGCTCGCGTTCATGCACCAGATCATGCCGACGCTCGACCGGGTCGCGCCGACCGGTGACCACACGCGTGACGTGACCGCGGCGTTCTTCGACTACCACCGCAACTACCTGCAGGAGCTGATCTCGATCTTTCCGACCGATCCGCTCGCCGGGCGCGCGAAGTCACTGCTCGCCGCGTCGACCGTCACGACGATGGCCAGCCCGTTCATGTTCGCGTACGACTTTCTGTACGACAACGCGAGCGTCGCCACGCGCCCGCTCGACGAGCTCGGGACGACCTACTACGCGAAGGGCATCGGCGAGCTCTACGCGCGCTCGGGTTGGGAAAAGGGCGCGACGTGGATCAACCTGATCGCGGGTCCGTACACCGAGTCGCACGCGCACCAGGATCAGGGCTCGATCATGATCTACAAGGGCGGCTGGCTCGCAGACGACGCCAACCTCCGGTCGAAGACGGGCATCAACCAGGCGTCGACGACGCAGAGCCTGGTGCGGATCGCTAGCGGTGGCACGCCGGTGCGTCAGATCGCGTCGACGATCTCGAACCTCCAGGCGCTGCACACCGGCACCGGCTGGGTGTACGCGTCCGCGGATCTGACCCCCGCGTACAAGAACGCCGCCACCGTGCAGAAGGTCCAGCGCGAGCTGGTGTTCCTCAAGCCGAACGCCGTGATCGTGTTCGACCGCGTGCAGAGCGCGGCCGGCACGACCCAGACCTGGCAGCTCGCCGCACCGGTGCAGCCGTCGATCAGCGGCAACACCGCGTCGATCACCAACGCCGGCCACGCGCTCCGCGTGACGCGGATCGCGCCGAGCACCGGCAGCATGTCGACGTATGACTTCCGCGGTGATCCCGACCTGATCGGTGGCTTCCGTCTCGACGAGTCGCAGCCGGGCGGGGACAACCGCTACCTGCACGTCCTCGGGATCGACGGTGCGGTGACGTCGGCGACCGCCTCGGGCTCGACCGGTGTGACCGTGAACCTCACCGACGGCCGTGCCGTGACGGTCACCTTCAACCGCGACACGGTCGGTGGAACGCTGACGATCGACGGCAACGCGACAACGCTCGGTACAGGAGTGGACGCACTTCCCGAGTAAGTGTTACGCGAGTGGTGTGCCGCGGTGGCTCATCACGTTGCTCCGCCTGACGCCGGTCGTGGCAGCGGCCTCGGGCGCGAGCGTGGTCGGCCTGATCGCGTTTCGCACGATCGTTCCGCTCGAGGAGCTGCGCGGCTCGTCCGCCGAGCTCGGCAACTATCTGCAGACCGTCGGGGGCATCTACGCGGTGCTGCTCGCGTTCGTCGTCTACGTCGTGTGGGGGCAGTTCAACGACGCGCGGGGGTTCGTCGAGCGTGAGGGGACCGCGCTCGTCGATCTGCACCGCACGGCCAGTGGCCTGCCGAAGGAGTCGCGCCTCGCGATCCAGGACGGTCTCCGCGCGTACGTCGACGGTGTCCTGCGCGACGAGTGGGTCGCGATGGCGCAGCACGACGATGCGGCCGTCGAGCGCGTCGGCCACAAGCTCGACGACGTGTGGCTCGCCGTGCATCGTTGCCAGCCCGCGGACACGTGCCAGCACACCGTCTACTCGGAGGTGCTGTCGCGGTTCAACGACCTGACGGATCTGCGAACCAGCCGCCTCATCTCCGCCCAGTTCCGGATTCCGCTGACGATGAAGATCTTGCTCTACACGGGTGCGGTGATCGTCGTCGGGTCGATGTACATGCTCTCGATCCCACAGCTCTGGCTTCACGCGATCGTGACGGCGGCGCTCGCTGGGGCGATCGCGCACATCCTTTACCTGATCACCGATCTCGACGACGCGTTCTCCGGAGACTGGCAGGTCGCCAAGCGCCCGTTCGAACGAGCCCGGCTCGGCTTCGAGCATACGCTGCAGCTCGTCGACTCCGACGAATCCAGATGACGAAGTGGCCCTTTGCATGCACTTGGCAAGGGGGCATGCGACCACTGCTCTTCATCCTGATCGTGGGGGCGTGCGGAGGCTCGCAGCCGCAGCTGGTCGGTCGTCAGCCGAAGACCTGGGCCGACCACATCACCGAGGCGGAACAGCATGAAGAGAATGCGATCGCCCACGAGCGAGCGGTCGCGGAGGCCGATGGCCCGAGTGATCCTGCCGCCTACGCCTGCGGCGACACGGTGCTCAACGACCAGCTCACGAGCGGCGGCGAACAGCTCACCTCGTGGATGCCGTGCTGGGATCTCGCGGAAGAATCCGCGATCGGTCATCGCGCCCTGGCGCGGAAGGAGCGCGCCGCGGCCAAGGAAGACCGTGAGATGGCGGCTTCGCTCGCACGCACCGAGCGCCAGTACTGCAGAGGCATTCCCGATCGCGAGTTGTCGCACTCGCCGTTCGCGCATCAGAAGGCGATCGCGCAGATCATCCCGCACCGCCAGTCGGGCGAGATCCACGGCGTGCGGATCGTCTTCAAGCCGGTGCCGGGCCTGACCGCCGGCTACATGACGCAAGCGATCGCGTGCCAGCGGGCGCGCTACCTCGTGCTCGGCAAGCCGGTGGAGCAGCCCGAGGATCCCACGCTCCTCGACGGTGCGGAGGTCACGGTGACCACTCGCGACGGCCACCTCGAGGTCCTCGTTTGGGTCGAGTCTGCCGTCGACGGCAGCATCGCGCTCGCCCGTGCACGGGAGCTGCTCCAGCCGCGAACTGCCGAGCGCTAGATCATCCCGACGAGATCGAGACATCACTGCTCGGTGCCCACGGACCCACTGGGGCGGCGGGCCACGTGGGCAACACTCGAGCAGTGACGACTCGATCTCGCCGGGTTCACCGACGGGGATTGCAGTTGCCGAGCCACGCCCAAGCGCTGGGATCTCTTGAAGCCCACCGGGAGCAAGCTGTACGAACCGTACACAGCTGTACGTTCAGCGACGACTCGATCGTCGGCTATGCGGACTTCGGGAGCTCGAAGCCGATCGTGATGTCGAGCGTGAGCGGCTGTAGCGTGCCGCCGATCGTCAGGCCGGGAGCCGTGCTTCGCGCGACCTCGTTCGAGACCCGAGGGAAGTACGCCGAGTCCCACATCTGGCCGTTCGGCGCCTCGGCGACCGTGACGACGCGGCCGAGCTCGATGCCGAGCGACTTCGCGGTCTGCGCTGCCTTGTCCTTCGCGGCGGTGAGCGCCATGTCGCGGACCTTCTTCTTGAGCTCCGCGAGATCGCTGCGACGGAACTGGCTCGACATCGCGCTCGCGCCGGCCTGCGCGCCGGCATCCATGATCGGGCCGATCTGATCGAAGCGATGCGTCGTCGCGGTCACGGTGATCTCCGCGCGGTACGTCGCGACCTTGAGCTGCGACCAGCCGTCGGGAGTCGAGGCGTAGATCGGGTTCAGCGTCAGGTGCGAGAGCCTGAGATCGGCGGCTTCGATGCCGAGCTTCATCAAGGCCGCGACCATCTCCTGCTGCTTCGCCTGCACCGCCGCCGTCGCGATGCCGGGGCGTGCGCCATCAGCGCTGATCGTCATGGTGAGGTCGGCGCAGTCGGGGCTGACCTCGAGCGTCGCGGTGCCGGTGACGGTCATCTGGCCGGGTCGCACGACCTCTGCGGCGGCGGGGATGGCGATGATCTGCGGGTCCTTGCAGGCGCCGAACGAGAGGAGGGAAGTCGCGAGGGCCAAGCTAGCCAGGGTCTTCTTCAACATGGAGGGTGAGTGCCTTTCTCTCCTACCAACGGACATCTGCCGCGATCGGAGCAGCGGCGCGCATGTCCCTTACACACGCCTTACGGTACGGTCCGCGCGTGTTGCACGAGCCGTTGACGCTGGCCTCGGGGCTGGTGATCCCGAATCGGATCGCGCTCGCGCCGATGACCAATCTCCAGTCACTCTCCGACGGGCAGGTCGGCGACGACGAGCTCGCGTGGCTCGGGTTGCGCGCCGATGGTGGATTCGGGCTCGTCTCGACGTGCGCCGCGTACGTCGCGCTCGATGGCAAGGCGTGGGAGGGACAGCTCGGGATCGATCGCGACGATCAGCTGCCGGGCCTCGCGCGGCTCGCCTCGCGAATCAGGCGCTCGGGGGCGGTCTCGATCGTCCAGCTGTTTCACGGCGGCGTCCGCTCGACCTCGCGAGTCACCGGCGAGCAGGTGTGGAGCGCTAGCACGTGGACCGAGGAGACCAAGGGCTACGAGGTGCCACGCGCGGCGACGGTCGCCGATCTCGAGCGCGTGATCGAGCAGTTCGCGGCCGCGGCGGTGCGCGCCGAGCGGGCCGGCTTCGACGGCGTCGAGCTCCACGCGGCACACGGCTACCTGCTCTCGCAGTTCCTGTCCTCGACGATGAACCCGCGCACCGATGGCTGGGGGGGCGATCTCGAGGGGCGGGCTCGGCTCGTTCGCGAGGTCCTGCGCGCGTGTCGCGCTCGTACCGGCCGCGGCTTCACGATCGGCGTGCGGCTCTCGCTCGAGGACTACGGTCACGCGCGGGGCATGGATCTCGACGACAACATCAAGGTCGCGCAGTGGCTCGCCACCGGCGATGCCGAGGGCACTGACTTCGTGCACGTGTCGCTGTGGGACGCGGCCCCGATGACGACGAAGCGGCCCACGCAGCATGCGATCCCGCTCGTGCGCGCCGCGCTGCCGAAACAGGTCGCCGTGTTCGCCGCGGGATCGGTCTGGACGCGCGCCGATGCCGAGCTCCTCGTCGAGCGCGGCGCCGAGGTCGTGGCGCTCGGGCGCGCGGCCATCCTGAATCCCGACTGGCCTCGTCGCGTGCACGAGGTCGGCTGGGCACCGCTGCGGCCACCGATGACGCGGGCCCAGCTGCTCGATCGCGCGGTGTCGCCGGTGTTCGCGCAATACCTGTCGCGGTGGAAAGGTTTCGTAGCCGATTGAGCGAGCTCCCGGGCCCACGCGGCGAATCCGATCGCTCGCTGCGGCGACCCACGAGGACATGCCCGAGACATACGCGACCGGGATCGGACGCCGCCATGCACGCCGGGGCATACTGGGAGCCGTGACGGCCTCCCGCCTCGCAGCGATCCGCGACCGCATCCGGCTGCTCGCCGTGATCGATCGCGATCGCCAGATCTTCGGCGCGCTGACCCACCGCCACGAGCTCGCACCTCCACTGACCGAGGATGGGCTCGGCGAGCTCGAGTCGCGGTCCGGCGCGCTCCCCGACGAGTACCGGCGCTTCCTGCGCACCATCGGATCGCGCGGTGCCGGGCCCTACTACGGCCTCGTCGAGCCTGCGGTGCCCGATTGTCCGTTCGGCCCGCTGCAGCCAGATTCCGGTCGCGTGTTTCGCTGCGACCACGAGACCGCATACGACACGAACATCGCCGATGGTGCGCACGTCCTCGATGGCACGCTGTATCTCGCGGAGCAAGGGTGCGGCGGGCGATCGTTGCTCGTCGTCCGCGGTCCACGCGCCGGTGAGGTATGGAGCGACTGGACTCGCGAGCGCGGAACGATCGCCCCCGAGGCCCCGAGCTTCCTCGTCTGGTACGAGCGATGGATCGATCGTGCGCTACTCGACTGGATCGAGCGCGCCGCACCACAGCTCGCGATCGATGGCCCGTCCGATGCGGGCCAGCTCGAGGCGATCGCGCTCGCGTTCGAGCTCGTCGAGCAACACGCGCCGGGGAATCCAACGTACCTGCGCACGCTCGGCTACCTCCACATGCGCGAGGGCCGCTGGGCCGACGCGGACGCGGCGTTCGCAAACGCGGCCAAGGCCGGCGAGGAATCGGAGGCGCGGCTCGCGCTCGATCGCGCGCGCCTCGCGGTCAAGCGCGGCGCTCCCGATGCAGCCATCCTCGCGGCGCATCGCGGTCTCGCGTGCGAAGGACTGTGGTACTCGACGCGCGACGAGCTTCGCGACACGCTCGAGCGCGCACTCGCCGCCGCCGGCCGCTCCGACGAGGCGCTCCAGATCCTCGACGAGCGAGCCGCCGAGCGGCACTTCTCGCTCGACCTCCACCACCGGCTCGCCCGCGAGCGGCTCGCCCGCAACGATCTCGGGAACGCGGGCGCGGCTCTCGAGCGCGCCGCCCTGATGGGCAACGTCCTCGGGCGGCCACTGCCGCTCGAAGACCGCGTCCCGGCCAGCTTCGATCCGATCATCAGCGAGCTGCGCGCCGCGGGCCGCCACGTCGATGCCGACGCGCTGGTGGCGCACGCCTCGTTGATCCTCGACGCGAACTGAGCCGCGGAATCGCAGAACCGCCAGGTCGCCGCAAAGGCCAAGCCGGCCAAGCAGGATCGGGCCGCGCCTCCGACTGCGACGGGCTCATCCTCGGAGAGATCAACGCCAGCGGAACGCCAGGGACCGCCGCAGACGCCAGGCAGAGATCGATCCGAGCAGATCCGATCCCCAAGTCTCCGACGCGGATCTCCGCTGGCGTCTTCGGCGTGTGCTGGCGTTCCGCTGGCGTTCCTCTTCGAGGGCGAGCGTCTCGTCGCCCTCCGCCGCTTCGCGATTCAGGCCAGGCGCTCGATCAGCTTCTTCGCGATCAGGTACGCATCACCGGGCCAGCGCGCCGACACGTAGCGCCCATCCTCGACGACGAATGCAGGACTGTCGTCCTCGCGGGTCCCGCGCTTGGACAGCGTACGCGGCCCGCGCTCGAAGTCCTCGGGCTTCGCGAGTGCCGCGCGGACCTCGTCCTCGACGTAGTCGGGATAGGTGCGGTAGTAGCGGCCGCGGCGCCAGAACGTGGCCAGGTACGCGCTGCGCTCCATGTACTTCGGCAGGCACGTCGTACGGACACCATGCAGCACGGAGTGGCCCGATGGATCCTTCGCCCGCGCCGCGACGAGCACGCCATGACAGATCGCCGCGATCGGCTTGGGCGTCGCGAAGAACGCCGCGGTCAGCCGCTGCACCGCCTCGCTGCCGAGGTACTGGCGCATGCCGGATGCGTGACCGCCGGCCAGGAACAGCGCATCACAGGACGTGGCGTCGAGCTCGCTCCATCTGCGCGGGGTCGTGAATGCAGGAGCGCGCTCGAGCTCGCGATAGAGCTCGAGCGGCTCGGGACGGGCACCGAGCGTGCCGAACACGACTCCGGTGAGGAGCAGAGGATCACAAGCTGGCGTCGCGCCGGCCTCGGTCGCGAACACGACTTCGTGTCCGGCCTCGACGAGGAGCTTCCATGGCACGACGACTTCGGTGATATCGAAGTCGTTGTCGGGTAGCGGAAACGCCACCATTGCCATCACGCACATCCTATGTCATCGGCGCGGCGCAAACGGATCCGGGCGCGTCCGGATTCATCCTCGCGTTCGCGCCGTCGTTGACGCCACGATCTCTCCGAACAAGTCCTTGATCGAGGGTTGATCGCGCGCTGATCCGTGATCGGTCGATGCCGTCGCCGGTTTGCACGGAAGTTGCTCCGTCGTCTTGCGAGCCGAGAGGGAGAGAACGCATGCCACGCAAGCAAAGATTCAAACCATCACGTAAGCCCAAGCCGCAAATGACGCCGGAGATTACCGAAGTGCAACGCACCTCGGATCCGGTCAACCCCGAGCCTGACCACGTGAGGCCATACATCCCCGACGACATCGAGTCGGGGCAATCCTCGCGATCGTCGACAGATAGCTCCTCGGTCATCGAGGACGTTGGAAGCGAGTCACACCGAGCGTGATCGCCCGGTCGCGCGCTTCAGCACGCACAGCGGAACGTTGAACTGTTGGCGCGAAGACATTATCGACCGAACCGACCAAGCGGGCATCAGCCGCGCGAAGCACGACGGGCCATCAAGTCCTCGTATCCCTCGATGAACCACACATCGAGCTCCTTCGCCCGCTGCATCGCGAACGGATGGGTGCGGTACAGCGTCAGCAGAACTTTGTAGGCCCTGTCGAGCGTCGACCGATCGACATCTTCATACTCGCGAACCTGACGCAGGAACTCGTCGCGATCCATCTCGCCGGCGAGCCGCGTCGTCCCACCGGCGAGCTTCATGAAGGTCGATCGTGCGGGCTCGATGTCCTGCACGCAGAGCAGGGCCGCGCGATCGCTCGTGAGCTCGGCGCATCGGTACCACTCGTACAGTGCGATCACGAGCCCCTGTCCGAGCAGCGCGCCGATCCCGAGCGTCGCCTGCCCGAGCAGGTTCACGACCGCCGCGATGTTGCGAGCCATCGTCCCGTAGAGCACGTGCCCGGCCTTGATGTGACCGACCTCGTGGCCGATCACGTAGAACAGCTCCTCGTCGCCGAGCAGATCCACCAGGCCCGACGTCACCGTCACGAACGGCTTGGTGTGTCCGTAGGTGAACGCGTTCGGGACCGGATCGAGGGTGACGTACATCTCCGGTTCGGGGACATCGAGGATCTTGCAGGCCCACGTCAGGCTGCGATGCAGGCGGCCGAACATCTTCGGCGTGACCCGCAGGTTCGAGGCGACGTTGTCGACGTAGAACAGCCGCTCGAGGCCGTACTCGAGGATCTTGGCCAGGAGCTTGTCGAGCCCGGGCACCTTCTTGAGGGCGTCGGTCGCTCGAGCGTCGTTGGGATGGCGGAACTCCTCGATGGAGAGGCCGGTGAGCGGCCGGAGCTTGCGCTTCTTCGATCCCTTCGCGTCCGCATTGCCATCGATGTCGGTCACGCCGCTATCATCCCACGCGATGATCTGCTGCGTCGACGTCGACTACCAGCCGGCTGGGGTGACCACCGCGTGCGTGGGTTTCGAGGCGTGGACCGACGCGATCGCACGGCTCGAGCTCGTCGTGCGCTCGACGGGCGCAGCGGCGCCGTACCAGCCCGGCGCGTTCTACGAGCGCGAGCTGCCCTACCTGCTCGCGGCGCTCGAGCGGATGCCCGTGCTCGACGTGATCGTCGTCGACGGCTACGTCTGGCTTGCGCCCGATCAGCCGGGCCTTGGATGGCACCTGCACGCGGCCCGCGGCGAGATCGTCATCGGGGTCGCGAAGACGCGCTACGCCGGGGCCGAGGCGATCGAGGTCGTCCGAGGGGACAGCGCGCGGCCGCTGTTCGTGACCGCGGTCGGCATCGACGCCGGCGTGGCGGCCGACCACGTCCGCGCGATGCATGGAGAGTTCCGGATCCCGACGCTGATCCGCTGCGCCGATGCCTTGGCGCGCGGCCATCGTCGAGGGCAGCGCGAATAACGCGGAGGCGGCGCTCGAATACCGGCCGGGTGGTCGTGATCGGCCGCGGCCGATCGGAGTACCATCCAGGGCTGGGTGAACCGTAAGGACGGTCATGACTGCTATGTCCACTGAAACACGCACCACTCTCCGGACCCTCGCGATCGATATCGGCGGGACCGGCCTCAAGGCGCTCGTCCTCGACATCGGCGGGACTGCCCTCACCGAACGCGCACGGATCGAGACGCCGAAACCGGCGCTCCCGGAGAGCGTGCTCGCCACGATCTGGAAGCTGATCGAGCCGCTCGGCGAGTTCGACCGCGTCAGCGTCGGATTTCCGGGCGTCGTCGTCGACGGGGTCACGATGAGCGCGCCGAACCTCGGAGAGGAATGGCATGGCTTCGATCTCGCCAAGACGATCGCCGACAAGACGCGGCGGCCGGTTCGCGTCCTGAACGACGCGGGCGTCCAGGGCTATGGCGTGATCGAGGGGGTCGGCGTCGAGATGATCCTGACGCTCGGCACCGGGCTTGGCTGCGCGCTGTACAGCGACGGCAAGTACGTCCCGAACCTCGAGCTCGCGCACCACCCGTTCGGCAACGGCAAGACCTACGAGCAGTACGTCGGCATCAAGGCGCTCGAGAAGATCGGCAAGAAGAAGTGGAACAAGCGGGTCGAGGAGGTGATCGCGCAGGTCATGCCGATCTTCAATCCCCGCAAGCTCTACCTCGGCGGCGGCAACGCCAAGAAGATCAAGTTCGACCTCCCGGCGAACGTCCAGATCACCGAGAACGTCGCGGGCCTCCTCGGGGGCATCGCGCTGTGGCACGACGGCAAGACAAGCTCCTAGCTCCGCGACTGCGGTGCCCGGACGTCAGCGTGCCAGCGGGCGCGATCATAGGTGAGGGCAGGGGAGCTGGTCGTTCGGTCGAGGGCCACTATGCTCGCTGCCATGCGTCGTGCGCTCCTCCTGATCCTCGTTGTCTCCTGCGGTCCCGGTAACCAGACGCCCGTCGCCAGGCAGCAGCCGGTCGCACCGGCGGCCCCGGTCGATCCGGCGCCGGCGGCGGATCCCGCACCGCCCGAGCTCCGCCTGCCGACCACCGTGCGGCCGATCCGCAACGAGGTCGAGCTGACGCTCGATCCGAGCACCGAGGACTTCACGGGGACGATCGCGATCGAGCTCGACGTGACCGCGCCGACGTCGGTGCTGTGGCTCAACGCCGAGGAGCTCGTGATCTCGAGCGCGACGTTCACCGTCGAGGGGAAGCAGCTCGCGGCGCGCCCGGTGTATGCGAAGGGCTACGTCGGGCTCGTGACCCCGAGCCCGCTCGCGGTGGGATACGCGAAGCTGGCGATCAGCTACGCGGGCAAGATGCACCGCAACGACGGCACCGGCATCTACCCCGCGAAGGAGGGGAACGACTGGTACGCGTTCACGCAGTTCGAGTCCACCGACGCGCGTGAGGCGTTTCCGTGCTTCGACGAGCCATCGTTCAAGGTGCCGTGGAAGCTCGCGATCCGGACGAAGCAGGCGCTGATGGCGCTCGCGAACACGCCGGTCACCTCGGAGAAGGACGAGGCCAACGGGATGAAGCTCGTGCAGTTCGCCGAGACCAAGCCGCTGCCGAGCTACCTCGTGGCGTTCGCCGTCGGGCCGTTCGAGACCATCGATGCCGGCAAGACGCGCCGCGGCGCTCCGATCCGCATCATCGTGCCGCGCGGCCGCACCGGCGACGCGGCGTATCCGGTGGAGACCACGCGGCCGCTCGTCGAGCTGCTCGAGGATTACTTCGGCTCGCCATACCCGTACCAGAAGCTCGACATGGTCGCGGTCTCGGTGTTCAACGCCGGCGCGATGGAGAACCCGGGGCTCATCACCTTCCGCCAGGAGTTGATCCTGACGAAGCCCGGCGAGATGACGCTCAGCAAGCAGAAGTCGTTCGCGATCGTCGCGGCGCACGAGCTCGCGCACATGTGGTTCGGCGACTACGTGACGCTCGCGTGGTGGGACGACACGTGGCTCAACGAAGCGTTCGCGACCTGGATGGAAGGCAAGATCATCGACAAGTGGAAGCCCGAGTGGGATGGCCAGGTCGGGATGGTCGCGTCGAAGGGCGGCGTGATGGGGAACGACAGCCTCGACGCGGCGCGGGCGATCCGCCAGGACATCGTGACCGCCGACGACATCACGAACGCGTTCGACGGCATCACCTACGCGAAGGGCGAGGCGGTGCTCAACATGATCGAGCGCCACATCGGCCCCGACGTGTTCCAGCAGGGCGTGCGCGGGTACCTCGCGAAGCACAAGTGGGGCAACGCGACCTACCAGGACTTCGTGGCTGCGATGACCGCGGCGGCGGGCAACGACATGCGCCCGATCTTCGACGCGTTCGTGCTGCAGAGCGGCGTGCCGCTCGTGTCGTTCGAGCTGTCCTGCAAGGCCGGCGCACCGCCGAGCCTCGCACTCGCGCAGCGCCGCTACGCGCCGACGGGTTCGAAGATCGATCCGAAGCGCACGTGGCAGCTCCCGATCTGCGTGCGGTGGGGTGCCGGCGCGACGACCGGCCGCGACTGCACCACCCTCGGGACGGAGACCGCGGAGCTCGCGCTGACCGCGAAGACGTGCCCGGACTGGGTGCTGCCGAACGAAGGTGGCCTCGGCTACTACCGCATGCTGCCGAAGGGCAAGCTGCTCGATCAGCTGCTCGCGCGCGGGCCCAAGGTGCTGACGCTGCCCGAGCGCGTCGGCCTGATCGGCGACGTCAACGCGCTCGTCGCGAGCGGTGACGTCCAGAACGGCGTCGCGTTGACGCTCGTCGAGACGCTGTCGAAGGACAAGAGCCGGCACATCGTCGACGCGTCGATCGGCGTGGTCGGCGGGATCGACGAGATGGTTCCGGACGCACTGCGCCCGAACTACGAGCGCCTGATCAAGAAGCTCTATCGCGCGCGGGCGGTCGAGCTCGGCTGGCAGAGCAAGAAGGGCGAGGACGACAACACGAAGCAGCTGCGGCCGAACCTGCTCTCGCTCGTCGCCGGGACCGGCAAGGATGCCGAGCTCGTCAAGCAGGCCACGGCGCTCGCGTGGAGGTGGCTCGACGATCACAAGGCGATCGAGCCGGATCTCGTGGGCGCGGTGCTCGGCATCGCGACGCAGTACGGCGATCAGAAGCTGTTCGATCGGCTCCACGCCGACGCGAAGAAGGCCAAGGACGATCGAACCGAGCGGGGCCGGATGCTCGGCGCGATGGGCGGCTTCGCGGATCCGAAGCTCGTCGCGCAGGCGATGGCGATCGTGCTCACCGACGAGTTCGAGCTCCGCGAATCGCTCGGCCTCCTGCAGGGAGGGTTCGCCGATCGGCGGACCCGACCGGCGGCGTACAAGTTCGTCACCGACAACTTCGACGCGATCGCGACCAAGCTCCCCGAGCCGTACCGGCCGTACATGGCGTTCACGTTCGTGTCGCTGTGTGACGACAGTCGCAAGGCCGAGATCGACGCGTTCTTCCGCCCCCGGATCGAGAAGCTCGACGGCGGCCCGCGCGTGATGGCCCAGGCGCTGGAGGCGTTGAGCCTGTGCTCGGCCGCACGCAAGGCGCAGACCCCCGGCGTCGTCGCATTCCTCAAGCGGCACTGACAGCGTCGGGCCGCTGACGTAGTATTCGGGTCGATGAAGTTTCGCGCGCTCTGGGTGATCGCGCTCGCGCTCCTCGTCCTGTCGGCGTGCAGGATCGTGCCCCGCAATCGTCGCCAGCACCTGGCGGATCCGACGATGCAGCCCGACGAGGACGTGCTGCGCGACAAGGCGCACGCGAAGGTGCACACGGCGCGTGAAGGGGCGGCGGGAGGCGACGGCGAGCCTGCCGGAGGTGGGTGTGGTTGTACGAACTAGCCTGATCTGCGCGGCGCTGGTGGCCGCGGGATTCTCTGATCTCCACGCCGACGCGACCGACGATACGATCATCGGGCACCAGGGCTGGCGCATCATGGACGTGCAGCTCCGCACGAGCTACCTCGGTCAGACCGGGCGCGGCTTCCAGTCGCAGGAGGGCCCGTCGCCCGGCGGCGAGGAGATGTTCGTGATCCAGCCGTCGGCGCTGATCACGATCCGGCAGAGCGAGCGGGTGGTCCACAAGATCACGCTGCCCGTCGATGCGATCAGCGCCGCCTCCCCGGACGCCGTCGATGCCACCACGTCGGCCTCGCGCAACAACGTCGCCGGTGATCTCGACATCCGCACCGCGATCAAGCTGTCCGACCACGACACCCTCACGACGCGCTTCTCGCTCCACGCCGAGGAGTGGCTCGGCGGCGGGACGATCGGCGCCGGGTGGCAGCGCTCGTTCGCCGACGACAACGCGACGATCTCGATCAACGGCTCGTTCGGCTACGACGTGTTCGACGATCACGATCACTTCGGGACCTACCTCGGCAAGACCGGGCGCGGCACGGGCAACCTCAACCTCAGCGGGTCGCAGCTGTTGTCACCGACCACCGTGATCGATGCGAGCTACGGCGTGACCTACCAGCGGGGCACGCTGCGCACGGGCTGGAACGCGGTGCCGGTCGACGACGGCACGCTGACCGACGAGATCTTGCCGCGCGGCCGGCAGCGCCACGCGCTGGCGATCGGGATCGCGCAGCACGTACCGCGATCGCACTCGACGATCAAGGCGCGGTATCGCGGCTACGTCGACGATTTCGGCTTGCGCGCACACACGATCGAGGCGAGCGTGTACCAGTACCTCGTGGATTGGTTATACGTGCGCCCGAGCTACCGCTTCTACGACCAGGATGGCGTGGACTTCTTCACGACCAACCTGGGGAGCGGGTTCGGCCCGTTTCGCACCGCCGATTCTGATCTCGCGCCGTTCCACGCGCACGAGTACGGCCTCCAGCTCGCGACCATTCGCGACCGCGGGCCGCTGCGCAAGTGGTCGGTGTCCGCTGAGATCCTCAGGTACCAGCGCAGCAACGATCTGCAGATCACCGCGATCGCGCTCGGGCTCGGACGGATGATGTGACCGCGCGGGCGTTGCTGCTCGGGCTCGTCGTCGCGGTCGCCGCGTGCACGCCGGCGGTGCGGCCAGCGCTGCAGCAGCTGCCGCGCGACGGGCGGCTGGTCGATCACGTCACGTCGGCCTCGTTCGTCGCCGCCGATCGCTACCGGGGGCGCGTCGTGGTGCTCGACTTCTGGGCCGGCTGGTGTGCCGAGTGCAAGCGCACCATCCCGCAGATCCAGCGGCTCGCAGCAGCGTTCGCCGCCGAGGGGCTGCTCGTCATCGGCGTCAATGCCGGCGAGCGCACCGCCGATGCCACCGCGTATGCGCGCGACTTCGGGATCGATTACCCGATCGCGCTCGATCCGCAGCTCGAGTTCTCCGATCGGCTCGGCGCCGGCAGCCTGCCGATGCTGCTCGTCGTCGATCGCGACGGCGCCGTGGTCCATCGCTCGAAGCACGTCGATGCCGAGACCCTCGAGGTCATCCGCAAGCTGCTCGGCGCGCGCCGCACCTCGGGCGCTCCGTAGCAGATCATCGTCCCGGAGTGGCCACCAGCCGGACATTCGTCCGGGATTGTTAGCTCGCGAGGGTCGCGCGGAGATCGCCGTCGGAGAACACCCACAGGTTGCCGGGCACCCCGTGGATCCACGTCTCGTTGCGCGTCAGCGGTGCGGTCGCCACGATCGCGACTCGATCGCTCGGGGTCGTGACCTGCGAGAAGTCGACGGTGAGCTCGTCGTCGGCGAGCGTGGCCTGCGCGAACGGCGCCTTGCGGATCACGTAGCAGAGCTTCGTCGCGCAGCGCGCGAACAGGTGGATGCCGTCGCCGAGCAGGAAGTTGAAGGTGCCCGCGCGGCCGAGCTGGGCGCCGACGTCGGCGATCGCCTGCCAGAGCTCGCGGCGCTTGCGCGGGTAGGTCGGGAACTTCTTCTGCAGCGCCTCGAGCATCACGCAGAACGCGTACTCGCTGTCGGTGTTGCCGATCGGCTGGAAGCGCTTGAGCGGCCACTTGCGCACGCCCTTGACCGTGCCGTTGTGCGCGAACGTGAGCGTGCGGCCCCACAGCTCGCGGACGAACGGGTGCGTGTTCGCGAGCGAGACCTTGCCGCGCGTGCGGCGGCGGACGTGGGCGATCGCGAGCAGCGTCTTGATCGGGTTCTGGCGCACGTAGGTCGCGAGCGGCGAGTGGGCGGCGGCGGCCGGCTCGAGGAAGGTGCGCACCGCGTTGCCTTCGTAGAGCGCGAGGCCCCAGCCATCGCCGTGCGGCCCCTTCACGCCGCCGCGTAGCGCGAGCCCCGAGAACGAGAACACGATGTCCGTAGGGACGTTGCACTCCATGCCGAGCAGCTCGCACATCTAACGGACCGGAGCTCCTCGCACGTCTTGCACACGATATCGAACGCGGCGCGCTGCGTCCAACAACGCGACACGGGCAACGAACCGATCGAACGCTGCCGTCCGAGCAGCGGACAAACATCCGTTGGTCAGTCGGCGTGCGGGATCGTCACTGGAAGCACCGCACCTTCTTGCAATCCATCGTCTTGACCAGCTGGCCGGCGAAATCGAAGAACTGGTTCTTCTCGGGCGTGCCGTCGCCCCGCCGCACGATCCGCACGGCGTGCCAGCTGGCCGGGCACGTGTGGCCCGCATAGCAGCCGGTGTAGCGCGCCGGCTTGCCGGCCTTGTCGAGGACCACCACGGCGAACCGGCGGTGGGCGGCGTCGTAGAGATCGCGCCGGGTGGCCACGCCGTACGACTCGACGAGGGTGCCCGCCGCGTCGTAGCCCGTCGCCTCGAACGAGTGATCGTAGTTGTCGTAGCGGAACCGGCGCGACGCGGCGGCCAGGTTGAGGGCGGGTGCGCCGCGCTCGTCGAAGAACGTGCGCACGGATTCGCGGCCGGCGGCGTCGTGGACGGCCCGGTCGCGGTGAAACCCGAGCCGCCCGCACGTCACCGGCTTGGCGTTCGCGTCGAAGCACGCGCGGCTCGTCTCGTTGCCGAGGTCGTCGAGCTCGCGGCGCACCTCGAACACGCCGTACACGGGATCCTCGTCGGGCGTACCGTCGACGGCGTAGTGCTGGGTCGAGCTCGCGTGGCCGGCCGCGTCGCGCTTGTAGTCGTAGCGGGCCGGATCGCCGGTCCCGCATAGCATCCGGTCGCCGGCGGCGTTGACGCACGTGTGGCTCGTGATCGCGCAGTGGTCGTCGACCACGTAGTCGGCCCCGTGGCCCTGGGGCTTCGCGCTGCCGGCCGCGGCGTGGATGCGCATGCTGATCCGACAGCCGCGCTCGTCGTACGTGAACTGTCGTGCGCTCGCACCGGTCGTGTCGTTCGATGGCTTGTCGTCGGCACCGAGGCAGCTCGTGCGGGCGACCTGGCCACCGGCGTCGTACTCGGTACGGCGGCCGTGGCAGCCCTTCGTCGACGCGACCGGCTTGCCGTCGACGCCGCGGTAGCGCTCGACGAGGACGCGGCCGTCGGGGTCGAGCTCGTAGCGCAGCTCGTGGATGCCGTCGGAGGCGGCGATCGGCGCGCCGTCGAGCCCGAGCCGGAGCTCCGCGACGACGAACCCGCGCGGATCGCGTCGGTACTTCGTCGTCGCGACGCCGCGGGTGTCGCGCATCGGCTCGCCGAGCCACTGCAGGCAGCGCACCACGTCGAGCCGGCCGCCGGGTCCGAGCTCGACGCCCATGTAGCCACAGCCCGCGAGCGCGTTCGCGCCGTTCCGCTCGCGGCCGGAGTAGCGCGTCGGCGAGGCGAACAGCAGCGCGGACTCGAGGCGGCCGTACTCGTCGAACGTCAGCCGTTGCGTCGTCGCGCCCTCGGCCATGACGTAGACGTGGGTCGCCTGGACCACGTCGTCGTATCGTGACTCGGCGACGACGAGGTCGGTGCCCTTGCGGCCGATGCGCCAGCCGGCGAGCCGCTTCGCGCGCGAGCCGGCGCAGGTGATCGTCGTCGCGCTCGGCGCGCAGTGCGCGTGGCCCGTCCAGGTCAGCGAGTCGTTCGGCGGGATCACGAAGTCGAGCGGAGCCGGTGGTCCGCGGTCCGGCTCCTCGAGCAGGAAGATCTTGTCGGTGCCCGCCGCGACCGGTGTCGGATAGTCGGGATGCGGGCCGACCTCGGGCAACGGCGAGGTGATCGGCTGCCTCGGCGCGGGCTTCGGCCTGGGCTGGCGAGCGCCTGCGTCGACAGCGGGCCGGGCCGCCGGCGGTGGCTCGCGTTCGCGGTCCTTGCAGGCCACGAGCAACGCGACGACGAGCGCTAGCTTGAACACGCCGCGAGCTTATCAGCCGACACCCGTCGGCCGGGCTTGCCGAGACGCACCGTGTCGAGCGATCCGGCTTCGTCCTCGCGCGTGGTGGGAACCGAACAGCCCGCGTCGAGATCATGGTGCCCGCGCCGATGATGCCGGGTCAGATGCCGCCACCACCGCCATTGGCGCCGCTGCCACCGCCACCGGCGCCGCTGCCACCGCCACCGGCGCCGCTGCCGCCACCGACGATGTGACGCCGGCGCGCGGTCTGGCTCGCCGCAAAAGTGTCGACTCGATGCCCTCTCCCACGCGTTGTCGAGATGTATGTTCCCGCGGAATGCCGCGATCGACGTGCACGTTGAGCGGCGAGGAGAGGGCAGATCATGATCGAGCGTTTCTTGACGTCCGTGGTGCTGGTGGCAATCGTCGGCTGCGGCGGTAGCAAGTCCGACGAGACGAAGCCGCCGAGCGGCGAGGGATCCGGAAAGGCCGACGGGCCGAAACGCTCGACGATCACCTCCGCGAAGCTCCTGCCGATCGTGCGCGAGCTCGGCGCCGAGCAGGTGACGCCCACCGCGATCGTGGTGAGCTTCGCGACGCCGATCATCGAGCGCGACGAGGTCGGCCGCGTGACGTCGAAGTCGGTCTTGAAGGTCACGCCGGAGGTCGCCGGCACGCTGACGTATGCCAGCGTCTCCGAGCTCAAGTTCACCCCGACGCAGCCGCTCGAGTTCGACACGAGCTACCAGGTCGAGCTGCAGAAGGTCGAGACGCGCGATGGCGTGCTCGTGCCCGAGGGCGGCGCGAAGTGGACGCACTCGTTCAAGACGCCCGCGTTCAAGATGATGGGCTGGGCCCCGACCGAGATCGACCTCGTCAACAAGAAGCTGACGATGCAGATCACGTTCTCCGGCGCGGTCCTACCGAACGTCGCGCGCAACGCGATGACGTTCACCGTCGACGGCACGCCGATCGGCGTCGACGCCTGGGCCGGCGGCAAGTCCGGAGCCATGGTGATCGCATCACGCGGCAATCCCGCGAACCTCGTGAGCGTGCAGATCAGCGATTCGCGGATCAAGGTCGGTACCAAGCTCGGGCTCGCGCTCAAGGCGGAGCTGCCATCGCTCGCGAGCGCGAAGGCGCCGGCCGCCACGGCCGCGTACGTCGTCGCGAACGACAAGGCCGTCTCGATCAAGGGCGCGAAGTTCGTCGAGGGATCGAACGGCTACTACCTCGAGGTCGCGTGCGACGACAAGGCGGCCACGGCGGGCCATCGCAGCTACTACGAGGGCGAGGGCTACTACAACCTGTCGGAGCGCTGCCAGCTCTCCGAGGAGGCGCTGGCGCGGATCCAGTTCAACCCCGCCGTGAGCAAGGCGTACATCACCGGCGGCAAGTCCGGATTTCGCGTGTTCGGCGACTTCAAGCGCGGCGTGTACTCGGTCAAGATCGAGAGCGGGGCGCGATCGATCGACGGCGGTGTGGTGCTCGCACCGTTCTCGCGGTCGTACTCGGTCGCGGCGCGCAAGCCGCAGCTGTCGTTCGCGTCGTCGGGGCGCTACCTGCCGCGTGCGGCGTGGAGCAACCTCGGCATCAAGCACCTCAACGTCGACGAGGTGAACCTGATCGTTCGCCAGATCCCGCCGGAGAACCTCGTGTTCTGGCTCGGCAACACGGGCTCGGATGCCGCCGACGAGCGCACGAGCAACGTGATCCTCAAGCAGGAGATCCCGCTCCGCGGAGATGCCGACGTTCACGCGACGACGTGGCAGGACGTCAGGGCGATCTTGCCGTCGACCACCAAGGGCGTACTCGAGCTCAAGCTCGCCGGCGTCGGCGTGGACGCGACGTCGCGCCTGTTGCTGACCAACCTCTCGCTCGTCGCGAAGAAGACCGCGCCCGCCGCCGAGCCGTGGAACCAGACGGTCCACGTGTGGGCGCTCGACATGAATTCGTCGGCGCTGCTCGACGGGGTCGAGGTCACGCTCGTCCGCAAGAGCGGCAAGGTGGTCGCCAAGTGCACCACGGCGGGCGGTGGCTGCAAGCTCGACGCGAAGAACGACAAGGATCCCGACCAGGCCGAGCCGTTCGCGCTGATCGCGAAGCAGGGCGACGACCTGACGTACCTGCGCTACCAGGACCTGCGCGCCGACGTGGCCGAGTCGAGCACGTCGGGCATCGCGTACGTCGCGCCGACCCCGTATCGCGCGGCGATCTACTCGGACCGCGGCGTGTACCGCCCGGGCGACACCGCGCACGTCGTCGCGATCGTGCGTGACGCGAAGGATCGCGCGCCGGATCAAGCGCTGCCGATCGACGTCAAGGTGATCGATCCGCGAGCGAAGATCGTGCGCAAGGTCGTGCTGAAGACCAACCCGGGCGGCGTCATCAACCTCGATCACGCGCTGCCCGCGTTCGCGGACACCGGTCACTGGCGCGTCCAGCTCGCGGTCGCCGACAAGCCGCTCGCCGCCTACGACCTGCAGGTCGAGGAGTTCGTCCCCGAGCGCATGAAGGTGACGATCGTCCCGAAGACGCCCGAGAACCTGATCGGCACGAAGATCACCTTCGAGATCGCCGCGAGCTACCTGTTCGGCGGCACGGCGATCGACAGCGGCGTCAAGCTCACCTGCTCCGTCGAGCCCGAGCGGTTCTCACCCACCGAGAACTCGGAGCTCACGTATGGCGTCGACCCCAAGGGCAAGTCGGTCAGCCTGGGCGAGGCCGAGAACCAGCTCGATCCGGCGGGCAAGGTCCAGCTGGCATGCCCCGAGGGCGCCGCGGCCACGGCGTTCACGCAGACCGCCCAGCTGACCGCCACCGCGGCCGTGCTCGAGGCAGGGAGCGGTCGCGCGACGGTCAAGACCGCACACGCGACCTTGCACCCCGAGAAGTTCTACATCGGCGTGAAGACCAAGACCCCGATGGTCTCGACCGGCAAGACGTTCACCGTCGAGGGCATGATCGTCGACTGGAACGGCAAGCCCACCGCGGAGGCACCCGCCAAGCTCGACGTCGAGCTCGCACACCTCGAGGCCGACTATGGGTACGGCTACGACGAGGACACCGGCGAGGCGCGCTACGACCGCAACATGCGCACCGTGCCGGAGGGCAAGCAGGAGGTAGCGATCATCGGCGGCAAGTTCCGGTTCGACGTCACGCCCGGCTCGGCCGACATCGGCTACGTCGTGAAGGTCAAGGCGGGTAACGCTCGCACCGACCTCGTGCTCGACGGCGTCTATCCCTACGAGTACTACTCCGAGTACGGCGACAACGATCGCGTCGACCAGACGCCGCGCCCGGCCAAACCGACGAAGCTGTCGATCAAGCTGCCGAAGGAGATCGCCGTCGGCGTGCCGACCGCCGTGAAGGTGCTGGCACCGTATCGCGGCAAGCTGCTGTGGACCGTCGAGACCGACAAGGTCGTCACGTCGCAGTGGGTCGACACCGCGGGCGGTGAGGCGAACTGGACCTTCAGCCTCGCCACGTTCGCGCCGAACGTCTATGTCAGCGCGTTTCTCGTCAAGGATCCCCACCTCGAGTCGAAGGACGCGTTCCTGCCCGACCGTGCCTTCGGGGTGACCTCCGTGCGGGTGACTCCGACGGCGTTCACGCAGCAGGTCACGATCAAGGCGCCGAAGGACGTCCGGTCGGCGAGCCCGCTCGCGATCACCCTCGACCTCGGTGGCCCGGTCTCCGAGCCGACGTTCGCGACGGTCGCCGTCGTCGACGAGGGCATCCTGTCGCTCACGAGCTTTCCGACCCCCGATCCGAACGCGCAGCTGTTCGCGAAGCGCGCGCTCGGCGTCGAGACGTTCGAGACGATCGGCTGGACGATGCTGCATCAGCCGGCCGGTGCGTCGTCGAAGACCGGCGGTGGTGACGAGGGATCCGCCGAGGCCGACGAGGGCGGCGCGCTCGACAAGGGACGCGTGCAGCCGGTGAAGCCGGTCGCGCTGTTCTCCGGCGTCGTGCAGGTCGGCGCCGATGGCAAGCTGACCATCCCGTTCCAGATCCCGACCTATCGCGGGCAGGTTCGCGTCATGGCGATCACGGCGAGCGCGACGCGCGTCGGGCGCGCCGAGGCGCAGGTGGTCGTCAAGGATCCGCTCGTCGTGCAGGTGACGTTCCCGCGGTTCGTCACGCACAACGACGAGATCCAGATCCCGGTGTTCATGACCAACCTGTCGGGCGGACCGCTCGACGTCTCGATCAAGCTCGAGAGCAGTCACCTCGCGATCCCCGGCCTCGTCACGCGCAAGGACGCCGCACCGCCGATCACGTTCGGCGGCAAGGACAGCGCGACGAAGCGGATCGCGAACGGATCCGCCGAGACGGTGGTGTTTCAGGCGAAGGCCGCGATCCCGATCGGCGGTGCGAAGCTACGCGTCGTCGCGAGGGCGACCGGGGCCGCGACGTTCGAGGTCAGCGACGAGCTGGAGGTACCGTTCCTGCCGGCCGGCCCGAAGGAGCGCACGATCCAGAAGCTCAAGGTCGAGGCAGGCACGCTCGATCTCGTCGCGAAGGCCGGCGCGCTCAAGGGCTGGATGCCGACCTCCGAGACCACGACGTTCTGGCTGACCTCGAATCCCTACGGCGAGTCGTTCGAGCACCTCAAGTACCTGATCCATTATCCGTACGGCTGCATCGAGCAGACGACCTCGTCGACCCGCCCGCTGCTCTACGTCGGTGCGCTCGCCGAGCAGGTCGATCCGAAGCTCGCGGCGCTCAAGCTCGAAGACATGGTGATCTCCGGCATCAACCGCATCTTCTCGATGCAGACGCCGGCGGGCGGCTTCGGCTACTGGCCCGGGTCGACCGACCCCGAGGACTGGTCGACCGCGTACGCGGTGCACATGCTGCTCGACGCGAAGCAGGCGGGCTACGCGCTCCCCGAGGATCGCCTCAAGGAAGTGCTGGCATGGATCGACACGCGCGCGGCGGCGTACGAGCGCGGTCTCGGCAAGTACGATCGGCACTCGAGCATCTACTACGACGGCCAGGTCCAGGCCTACTTCCACTACGTGCTCGCGCTCGCGGGCAAGGGCAAGAAGGCGCGCATCCTGAAGCTCATCTCGGAGCTGCCGGCCACCGCGAAGGGCGAGCAGCTCGAGGATCTCTACCTCTTGAAGGCCGCGCTCTACCTCGCCGGTGACCGCCGCTACGCCCAGGACCTCAAGACCGTCGACGCGTCCCCGATCGGGCTCGAGCGCGTCAACAGCTGGAGCTTCTACTCCGATCGTCGCCGGCGCGGCATGATGCTCAGCACGTTCTTCGATCTGTTCGGCAACGATCCGGCCGGCGAGCCGCTCGCGCAGCGCGTGGCGCAGGCCCTCGTCGGTCAGCCGTCGTACTACTACAACACCCAGGAGCTGGTGTGGGGCGTGACCGGGCTCGGCAAGTGGGTCGCGGCGCAGGCGGCGAAGGGCACGGCCGACGGCAAGCTCGTCGCCGACGGCGCGACGATCGGGGCGCGCGCGACGAAGACCAAGAGCAACGACAAGTCGTGGACGCTCGTGCGCGCGAGCGAGTACAAGCAGCTCTCGATCGAGATCCCGCAGAGCGCCGCCGGGATGTGGCTCGTGATCAACAGCGAGGGCGTACGGCCGGGCGCGAGCTACAAGGTCGGCGGCAACGGGCTGAAGGTCTCGCGCACGTACCGCTCGCTCGACGGCACGGAGCTCGATCCGGCGGAGGCCGATGCGCTCAAGCTCGGTGACCTCGTGTTCGTCGAGGTCGAGGTCGGGAACACGAGCGGCGTCTCGATCCAGAACATCGCGCTCGTCGATCGGCTGCCCGCCGGCTTCGAGATCGAGAACCCGCGGCTCGGCCGGTCGATGAAGCTCGACTGGCTGGCAGAGGACACGATCTGGCCGGTCGAGTTCCTCAACATGCGTGACGACCGGCTCGAGGCGTTCGGGACGCTCGGCCCGAACAGCTCGAAGAAGATCGTGTACACGGTGCGCGCCGTGACCTCGGGCAAGTTCACGATCCCGCCGGTCGAGGCGGAGGCGATGTACGACCCGACGCTGTGGGCGCGCGCGGCGGCGGGGACCGCGCTGATCGGCGGTCCATGGACGGGCAAGACCATCTGATCGCAGGGCGATCGCGCAGGCTCCGGCGGCTCGCGCGCTTCGCGACGTGGACGCTCACCGTCGTCAACGCGGTGTTCCTCGTGCTGCTGGCGCTGGTGTTCGTGATCCCGCTGCCGGATCGCGACACAGGCTGGTCGTTCGTCGTCGAGTATCGCGATGGCCAGCCGGCCCACGTGTTCCTGTCGCCCGACGACAAGTGGCGCCTGCAGGTCAGCCTCGATCGCGTCGATCCGAAATTCGTCGAGGCGCTCGTCGCGCTCGAGGACAAGCGGTTCTGGAGCCACGACGGCGTCGATCCGCTGGCGATCGGCCGAGCGGCGTGGACCAACGTCACGCGCGGGACCCGAGTCTCGGGTGGCTCGACGGTGTCGATGCAGCTCGCGCGCTTGCTCGAGCCGCGGCGCCGCACGGTGCCGAACAAGCTGGTCGACATGTTTCGCGCGGTGCAGCTCGATCTGCGGATGACCAAGCACGAGATCCTCGAGGAGTACCTCGCGCGCACGCCGTACGGCGAGAACGTCGAGGGGATCGAGTCGGCCTCGTGGGCGTACTTCGGCCACGGCGCGCAGCACCTGACGCCGCTCGAGATCGCGACGTTGCTCGCGGTCCCGCAGGGCCCGGCGCGCTATGCCCCGAAGCCGGCGAACGAGGCACGCCTGCGCGCGCGGCGCGACGCGATCCTCGGCAAGCTGATCGCCGCGGAGGTGTTCGCGACGGTCGACGCCGACGCCGCGCTCGCCGAGGCCACCTCCACCCCGCCGCCGGATCGGCTGCGCCCCATGCCTCGCGACGCGCCGCATGCCGCGATCTCGCTGCGCGCTCGCCACCGCGATCACGGTCGCATCCGGTCGACGCTCGATGCCGGAGCTCAGGCGCTCGTCGAGCGCGAGGTGGCCCTGCGCGCCCCCGAGCTCCAGCGCAAGGGCATTCACGGCGGCGCGATCGTCGTGGTCGATCACCGCACGCGCGAGGTCGTCGCGCTCGCCGGCAACCTCGACTTCGACGATGCCAAGCACGGAGGTCAGATCGCGATGTTCGAGCGGCCGCGGTCCCCGGGCTCGACGCTCAAGCCATTCCTCTACGCGCTCGCGATCGATCGAGGCCTCGCGCTCCCCGGCTACCTCGTCGCCGACGTGCCGAACCAGTACGGGACGTATCGCCCGCGCAACTTCGACAACGACTTCGCCGGCCTCGTGACCTTGAAGGACGCGCTCTCGAAGTCGCTCAACCTCCCGTTCGTCGATCTGCTCGGGCGCCTCGGCGTCGAGCACTTCATCGCCGAGCTCGAGCGCATGGGGGTGTCGGGCGTGCGTGCCGTGCCGGGCACGTACGGGCTGTCGATGATCGTCGGCGGCATCGAGCTCACGCCGCTCGAGGTCGCCGGGCTCTACGCGACGCTCGCCGAAGACGGCCGGTACCGTCCCTTGCGGCTCGTCGTCACCGACGCGGCTGCCACCGACGCACCGATCTTCGGCGCCGGAGCCGCGTACCTCACCCGGCAGGCGCTGTCCGAAAAGGATCGTCCCGACTTTCCTCGCCGCCGCGCGGCGCACGGCCTGCCACCCGCGATCCACTGGAAGACCGGGACGAGCTTCGGGTTTCGCGATGCGTGGGCCGTCGGTTCCGGTCCCGAGTACACCGCGGTGGTGTGGACCGGCAACGTCGACAACAAGCCCTCCGCCGAGCTCGTCGGCTCCGAGGCCGCCGGTCCGCTGCTGTTCGACATCCTCGAGGGGCTCGCGGATCGCACGCGCAAGCCCGACGCCGCGGCTCCACCGGACGAGCTGACGACGATCGAGGTCTGCGCGTACTCGGGTCACCCGCCCACCGACGCGTGCGGGGATCGAGCGCGGGTCCTCGCACGGCTCCACGCCGTACCGACGGCGCCGTGTCCGTATCACCAGGCCTACGACGTCGATCGCGAGACCGCACACGCGGTGCTCCCGGCTTGCCGCGTGGCGGGCCGCGACTACGATCGTAGGAGCTTCGTGGTGCTGCCGAGCTCGGTGAACGCGTGGCTCGCCGACCGCCACCGCGCCATCCCTGCTGCTCCGGTGTTCGCCGAGGGCTGCATCGGTGGGGCGGGCGGCGCGCCGGTCATGATCATGCCGAGCGAGGGGCAGATCGTGACACTGATCCCGGGCGTCCCGGCGCGCAATCAGTCGGTCACGCTCGCGGTCTCGACGCGTGCCGCGAGCGTGTCGTGGTTCGTCGACGGCGAGCTGATCGGCACCACCCCGTCGAGCGAGCGCCTCTACTGGACGCCACGCCCCGGCAAGCACGAGGTGGTCGTCGCCGACGAGAGCGGCCGCAAGGCGCGGCGCACGCTCGAGGTCCAGCTCGCGGCCTCGCAACGCGCCGATCACTAACGCTGCCTGCACCTGCACCTGTACCTGCACCGGTGCACCTGCGGGGCGAGGAGTGCCAGTGACGAGGAGACGCCGATGTTTGGCGCGGCTGTCGTGGCGACTCGGATCCCCGAGCAGGAACGAGAGATGGTCGGAGTCGAGGTCGAGGCGGCGTGGTGGTTTGGTCGGGTTTGCCTCGCCGTGGAAGGCTCGGCGCCCTGGAACATCGTCGAGGACGGACCGCGCGCGGCGACGCTGGGTGGCCAACGACACCAATGCGGCTGACAATCCGCGCGATCAACGCCGGTGCGCTCTCCAGCGCGCGACGAACTCGTCGCTGTGAAACTCGAGTCTCGCCTCGGTGCCGGCACGTTCCTGGCGCAGGAGTGCGTGGCAGGCAGGTGCGTGGCCGGCCAGGTTCGCGCGCGCCGTGATGCGAAACAGCTGATAACCGACGAGCCCACCGATCAGCGCGCCGAGGACGGCTGAACCTCCATAGATCGGTCCGTAGACAGGATCGAGCTCGTGCCAGCTGGTCGCGAACCCGACCGCGACGACCACCGCGATCGCGAGCAGGAAACCGCAGAGTACGGCAAGTCCCGTTCGCCGCCCGACCGTCCCACGACACGTGTCGCACCACGGCACCTTCAGTGCCAGCACCGTCGCGCGGTTGCCGAACTGCTCGAGCAAGACCCGAACGTCACGAGTGTGCGGCGTGTGTGCGAGACAACAGCAACAGATCTCCGGCATCGCATAGCGACCCTCTCTCACGATGATGATGTCGCTCATGGATCTCCAATGATATCACGATTGCATTGCCTGAATCCCGATCGTGTCCTCGGCGCGGCGGTGTGCTCCGCCGGCAGATGAACAGCTCGCTCGCCGCGAAGTCGAGCGGGCTGTACGCGATCGTGTTGAAGAGCGGTCGTGAACGTCGAGACGGTCCTTCTGCCGAACGTCGGCCGCGGGGGTGTTCGCGGCGTTCTGCGCGACATCGCGCACGTAGATCTCCGAGCCGTCGTCGATCACCGTGGAAAGTCCGGTATGCCGGCGGCGGGGTGAGGCACAATGGTGGTGTCTTCGTGTCCCGGGTGCGACGCACACAGACCTGGCTCGCCGCGGTCCCCGTCATGGTCATCTATCTGGCGGTGCCGTGGCGGTGCAGCCTGTTCAACGTGGCCCCTGACCTCGGCTCGGGCCCGGCGCCGTCCCAACCGTACAAGCCGAAGACGCCCGAGGTTCCGGTCAAGCGCGAGACCCTGACGAACGGCAACGGCCACGCACCTGCGGCCAGAACAGTGACGCTCCCCGACGAGGTCATCGTTCGCGTGATGGATCTCGGGCGGGTCGCGATCGTGCGGTGCTTCAAGAAGGCCAGCTTCAACGATCCGACGGTGTTCTCGTACAAGGTCCGGCTCCACTTCGAGCTCGATCGCAGCGGCATGATCACGGCGGCCACGAGCGATGCCGAGGATGCCGCGCTCGCGGCGTGCCTGATCCGCGTCGGGTTTCAGCTGCCGTTCCCGGCACCGGGACAGCCGGCCGTCGTCGACGTTCCGGTGTTCTACCGTCCCGAATAGGCGACTCAGTCGAACTCGGCGATCGCGACGCGCTCACCGTGTGCGCGGGTGCGGCCTTCCTCGAGGAGTGCCTTCATCCTGACGAGATCGTCGTCGATGCGCGCCTTGGGATCCCAGCCGAGGACGTGCGCGATCGCGTGGGCGATGACTCCACCGGGCGGTCGATACGTCATGTGGATGTGCACGCGCGTCCCGTCGGCACCCGGCTGGAATCGCACCGTGCCCGCGTGCTCGATGCGCTGGTCCGGCAGCGTCTGCCATGCGATCTCTCGCGAAGCCTCGAACCGGACGAGCTCCGCCTCGAACGTGATCGGCACGTTGCCGGGTCCATCGACCGTCCAGCTCGACCGCTTGTGATCGGGATGGACGCGGACCGAATGAACGTGTTGCATGAAGCGCGGAAAGCTGTCGAAGCGACTCCACAGATCGAACACTCGATCGATCGGTGCATGCACCATGATCGTCTTGTGCAGCTCGATGCCGGCACGTCCGGTCACGAGCGCCCCGATGCGCGAGAGCGGCAGGTTCGTGGTGCCACGAAGCGCGAGCAGCGAGCCCGCCGCACCCGCGATCCCACCGATCAGACCTCGGCGTGCGAGTAGACCCCACGTGGCGACTGCGATGCCGCCGACGATGGCGCCTCCTCTTGCAGCCGGCGTCCACAGCTCGTTGTGTCCGTAGGGTCGCGATTCACCCTGGAGTGAGGGAATGCGGTCCGCCGTCGCGTGTCGCTCGAGCCGGTCGACCACGTGGCACACGCCGGCGACTCGCGCGACCCGGCGAATCACCTCGGCGGCCTCGCGCTCGAGGATCGGTCCACGTAGCGTGACCGTCCCGTCGGACACGGAGACCTCGACCGCATGGGGGTGCGAGCCAGCGCGGCCGAGGTGCGTGCGCACGCGACCGACGAGGACGTCGTCGGAGACGGCGCCCTCGGTCGGATGGAACACGCGCTCCACCACCCCGCGCACGCGATGGGATGCGTCGCGTACCACCTTGCCGAACAGCACGCTCTCCTGGTGCCGTACATGTGATGCGAGATCCCGGATTCTCGCTCGCCGCCGGTGCCCGCGGGCCGGGTCGAAGAAATAGCCAAGCCCGGCGCCCAGCAAGAAACCGCCCGATGCGTACGTGAACCTCGACATGACCGCCTCCAGCCATCGTCATCGCAACTTCCGAGCCACGAGCGAACCAACGCTGATCGTGCGTGCACGACATGCCGTGGCTCGCCCGCACATCGATCGAATTCGGAGATCGCGTATCGGGTCTGTTCCTCGACGCGATCGGGCCCGGCGGATCGAACGATCCGGAGTGTGCAGCTCGTGCACGTCAAGCGCGCTCGTATGTGGCATGAGCGAGCGCTCCCGATCGTCGTGCGCCGCGTAGACAATCGTGGGGAGCCATCGTGTTGGTACGCGATTGGCTATGCGCCGCCAGCACGGAACAGCCAGTGGAGGCGATGCGGCTTGCTCGTCTCGCCAAGGTTCCGCGCCAAACCGCGACTGCATAGAAGGGGAAATCCATGGCACCGACGAAAGAGACCGGGCTGATCCGCAACCTGCGCGATCGGTTTCGCCGGTCGAAGCCCGACCAGCGCCGAGAGGACGACACGGACGTGTCCGAGATCGTGAGACGAACCACCCACCCGATGACCGAGTGGGATCCTGCTCGCACGATGCGCGAGATGTTGCGGTGGGATCCACTCCGCGCGGCGGTGCTAGCTCCCCAGCTCGATCGCGACATGTGGGAACCCAGGTTCGAGGTGCGAGAGAATGGTACGGCGCTGCGGTTCATCGCCGACATCCCGGGAGTCCGGCGTGAGGACCTCGACCTCTCCGTGACCGGCAACCGCTTGATGATCTCGGGCCACCGCGAGATCGAGGAGCGCGCGAAGGACGAGACCGTGTATGCCTACGAGCGGCAATACGGCGAGTTCACCCGAACGTTCATGCTGCCCGACGACATGGACGTCGATCACATCACGAGCGAGCTGCGTGATGGCGTACTGACCATCGTCGTGCCGAGAACCGGCGGGTCACGCTCGCGCAAGATCCCGATCGGCGGATCGATCCCGAAGTCTTGATGGCGGCCGTCCCGTCGCCGCACACACACGCGTTCGGCGCGCGGGGCAACGCCTGCGCGAACGGGTAGTCGCGGCCACCGCGCGATCAAGTTCCCGTCGATAGACACCGTCGTAGCGAGCCCCCTGCGCGTTCGTCTCCGCATGAAAGCTCGCGCGGTTGCAATGCAGATCTGCATACGGGAGGTGCGGTGATTGCATCAAGTCCGAGCGCTGAGGGATGAGAACGCGTGTTCTCGATGAATCCATCGCGGCATCACATGTAATCGCGAATGCAATGATGACTGGCGGTATCGGTGATCGGATGGACGAACAGGAGCGAGGGGATGTTCGATGAGCGCCGGCCGTTACAGCCAGAGCACGGCGAGGATCGAATGTCGTGAATGCGCCATCCGCTCAGATGACCGAGCTAGCTCGACGGGTCGTCCGCCACGAGACCGCGGAACACGAGACTGCAACCGAGCTCGCGATCGGGATCGAACGGATGTTCCAGCGGCTTCGCGAGCTCGTGGCAAACCTGGTCGGTGATGCCGGGTTCGGGGCGGTGCTGGCCCGCGCGTCTCACCTGAACAAGCGCGCGTGCCCGTGGCTCGAGACCAGCACCATCGTGATCGGTCCGATCGTGGTCTTCAGCGGGCTCGCCGCGGTCGTGGAACGTGAAGGTGCAGCCCGGGTGACCGGGTGCACGACGCACCTGCTCTCGGACATCCTCGGCTTGCTGAGCCGCTTCGTCGGAGAAGACCTGACGCTGCGGCTCGTGAACGAAGTCTGGAAGGACTTGCCGGGTGACACCGCACCCGGTACCTCGGAGTCATGAGCGACCGCGAAGCCAATCCGCTCGTGCTGCTCTCGACCGGAGTGCCGGGCCTCGACAAGGTGCTCGGCGGCGGAATGCCGGAGTACTCGCTCAACTTGATCCTGGGGGTGCCCGGCGCGGGCAAGACGACCCTGATCCAGCAGCTGACGTTCGCGAACGCGACGGTCGAGCGACCCGCGCTGTACTTCACGACCGTCGGCGAGCCGGCACTGAAGATGCTGCGCTTCCAGCAGCACATGAGCTTCTTCGATCGCGAGAAGCTCGGAACCGCGATCCGCTTCGTCGATCTCAGCGACGTCGCGCTCGAGGAGGATCTCGACAACGTCCTCGAGAAGATCATGGAAGAGGTCAGCCAGATCAGCCCGGCGCTCGTGGTCGTCGACTCGTTCCGGACCCTTGTCTTCGCGCGCAGGCCGGAGGGTAGGAGCGAGCTGCAGTCGTTCTTGCAGCGCCTCGCGCTCGGGCTCGCCAGCTGGCAGACGACCTCGTTCCTGATCGCCGAGTACGGCCCCGACGAGATGCACAACAACCCGGTCCTGACGATCGCGGACTCGATCATCATCCTCTCGCAGAGCAAGGAGCGGAACTCGATCGTGCGCAACGTCGAGGTGATGAAGATGAGCGGGATGGCGTCGATCCCGGGGGTTCACACATTCCGGATCAGCTCGCAGGGGATCCAAGTGTTCCCCCGCGCGACGTCGCGCATGGAGGGGCGAGACATCACGTCGGGCCACCGTGCACGGTTCGGGATCTCGGAGCTGGACGACATGCTCGGGGGGGGACTTCCAGCGGGTGATGCCACGATCATCACGGGACCGTCCGGAACCGGCAAGACCGTCCTGAGCACGCACTTCATCTACGAAGGGATGAAGCAGGGCGAGTCGGCGGTGCTGGCGGTGTTCGAGGAGCAGGCCGAGGACTACGTGGCGCGTGCGTGCGACATGGGTTTCGACCTCGCCGCGATGATGCGCGCGGGCCGACTGCAGGTCCTGCAACTCCGGCCGCTCGACCTGTCTGCCGACGAGATCCTCCACCAGATCAGGCAAGCCGTGCTGAGCGTCGGGGCCAGCAGGCTCGTGATCGATTCACTCAACGGGGTGGAGCTCGCGCTGGCTCCAACCTTTCGCGAGGACTTCCGGGAGTCCCTGTACCGCATGGTCGGGGCCTTGACCGGTGGTGGTGTGAGCGTGGTGCTCACCGTCGAGGTGCCCGAAGCGTTCGATGGAATCCATTTCAGTCCGCATGGCATCTCGTTCCTCGCCCAGAACATCGTGGTCCTGCGGTACATCGAGCTCGACAGCCAGCTGCGAAAGCTGCTCGCGGTGGTGAAGATGAGG